>Ga0157370_10001533_pt1 | contig 28574 bp, 20 predicted proteins | sample C35metaG_FD_113463 | JGI IMG/M metagenome (GOLD analysis project Ga0157370, IMG submission 113463) | Corn rhizosphere microbial communities from Kellogg Biological Station, Michigan, USA - C3-5 metaG | ecosystem: Host-associated > Plants > Roots > Rhizosphere > Soil | place: USA: Michigan...
GCGGGAAACCTCAGCGCTGAGTTACATAGAAGCAACCGTAAATCCCTTGTCGGATAGGAATGAATTCTGCATTTTCCGTCACATCATGATGGAAGCGTGGCAGGCGTTGGTATTGGGCATTATCGAGGGAATCACGGAATATCTGCCCATTAGTTCCACAGGGCATCTCATTGTCGCCCAGCGGTTGATGGGGATCGGCTTCGGCAGTCCGGAATCGAAGGCGGCGGCGGATGCTTTCGCCGTGTGCATTCAGGGCGGGGCCATCCTCGCCGTGCTGGGGCTTTATTCAAAACGGGTCCTCCAGATGATCCGTGGTGTGCTGGGGAAGGATGCGGAGGGCCTGCGGCTCGCCATCGCCATCATCGCCGGATTTATTCCTGCGGCGGTTCTCGGTGCGCTTTTCAATCACTGGATCAAGGATCACCTTTTCAACATGGGCACCGTTTGTGTCTCATGGATCGTCGGCGGCATCGCCATCCTGGCCACGGCGTGGTGGAACCGTAAATCCACGAAAAAAGGCAGCGGCTTGGAGCTGACGGAGCTCACTTGGAAGATGGCGCTCATCATCGGTCTGCTGCAATGCGTGGCCATGTGCCCCGGCACCAGCCGTAGTCTCATGACCATCTGCGGCGGCATCCTCGTAGGACTCTCCGTTCGCGCCGCAGTGGAGTATTCCTTTCTGCTAGGAGTACTCACCCTCACCGCCGCCACGGCGAAGGACGCCATCGACAAGGTGGAAGGCCTCGATCCGGTGTATGACACCCTCTTCGGCGGCACCAAGCTGATGTTTCACCAATACGGAGCCATCCCCATGATTGTGGGCCTCATCGCCTCCGCTGTCTCTGCCGCCCTCGCCGTGAAATGGCTGGTCTCCTACCTCCAGAGCCATGGCCTCTCCATCTTCGGCTGGTACCGCATCGCTGTTGGCCTTATCGTTGGCGGGCTGATGGTGTTCAACGTGGTGAAGTTCTGAAACGTAGCATCAGGTTTTGCCACGGTGGTTGGACGGACGGCTATTGGGCCAGCTGCCTGCTCAACTTCGATAGTGGGCATCTCCACTGCCTTCAGGGCGCAGCCATGAAGCTACGGAAATCCGTCCATCCATCCATTACCCTAGGTAAATGGATGGATGGACGAATAGTAGCGGAGAGCCGTGAGTAAGGGGCGCTGACATTGGCTTCGCTGCGCTCGAGCTATGCCCAGCTTTGGCTGCCTCAAATCGCTATGCGATTGGTCTTGTTCGCGTGTTTCGCTTCACTGGTAGCATCAGTAGTTCATTGAACGCCCACACCCCTGTGGGTGTCGTTGTAACACCTGCCTTGGCAACTATTTCAGGGAGTTGAAATGGATGTTTGCACGGTGAAATGAATTCTGAAACGTAGGGACTTTCACTTTAATCCATATACCGCTGGCTACCAAAAGCAGCCCCGAGAGGAGGGGAAGGAGAAACAACGCCTTCTCTTTCCATCCTAATAGCAGTTTGGTGGAGTGCACGAAGTGAACTTCGACCGAATGGACCGTCTCATAGCTTACTACGACATCTGAGATGCCTCCAGTCACGGCAAGAAGAAGCACAAGGGTGGCCACGCATAGCAGGATGCCCAGCCAGAAGAGAATGCCGCCCGTGAGGCCTAGCGTCGTTAAATTAAGCGTCATGGCGATGCATGCTAACTGAATCGTCTCGTGCTGGAAAGCACACGGACAAGATCAATCGCATAGCGATTAGAGGCAGCGGAGCATCCACCGGTGATAGGCATCTCCACTGCCTTCATGGCATAGCTATGAAGCTACAGAAATCCGTCCATCCATCCATTTACCTAGGGTAATGGATGGATGGACGAATGGATGAGGGCTATTTACGCCAGACCGGCTCTCACCAGCAGTGGCTCCAGCTCGGGGTCGCGGCCCATGAAGCGGCGGTAAAGTTCATCGGCGGGCAGGGAATTGCCCTTGCTGAGGATGTGCTCGCGGAAGGCGCGGCCCGTCTCGGGATTGAGCACACCTTCTTTTTGGAAACGGGTGAAGGCATCCGCATCCAGCACCTCCGCCCACTTGTAGGAGTAGTAGCCTGCGGCATAGCCGGTGGGGCTGCTGAAGAGGTGGCCGAAACGGCGCGTCATGGAGGGCGTGTCGGTTTTCAACTCGGCGCGGTAGTCTGCCAGAATCTCGCGGTCCACCTCGTCCAGATCCCGGTCCACATAGGCTGCCAGATGGCTGTGGAGTTCCAGATCCAGCTTGCCAAAGGCGAGCTGGCGCATGAAGGCGGAAGCGGTGAGGTAGTTTTTCGCGGCGATCATCTTGTCGAAGAGCGCTTGTGGGATAGGCTCCCCGGTTTCGTAATGGCGGGCGAAGAGATCCAGCGAGGCGCGATCCCAGCAGAAGTTCTCCATGATCTGGGAGGGGAGTTCCACAAAGTCCCAGGCCACGGAAGTGCCTGCCAGAGACTTCACTGGCACATGGCTGAGGAGGCCGTGAAGCAGGTGGCCGAATTCATGGAACACGGTCTCCACCTCATTGTGTGTGAGCAGGGCAGGCTTTCCGTCCACAGGTGGGCTCATGTTTCCGATGATGAGGCCCAGATGCGGCTCGCCCAATCCGCCGGTGTGCAGGGAGTTCATCCATGCGCCGCCGCGCTTCGATTCACGGGGGTGCCAGTCTGCATAGAAAGACCCCAGGTGCGTGCCCGTGGTGGTATCGTGGATTTCGTAAAAGGAAACTTCCGGGTGCCACACTTCCACGGGCGATTGCGGAGTGGGGAGTGCGGAGTGAGGAGTGGAAGAATCCAGAAAGACGGTTTCCTTTTGCTGGATGGAGATGCCGAAGAGCGTGGAGGCGATCTCGAACATGCCGGCCATCACACCATTCACCGGGAAGTAGGGGCGCAGCGCTTCCTCATCGAAGTCATAGCTTTCCTGGCGTTGCTTTTCCGCCCAGTAGGCCACTTCCCATGGCTCCAGCGGGCCGTTTTCCCCACCGGTCTTCAGTGCCTTGTAGAGAGAGAGCTGCTTGTATTCCACATGGAAGGCTGGGGCGATGCGCTGGTGCAGGCCTTCGGTGAATTTCAGGGCCGTTTCGCCATTGTGGGCCATGCGGCGCTGGAGGTTCAGATCCGCGAAGTTCGGGAAGCCAAGGAGCTCCGCCTTTTCCTGGCGCAGCTTGAGAATCTCCCACACCAGCGTGGTGTTATCGTATTGCCCGTAGCCGCCGATCTTTGAGGAGGCCGTCCACACTTCCTTGCGCAGGGCTTCATCATCGGCGTGCTGCATCACCGGGAACATAGAGGGGAATTGCAGCGTAAAGCGCCATGCGGGCTTCTCCTCTGTGGCCACTCCCTTCGCTCGCGCATTGGCCGCCGCACCCGTCTTTGCGGATTCCGGCAGGCCTGCGAGGCGGGATTCGTCCGTGATGATCAGCTCCCACGCATTTGTGGAGTCCAGCACATGCTCGGAGTATTGCTTCGTCAGCTTGGAAAGCTCGGACTCGATGGCGGCGATGCGCTGCTTTTTCTCCGCTGGCAAATCTGCCCCGGACTCGCGGAAGCTGGCCATGGATTCCTTCACATGGCGCTGGAGCACAGGTGGCAGGCTGGCGATTTCCGCGCTTTCCCCGGCAGCCTTCACCACTGCCCACAGGCGCTCGTTCAGGGCGATGGAGGAATAGAAATCCGTCACCTCAGGCAGCATCTTGTTCAGCGCCTCACGCTGTTCCGGAGAATCCGAGACGGAGTCCAGATGGTTCAGGCGGCCCCAGCCGTGGTTCAGTTCATCCGTGGCATTTTCCAGCGCCACGAAGACGGAATCGTAAGTGGCAGTGGCCGGGTCCTGCGCGCAGATCGCTTCGATGTTTTGCTTCGCCAGCTCCAGCGCATGGCGGATGTCCGGCTCGATGGCGGATGGGACGAGAGTGGACCAGCGGACGTGGAAATCTGGGGCAAGGAAGGGATGCATCGGGGAAAAATTGCGAGTTTTCAGTGGTGAGTTTTCAAGAAAAGGCAGGGATCTCTCTCTCCGAGAGGTCCGGGGGAGGCGGGCTATGATTTCAGATACTTGGCTGCACCTAGCGCAGAACTATCCATTCATCAAGAGCCCTCCGCAAAAGAGGGCAGTGGCCTGACCAGATTCGCCGGCAACGGGAAAACGCGATCGTAAATGCCGGGGGACAACTCGGTGGCCTGGTGGTAGGCCTCCCGGATCATTTCCATCTTGGCGTCCAGATTATCGATGTAATGCAGCGCGTGTGCTTCTGGCGTGCGGGGCAGCACAGGCGAGCCGAATTCCAACTGCCCGTGGTGACTGCCGATGAGGTGGAGCAGGTGGAGGCGGGTGAATTCCGTGGAAGGCTTCAGTGTTTTCCAATCGGCGGCATCCTCGCTGTCCAGCAGGTCGTTCCACAGCTTGTTCACCAGCTCGATGCCCAGCGGGATGTGGCCCAGCATCTCTCCATGGAGGCTGTGGAGTTGGGCGAAGCCATCCTCCGGGTAAGTGTTTTCCCACAGCTTTCCGCAATCGTGAAACAACACCCCGGTGAGCAGCAGATCACGATTCAGCTCCGGATAGACCGGGCACAGCGCCTCGGCAGCGCGCATCATCTGGGAGACGTGCTCCACCAGCCCGCCCCGGCGTGCGTGGTGGTTTTTCCGTGCGGCAGCCGTGCGGCGGAAGCGCTCGCCCATCGTTTTCAGGAAATAGCTGGCCAGCAAGTTCAACCGGGGATCACGGATGGAATCCACCAGCCTCAGGATCTCCGCATAATCGTGATCCTGCTTGCGGCGGATTTCCGGATCTCCGGAGAGGAAGTCTGCCTTTCCCTTGTCATCCACGGCATGCCATTCCAGATGGGTCGGGTTCACGCCATATTGATTCTGTGTCCACTCCGCTTCCAGCCGGACGATGGTCCCCAGTGCCAGCTCTTCCGCCGCGCTGAAATTCGGCGCATCAGACCAGATCTTGAGCACGAAATTTCCCGTGGAGTCCGCGAAGGTCAGCTCCAGATACGGCTTGCCGCCTTTGGTCGTGCGGGTGGCGCGGGATTGCAACTGCGCATGAATGGCAGCGGCGATCGGGATTTCCCCGGCTTGTTCCTTTACGGTGGCGATACTGATGGGACTCACGCTGGCCAGCATGGTCTGGCATGGCTGGATGTGTCACGCTTCCAGAGATGGCGGGATGCTGAAAAAAAGCGGGGTTTTCATGATCCGTTCTGGATGAATGCACAGGCATGCAGCAGGGTGGGGCTGCCTTTTATGAAATGGTTGGTCCTCCTGCTCTCGTCTGGTACTCTGCTGCAGGCGGCGGATAGTCCCCGGCGGGAATACGCACTCGGGGTGCTGGAGAATCTGCGAGGTCACCCGGAGCAGGCAGCGCAGCGTTTCGAGGCCGCCCGTCTGCTGGATCCCACAGCGTGGCCGCTGGTGGAAATCGCCATCAGCCAGAGGATGGGGAAGGGAGATACACCTGCCGCCACCCAACTCTATCGAGATCTCGCCACCGCTCGGAAGGACAGCCTGGGCATCCTCCTCGGCTACTCGGATTTTCTGGAAGGACTGGGTGGCAGCGCTGCGGCGGAGCGGAAGAAAACTCTGGAGGGCGCATTGAAAAAATGGCCCGCGCAGCCGGAGATCGTGCGGCGTCTCTATTCCATCTACACTGCAGAAGGGGGCAGGGAGAAGGCCCTGAAACTGATCGAGACACTCGCCCCGGACGATCCCTCATCCGCCACGCTCTACGCATCCCTTAGCCAAGTGGCCTATCCGGCAGATGATGTGGCCGCGCTGCGACGTGTGCAGGATCGTTACCTCCGGGCTATCGCCGCCCATCCCCGCGATGGTGTGCTCGCCCGCACCGTTTCCGATTATTTCCGAAACCGGGGCCAACTCGATCTGGCCATCCGCGTGATGGAAACCCACGTCACCGCCGTGCCCTCCGCCCTGCTATGGCGCACCCGGCTGGGCATTCTCTATTTCTCTGCGAATGAGGATGCAAAGGGCGAGGAAACACTCAAGCAGGTGCTGGTCATCGATCCGCATCAGCCGCTGGCCCACCAGGCGCTCGCCAAGTTTTACCGTCTCCGCAATCAGAGTGAAAAGGCCCGCTACCATGCCGGGGAACTGCTGAAGATCCGGGGCGGCTCACCTGCGGAATTCCTTAAGTTGTCCGATGAATTCCTGGCCGCTGGAGAAGCCCGGCAGGCCCGCCTTTTATTGGAAAAAGCCGTTTTCGATTCCCCGGGAAACCTTGCCCTCACCGCAAAGCTGGCCATCGCCACCCACCGTGATCCGGAGACGGCAGGCAAGGCCCCCGCCCTCTTCCGGGAGGTGGACACGCTCCGCCCGGATGCCGAGAAAATGGAGCCCGCTTTTCTGGTAGAGTCGGCGGAAGTCTTTCTCGCAGAAGGGCAAAGCAAACCCGCCGAGGATCGCCTCCGCGAAGCCATCCGCGCCTATCCGCCGGATGCGAAAAAGGAAACCGCTGCTGCCCTCCGCCGCCTGGCAAGGCTGTGGGAAAAGGAGAACCGGAATCTGGAGGCCGCCCGCTCCCTGCGCAAACGCGCGGATGCGCTGGATATTCCTTAGCTGGAGCGGGTTTCCTGCTATCAAATGTCTTGCACAAATGCGGCCTCCTGCCTACTTCCCGGCGCATGGCTCTTGAAACCACACTCATTTTGTTCAAACCGGATGCGGTTGCGAAAAACCTCACTGGCACCGTGCTTGCCCGTTTCCAGGAACAAGGTTTTGTCATCCGCGGCATCAAGATGATGGCCCTGAGCGACGAAGTTCTCGCCGAGCACTACTCCCATATCGCTGACAAGCCGTTCTTCCCTTCCGTGCGCAGCTTCATGCAGGAGGCTCCTGTCATCGCCCTCGCTCTGGAAGGTGAAAACGTCATCTCCCGCGTGCGCGACCTCCTCGGCCCTACCGATTCCACTGTGGCTGCCGTCGGCACCATTCGTGGCGACTTCGGTTTCAAGGATACCGATGCCAAGATGAAGAATGTCTGCCACGCCTCCGATTCCCCGGAAGCTGCTGCCGATGAAATCAAGCGCTTCTTCAAGGCAGACGAGATCTTCTCTTACTGAGATCCGTCTCCCATCTGACTTTTCCTGAAAAGGGAGTGGACCACACGCACACGGTTCACTCCCTTTTTTTTATAGCAAAGGAAGCGTGGCGGCGGTTTTCAACCGCCATGCCCAACTTCTTGATGATCAGATGAGCCGTGGCGGTTGAAAACCGCCGCTTCGTTCGTAGCTCGTGACTTGTGGGCACATGAAACCCGGCTAGGGTGGAATCATGCTTTCCCCATCATTCGACCACACCTCTTGGTGGGGTCTGTGTGCCATCGTTCTGTTTTATGGCGTGGGCCTTCTCCACGTGCTGCACGCAGTCATGCATGTACGCACCTCGCAGGGCACCATCGCATGGGTGATCGCCCTGCTGGCCATGCCCTTCGTGGCCATTCCGCTCTACTGGATGCTGGGCCGCTCGCGCTTCTCCGGCTATGTCCGCGCGAGACGGGGAGAGGATCTGCGGCTGCGGAAGCTGGCGGAGGATATGCACAGACGGTTGCTCGCCTATGAGGTGGAAGTGCCGGATGAGGATGTATTTTCCAGAGCGGCACGCGTTCTCGGTGGCTTGCCCTTCATGAAGGGAAACTCCCTGCATCTCCTCATTGATGGGAAGCAGACGTTCCAGCATCTCTTCGAGGCCATCGCCAAGGCAGAGAAATACCTCTGCGTGAATTTCTACATCGTGAAGAATGATCGGCTGGGCACCCGTTTCCAGGAAGCCCTCATCGAGCGCGCCCGTGCCGGGGTGAAAGTTTACTTTCTTTTCGATGAACTGGGTTCCCACAAGTTGCCGCGCAAATATCTCAGGCAGCTCAAGGACGCCGGTGTGCAATGCTCCGTTTTCGGCACCAACCGGTTGTGGTTCTCCCGCCTGCAACTGAACTTCCGCAACCACCGGAAAATCGTCGTCATCGATGGAAAAACCTCCTTCGTGGGCGGACTGAACGTGGGCGATGAATACATGGGCCGGGACAAGCGCTACGGCCAGTGGCGGGATACGCACCTCCAGATGACCGGGCCGGTCACCCATGCCGTGCAGCTCGTTTTCCTCGAGGATTGGTTCTGGGCATCCGGGAAGGTGCCGGAACTGAGTTGGGAAGCGGAGGCAGAGCCTCAGGACCAGGTGGCTGCCGTCATCCCCACCGGTCCGGCGGACCCATGGGACTCCTGGCAACTCGTCGTCGCAGAGGCTGCCAACAATGCCCGCTCCCGTTTCTGGATCGCCTCTCCTTACTTTGTGCCGGATGAAGGCGTGCTCACCGCCTTGCAGACCGCTGCCCTCCGTGGGGTGGATGTCCGCATCATGCTGCCGGAGCGGGCAGATCACCTGCTCGTCTGGCTTTCCGCATTTTCCTATTACGAAAACTCCATCCCCTACGGCGTAAAACTTTATCGTTACCAGAAGGGCTTCCTCCACCAGAAGGTCCTGCTCATCGATGATCGCCTCGCCGGAGTCGGCACCGCCAATCTCGACAACCGTTCCTTCCGCCTGAACTTCGAGATCACCGCCCTCTCCCCGGATCCGGAGTTCGTGGGAAATGTCACACGCATGTTGGAAAGCGATTTCAGCCACTGCTCGAAGGCCACTCTGGGGGAGTTCACCAAAAAGCCATTCCTCTTCCGCGCAGGCTGCCGTCTCGCACGATTGCTGGCACCTATCCAGTAAAACGTGGCGACGGATTTCATCCGTCATGCCAAACAAGAGAAATGAACCGCAGATGGAAGAGTTGATTCCAGATGGGGCATGGCGGATGAATCCGCCCCCACGGCACAAAAAAAGTCCCGGATGAACTGAATCATCCGGGACTTTCAAAGAATGAGAGCTAGATCGCTCAGCGCATCGCCACGCGGCTGCCACCCAGATCCGGGCGTTGGCGGACGATGTTGGCCAGCATGGTGCGGCAGTGGCTGTAGCTGGTGCGCTGCGCCAGGATTTCCGCACTGCGGTTGAAGGAGCCCCATTGAACGATGGTGATCTCCACATTGCGGCGGCCCCACTGGTTCATGATGTCCTTGCTTGGCTTGTAGATATCGATGGTGCCGGTGCCGGTAAGGGCGGAGCCGTAATCATCCACCACGTAGGTGTAAGGGAGACCCTTGATCTTGAACGTGGTGCCTACTGGATAGAAGGACCAGTCGGCAGCAGCGCTGCGGACCTTGTCGGTATAACGAAGAGTGGTGCCAGTGGCATTCTTGCTGCCGTAGATGAGATGGTCATCCTCACTGCAGGTATAGGCAGTGGTGCGCACGATGCGGTTGCGATCACTAAAGGCGTAAACCGGCATGCTGTGCTTGTCGCGTGGCTTTCCGGCGGCAGCGGCCAGAGCGGCACTGGAAGGAGCGGAAGTGGCGAAGTTTTCCTGTTTTCCAAAGAAAGAGGCTGCGGAGCCGCTGCGGATGGAGGATTTCGGGAGAACCGTAAGATCGGATTTGGAACCGCAGCTTGAGAACAATGCGGTGGTTGCTACGAGGGCGAGGACGGAAAGTGTTCGATAAATCATGCAGTCGGGATTGGGGTAATGGAACGCACGTTTTTGTGACTCGTCCGTTTACTAGTGGTCATTTCAGCATGCGGCAAACCCAAAAAGGCGTTCTTGAGGCTTACCATGGTAAATTTTCTAAAAAAATCACCGCCCTTATACATCATTCTGCGTGCCAAGAAAGTTTTAAATCATTGGATTGTAAACAAATGCTAAGCACGGCGGTGTCTGCTGGTCTTCTCCTTTCAATATCAATGGTTCGCCATGGGCAGCCATGCCCGCGCGCCAACGCTCCGGCTGCCGGAAAGTTTAAAAAATCCGCTCAATCCCTCGCGGTCCAGTAGGTCCGTGATCGCGGCAGCCGGATCCGCCCAGTGCCAGCGGAAGTCCGCATCCTTCAATCTCAGCGGCATCGCCCACCGGCTTTTCAGGACCAGTTCCGTCTCCGTGCGGAGGAAAAACGCTCCTATTTCCATCATCCACCGGGGAGCGGGCAGTTGCACCGGCATCATCACCGTCTCGGAAACCAGTTTCATCAGCTCGCGGTTGGTGGGGAATTCCGGTGCGTTCACATTTACCACCCCATCCAGAGTGGTATTCTCGAGGATGAATTCCACAGCGCGGAGAAAGTCTTCCATATGAATCCAACTTGCCCGTTGGCTGCCGCTCCCCATCATCCCCGCCAGCCCGTAGGCAGCGAGTTTTCGCAGGAGGGCGTAAACGGTGCCGGGTTCATTTGCCAGGACCATGCCGGTGCGCAACGCCACCTTGCGGGTAAAAGCGGGAGTAGCGTCTCCAAAAAAAGCATCCTCCCACGCCTGCGCCACGCTGCATGAAAAACCGGTCCCGGGTTCCCCCAGCCAATCGTCCTGCGGCCGATCCTCTGCATGGCGATACCATGTGGCAGTGCTGCTGTTTAGCCAGATCTTGGGCGGCACGGTGCAGGCACGGATCGCCTCACCAATGGCACGGGTGCTATCCACCCGGGAGTTCAGGATTTCTTCGCGGTGCTTGGCCGTATAGCGGCAGTTTACACTGCGGCCCGCCAAATTGATGACGGCTTCAGCACCTTCCAGTGCCAGCGCCCACGGTCCCTGGCTTTTTCCGTCCCACTCCAGAAACATCCCATCACCGCTCCAGCCCTCTCGTGAACGGGCAATGGCGACGACTTCCTTCCCGTGTAGTGCCAAGTAGCGCGTGAGATAGCGTCCGAGGAATCCATTGGCTCCCAGGATAACGATGGTCGAATTCATGATCTTGTTTCAGTGAAAATTGAAAATTGGAAAGGTGCTCAGCTCAGGATTTTGGCAGCGATCTGGACAGCATAGCCATGCTTCATGGAGGCGATCCGATCCGAAATGCCGGAGGCGAAGCCCACAAATTCCTCAAGCTGTTTCACCTGCTGATAAAACGCCTTCCCCTCGGGTGTCTTGATGTGGCGGGTGTTCTCAGCGCATTTGTTCAGAATGGCCAAGGCTGGATCAATCTCCCGTTTTTTGCGCTCCCGGGCGATCATCGTGAAGATCTGCCACACATCTTTCTCCGCTTCGAAAAAATCCTTCCGATCGCCTTTTTTAGCCACCACGCGCACCAGTCCCCATGCCACCAGTTCCTTGAGATTGGTGTGGGCATTCCCCCGGCTGATTTTCAGCTCCTCCATCACCTCATCCGTGCTTACCGCCTCATTGGCAGTCACCAGCAGCGCATGAATCTGCGCCATCGTCCGGTTGATACCCCATTGAGTGCCAATTGCTCCCCACTGGGTGACAAATTCATCCCGCGCCTGTTTGAGTGTGGCTTGTTCTTCGTTCATCTATTTTCAGTAAATACTGAAAATAGAATAATGCAAGTAACGAGGAGTCTTTTTCCTCCCTTGCCATCAGGTGGGACTTGTCAAAAAACTCCCTGTGACAGAGCGTAAGGCCTCCTGCTTTTTCTGTAGCCAGTTCCTTCCGCCCGTCACCTCATGTATTTCCTGGGAATCGAAATCACCCACAGCGGCACGCGGGCGCTGGCGCTTGATCTGGAGGCAGCGCTCATCCATGCGGAAGCTTGGGTTCCGCACTCATGGATCGAAGGGCTGCCCGCCGGCTACAAGGAGCAGAATCCTGCCCAGTGGATCGATTCCGTGGACCGCGTGGTCCGGGAGTGCATCTCCAAGCTGGGTCCGGGAAAAGAGCGCATCGCAGGCATCGGCGTGGCCGGTCCCTCGCGCGGCATGGTGCTGCTGGATGAGGTGAACCGGATTATTCGCCCATCCAAGCTGGCTGGGGATCTCTCCGTGAAACGTCAGGCAGATGAAATTTCCCGCGCCTTCGGAGGGGTGCCCGGTCTGCTGGAGCTCTGTGGCCATGCACCCTGTGCAGACTCCGCCGCTGCCGAGTGTCTATGGTTGAAACAGCACGAACCCTATCACTTTCAACGCGCCGCCAGCTATCTCACCGCCCAGGACTTCATCGCCTACTGGCTCACCGGGGAACGCGCCACGGAGCCGGGCAGCGCTTCCATGACGGGGCTGTTCGATATCCGGCAGCGGAAATGGTCGGCGGAGCTATTGGATTTCATTGATCCTGCCCTTTCCGGACTGCTGCCCCCTATCGGAGCGTCTGATCAGCCGCGCGGACTGCTCCGCTCCGCACTCGCCCGTGAGTGGGGAATTTCCGATCAGGTGCAAATTTCCGCGGGCAGTGCCTCGCCCATGCTTTCCGCGCTGGCTGCTGGCTGCGTTTCTCCCGGCACCATCACGGTGGAACTGGGCCACACCGGCGTCATTGCCGGAGTAGGGAATGCTCCCGTCATTGATTACCGGGGAGAAATCCAGCCGCTGTGCAATGCCTCGGGCGGTTGGCTGGGTCTCGCCACCCTGCTGAATGCCGCCGTGGTTCCTGAGATTTTCCGCCGCCATTACGGATGGTCCGCACAGGAGTTTGAGGCGATGATCGCCACTGTCCCCGCCGGTGCGGATGGGCTGCTTCTGCTACCTTATTTTTCTGGCGAGCAAATCCCACGTCTCCCGGAAGGCACTGGCGTCCTCCATGGCATCACGCCGGAGAATTTCACTCTCGCCCACCTCGCCCGTGCGGCGGCGGAAGGTGTGGCGCTGGGTCTTGGCTACGCGATGAGCCGCCTGCGTGATTTGAATTTTGATCCGCCGGAAATCCGTCTGCTTGGCCCTGGAGTGGTCAGCCCGGTCATGCGCCAGCTTCTGGCAGATGTGTTCGGAGTTCCCGTCATCCCCGTCTCCAGCAGGCATGGTGCTGGCGTGGGAGCCGCCATGCAGGCAGCCGTCGCCTTTTTCCACCAGAGCGGGGAATCCCTCGGATTTGAGGAAATTTGCAGTTACTTCGTTTCCGGTGATATGGCCGCGCGCTGTGAACCGGATGCGGAAACCCACGAGCTCTATCAGGAGCTGATCTCCCGCCAGCAATATCTGGTAGATACCCTTCACCCCGCAGGATTCCTTTGAGAAAAAAAACCAAGAACGCGGAGATCCGTGTAAGCCGCCAGTCCATCCTCCTGGGCACTCTGATGGGATGGATGATGAAGCTCTGGTCATGGACCCTCCGCTACCATTATGTGGATCGGGAAGGGATTTTCTGTCCTGAGAACTCCTCGCAATCCGTCATCTTCGCGCTGTGGCACAACCGGATCTTCACCATCCCTCCCATTTGGTACAAGAGTGGCGGCTATCTGAGGAAAACCGTGGTCCTCACCAGCGCCAGCCATGATGGAACCATGCTGGCGAAGGCCATGGAAGTTTTCGGCATCGGCTCCATCCGCGGCTCATCCTCCCGCCGCGCAGTGGCCGCACTCATCGGCATGAAACGTGCCATCAGGGAAGGCTATGATGTCTGCATCACGCCGGATGGACCACGCGGCCCGCGCTACGAATTCCACCCCGGCGTGATCAAGCTGGCAGAATCCACCCAGTCCCCGATCATTCCCATCCACGCCCAATATGCCTCAGCCTGGCGCTTGAAAACGTGGGATCGCTTTGTCATCCCGAAGCCCTTCAGCCGGGTGGACGTCACCTTTGGCGAACGCCTCTACGTTGCTCCCACAGCGGATGATGTCGCCTTTGAGGCAGAACGCATCCGCATCCAGAACATCCTGCTCGCTGGAGTGGACGACCTTTAAAATCTCATTACGAACCATTCATGAATACTCCCCGCATCCTCGATGGAAAAGCCGTAGCCGCCGCCGTACTCGATGAGTGCCGAGCAGAAGCAGAAGCCCTTAAGTCCCAAGGAATCATCCCAGGCCTGGCCGTCGTGCTGGTGGGCGAGGACCCCGCGTCCAAGGTCTACGTAGGCTCAAAGGTCCGAACCTGCGGCGAACTGGGCTTTCATTCGGAAAAAATCACCCTGCCAGCGGAAACCACGCAGGAGGAACTGTTGGAAGTCGTCCGCCACCTGAATGCAGATCCGGCCATTCACGGCATCCTCGTCCAGTCCCCGCCGCCGAAACACATCGATGAGGAGGAAATCATCCGCGCCCTCGATCCGCGCAAGGACGTGGACGGATTCCACCCGGAAAACGTGGCCAAGCTCGCACTGGAGGATCCCACCGGCTTCGTTCCCTGCACTCCTGCGGGTTGCATGAAGCTTCTGGAAGTCGCGGGCATCCAGACCAATGGTGCGGAAGCCGTGGTCATCGGTCGCAGCATGATCGTCGGCAAGCCGATGGCACTGCTCCTTGTTTCAAAGAAGTCGAATGCCACTGTCACCATCGCCCATTCCCGTTCCCACGATCTCCCGGCCATCTGCCGCCGTGCGGATATCCTCGTCGCCGCGGTAGGCCGCGCGGAAATGGTCAAGGCGGATTGGGTGAAGCCCGGTGCCGTCGTCATCGATGTCGGCATCAACCGCGTGGATGACGCCACTAAGAAAACCGGCTATCGCCTCACCGGAGACGTCGCCTATGACGAAGTGGCCCCCCGCTGCTCCGCCATCACTCCCGTCCCCGGCGGTGTGGGTCCCATGACCATCGCCATGCTCATGAAGAACACTCTCCAGGCTGCCCGGCAGATCCACAACCTATAAGGGGAAGGGGCATTCCTGTCCATTTTTCTAGCGGTTATGAATGTGAACTTCATAACTCACTTATACTATGATGCGCTACTTTACTTGGTTATCACCTGTTGTAATGGCATGGTTACTGTCCGCATGCGGAGCCATGTCTCCTATGGAGTATAGCGCAAGCCAGGCGAAGCAGGCGCAGCAATATCCGAAGTTCGATAAAATCTATCGCAATGGGCAGACTCCTTCCCAAGTGGAGCAATCAATTAAAAAGGCCGACTTGAAGCCAATGTTAGGCCATCAGGCTAGAACTCGTCCTGCCCGGGGATGGGAGCCCAGATCTTGGGAACTGCTTCATGAGCAGGCGAATCATTTGGAAGTTGCGCGAGTGGATCGCTATACTTTTGGCGGATTATTCGAAGTATATTACCATCGGGTGTTCTTTGATCGCAAGGGACGGTCCGTTGGATGGTATGTCACTCATGATTGAACAATGCGCCTCGCCGTTCTCAATATTGTCGGATTATCCAAATCCCTGCTCGGTGAACACACACCGGGCTTGGTGGAGTTTGCGGAAAAGAACGGCGTGCAATCTTATGCGCCTGCTTTTCCTGCGGTCACTTGCACGGCACAATCATCCATTCTAACGGGTAAATCTCCGGCGGATCACGGCATCGTCGCCAATGGCTGGTATGACCGCGAGTCCGCAGAGGTGCGTTTCTGGAAGCAGAGCAATCACATCGTCCAGGGGGAAAAGATCTGGGACACGCTGCGCAGGGAAATTCCCGGCTTCACCTGTGCGAAGCTTTTCTGGTGGTATAACATGCACTCCAGCGCGGACTACACCATTACTCCGCGCCCTCTCTATCCTGCGGACGGGCGGAAGGTGTTCGACATCCACACGCAGCCCATGGGCATGCGCGAGGAGTTGAAGCACGATCTGGGAGAGTTCCCGTTTCCTTCCTTCTGGGGGCCTGCGGCAGGTATTCCTTCATCGGAATGGATCGCTGCTTCCGCAAAGTGGGTGGAGGAAAAGCACTTGCCCACCCTGAGTTTGGTTTACCTCCCGCACCTCGACTACTCCCTCCAAAAGGATGGGCCGGATGCACCTAACATTCCTGCCGAGCTTGCGAAGATCGATAAGGTGGCCACCGATCTCATCGCCTTTTATGAATCTCGCGGCGTGAAGTTGATTGTTCTATCAGAATACGGAATCTCTCCAGTCAGTCGCCCGATTCACCTCAACCGCCTCTTCCGCGAAAGAGGCTGGCTTTCCATCAAAAACGAATTGGGCCGAGAAACATTGGACTACGGCGGCTGCCGTGCATTTGCTGTCGCGGATCATCAGGTGGCCCACATTTATGTGAACGATCCATCCATACGGGAGGAGGTCTATCAGCTGATTTCCGAAACAAAAGGCATCGATGAAATCCGCACTCCACAGAAAACCTGGAGGGCAGGCATCGGCACCGAGCGGGCAGGGGAGTTCATCGCCATTGCCGAAGAGGACGCCTGGTTCACCTATTACTATTGGAATGACGACTCTTTGGCGCCGGATTTCGCCCGCACCATCGATATCCATCGCAAGCCCGGTTACGATCCCTGCGAACTCTTCATCGATCCCGCGATCTGTTTTCCAAAATTGAAAATTGCAAAATTCCTGCTCAAGAAAAAGTTGGGCATCCGGGGGCTGCTGGATGTCATCCCTCTTGATGCCTCACTCGTCAAAGGTTCCCACGGACGTGACAACGTGCCAGAGAATGAGCAGCCTGTGTTGATCGGTGTCCCGGATAGAGTTAACTCTGCCGAAGATGTTCACAGCGCGCTGTTGAATTTCTTCCGCAAGTAGCGTCATGGCGAAGCCATGATGGCGGGGTAAATGAGCTGCAAGAGAGAATCAGGTATTCATCTATTAACGATGCAGGGAATGAGCGCCTCCGCTCATCCGTAATGGCGCCGCCATCACGCTACGAAAATCCGCACGGCGTGAACCGTGCGGATTGGATGAATCGTTATGCACGCAGCAGGTTCCATGCGGTGACCAGCGCCTTCAGGCCGGCCATTTCGATGGAGGAATCCACACCCGCACCCCAGAGGATGCGGCCGTCATCGTGCTGCACCTGCACGTAGGCGGCGGCACTTGCGTCCGATCCACCTTGTACGGCATGGGAGCGATAGTCGCTCACCTTGAAGTCCTTCAGGTCGATGCTTTCCAGCGCGTGAACGAAGGAGTTGATTGGGCCATTGCCCACGCCTTCGATGGCTTTTTCCTCACCATCCAGCTTGATCGTCGCCTTGCACATCACTTGGCCGCGCTCAGTGGTGTGATGGCTCAGCTCGTAATCCACCACATCCAGTGGAGTGGCGATGTTGACGAATTCGGCAAAAAACGCATCCCGGATTTCGTCCGGCGTCAGTTCCCGGCCGTGCTGGTCTGCCAGATCGTAAATCCGTTTGCCGACCTGTGGATGCATGGTTTTCGGAAGATCGAAGCCGTGCTCGCGATCCAGAATATAAGCCACGCCTCCCTTGCCGGACTGCGAGTTGATGCGGATGATCGCCTCATACGAGCGACCAATATCCTGCGGATCAATCGTCAGATAAGGCACGCCCCATGAGGTGGCAGGATCCGCAGCCGTTTCCTTTTCACGCCGGTCCAGTCCCTTCTTGATCGCATCCTGGTGCGAACCGGAGAACGCAGTGAAGACCAACTCGCCTGCATAAGGCTGGCGTTCTGGGACGATCAGACGCGTGAACTTTTCATAGGCGACGCGGATGGTCTGCAGATCGGAAAAATCCAGTCCGGTATCGATTCCGTGGCTGTTCATGTTCAGGGCCACCGTCACGATGTCCAGATTACCCGTGCGCTCGCCGTTGCCGAAGAGTGTGCCCTCCACGCGATCCGCGCCCGCCATCAGACCCAGTTCGGTGGCCGCTACGCCTGTGCCTCGATCATTGTGCGTGTGCAGGGAAACGATCAGGGACTCGCGGCGGTTCAGGTTCCGGCACATCCATTCGATCATGTCTGCATGAATGTTCGGAGTGGTCCACTGGACCGTGTCCGGCAGATTGATGATCATCTTTTTCTCAGGCGTGGGTTCCCAGATATCGATCACCGCATTGCAGCACTCCAGGGAGAAATCCAGTTCGGTATCAGAGAAGGACTCCGGGGAATACTGCAGCACCACCTCTGTGTGGGGAATGGTCGGCACCAGTTGCTTCACCAGCTTCGCTCCATCCACGGCGATCTGTTTGATCGATTCGCGTGAGGCATCGCCGAAAGTCACCTTCCGTTGCAGTGCGGAGGTGGAGTTGTAGATATGGACGATCGCCCGCTTCGCACCATCGATGGCCTCGAAGGTGCGGCGGATCAGGGGCTCGCGGGTTTGCACCAGCACTTGAATGGTGACGTCATCAGGGATGCGGTTTTCGTCGATCAGGCGGCGCAGGAAATTGAACTCCGTGTCCGCTGCGGATGGGAAGCCCACTTCGATCTGCTTGAAGCCCACGCGCACCAGCAGGTCGAAAAACTCCAGCTTCTCCTCTACGGACATCGGTTGCGGGAGAGCTTGGTTTCCGTCCCGGAGATCGACGGAACACCACTCGGGAGCAGAGGTCAGCACCTTGTCCGGCCAGGTGCGGTCAGGCATCGGCACGGCAAAGGCAAAGGGCCGGTATTTCGACAAAGAAGCGGATTTCATGGAAAATAAAAAAGTGAGAAAGCGGATCGTTGGATCAAAAGGGTGGCTTCGCCTCAAAAATGGGGCGGCCAAGGAACGGGAGTAAGCAAAAAATAAAATTCAACGGGTAGCCAACCCTAGGAGAAGGGGGCTGCTCAGAAAAATGCCGTTGAAAGGGCCGTTCACGCCCGGAAATTAGCAATCCGGGCCGGATTCGTCAACCGGGAAGCTGCGCTTCAGCGTGTCACGCCGCGAGTGGAGCCTTCGATAAAGGAAACCAGATGGGCCACGTGGGGCGTGGTGGCGGCCTCATGTTCCTTAAGACTTGCCAGGGAGTTTGCCAGATTGGCGTCCTTTTTCAGGAAGATCTTCTTATAGCCCACCTTGAGCTGGCGAATGTCGTCAGCGGTAAAGCCCCGGCGCTGGAGTCCTACCAGATTCAGTCCGCGGGTGGAGGCCGGATTTCCGTCCACGATCATGAAGGGTGGCACATCCTGCGTCACCTTCGAGCAGCCACCGATGATCGAGTGCGCCCCGATGCGGCAAAACTGATGCACCGCCGCCAGTCCGGAAACGATCGCGTGATCCTCTACGATGATGTGGCCTGCCAGGCTGCCGTTGTTGGAAAGGATGATGTGGTTCCCCAGTTGGCAATCGTGCGCCACGTGGGAATAGCAGAGGAATAGATTGTGGCTGCCAATGCGTGTGGGCAGGTTCGCAAATGTGCCCCGGTGAATGGTGCAGTTTTCACGGAACACATTGTGATCGCCGATTTCCAAGTAGGTCGGCTCGCCATTGTATTTCAGATCCTGGGTCTTCCCGCCGATCAGCGCGAAGGGGAAAAACTCATTGCCCTTCCCGATTTTCGTAATCCCCTCGATCACCACATGCGAGTGCAGCACACAGTCATCACCGATTTCGACACCGGCACCGATGACACAATAAGGGCCTACCCGGACATTGGCTCCGAGCTTGGCTTCCGGGGATACTATGGCAGTCGTGTGGATCACGGCTCAATCACGCAAAACAAGAAAGGAAATGACGAGTGCTAATTTTGTCCCATGTCGTGGAAACTCTTACTTATGCCAATGGGCGCCTTATTTTCACCATTTCCGTAAATTTATTCGTAGGGAAACGGCGAACCGGGAGCTAAAAAGATCAGCGTTCCGACAGGGTGCCTTCGGTCACGCCCAGCTTCTCGATGGCCTGTACTTCATCCAGCAGGGTGAAGGCGTCCTTGCGGTCTTCGAGGAGATCCTGATAGGCGCGGATGGTTTTTGCGGCGGTGGCTGCGTCTTCGTCCAGCAGTTCGATGCGGAAGCGGGAAAGCCCCGTTTGGCGCAGGGGATCGTAATAGCGGGCACCGGTCTGCGCCTTGCCATTGAAGAGTGTATTGCGGCAGCCTACGTCGGCCTGCAGGCGGTGGAGCTGGCCTACGCGGTCACGGAGGTGGACGACATGGGTTTCGCACGGACGGCCGCAGTCCTTGTAGGTCGTGCCCTTGCTGAGGAAGGTGCAGAACACGCAATGCTCCATATGAAACATCGGCATGTGCTGGTGGAGGCTCAGCTCAAACCACTCGGCAGGTGCGCTTTTCAAAAGGTCGATCACTTGGCCGACATTGAGATCGTAGGAAACCGTCAGGTGATCCAGACCGGCGTTTTCCATCAAGAGTTTGGCCGTGATGGGATTGGAAACATTCAGCGAGAAATCTCCGATTTTCTGGAGATCGCTACGATGCTTATAGTATTCGAGTGCGCCTGGATTGCGCAGCAGCAAGCCATCCGGTTCCGCGCGTTCCAAGAGTTTCAGGTAGCCCGTCTCACCCGCCTTCAGGATGCGTGGTGTGGCTAACAGGATATTCGAGCCTTCCTTCTCCTTGGTGCTGCGGAAAAGCGCGACGGCCTCCTTGCAGCGGCGTGGATCTTCAAAGTCGCAGTAAACGGAATCCGCCTGGCGTTCCACCGCCGCAGCCACTTGTTCCATCGTGCGGCAGAGCACGCTCAAATGTGGCGGCTTTATTTCCGCAGGGGTGTACACCGGGAAAAGATCGCGGTGGGTGATGCTGATCTTAGGCAGCGGTGCAGGCTTCTCGTCCAGAGAATCCAGAGCTGCCACCAGATCGCGGCGGAGTTGATTCAACGCGGAAAGAGGGAAGTGGCAATCGCCAGACAGTTGATTGGTCAGGGATGCCAGCTCATAGCGGGTATCGCCCAAGCGTCCGAGTTGTGCTGTTAGCGTCTCCGTGTCCAGCGGGCGCTTGCTGGCAGGTTCCAGCACGATGCTTGAGCAGCTATCGATATCGAAGTTGGAGGAAATGACCAGCGGTTCGCCCGGCGCGCCGGTCACCAGCAAATGCAGCGGGATTTTTTTCTCAGGCAGCTTCGCATTCTGCCAGAAACGCCGCAACTCGGACTCCAGCTTCGGATCGGACGTTTTGTAAATCGTGTGCCCCGGCTTGATCCGATCAAAGTTGATGCCGCTGTAGGTTTTGTGGAAAATCAGGTGATCGCCCTCCACCCGCCAGATGCGTGCGCCCTGCTCGAGATCCCGGTTTTCCCCTGCGTCAAACACCACACCATCGCCCGCCTGGATCGGAACGCCGGAGGTATTCGCCAGTTTGATCCAGCCCTCGCCGCAATCCATGATCTCGCCGAGCAGCGGACCGCGCTTTTTGCCGAAATTTCCGTGCGTCAGGTAAGGATGGTTGGTCCCTGCCAGCCAGCCGGTGGACAGGCCGCGTGAGAAGGTCATCTCCAGTGAGTATTTATCCTCCACTGTTACCGGCGTCGTGACCTTGCCAAGGGCGGCATCGATCGCCTTCCGGTAAACGCGAGTCACCGCAGCCACATATTCCGGGGATTTCAAGCGGCCTTCGATTTTAAAGGACTTCACGCCTGCCTTCACCAGATCCGGGATTAGATCCACTGCCGCCAGATCCTGCGGGCTGAGCAGATAGCGGGCTGCTCCCATCTCGCGCGTCTCACCGTCCACCACCAGCTCGTAGGGCATGCGGCAGGCCTGCGCGCATTCGCCACGGTTGGCGCTGCGTTGGCCCAGGGATTCACTGGTGAGGCACTGCCCGGAGTAAGCAACGCACAGTGCTCCGTGGACGAAAATTTCCAGCGGGGTTTTGATTTTGGATTCCTCGCCAGCGGCCAATGCAGCGGCTTGGAATTTCTCGATCTCCTTGATCGAGAGTTCACGGGAAAGCACCGCTCGCTCCATGGGGAAAAGGGACTCCATGAAATTCAGCCCCTCCGGAGAAGTGATCGTCATCTGGGTGGAAGCATGCAGTTCCACATTCGGCGCGACCACTCGTGCTAGTTTCGCAAGTCCCAAATCCTGAATGATCAGCGCGTCCACATTTGCTGCAGCAATGCGGCGGAGCTGGTCCTCCGCCGCACGCATCTCCGCGGTGAAAATCAGCGTATTCATCGCGATGAAGCCTTTCACCCCATGGCGGTGGAGAAACTGCATGAGGTCCGGCAGATCCTCCTCGGTGAAATTATCCGCGCGCAGACGGGCATTGAATTTCGGCAGGCCGAAGTAGATCGCATCCGCCCCGGCAGCCACGGCTGCTCGAGCGCAGTCCCAGTTTCCTGCTGGGGACAGCAATTCGGGAGTGGTGTCGATCTCGGGCGCGCTCATGTGCGGGAATGAAACACGGGCGGCCAGCGAAGGACAGACGGATTTGCAAGATCAATTTGGCTGCGAAGGGTGCAACTTCTCAGAAAAAGCCGGGTTTCCTTGGTATGCTGGCACGCGCAGATGATGCATGGACGGTGGGAGAGGCGGCCCACCTGTTGAAACGGGCGGGGTGTGGGGGCGGCCCGTCGGAGATCGAAGCGCTCCATGCGCTGGGGCGGAAAAAAGCCGTGGAGTCTCTGGTCTCACCTGTCGAACCTCTGGATGCCTTCCCTGTTCCGCCTTGGGCTGTGGAGGCCCAAGCCGTGTCCGACATGCAGGAAAGGATGGAGCAGCGGAAGAAAATGCAGGCTGAAATCGCCAGCTTGCCTCCCGAGCAGGCGGAGATCAAAAAGAAGGAATTCAATCAGGCGGTGCAACGCTTGGAGCGGATGCAAGGGCTGGAGGCTCAGGGCTGGTGGTTCCGCCGAATTTTAAAAACCACTGCCCCGCTGCGGGAAAAAATGACGCTTTTCTGGCACGATCATTTTGCCACCTCCATCCAAAAGGTGAAGGCGCCGGTGCTGCTCATCTGGCAGAATGAACTTTTCCGCAGCAAATCCTTCGGGAGTTTTCGGGAGCTTACGCAAGCCATCCTCTTTGATCCGGCGATGGTGCTTTATCTGGATGTCCAGAATTCCAAAAAAGGCCAGCCGAACGAAAATTTTCCCCGGGAAGTGATGGAACTGTTTACCCTGGGAGAAGGCCATTACACCGAACAGGATATCCATGAGGCAGCCAAGGCCTTCACCGGCTATCAGCTCACCCGCAGCAACGGAAAGGTTTTTCACAACCCCAGGCAATGGGATGCCGCTCCGAAAACGGTGTTTGGTAAAACCGGCGCATTCGATGGCCCGCAGGTGATCAATCTGATCTTCCAGCAGCCCGAGCCAGCCAGGTTCATGGTGCGGAAGATCTGGAACTTTTTTGTGAGCACCCCATTGGACGAACACGTGTTGGAAGACCTGGCAGCGAGGTTCCGCTCATCGGACTACCAGATGGCGCCCTTGCTGAAGGAGATTTTCCTTTCATCCGATTTTTACGCGCCAGCGGTGATTCGTTCCCAGATCAAGTGCCCGGTGCAATACCTTGTGGAACTTTTGAAGGAGCTTGAAATCATGGAGCCTCCTAACGGATTTCCCTTGGTGGGCCAGCAGCAGTTGGGTCAGACGCTCTTCATGCCGCCGAATGTCGCCGGCTGGGACTGGGGGAAGGCGTGGATCAATACGAATACGCTGCTCTCCCGCTACAATCTCGCAGGCTACCTCACCAAGGGCTCCGCCGATGCCGAAAAAATGGTGGATGGTGAGAGGAGCCGGACGCCCGGCATGGCTCCAGGTCCAAAGGCTCTTCCCCGGAAATGGCCGGGCCCGGATTACGAAAAAATCACCCCCCGCCCGCTGCGGGAAAACCCGGCAGCTCTTGTGGATGCCCTCATCCAGCGCTTTTTCCAAGGCCCAGTCCCCATGAAAGCCAGGGAATCCTTCATCGATTTCGCCAATGCCAAGAAGGGTGTCATTTTCACTAACAAGGAGGTGGCGGAGCTCTGCCACCTGATGCTCAGCACCCCCTACTATCAACTCACCTGATCGCCATGAAAACCCGCCGCGAGTTTCTCCGCTCCACCGTTCTTGGTGCATCCGCCTGCTGGACATTGCCTATGTTCGTAGAGCGCACTTTCGCTCAGCTCCATGAGGGGGCGAGGGATCTGGCCACTCAGCCTGTTACCGGGAAAGACGGCACCATTCTCGTCGTTCTCCAACTCGCGGGCGGAAATGACGGACTCAATACCCTCGTTCCTTATGCGGATGATGTCTATCAGCGATCCCGCCCCCGCCTTGCCAAGAAGGAAAAGGATATCATCAAATTGAACGATCACCTGGGCCTGAACGCGGCGATGCCTTACCTGGGTTCCCTGTTCAATGAGGGAGGGCTGGGGATCGTCCAGGGCGTAGGCTATCCCAATCCAAACCGCTCCCACTTTGTCTCCACCTCCATCTGGGAAACCGCAGATCCCTCCAATCGGTCAACCACCGGCTGGCTGGGCCGTTATTTCGACAATGCCTGTCCTGGAGCGGATCCCACGGTAGGGATCAGTTTCAACAAGAGCCAGCCGGAGAGTTTCGGCGCGAAAAGGAATCCGGGTGTCAGTCTCACCAGTCCGGAGCTTTACAAATGGCTCTACAGCGGTGGTGAAAAAGCCCAAGCGGAGGAGTTTTTTGCCAGTCTCAATCAGCCCGATGATGCTCCCGCTGACGGCGCCTCCATCGACATGCCGGCCGGAGGAAAAACCGGAGGTGTGGTGGGTGAGGGGAATCTGGAGTTTCTGGAGCGCGTCGCTCTCGATGCCCAGGTCAGCTCTGCGAAAATCCTGGAGCTGGCATCGAAGCACCGCACTTCCGTCCGCTATGATGGCACCCCCCTCGCCCGGAATCTCAATCTGGTCGCGCGCATGATCGCGGGTGGGATGCCCACACGCGTCTATTATGTCAGTCATGGCGGGTTCGATACCCACAATCAGCAGGCCAATTCCCATGACCGCTTGCTCGGCCAACTCGACAGCGCGTTGAAATCCTTCTTTACCGATCTCAAGGAGCAGGGGAACGACAAGCGGGTCACTCTGATGACATTTTCAGAATTCGGTCGCCGGGTGGAGGAAAATGCCAGCGCGGGTACCGATCACGGAAAAGCCTCCTGCCTGTTCGTGGCGGGCGGAAATGTGAAAGCCGGGATTTATGGCAGGGCGCCCAGTCTTTCGGATCTTTCCGAGGGGGATATCCAGCACACGGTGGATTTCCGCAGCGTCTATGACACCCTGCTGGAAAACTGGCTGAAAGTTCCTGACGTGAAGCCGATTTTAGGAAGCCGCTTTCCCAAGTTGGGGTTCATCTAGATAGGGGGAAAACAGGATTGGGGTAAACGCCACTCTTCAAGAGGAGGGTGGTGGAAATCATTATCCCTTGGAAATCGGGCGCGGCGGGTGTTTCATCAGCGCATCGTGATGGATGGATCTTTGCTCGTGCTCGGTGTTTCCGGCCCAGAATTGACGTGGGAGGAAGCTGCCCTATTCCGGCGTCTTCAGCCTGCGGGCTACATTCTTTTCACCCGTAACATCGTCTCGAAGGAACAGACCCGTAAGCTCACCAATGATCTGCGTGATCTTTCCTCGATGACGCCCATCATCGCCATTGATCAGGAAGGTGGCCGCGTCACCCGTACCAAAGACATCGCCCCAGTGGCGCCATCACCACCCACTCTGGTGGAAAAAGGCGACATGGGCCTCATCGCGGATGCTGCAGCACTCACGGGTGACCTGCTCAGGCTGCTGGGCTTCAATTTGAATTTCGCTCCCGTTCTTGATCTCGATCATTTTCCGGGTGTTCGGAATGCGCTGCGCGGCCGCACTTGGGGACGTGATCCTCAGCGGGTGATCGACCGTGCCGGCCACTGGAACCGCTGGCTGCGGAAACGATCCATCGCCAGTTGTGCCAAGCACTTTCCGGCAGGCGGACGCGCGGTTTCGGATCCCCACCACGATCTGCCCAGCTCACCGGCCACCCTTGAGGAGTTGCTGAAGGAAGACGTCATTCCCTACACCGCTCTCATGCCAGAACTGGACTCGATCATGCTGGCACACGTCGAGTTTCCGGAAATCGATCCGAATTTTCCTGCCTCGCTCTCTCCCCGGATGATCCGGGGATTCCTCCGCGGGCAGCTTGGTTTCGAAAAACACGTCGTCCTTACGGATGATCTGGACATGGGTGCCATCACCAAACGCTACGGACGCGGACAGGATGTGAAGCTGGCCATCGAGGCGGGTAACGATCTCGCGCTGATCTGCCACCACACCGAGTCAGCGGAAGTGGCGGCAAAGTCCATCGCGGAGCTGCCCTACTGGATGATCGAGGAAGCACAAGCCCGCCTCCATCGCCTCCGGAAAAAACTCCACGATCCGCTGCCGCTCACTGAAAAGGCGTGGGATAAAACCTGCGCCGGACTCGCCACTCTTGCAGCGGAAGTGCCGGAGCTGGGGACTCCACAGGCAGACAGTCCGGTGGCGGAGTATTGAAGAATGTGTAAGCGCGCGGCATGAGGAGCCCGGTGCCCGCCCTGGCTGATTTATCTTGCCAAATCTGACTCCTGCGTCTTTCTTCCGCGCTCAACCATCAACCTAGGACGATCCGGCACCTGCGGGATCCATCCCCTACGATCATGAGCGACATTAATCTGAAAGAATATCAACTTCACGAAGGAGACACCGGCAGCGCACCATATCAAGTGGCTCTCCTCACCCAGCGGATCCTTCACCTGACGGATCACCTGAACCTCCACAAGAAGGACTTCTCGTCCCGCCGTGGCCTCCTCAAGCTCGTTGCACAACGCCGCAAGCTTCTGGACTACATCAAGAAGGGTTCCGAAGATAAGTATCAAGAGGTTATCAAGGGCCTCGGACTTCGCCGCTAAACAAATTTCGCAAAACAGCCACGTGGGAAACCCCGTGGCTGTTTTTGCAAATGGCCTGAGCCCTCATTCTTGCGGCGCCAGACCATCAGACACTCCTCCGTTGCTCGCGATCAAGCGGGCAGCGGAATTTGTCTGAAAAGAAGAATGCCCGTCAGAGCATCCGGCTCGGCAGGCGGTACGCACAGAAAAGAAAACAAAACATGAATATTCATACCCTGACGAGCGACGTCGGCACCAACCCGATCACGTTCGAAACCGGCAAGATTGCCAAACTCGCCGATGGCGCAGTGACCGTCCGTTGCGGTGACACCATCATCCTCGTCACAGCCGTTTCCGCCACCAAGGTGAAGCCTGGCCAGACTTGGTTCCCACTTTCCGTAGAGTATAAGGAAAAAGCCACCGCAGCCGGTGTGTTCCCAGGTGGCTACTTCAAGCGCGAAGGCCGTCCTACCGAAAAGGAAATCCTTACCTGTCGCATGACGGACCGCCCTCTGCGCCCGCTGTTCCCGAAAGGCTATTTCTACGACACACAGATCATCGCCATCCTCCTCAGTGCGGACGGTGAAAATGATTCGGACATCCTGTCCATGAACGGTGCTTCCGCCGCCCTCGCTCTTTCCGACATCCCCTTCGCCGGTCCTATCGGTGCGGTGCGTGTGGGCCGCGTAGACGGTCAGTTCCTCATCAACCCAACCCACGATCAACGTTCCGAGAGCGATCTCGACCTGATTTATGTCGGAAACAAGACCGACGTTATCATGATCGAAGGTCAGGCTGACGAACTCCCTGAAGACGAGTTCATCAAGGCCCTCCACTTTGCCCAGGCAGCAGTGGTGAAGCTGGTGGAAGCCCAGGAAGAACTGGTCCGCCTCGCCGGCAAGGAAAAGCGCTCCTTCGAAGCCATTCTTGCCAAGGAAAACCTCCTTGAGATCGCTTACGAAATCGCTGGTGACCGGATCGAAGCCGCCATCTATGCTCCTTCCAAGACCGAGCGTGCGAAGAAGGTCGGCGCCCTGCGTGACGAAGTGGAAGCTGCCATCAAGGAGCGCGCTCCTGAGGCTACCGACTTCGACGTGGAGCAGGCATTCGAATACCTCCAGAAGAAAGCATTCCGTATCTCCATCATGGAGAAAGGCGTGCGTGCAGACGGTCGCTCGATTGGCGATCTGCGCACCCTTTACGGAGAAATCGGCACCCTGCCACGCGTTCACGGCTCCGCCATCTTCTCCCGTGGAGAAACCCAGGCGCTCGCCATCACCACGCTGGCTCCAGCCGATGAGAAGCAACACTTCGACAACTACGCCGGTGGCGAAGACGAAAAGCGCTTCATCCTTCACTATAACTTCCCTCCATTCTCCGTCGGTGAAACCGGCCGCATGGGTGGCATCAACCGCCGCGAAATCGGTCACGGTTCCCTCGCTGAGCGCTCCATCGAGCCAGTGATCCCTGCCGAGTCCGTCTTCCCATACGCCATCCGCGTTTCCTCGGAAGTCATGGAATCGAATGGTTCCACCTCCATGGCCTCCGTTTGCGCAGGCACCATGGCACTTCTGGATGCCGGTGTTCCTCTCATCCGCCCGGTGGGTGGTATCTCCGTGGGTCTCGTGACCGAGAACAACGAAGATGGCTCCATGAAGTCCCACAAGATGCTTCTGGATATCATCGGTTCGGAAGACTTCTACGGCGACATGGACTTCAAGCTTTGCGGCACTTCCGAAGGTGTCACTGGCTATCAGCTGGATCTCAAGCTCCCAGGTCTTCCTCTTTCCATGCTGGAAGAGGCGATCCGTATCGCCAAGGATGGTCGTGACAAGATCCTCGAAAAGATGGCCGAGTCCATCGTCGAGCCGAAGCAGCTCAGCCCGCACGCTCCCCGCATTGTTTCCGTCAAGATCCCAGCAGACCGCATCGGCGAGCTCATTGGACCAGGCGGTAAGAATATCAAGGGCATCCAAGCCGAGTCCGGCGCGGAGATCAACATCGAGGACGATGGCACCGTTCACATCTACGCTTCCAAACAACAAGGTCTGGATCGCGCCAAGGAGATGATCGATCGCATGTTCCAGGAAATCGAAGTGGGCAAGGTTTACACCGGCAAGGTGGTTTCCATCACCCAGTTCGGCGCATTCATGGAAGTGCTTCCAGGCAAGGACGGACTCGTTCACGTGTCCGAGCTTGCTGAA
>Ga0157370_10001534_pt1 | contig 28569 bp, 20 predicted proteins | sample C35metaG_FD_113463 | JGI IMG/M metagenome (GOLD analysis project Ga0157370, IMG submission 113463) | Corn rhizosphere microbial communities from Kellogg Biological Station, Michigan, USA - C3-5 metaG | ecosystem: Host-associated > Plants > Roots > Rhizosphere > Soil | place: USA: Michigan...
ATAGTACGAACAAGTATAAAGAAATTGCAATGCTGGTGAAGTATAACATGCTGTTATTTTGTATGGATGGCTAGATGTTATTGGTCAACTCAAAAATATGAAATATATTCAAGTTCTTGACCATTGGTTGCAAACAGTAGCTTAAAACCAGTTTTTTGCCAAAAAACAATTTGCCGATTACCTTCTGATAATCAATCGATTTTGAGATATTTCAAAATTGGCGAAACCGGGTCAATCGAATTAGTTTGTCCATGTGTATTCATTATTAATTTCAACTACTGGTTCTTTTTAAAAAGTCCTGCCTTTATGTTCGAACCGGTCGAACCTTCCGCTAATTGCAGGTAATTGCGTTTACTCTGATCTTTTTCGATTTTTACAGTTCCGGTAGTTTGCACGTTTTTCATTTCCAGAAAATCTGTTGAAGTTGCATCATTGCCGCTTAACGGGCCGCTTCCATATCCTGCCAGATTGGTATTGTCAGCAAAAATGCAATCAGAAGCTTTGTATCGGCGTGTACTTCCTTTTTCCCTTATCCATACTGTACTACTGTTTGCTATGATGTTGTTGTGAAAATCGAAATTGTCTCCATTGGTACTTTCTGTAGTCCAAACGCCACTGAAATAACAGCCATATACCAGCGAATAACGCATGGCATTACGGCTACCAGTTCCTCCATCAGTTTGCCAAAAAACGACTGGATTTTTGCAATTAAAAAAAACACAATGGTCGATAACCAGGCCATAACCATTGGCTATAACCCCCACATGCAACGGTAATACATCGACATCTCCAGCAAACAGACATTGTGTTACAACTAGATCGTCCAATCTTTTTCCATCACGCCATATTGGATAGGAACGACGTAGATTGGTTCCATCTATATAAGAGTAATCTGGACTGCCAGTAAATCTTAGGCCTTCAATGGTCACATGGCTAATCTCCGGTTGTATACCTTTTGCTTCTTCTCCGCCTATACCTGGTACAAGCGGCACTGCTGTTACTACAACCGGCATTTTTTGAGGAGTCCAGTCTTCATCGTCAGGCATAACGTCCGCACGAATGACAAGACGGTTTTTAAGGGTATACTTGTCATTGGTGAATACAACGGTTTGTGTTAGCAGGTGTATACCTTCTGATAGGAAGATTGTGGTTGCTCCCTGTTCTTTGTTTAAGTTTACGCGCTTAGCTGCCTCAATAATTGTCTTTAACGGACGTGCCTTATTTCCGGAATTTGTGTCATTACCAGTCTGAGGATTAACATATAATTGTTCTGCCTGTACGACCAGTATGCTCATCATGAGCAGGAGAAGACTAAATGTGTATTTTATCATGTTCTTTTTTTTGTAAAATTAGAACATGCTTATCCTATTAAAATGGTCATTTTGTCTTTAAAATGGTCATTTAAATCTTTTTTCGGTATTGCTGAGGTGTGGTACCTGTAAATTTTTTAAAGAAACGGTTAAAATTAGACGGATCTGAAAAGCCAAACTCGTAGGAAATCTCTTTTGAGGATTTATTTTGACAAAGTTGTTTCTTTATTTCTGAAATCAACTTGTAATGGATCATTTGTTGGGCTGATAATCCGCTAAACTGCCTGCAAATTTTATTCAGGAATCCAGAGCTGACATTCAGCATTTTTGTATAGGCCTCAACACTTTGGTCATTCACAAATTTCTTTTCCAGCAAGGATCGAAACCTATAAAAATCTGGATGGACAAAGGTGTCTCTTTGAACATTGTAGGCACCTGCATAATATCGATTGAGAAGTACGAGCAATTGATATAAAAGGGATCTGATCAAATGATTACTATCATTCTGAAGCTGCCTAAACTCTTCTTCTATTGCATATAAAAGCTCCAGACATTTTACAAATGGCACCTCGGATAGCTGCATGTCGTTTGGACGTGAATATTGATGGAAATATTGAAACCGATATAGGAATAGTTCGTCCGAAAAGAAAAGATGGAGAAAGTCTTTTTCAAAGAACAATACATAGCCCCTTACATCTTGCTCAATTTCCCAACAACGCACCTGTCCTGGACTTGTGAAAATGATCGTTCCTGGGCTTATTAAGGTCTTATTTTCATCTAATGTAAAAATGCCAGCTCCCTCTTCAATGAAAATAACTTCGTAAAAACTAAGTTGATGTAACGTACTATCTAATACATAATGATTCAATGTTTCGATACGTCCAATATCCAACAACAGTTCCGAACCATATTTATATGGGAGAAAATGATAAGTTTTAATTTTAGGGACTACAGCCATTTCTTTTTACAATTTCTTCTCGCCCTAAAGTTAAGGCAGACGACGTAGAAAACCTAGACAGCTGGGAAATCTGCAGACAAGCACTGGGGTAATTTAAAAGAAGCATGTGCTGATTGGCTCAAATACGGAGAACTCTAGCTTTTTAAGGATGAATCTCCAAAACAGTTCAAAAATTGAAATTCACAAGCATTTGCAAATCAAAAAGTGAATAAACTGACCAGATTGGTTTGAACTGAGCGATTCTAAAAAACAAACATAGCTAACAATCAACATGTTAGCTATGTTTCAGTGTACTCATGGAAAACCTTCTGTCACACAGTTTCTTGAAGGATTTGGAGAAATTAGCCAACATTGCAGGTGGTCCGGTTGCAGACCCCATTAGTAGAGACTTTAAGAAAAAGTACCAGCGAAGATTTACCCAAAAAGAAAGCCCAGAGCTCCCATTATCAAAGATTTACGAGATGTACGGCTGTGGTTACCTGAACAAGAAGAAGCCAGAGAAATAATTTGCACAGCTACATGTGTATGTTTTGGTGTGTATGTTTTCACCAAAATATACACACTGTATTACATGGGTTGATCAAAAGTAAATCGAAGAAGGCTATCGGCGTATTAAGCAGCAGGGGCAGCACCTCACAGTTAAGACTAATTCAACTCTTTTATGAAGACTGATATCTTCGATTTATGGTTCATAAAGCGTTTCCAGGAAACAACAAAATACGAACTAAACAGGATAAAGATAATTCCATAAACGAAACCATTTAGTACCACTTCCTTCTCACCAGGCTGGCCTAACAGTTGTAATGCAATATAAAAAACTAAAACACCTCCGACGAGATACAGGATGTGTAGGTCTAATAACATCGAAGTATAGGGATTTCTTCGTTGATAATTGGTACGCCAAGACAGCAAAATGTAAGCAGATACCTTTTTTAATTCTGGCAATAATTTTCTGTCCAGAGTCTTATGTCCTACAATGGGAAATGACGCGAAGCTAGGAACAAGCTTACCATTCACTTCCTGCACATCAATTGAGAAAGCGCAGCCAATCCCGTGATGGGTGTCGAAAGGATTGTGTATCTCTTCGATGACTAGTGGCTGGGACAACAATACCTGTTTCCTCCTAGACCTGATAAACACCGCAAAATCGCTAAACTTAAGCTGGCCATTAATGGCAACCTGCAGGTAATCATAACAGCGGTAAAGATTTCTAGCTAGGTGCAGGTTGACTTCATTTAGACCAATCATTTTCGAAACCGTATAAGGCGCTCCGAAAACATGCGAATTGGTAGTAACCCTACCTAAGTCACACCTGAAAATCTCTGTTAATTTTTGAAGAATAATCATTACCTCTGTGGCATTAAATAACTTCCGCCTCGCTTTAAGCTGACATGACTTTCCCGAATCTGATAAAAACTCAAGTCCATAATATTTAGAAACAATAATGAACATCACCAGTAGTATATCATAAGTCCATAATGGTGATGGTATGGTCGCTGGTCGTTCCAGCCAGACCTTAATACGGTTTTCCAGGTCGGGCAAATTTTCTTTAAACACTGCACACGATTCCCTGATTAATGGGGCATCAGAAACGGACTTCACAATAAACGTGTGTCCAGTAGCAGTCTCCATAGCAAGAAATTCCGTCAACTTTTTCAGTTCATCTTCAACAGCTTTATCTTTCGCCAGTAAAAACATAGACCTTCTAAGTGCCTCGAGTTCGATGGTAGCAGAAGATATAAGTAACCATTTTGTGAAAGTGATGTCCTCTTTGATACCTAGGTTTTGACGATAAGTCACTACAAGGTCGTCAACCCGTTTGGAAATGGCAGTGGCCTGCACGGTTGCCAGGTGCCTGTCATAGTGCTCACCGTATCCGATCAGCTGCCAACTGTCAGTAAATGGTGCTGCCTGATGAACCTCCTTGTCAGCAAGCATATCAACTATCCGACGCTGCATTTTCAGCCCATAATTGAGTAAGCTCTCACTGGCGTGGTATTCTCTGGCTGCGATCCGGTTGATTTTGATTTCAATGCTCCAAAGCGTATTCACTAATTTTTTATCTGCCTCTAGTATATTTTGGTTTGCTAGGAAGGCAGTCTGAATTTGAGTCCAGATAGCGACATCTTTCAAAAAGTAATCGACCAGAGCATACCTGTTTGCGGGTGTAAATTGAGTCGCTTTATTAATTATAGACCAAAAAATTAGTCCATGACTATCTTGTAGCAATGACAAGTTTTCTTTCGCTATTTTCCCTGACCTGACAAGTTCCTGCACGGCGCACTTGGATGTATCTAATTCATACAATAACAAACCTAGTATTTCAACCAGCCAGCGGTCCGATTGCAGTTTATAGTCCATGTTTTGTTTACCTACAAATCTGCGTTCGGAACCTATCGTCAAGCTATTGAGGCCAAAAATCATTTTACCGCTTGTATGGATAAATACGGTGTGCAAGGTTGGAACCGGCACCAACACTGTTTCAGAAATTGGCGAGAGAATCTGCATACACTGTTTCACAAGTTCATTTATCTTTTGTAGCAGATCCCAAATTTGATTGGGAGACAAGGTTTGGGTACTTAAAAAATCATTCAGGCTTTGATACTCAGCTGGAACAATTGTGGCCATTAAAAGAAATCCCTCTTGCGTATTGATGGAAGTAAGGGATTGTAAAGTCAAGGAATGGGCCATCAGCGCATTCATAGCTTTAAGATAATCAGACACACTTTTACCTACCTTCATCAATTCATTATCATTGAGCTGTTCATGAAACAATGCCTTCCCGTCAGTATTACTCCCAAAATGAATGTATCTGTAGAATGGAAAAACAAGTTCTCCCAGAACAACCCCGGGGAGGCAAGGTTCAGTCTCTAACTGATATTTGATCGGATCATGCTCTTCAACGTTCCCAGGATTCGGAAGCGAAGTGTTTGCAGCAAGTAATCTGCCTGAACTGGCAAACAAGAATAATTCCCGGTAAAGTAACGTTTGATTTTCCCCAGAAAGAAACGTCAGCATTTGCTGTATTTTTACAGGGGCGTCCTGATCAGCGAAAATAAATTCGACAGTCTTTTCTGCAATGTAGTAACTGGATTTCTTTTTATCCTCGTCATTGAGTATTTCAAACAATTGTACTCCAGCAGCATTCTGGAACAAAATCGCCTTAAGTACAACTCTTGGCAAACATAAAATTGCAAAAGGAAGGATCTGAATTGCTTTAATTAGCTCCTGAAATATTCCACCGGAAGAAAAACGGAGCAAAGATCCCATCAACTCTATCTCAAACAAAGTTTCTGGCAGCGCTCTCGCCAAATAGGTCTCATTAACTAATTCCTGTCGGTCAAGCCAGGCTACCACACGCATTCTCAAAAATATCCCGGAACCGACTCCAATAGCCTTAAATTTGTTAATATTTTCTTCGTCTAATCGAAGTTCCTGTATTCTGATTAATGTATTTATCGCCGCAGCCGCAGCAACGGGAGCTGACCCATCAGCAGCCAATTGAATCAAAAGCTGGATAATTTCTTCACTAAGGTTTTGTAACTGAGACACCTCATACAATTTGCCTGCTTCTTGGGCAACAATAATCTTAAAATATTCATCTGTCCTATTGTCAAGCAATCCTTTAAACAACTGCCAGTTTGTTTTTTCAGGCTCGCTACAGGATTTGATCAGGGAGCTTACCGCAATGCAGGTAGCACTGTGTTTTGGTCTGTCTTCTTCCAGCAGGAAAGTAGCAATTTTGAAAACCTTATTTTCCAGTTCCGCATTTCTTAGGTGCTGCGAAAAACGTACATAAAAGCCCAGGGATTTTGTTAATGTACGGATATCCTGGTCTACGTTCCCGGCAACCTTATTCAAAGTCTCAAACAATTCTTCCTGTTCTTCCCTATTAAGGTCGGCTGTTGAAACGTTTGACCTTACAAAATCATACCGGATTTTATCCAAAAAATTATGTAGCTTCTCACTTTTGGTTACCGGATGTGGCCCTTCCTTTTTATCCAGGTTAAGGTTTAACCCGTACTCCTGGTTAAGAGCTTGTTCATATTCGGCAAGTGCGCCCTCAGCCATTTCAACATTTTCAAACAAGATCGCCAGATCGTCAACATATCGAACGAAGTCTATGCTATTTTCAGCAAGCCAGTAATCAAGTTCATTTAAATACAAATTTGCCAATAAAGCAGAAAGTGCTGGTCCTTGCGGTATTCCAACCGTTCTTCGATGACCTTCATACTCATGCTCGACGCGATCAAATGGAGCTTCAATATATTGTTGGATCAAATCTAAAATTACCTGGTCTTCTACGAACTGTCGAAGCAGGTTCATGAGCTTATCATGCCTGATAAATTCGTAAAACTTAGTTATATCCAGGAGCAAGTAATGATTGTGTGGTTCAAATAACGAGAAACTACTCTTTTTAAATTCTCTAATCCCATTCTGGATTTTCCAGTCCTGAAAAATCTGATTGTCCGATTTAGGTGAAATCGCCAGTCTGTTACCAAGTGAACGCTTATGAAACCGGGAATCAATTTTTGGGCCTACCACATTAAGTATTGCCATTTCAACAACCGCTTCACGAGGGCTTACAGAACAAAATGGGCGCAACGAAGTGTTTAATTTATCTTTTGGAATTTCTACCAGCAGAAAGTTGTTGTGTCTCCACTTACCTTCTAGTAGTTGCCGGCGTAGCATCACAAGATTATTCCAAAGATCAGATTCAAACAGGTCAAAGTTCATTTTATCTTGAAATACGTCACGTTCAACGACCTGCTGTTTCGCCTTTTTCCAGGCTAAAGATAAGTTTCTGAGCGATGCAACCTCCTGAATCGTGCCCTGAGTGACTTGATCTGTTTTTAAATCGATAGATGCAGTGTTAAGATCTGAAAACCAAACAGGTGAGGGATATTTGCCCGACAGTGCAGCCTCTTCCAGGGTTGAATTACACCATCCTTTACAAATACCATACTCTGTACTCTGCAGTTTTTTACAAGAGATTGAACAGGGATCAATCGTCGCGAGCTGCATGCTAGACTTCTCTAAGTCATAATTTTCGCAGGACGACAAAATTCCATGCAGGACTGGTTCACCATCCTGAAAGTTTTTCAAAAGTGCGGCCAATGCAAAGCGTTCATGGTGTTTCAAGTTCCTTTCATTCTTCGCCTTTACTGCAAGGCTATTAATTGCAGGGCAGCGTGAAATCAACTCCCCCACCTCACCGAGATTTTGCGGAATAACACCTTCATGTTTGAGTTTTTGACCTCTTTTTATAGCCTGTATCTCTTTTTCGCCTATGATAGCACCCAATCTAGCATTGGCTTCTTCAATCGCGCTTTCCGGTACAAACTCAACTAAGTCCAGGTGATCCAAAACCTGACTTAGAGTGATTCTTTCCAGCGATCCAGGGTGCAGAAAAACACTTCGGGAATTATTATATTTTCGATGCACACCCAATGGTAATCTGACCAGGGACTTACTAAAACCTTTTCTTCCATGAGATCCCTTAGGCGGAAAAATTTCAAGATCAGGATATCCGGCACCTTGCCGAATTTCATTTAAAAACCCCACCACTTTAAGCCCCGGCATAGGTTGCTCTAGAAACATCCAAATGTGATATCCCCTACCACCGGTATCTTCTATCAGTAAGCAATTCTCTGATAAATTATAAGAGGTAGTTATATAATCCATCAAGCTGCGCACCACCGGAAGAAATTTATCTCTTTTCACCTCTTCCCGAAGATTTGCACTGTCAGGAATATCCATTTTAGGAATATCTATATCCAGACAAAACGTAGAACAATAAGAGTTTTGATCCAAAAGATATATCGCATTACTTACACTTCCACTTAGATGATTGGCCAGATCATTTAAATTTAAGGGGCCGGAATGCGAATCTACGTAGGCATTTTGCGTCTGCCTCATTACCCGTCTGTTATCGCCTTTGAATAACGTTAATAATTTATCACTTATAGTTGAAAGCATGAGTCTGTTTGGTTGCTATAAAATTAAACTATTTTATGTTATGTATGCAAATACCATATTTTGAATGACTTTCGTTAATTTCGTGTTATGTACAGAAGCATTGAATACTTCATTAAGGATTTGGAGGCTGAATCGATGGAACGGCTAACAGTGATGCGCGGAAATGAAATGCTGGTCCCAGCATAATGTTATAATCTGACCCGTGGCTCTCAAGAAAAAACAACATTTCGTGTCCCAGTTCCTGATCAAGAAATTTGCCATCGACCAGGAGCGCAAATTTGTACACCTGTACAACAGGAAAACCGATACGGTCGTCAACCATGCGCTGATCAAAACTCAGGCGCAGGAAAATTACTATTACGGAAATGATCTCACCTTTGAAGAATTCTTGAGTGTTACGGAGGAAAGGGCAGCACCGGTAATCGCAGAAATCTTGGAAAGCGGTTTGATCCCAAAGATCGGCGATAAACGATACAGCTACCTGTTACATTTTGTCATGCTATACCACTCCAGGACAAAAGCGCAGGTAGACCATACTGAAGAAAACCTGAATGCTACGCTCAAAGCCTTATCGAAATACGATTCGAGTTTGCAGCAGCTCAACTTGGATGAACTCAGGCTCAAGCATCCTGAACCGGCAGCTTTTAACTTGGCTTGCTTTATGGATGATTGGGTAGTGACTGCAGATCTCCACGCCTTTCTGTTGACCAATCATACCGGGAAAGATTTCTTCCTATCAGATAATCCCCTGATCACATTTAACCCGTTCATGCAAAAGCGAAAATACTACTGGGCCGCCAACAGCCATTTGAGCAAGGGCCTAATCCTGCTATTCCCGCTTTCTCCTGATCATTACCTGATGCTGATCGATCCTTATAGCTACGATGTCAAATGCACTGCTGAAAACCGGATTCATGTGGACAAAGCTTCAGACCTTTACAACATCAACTTATTGCAATCGGTTTCTGCCGATAAAAACCTGTACTACCGGATCGCCCAGGAAGAAGCCTATATAAAAAGCCTGGCCATGGAAGGTTTAAGGAACAAAAAATCCAAACTCATCAGTGAACTCGTCCCATGTCCGGGAAAACCTGAAGCCAAATGCCTTTTCAGTTATCATCTGGCACACACCTTAAACCTTTCTTTTTCTTTTATCCGCGAAAGCGAGGAAGCAAAAGCTTATGATGTCACTAAGCAGCGGGATCACCCAAGGAACCAGGAAATCGTAGACTGGATGAAACAGGTAAGACTAAAAAGAAAACAGGATGTGGCAGATAGCTAACCTACCGCTTCATCACTACTACCTGGTATAGGTTATTCAAATTTAGATTCACTCCGTTCAAAGGTTTATACGTTTTCACCTCATAGCCGGAAAAACGGTACCGGTAGCCAATTTCGCTGGTACCTGTATCAAATTTCACAGGCTTTGCCTGCTTTTTCAGCTCCGACAGCACACGCTCCCAGCTTGTTTTGTCTGCGGTGGCAAAGGTAATATTGGAATAACTGCCAAGCTGGTTCACGTGCAGCCAGTGCTTTGGTTTTTTCGGCGTGAGCATCGTGTTGGAAATGTATATGCCGTTGAACTTTCTGTGGTAGCCCATTGCGCTTAATTTAGTTTCAATGAGAGATGTTTGGTCGATGTTAGCCAAGAACTGCTGAAGGTCTTTAAAGCCCATTGGTTTTTCTGATTGTGCCAGTGTATTCGTTGAGATTACAAACAAGAGGAGTACTACGTTAAGAAACAGTTTTGTCATTCTATTCATCATTAGATATGTTTTTTGTAATGGTTTTTATTCAGCCACGCAATAAGCCCAGTAATGAGGCGACAGAAAATGATTCATTCTTTTTTTTCAAGTTGCATTTGAATTTCCAAGATTGCAAGTTTGCTAGCAAAGTATCAGTGAGCAACGCATCCTTACCTGGAATATTAAAATAGAATTCATTGAGCTTAAACTGGTCGAATATGGATTTTAAATAATCCACTAAAAGAGAAATCATTTCCCTTGCGTCCTTATCTTTAATACTCCAGGGCAACGAAACCCGACTATTCACATCTATCCCTCTTTTCATCCTATCAAGTCCCACGTAAATGGATTTTTGCTTTTTAAGTTCAAGGCTCCCACTTTTTATGAACTCAATAAAATCAGGTGCGTAGTCACGCTCCAAGCCCCAGCCGAAAAAAGCACTTTGCTTCTTAGGATGCAAATACAATAGGGACAGCCATTTTTGCTCGAAGGTTTTATCTGGAAAACCAGTATTTGTAATCGATGCATAGTAATAATGTTCAACCCAGTAAGACTTACTAAACTCTTCCAGCGCAAGTACAGAGAGTTGAAATGCCGATGGGTATGAGCCGTTGTTATACAGCAATGAAGCATCCAACAATAACCGGGCACCATTCTTAAATGACTCAATCGAAATTTTTTTGAACTTATACTTGGAGAGTTTATCGCGCATACATGGCAATTTAATCTAATTTCATTATAAAATTCTTCCAATCGGAGCTAAATCCGTTTTTTAAATCCCTAAAACTATAGAGAAATAAACACTTTATCACTTTTAAGATCAGCAACTGCATAAACCGGAAGCGGCGTATCCTTAATGTACCGGGTGGGAAGGATATGTTTGGTCAGCACGAAGGACTTTATCCTGTAATCGTCAGAAAGCCCCAGCTTTTGTCTCACCACTGTACTGTTTTCTTTTAGCCACAAGTCTCTTTGGACATGTTTCTCTATCATCCCCGGCTTGCCCTTCAGCCCGATATAATTACTGATCTCAGTGTAGATATCGTAAGCAATCTTCGCCTGAGAAGTATTTTTGCATTCAATCGCGTAAAGCACCTGGTTTTTATGGTCTAGGCAAAGGATGTCCACATCTCCTTTATCCACCTGGGCAGGAAAGAAACCCCTGGGCTTGATTTTTACCTCAAAGCCCACCACCTCAAAATCCGTGTGTTCTACCAGCCATTTGCACACGAAATTCCTGAAGTTCGTTCCTTTGATGTGGTTGCGCTCTGCCAAAAGGTTATTGATCTTCAAATGATTTACGGCAACTTTCAGCGTTCCGTCCATAAAACGGGATAAAATATTTTCAGCCGCAGTCATCAGGTGTCTGGCACTGATCAGGTAATATGTCTTACCCAGTCTTTCGATTTTCAGGAGCGGCCGGAGCATGTACGATATCCGCCGGTTATACCGCCATGGATAGGTTTCATGGATGTCCTTAGGATCGATATTCATTACGCCAGCCCTATTCACAAAAGTAAGCAACTGTAAAAAAGCCAGGGTTTCAGCCTCCGGCTGGGCTGTCCGGTCCGCAAATAATTTTAACAAGTCTTCTTCAGTGATCATCAGAACAGATTTTTCTAGGGCATATAGCTCCAAGCACAGAAACTTAGCTGAACCCAGCATATCCCATAAAGTGATCCCCCACTCTTCCATGAAAATATCATCGACCCGGTCATAATAAGGGTCATCACCGCGCTTCGCTTTCGGCTTTCTGGGTTCCTCATTAAAGTAACGGCCAAAGGAAGACTTATTTTCCTCATATTCTTCCCGGTGAATGTCCTGCTGAAAACTCGTCATGGAGGCATCATTGAAAGTACGGTCAATACCAATCCTTCCTGAAGCAAGCATCCCCATGTTGGGGTCAGCGATTCCAAAACGGATCATATCAGACAATGCGCCGTAATTGATCAGCTCGGACATATGCGCCAGCATCAAATCTGCATCTGCATCATTGACCGGCTCCATTCCAGTGGACTTCTCGCAGGCCACAAACTCAATCAGCGTCCTCATCGAAAGATTTGCCGTGACCATATCCGCTTCCTTTTTACTGAACTCGACAAATACATCGTAATAATGTCCAAAACAGGCCTCCAGTGCCGGGTAAGACAGTTTTCCCATTGCCCTGGACTGGATCATGCTTTCATGCCGCTGCATGAGCAAGACCAGCAAGTCGGCGGTCGGAAAACGCGAAATCAACTCAATCAGCCGGTCAAAATGAACCTTCACCAAATCGTTGAGCAAGGTTGTTTTTTCTTTAGCTGTAGCAATCTTCTCCGGAATAGATATATTATATTTCAACCAAGTTACCTGTTTACTCAGCACATAGGAAATATCCGCCAGAGGTATAGACCGCGGCTTTTCTATGTCTATATTGGAAAATACCGGGTGCTGGGTAGAGTCACTGATCAGGATCATCTTTTGCATCCCTTGAGGCATACACATGCTCAACAGTTCATCGAGTTCCACAGCCGTTATTTTTCGTCCCGCACCTGTCAATTCTATAAAGTCTCCAATCGCATCAATCAGACCTGTCATTAAGAATTTCTCTCCCCCATTGCCGGCATTGGTCAGGTGGCTGACCAGCTGTACTGGTACGCTCAGTTCTATACCTCGGCTTTCAGGAACCAGTTTGCTGGTAAACTTAAATTCCTCTGTACTGCCTTCCAGATCCCAGGTTTGCTGATCTTTAAAATCCTTATCCATCATCAATGTAATCACCAGGGGTTCCGTTCCTAACTGATCAAGATAGGTTTGAAGATAAGAATGGCAGTGGTTCAGCCAGTAAAGGACTCCATTCATATAGACACTTGCTGTAAAATCCCTCAGTGTGTCACTCTGCACCCATATCGGGCAACTGTACCGCAGCAGGCAGTGTCGGAAATAACCTTTTTTGACTTCATCTGAGAGGTATACAGGCATGTGTTCTTCCTGTTTATGGCAGCTAACTTGTATTGTGCCCCTTTCGGCTGGAAAAGGGATACCAATGCGGTCTTCTTTAAGTTTGGCAGCCCGGTTGACATTTCCCTCAATCTCAAATTCGAAAAATAAGCCATTCATTGGGGCGCGGTCAGATTCAAAATTCCACTCATGGTTGTCTTTATACCATTTGAAACGGGATAAATGGGAGTTACTGGGCATAAATTGAACCTGGTGTTTGGTGTCTTCGATGTGCCGGGCATATTTCCAAAGGGTCAGGGTATCGAATTCCCAGTGTACTCGCAGTACATTCAGTTCTTTCATGGTCAGTACCAACTGATAATTCATGCCACGGAATTTGCCCGTATCAATCCTTCCTGCTTCAAATATATCTGCTTTGTTGTATAAAACCAGCAGCAATAGTTTGCTCCTGCTGTACTGCGCTTTGAGCTCGGCGCACCGATCTGATGCCTGCCGGGTAATGAGCATGCTTAGTGCGTCGATATCAGTTTGGTACTTTCTTTTTCCAGAAGGAATAGGGGTAACATGGAATACATAGACCAGTTTATCCGAATCACACTGGTAAAGGCCTTCGCTGAATATAGCCCGGCCCGAATGCTGTGGCTCATGGAATGTATACTTGATCCGCTCCCACCCCATACTTCTGAACCGGGTGTCAGCTTCAGTCATGGAGTGTTCGGCCTGAATACCACTGAAATCCAATAATTGACCTCCGCTTTTTAATTTCTCCAGAATGAAATCGTTCAGGGCACCTAATTGTGCACTTGGCATCGCTAGAATGTAAGTTTCTTCCAGCAGCACAAATGGCTTCTGCAACAGCGGATTATCATCCAAGTTCTTGATTCCGATCCGTTTTCCTTTAAAAGGGTAAACAAAGGCATCGATCACCTGCTCCGGCACTATCAGATGTTCACAAATCCGGCTGAGTTCTTGCTGGCTGAAGGCCACCAGTTTCTGCTGATCCTTCATCTCCTTAGCATCAGGCAAGTACAGTTCATCGGGTAGGTCTGGTATCGCCATGCGCCGGGAGTGCCCCAACTTGAATGCAATTTCCTGATGGATGTATAACATAAACAATATCCCCTCATAAATCTCTTTCCTCAGGGACAGACGCAAGCTCTGCATTGCCGCCATTGCATTGACCTGGCTTTGCAGGATCTCCTGGGCCTCTATAAAAATTCCGGGATAGACGGTATTGTTCCCATTGACAAACAGGATGTTTTCGGTGAAAAAGTCTTCCACCGGATCTTCATGCACGTGCCGTGGGCAAAATTTTAATATATCTGCCTTTAATGTATGGTAATCCAGTTTTTCGGATTTATTGTATTGGTTGAGTGCAGAGATCACCAATGATTCCAGCCTGATGTTTTTACCGTGGTTTTCAGGTTGCAGTTGCATGACTGAAAAGATTTGCAGCAATTCTGCTGTATTGTACTTCCGGGTAAAGTTCTCATAATTTGGCAGTTCAGGGCTGTAAGCATGGGATGGTAAAATGCTTTCTTCCGCCTGTTCTTTGTGGATACAGCATTTTTTGTATTTCTTGCCGCTACCGCAATAACAAGGGTCGTTTCTATTTAGTTTTGTCATGGAGTGAGCAAGCTAAGGATTTGATTGAGCCTGTTTAACCAGCATTTTTTTTGCATTTTTATAAAAGGTAGAGATCCGTCCTCCAGGCTCGATATGGATGGTATAAAAATCTCCTTCAAAGTAAACACTCTCCCGTCCGTACCTGCTGTACTCAACCCCAGGATTTTTCTCGAAGAATTCCTGCACTTCCTCGTCAATACTAAGGATCATTTCTGTCATCACCAGAAGGACGTCAGACTCCTCCCATTGAGAATCATCTTTATGCTGAAAATGGCCATTGAACTTCAACTCTTTGACATGGCGCATGTAGATGTGCAGGTAACCTTCAAGATCCAGGTATACAGGAATTTTTCCCATTGCATTTAAGCGCCTTTCCTTGAATTTCTCGACTTTATACATCAGCTTGGCCAGCTGGTTAATATCATGCCTACCCAATCTAACGAAGCTGCTGCCCGCTTCCTTCAGGTATTGGTCCAGAACATTCTTTTTGGCATTGATGCGATCCTGAATGAGCTGGGCAGCGTCAAGGTTTTCTTCGTCAGTGAGCTCCTCGCTACGAACAATTTTGATCTGTAAGAAATGAAAACGTATTTCCGGCCTGAAGCTATCTCTGACACCCTTCATCTCTAAAAGCTCTTCCTCAGTGAGTTCATTGGGTTCAAAATAGTATTTCTGGGCTAAATAAGATTCACGTTCTTTAGGAGTCAAGCCTATGCCCTCCCTAACCATTTTTGCATTAAAACCATACATCCACTCTAAATCACCACCATTGGCCTTCGGTTTGGCATCAATCTCTATTTTCTTTATGGTGCGGGTATCCTGTGAATGATATGTATTGACTGGATCTGCTACAAAATAACTGATGTCTAAAATATCATCCGAGCAAATTCCGGTTTTTAACAACTCTTGTTCAACCTTCTTGTCAAAAGTCAGCAGGTCTTTTGCCTTCAAATATCCGTTTCGGCTAAAGGGTTTGGTTTTCACTGCCTCATCCATTTCTTGCCGCTCATATTGGTTATATACAAAAACAACGGATAAACTCAGCCCATAATTTTGGTAGGCCTCACTGCCAGGAATAAATGTAAGGTGTGCGGTTTTATCCTTTTTGCCCACCAACTCATAAATCTCTTCTGAAGTATATTTTTCCATAAGCAAGATTAAATGAAGTTGATATCATAAATCCATTTTCCCTGATCTGAAAAATGATAGCATTTGGTAAAATTAAAAGCATTCCAGACTTCATCAAACAAAGGCTGCAATAGCTCAGGAACGTTTTGATCAAAATCACTGATCCGGAGCACAGGGAACTCCAGAACATCCCTATCCAAGTTATTTTGCTCATTAAGTCCGTATAAAACCTTTTCTGAATAAAGGTGATACCCCCTTACACCGGAAAGCACTAGCCTTATATATACAGGTAATTGCACCTCCAATCCTTTTAAAAATTTAAGGTAGTTCATCAGTTCCCGCATTACATAACCTTCCAGAAGCCGAGCGTTGAGCATGTCTTGTCGATATAAAATCGTATGGTTTAGTGTTTCCATTATGCCATTCTTATACACCTGCAGGTAATTGGGCGCAAAACTAAATCCAGGCATATTGACAGCAATTCTTACTCCTTCGAAGTTTGCCTTCGGTGTGCGGCTTCCACCACCCAAAGGCGCCAGATCAAACGCTCCATATTGAGCATCCAGTATAGGGTAACGAACGTCCGGGTTTGAGACTGAACCGGGAATCATTTGCAAAACCGCAACCGGTAGCTCTTTGAATGTAGCGTCGTTTAGCATGCGTTCCAAATGTTGCTCAGAAAGTTTGTTTACCATTGTTCGCAGCTCATTTTTCTGTCTCAACATGGCTTCGATCTCCTGAATATCCAGTTGATATTTACGATTGGAGGTCCTGGAATAACAAACTTTGCTCTTATCGATCTGGACCTGGTGAGGCTTGTCAGCACTTTCTTTGACGGCAATCATCAGCAGATAATTTCCGGTATCCAATTTCCATATCCGGATCTCCACTGGCATTCTCGGACTAATGCTGTCCAGGATCAGGCTGTCTATCTGCCTGAGGGTTTGATCGAGATTGTCAATAGGAAAGCCGTCAGCCGAAGTAGGCACGCCCTTAGTCTCCCCTATCCCATAAATGATGATTCCTCCTTTGCAGTTCGCAAAGGACGAAACGTCCTGCAAGAATTCCTTCTTCTCGCTTGCAATTTTTAACGACAATAAACTTTTGTATTCCAGGTTTTGGTCTTCAGGCACCTGATTTGTCACCAAGGCAATTAGATCTTCTACAGTGATTTGAGCTGGCTTGGGTAATTTCATATCCATTAAATGCTTTAATTATGTCTCATTTTACTAAGCAACTATCAGACAGCGTGTTAAAAACTGAAAGACAGCGCATGATCAATTTATTTGCGGAACTTGATGTGATGCTCCAGACTAAAACTGGGCACCTCCTTTAGAATCTGGTCAACATGCGACTTGGATAGCCATATGTTTCTTGTGAACTCAAAATAATCTGCGTCACCATGGAGGTAATAATACCAGTAATATCTTCCACCACCTGAATTCTGTGCAGAAATGGTGTTGTGAATAAGCTCATTGGACACCACCACCCAAGTGCTCCTTTCTTCATGAACAAACTCAGTCGCATCGATGTCTTTTAATATTACCGTCTGAAAGATGGGATTCTCCAAACCAATCTGGTCAGGTGCTAAAAACTTGAGAGCGTAGGTCTGATCAGCCTTTTGTTCGTACCGCACTGTCTGCTCAGCCATTTTAAATTTAACTGAATAATTATGTTTTGGAACATCTGAAGGAAGAAGTTCGCGCCCTTCTGCGCTGAGTGGCGTTCCATCCTCGTCCTCATGCCATTCGGGGTTTCTGACTTTAATGCTAATGACTATATCCATGGTTTAATTGGTTGGCCTTAAAGATAATTTTTTATTTTTGGATGCCCTATGTCAAACCCAATCCCCTTTGAAACGACAATTACCTAATCCGTTCGTTTTGGGCGCATATGGACCCGTTATCAGACAACCACTGTAATCCTTTAATTACTATATTAGCCTAAACTAAATATCTAATGGCAAAATTTAAAGGCGGGCTCTCAGCGCTGCAATCTCTCCTAGGAGAACATAAAATTGATGGTACATGGTCTGAAATTCCTAATGGCTATAAATTCATTACCCCTGATGGTGCAGTTTTATCACTATATAATACAGAAACCATATTAAGTCAGGGTAAAGGAACTTCAAAAGGAAAAATCGACGCCTTAATCAGAAATCCGGGAGCTGGAGAGGCTAAGTTGATCCCGACTGAAAGCAAACCAGAAGTTGCAAAATCACCACAACTGTTTGTAGTGTATGGTCATGATCAAACCAGCCGTGATCAGTTGGAACTTATCCTCAGCAAATTAGGAATAGAACCTTTTATACTAGCAAAATCAAGTGGAGAAGGATTGACAATCATTGAGGCCTTAGAAAGGCATCTGGGCACAGAAGGGACGGCAAACGTTGGCATCGTTTTATTGACACCTGATGATTTGGGATATGCAAAAAGAGATGGGGAGGGAGCCATCAAAGAGCGGGCAAGGCAAAATGTCATTCTTGAAATGGGCATGTTAATTTCAAAATTAGGGCGGCAGAACACCTTGATTCTTGTGAAAGGCCGATTAGAAAGACCTTCCGATACAGATGGGATTATCTACCACTCCTTTACTGACCATGTAAAAGAAGTTGGCCTCGCACTTGTGGAGAGACTGGAGAGATCAGGATTTCCAATCGATCATAAACGTGCACTGGATGCTATAAGATAGTGTACGATGGCAAAAGAAAAGCAAAAGTATTATACGGTATGGGTAGGTCGTAAGCCAGGCGTGTACCTCTCATGGGAAGATTGTAAAGCACAGATACATCAATTTGAAGGTGCGGTATATAAAAGCTTTTCCAGCTTAAACCAAGCTAAGGAAGCATTTGCGAGAGATAGTGCAACATTCATTGGTAAGACCAAAGGCCCAAATCATTCTTCAGATCTTTCCAAACATTCAGCTCTTCCGGAAGAGAATAGCCTTTGCGTGGACGGAGCCTGGAACACAAAGACCAATGCGATGGAATATCAAGGCGTCCTTTTTCCTGATGGCGAAAGAGCTTTTCACGCAGGACCATTTCTTACCGGGACTAATAATATCGCCGAATTTCTGGGTATTGTACATGCACTGACCTATTGCAAAGAGCATCCTGAAATTACACTTATCTATTCGGATAGCCAGACCGCAATAACTTGGGTAAAAAACAAAATGGCTAAAACTAAAATCGCCACAACTGATATAAACTTGCCCATTATCGCTATAGTACGCAGAGCTGAAAACTGGCTCGTGAATAATAGCTATGCTACCAAAATAAAAAAGTGGCAAACCAAGGAATGGGGCGAGAACCCAGCTGATTTCGGCAGGAAATAGATATTACCAGCACACCAATCCAACGTGTTGATGCAGTACCTACGAATTTTGAATATAGACTCGATGAAACTTTCCAAATTCGTGCAGGTCATCCCGGTTTTTTCTTAAAACTGCTACAAAATAACCTGAGTGGAAAATCCAAAATGATTAACTCCTCTTTGCCAATTTCAAAAACTAAGATAACAACTTGATATCTAACAGAAAAAGGGGGTATCCTAATTTTGGCAAGTGGGGTCAGTATACCTTGGTTTATCCAATTATTCATCCTAATCGGAAATATTGAGTTGGAATATCTCTTTTAGGTCATAATAGATTTGCTCTTGGGGCAGAGTGAATGCCCCAAATTTATCAATGGCATACTGGTCAAAGCTGGTCATCGATCTGATCAGGTTCTGCGAAGTACCGTCTTTTTTAAACCGTTGCTTTTCGCGCTTCAGGAAATAGTGGTACTCGTTGATAAGTTTTTTAAGCATCGTCTTGTCCTTGGACAGCAACGAAATATTATCCACGAAGAAATCAGCCTGGATCATCGTTAGCGGCATTACCTTTTTAAAATCTGCCTCGAACTTCGAAAATACCTCATCTGCCTTTTGGCCGACATAATCATTGATCCCATAGGTGGCCGCCTTCGGGTCGGTGCAAATAATGACCGGATAGATATTGAGTTTATGAGAACTATTGCGGATCTGCAATAGCTTTTTATCGTCCTGTTTGATGTAAGTTATATACCTATCAAGTTGTGATATCCCCTTTTTGCCTTCCACATAATTTTTATCTACATGCTTTTGGAGTTCTTCAGCACTTTGCTCATCAAAAATACGATAGTGCTGTGCCACCGATTTTATCTCAAAGACAAAGACTTCAGTCTCATTAACAATTAGGGTAAAGTCAGCCAAAAAAATATCGTCGGATTCAAGCAGCCTTACCCCTTGCTTCTCCAACGACCTCAATAGGGTTCCCATGAGAAACTCTTCATAGTACTTCTTGCCAAAATGCGCTAGCAGTCCATTCATATTCTTAAAACCTGCTAATTTCTGATAATTGGTTTTATAAAACAGCAGGTACATAAACGCACGTTCGGAAATCAGGGAAAAGTTACGATGGTCAATAACGTATATGGTACCTGCTGAAGTTTCAAAGAACGGCTTTGACAGCATCATCCCCATGTTGAAATTCTCTTCGCTCGCCACCTTTTTATTAATAAGTAGTTCCATTGGTTCCAGATAGGACAGCGAGGAATCCTGCCGTTGAAGCTGAGGAACCAATGCCCCACTCCTTTCCAGGAAATCGAAGATGTGCCTTAGGGACATGATGAAAAAATAAATGGTTTCAAGACCTGTCCTTTCTCTAAAGCTTTTTTGTAGCGCTATGAAATCAGCGCCCAGTGATTTTTGCAAGAAATCCAACATCAAGAGGTGCTTGATCAAGCCAGTCCGGACAAAATCAACTTTGGATACACGGCTTACACCCTGCATCATCACCAGTGTCCACATCAATTCATGGTTCGTAAAAGATCTGTCCAAGATCCCGTTATCGTAATAGTGCTCATTATAACTGAGCAGTACGTCAAATATGCGCTGCTCGTACTGCCCGTCATTGAGTTCCCTGGTAATCTGGTTGTCCTTGAGACTTTTAAATAGATCCAGCACAATCTTATCGATCACAGCGGATTGAACAAAAGTAAAGCTGTGACCACTTCCAAGAAATGCTTTGAGTCTTCTGGCCTTTTCTGGTGGAAGGTTTCCGATGATATTTTCTACGGCCCCATCTTTTTGATGCTGGTACCGGTTCCTGTCCAAAGAGTTCCTAAGTCCTATCATAGTTAGGACCACCATTTCAAGATCATATCCTTTGATTATCTCTAGTGGTTCTTTTGGAGTTTGATGACCCGGATAAAAGGTGCTGTAGTCGAGAACAGGTGTCAGTCTTTTCATCTTGATTAGAATTTTAGGCCATCTTTAACCTTTTAATTTCATTTAAACTTAAAGAAATAAAAATTTAACCATACCCTCACTCACCTTATCCATCACTTGCCGTCGGCTAGTAAGTTGTTGCAATTAGGATTATTGTTACCCCTGCTTCATTGGTTCAGCAAAGATGATTTTCAGATTTTCGAAATAAATTCTCATGTATCCGTAATCATCTGGGATTTTTATTTAGGTTTTCTTAAGTTCAGGGAACTGGTTTATAAATAGCTAAAAACAACTGTACATCAGTCAAATAGCTCATCGAACTGGGTGCCATTTTTAAATAGTTAAAGTTTTGGAAATCCTAACAATAATCCACTAACCTATACATGAAGTGAAGTATTATATGTAATTTTACTGATCGCAAATAACAATAATTTTATTCACCAGTGTATAGAGGATGTGTGTATGTTTTCACTAAAAACTATACACTGGTGATTTTTGAATCGATGTCTTAGGATAGTAAATATCTCAAAAACAAAAGTAACACAATTGACGTGGATATGATAGCGAGTAAAGAATACTGATTCGTCCTCACGATCTTCTTACCCCATAATTCTATTTCATGTGGCGGCTTTTTTGTGATTTCCGATTCAAACCGACTCTTTTCCATCATTTTATATTCGATGTAGAGCAATACCACAAGATTTGCGATTGGAATAAGAATTGTTGCTAGGGAAATTTCCTTTTCTAACTTGGAAAGTGCAAAATATCCTGCGATTAGTATATTATTAAAGTTGAATAGCTTATCATGGATTCTATCAAAATGCTTCAACATATTTTTCAGAGCTTCCTCTTCGGTTTTTTTCCATCTCTGATCCATATCTGCCAGTTCTTTGTCAGTCATTAAGCCGTGCTCCTTTGCAAATTCGTCGTCCATTCTAATTATTTATTTTAATAAATTTAACTATTCCACAATACCGCCAGTAAGGCGATCTACAAATGAATTATAAATTCGCTCACCTAGTTCATCATTATACTCATCCGTAATATATTCAGAAGGGTCAATATTTCTAAGTTCCAGATTTACTGTAATATGACCGCTTTGCGCACCAATTTCCCGAAAGGTTAAATCAATATATCCCTGAAAGGCTTTTAACATAGTTTCCGCAATAGCGATGTCACTATATTCATCTTCCGGAATTAAAAAGTGGACTAATTTTGGCATATGAGCTAGCATTACTTCTAATATTGTCTTTGGTACTGCTAGGTCTTCATTAGTCTTTCCGTAAGCTACAATGGCTCTGTTAAAAGCGATACCGAAAATCAAATCTAATAAATTGAAGAAACTGGAGCCGATTGAGAAATGCTGCGAGATAATATGGTCCAAATATCGTGTGGTTGGATATTTGACACGAAAATCCATATAGTAATCCAGTTGCAAAAGCATAACCAATAAATCATCGAGCGTAATACCGATGATCTGCAGTTCCTCGTACACCAGTCCTTTATATAAATTTGACTTATCCTTTACCAGATTCAAAGCCGCTGCTAAGTCATGTTCCTGAATAATAATCAAATGATATAAACTTCGGAAATCATTCTGTAGTTCGATCCGGTACTCAAAGAACTCTATTGCCTTTTCTTTTAATTCAGGATTGAGGCGCCAGTTCTTTCCCAATAAATTAGATTTAAAATTCAAAAAATACGGATTTGAGCCCTCGTGGTTTAATCCCCTGTCTACCCAAAATAAAGCTTTGGTCAAATCACCAATTTGTTCATAGCAGTATGCAACCCAAAACAGACCATTTACATATTCAGCAAACAAACTATTGTCTACATCCAAAACATGATGAAACAAAGCAAGTGACTCCTGATATTTTTTATAGTGTTGTGCCAGTGTGATGCCTTTGCTAAATAGTGCTTGCGGTAAGTCCGGATCGATTTCAAGCGCCTTATCATAGCAACAAATTTCCTGGTCATGCTGACCTAAGTTACAATAGGTTGTTCCCAAATTCTTCCAACACTGCGCATGGTTCGGTTCCTTAGCCAAACTAAATTTATACTGCTCAATCGCTTCATTAAAGTTGCCAAGTGCATTTAGTGTATTTCCGTAATTAAAAAGCATCAAAGCACTATCTCCGCCCGTCGAAAATCTTTTGAAGAGATTTCGGGCCTGAATAATTTTTCCTTTGTCATTCTCTCTGAAACCTGCCTCAGCAAGTATGCAGGCTTTTGTTTTTAAACCATTGTCTGTTTCTCGAAAATCAAGCAACAGATTGATTGTATTTAACGCTTCATTATACTGATAAGTCTGATATAAACTCCAAGCTAACGCCTGATAGAGATTGTATTCGGTATTTCCACTGCTAATTAACCTCCTGAAAAGATAGATTGCTTGTTCATAATCGCCTTCGTAATATGTTTTCCAAGCGGCCAGTTCTATGTTGTCTTCAATTTTCAAAATATCAAAGTCACTTATAAAAGACTTTGCATTGAAAATGCGCTGTACATGGCCGGTTACCTCCGCCCAGTTTATTTCACTTAGTTTATTGGTTTTTGAAATCGAAAACTGAAATGTTTTATTGTTCTTGGCATAGTCTATATCATGATCATTAATCCACGACCAATATGCCTCATTAGCATCTGCATCGTAGATAATCAACATTACGGGCTCCAAGCGAACCCTATAATAATTTAGCGTTGTTCTCTTCAGTGCGACTTTAGCAAAGTTACCTACCTCTGTATTTTCTGTACTCTTTAATTGGATTGAAAAATTTAGACCCGTTACCTGCTCATTTAAGGAAATTTCAACCTGATAATCAATTCCGTAATCATTATTAGGTACATTATAATGCCAATCATTCGGGATATGTCCTTCCAGAAATTTTGAAGATTTTGTAGCTAGAACATGACTTACTGGGCGTTTTGGATTATTCATTCAGAAAGGGCTTAATCAATATTTTAGGGGTATTTTTTTCAGTTGCATTGTCTCGCCATCGATAGTCATCTGAGAAAGCAGTATACCTTTATATCGCAATTTCTTTAATGCTTTAATAGTTACTACTATTTCTGACTGCTTAACATTACATCCGAAAATCACTTCTCTTACCGCATCCTTCGGATAGACTATTATGGATTTTCCATTTTTAGAAACTGCTCTTATTTCTCTTTCATATGACCAGCGGGCTGCTTTAAACGTAGCCCAATAATAAAAGACATATGGTGTGTTCGCCATACCATCAATCTTCTGAACTTCATCAATATAATTTACCGGATACAGTACATAATCAGGACAAATGAGATTTAAATCAAACCCGATACACATTCCTTTATGTTTATCAGCATAATGTGACCACATCAAAACATCATCAGAAATTTCCGAAAAACAGCTAACCTTGAAGTCCTTCTTTTTCTCCTTAAGTACCTTATGATAATGAGAATTACCACCAATCTTATTGAAATGTTTACGGATTTCCTTTCTTGGAAGTCCATGTTTTGCGCCTGCTTCTAGAATAAATTGTTTTTCAATTTGCGGTGAAATGACCACATCTATCATCTTTTCATTACAGTCAAAAGGATCATTAAATTCGCCTGGATGGGTAAATTTAAAGGTGTTTGTCTTTAACACGTATTCTAAGCCATCGTGCAAATTGACGTATTTGAAATGACGGTCAGCTGATAACACTTTTTTCAGACCCTCATCCCCTAACTGTTTAAATTCAGTATCAGTTAGCATCTTTATTTTTTTCTTTTATTGAATAGCTATACCCCATCTTTTATAAGCTTCATCGCTATAAATGCCGACTGATCCACCTTTTGGAGGATTATTGTGCGTAAAATAGCTTGCCGCGTCATGGATTGGCTCTTTTTTGAAAGGGATATGAATTAACATAGCCGTCCCGTTATCAATTCTCTTTGTTAAAGCAGGTGGCCATTTACTGGACATTGCACGTACATTCCTGATACCCTCAGCGCCCAGATAAGCAACAATTATTGGGATTTTGCAAATGTCCACTGCATATTCGATTTCGAAAGGTACCCAGTCCAGGTCGTCCTTGGTCGTATCTCCGATAATCAAAATCATGTTTTTACTATTGTTTAAACGCACTTTAAGGCTAGCTCTTAAAGTTTCCTTTGAACTGCTATCCCGAACTGCCGCAGTTTTATCATGGCTATTTACAATACTAAAACAGTCATCATCCTTACCGCACCATGCTTTAATCAGGTTATAATATTTAATGTCCGATTCTATCGGCACATTCGTTCCATTTGCATGGAAGGCAACGTATGTTCCGTTTCTATATGCCATAATTTGTATTGTGGTTTATTGGTTTAAGCTAAATAGTGATTTAAAAGGTCTTTTACTTCAAACAAATTAATATCGAAGTTCTCGACATCCGTAGGATGAATCACAACGATTAATTTATTACTGAAAATATTTTGTTCTGAAGCTTTAATAAACGATTGGGAAATTTGGGCTATTAAATTCTTCCTGTTCGTAGATATCCGGCCTCGGCCAGTTCCGATTAAAGGCAAAACAATAGGCTCGTTTTCACCTTTTGCAATGATAAATTGCCAAAGTTCATTTGTAGAAAGGAGTACGTTATCCAGCGTAGTTTGGGCGGTATTATTAAAATTCAAATCCGACATAGCTAGCAAATAAAATATCTCTGTGCCAATATTTATTCTTACAGTCGTCCCCATAGGATATTTTTTGTCCTTTCCACTTATTTTAGGATAGTGGGTACTTGCAATATTCACTAATGAATTGTCCAAAATCTGATCCAAAGCCTGAATCTGTTGCGGATAAAATGTATTGGTAAATTGACCCTGTAAACTGCCGGCAGCAATTACACCATTTGCGATATCTGTATCGAAAGTTGTGTTCGTACTGATAACTTTTTGACCTTTATAATCAAAGAGGTTTCCGATTCTAACTTCAATTTGCAAATCTTTACCCGAGACTTTGTATCTTATCCTTGAGATAGGCCTCCTGGTGCAAATAACTAATACCAATGAAACAAAAATCAAAATAAAAAAACTGTAGACTGGTAATTTTTCAGGATCAAAAAGCTTGAAAAAATCCATCATTTCAAACAACAGCCAAACTGCACCTAAAACAGCAAAAAAAGTTTTAACTGCATCGGTAGATAACAACGCATATTTCCAATAAGAACGCGTCTTGATGGATTGCCAGAAATAATTCATATTAATTCCAAGTGTTTGATTTTAGATAATGCCCGTTAACAATTGGAATATATCACTTCGATAGATAGAAATCACGATACCAACAGTACAAATATACTAAGTATTTCGCTTAACAACATGTTGTATCGTGCACTTACAAAACACTTAACGCCCCGTATCGATAAAATACATTACCTCTTTCAAGTCCAAAATATCTGCGTACCGAGCGTCAGCAAAAAAAAATACTTAAAACAGCACTTTCAGCTATTGCAAATCCCGCGGTAACACTAGCAATAATGCCTGAATTGGCAACAAAACCCACCAAGAACTTCTGAGGCTGAGTAACATGATCACGCATCCTTCAAATAATCAAACTCTATCCCTATCCTACTATTCAAAATTATTTAAGGATATTTTTTACCGAAAGAAACCGTTAAGTATAACAATAACTCATAATATTTGGAAAAACAAGGGAAGCGTTCAAATGACAAGAGCTTACTTATATATCCGCGTAAGCACGGATGAACAAAAAAGAAAAGGATACTCCCTTCCTGAGCAGGAAGACCATTTGCTGAAGCACTGTAAGTTTAATAACATTGAGGTTGCTGGCATCTATCAGGAAGATTTTTCAGCGAAGAATTTCAACCGCCCAGAGTGGAAAAAATTATTGACAGCAGTCAAGAAAGATTCGAAAAAAAAAGAGACCAACATTCTTTTCGTAAAATGGGACCGATTTAGCAGGAATATTGAATATGCCTACGAAATGATCGGCATACTCCGGAATTTCAATACAACTGCAATGGCAATCGACCAACCTATAGATTTCACTGTACCTGAGAGTACGGTAATGCTTGCCATATATCTATCAATTCCTGAAGCTGAAAATAACAGAAGATCATTGAATACATCAAATGGCATTAAAAGGGCAAAAATGATGGGAAGATACCCAAATAAGGCGCCTTTGGGGTTCATAAACTGCACGGCTTTTGACGGAAAAAAAGAAATTGTACATGTCCAACCTGCAGCTGATATCATAAAATGGGCTTTTAAACAACTGGCAAAAAATTCCTTCACTATAGAAACTGTCAGAAGAATGGCCTTTGCAAAGGGATTGAAATCTTCAAGATCTGCCTTCTGGAAGCTGGTACGAAACCCCGTGTACTGTGGACTAATCCCTATATCAGCAAAAGATCGGCCACAGGAACTAATTAAGGGAATACATGAACCATTGATTTCCGAATCGTTATTTAATGAGGTTCAAGCAATCATCAATACCCGAAGGAAAATCACATGCAAATCCGATGAGCTGAACAATTTTTTCTTCCTAAAGGGTTTCTTGGTTTGTCCATCCTGCGGTAGAAAATTACGCGCTAGTTTTTCAAGAGGTTCCACAAAAGCATATCCATACTATCATTGCTCGGACGACTGTAAAATGAGGATAAAAGCGGAACTTTTAAATGATAGCTATTGCAAGAGACTGCAAGAACTACAGCTTTCAGATGAGACAACAGAATTGTTTGGGCTTATTATGGAAGATTTAAATATCCGTGTACAGAAGATCGAGTATTTAAACAACAGAAGATTATTAACCAGGCAGCTCGAAGAGCAGCAATCAGCACTCTCAAAGGTTCGGAAATTGTTCGCCGAAGACAGGCTAGATTTTGATGACTTTAAAGAATTAAAAAAAGAGTATCAGACAATCAGCAATAATATCGGAATAGAGTTAAATAGTAATTCGGGGAAACTAAGGTTACTTGAAAAACAATTCCAAGTAGCAGATAGATCCTTCACTAAGATATTCCACAGTTATTCTGAACTCGATATCGTTGACAAAAAATATATTCTAAATCTGATTACTCCCACTATCAGCGATTTCAGGAAGGGTACAGTTTCTATACAGTTAAACAGAGCATTATTAAACATACTATCTTTCAAAATGCCGGTGAATACATTTGAGGCATTGAGCTTAAATACTGAACTAAAGAGCTTTACAGAGAAAAAAGTTCCAGTAAAACTCGCAATTGCAACAATGGCAAAGAACAATATCCAGATAAGTGAAACATACGCTGTAATAATTTTGGACTTTCTATATCGTATCGCAAAAACATACGATTTTAGAAGTACGGAAAACAGCAGAACCATAAGTAGAAATCGAACTAATACAAAACTTCGCAGAGACCACCATAAACCACCATTCTAGACCATATCTAAAAGAATCTAAGTCTTATCCGCAGTAAAAATCGAACTAATAATGGCCAGACACTAATAATCTGTCTTACAGATGTTTATTGCCATAAAAAAAGGAAACAACTCAATAGAGCTGTTTCCTTAAGTACCCGAGAGCAGATTCGAACTGCCACGCCGTTGCCAGCACCAGCCCCTCAAGCTGGCGCGTCTACCAATTTCGCCACCCGGGTATCTTGCTGCAAATATATATTTATTCGCAATATAAT
>Ga0157370_10001535_pt1 | contig 28560 bp, 12 predicted proteins | sample C35metaG_FD_113463 | JGI IMG/M metagenome (GOLD analysis project Ga0157370, IMG submission 113463) | Corn rhizosphere microbial communities from Kellogg Biological Station, Michigan, USA - C3-5 metaG | ecosystem: Host-associated > Plants > Roots > Rhizosphere > Soil | place: USA: Michigan...
GAAAGTATACCTTTAACGATGAATGGTAAGGTAGACCGCAAGGCTTTACCGGGCCTAAATGGAGAAGATGTAATCCGGGGAGCCTATGTTGAGCCTAGAAATGAAACTGAAAAAAAACTGGCTGAAATCTGGCAGGAGGTTATAGATGTTGAAAAAATCAGTGTAAAAGATGATTTTTTTAATTTGGGCGGGCATAGTCTGTTAATAATAAAACTATCCAATCTTATCCATAAATATTTTGAAATAAAATTGACAATGAATGAGCTATTTCAGAATCCAACCTTGGAAAGTCAAGCATTATTTATAGAAAATCTCTTTATTGTTCAGGAGAATCTTTTAGGAGAGGAGGTCTTTAAAGATTCAGATGAAATAGAAGATTATACAATTTAAATCTATTCATAACTAATTAAGTAAAATTATTTTAATGAAAGAACTATTAAAAAAACTAAATGATTTAAATATTGTTATTAGCTTACAGGATGATAATTTAAATTTGAAAGCACCTAAAGATACCCTGACAAAAGAATTGTTGGAGGAAATAAAATCGCATAAACCAGAGTTAATACAATTTTTTAAAAGCTATAAAAGAGATATAGATTTATTTAATTCAATTCCGAAGGTACCACTTCAGGATAATTATCCTTTGTCATCATCACAACAAAGATTATGGCTATTAAGTCAATTTGAGGGAGGTAGTGAAACATATAATATACCTGCAACTTATGAAATAGAAGGGATATTAGATATAGGAGCTTTGGAGGCATCATTTAATTTTCTAATTGCACGTCATGAATCTTTGAGAACATTTTTTAAAGAGGATCACAATGGGGAAGTAAGACAGTATATATTAGATCAAAATGCAAATGATTTTAGGCTGAACTTTAAAAATCTAATGATCGAGAACAATTCGAATATAATAGAAATGATACTTGAAGAGGAAAGAAAAGCCTTTACATTATCTGAAGGCCCTCTAATTCGAGTTACTTTATTACAATTGTCCGAGATCAAATATATTTTAAGCTTTGTTATGCATCATATTATTAGCGATGGATGGTCTATGGGAATAATTGTTGAAGAATTATTTGCATTTTATGAATCATACATTAAAAAAGAGGCATATACAAAAATGCCATTGCAACTTCAATATAAGGATTATGCTACCTGGCAACAAAATCAGCTTATGGGGGAATTGTTGGAGAAGCATAAAGCCTATTGGACACAACAATTTAAAGGCAACATTCCAATATTAAAAATGCCGGCACAAAAGCAACGACCAGCAATAAAAACTTATAACGGATCTTCACAAACGAAGAATATTAATAAGGAGCTTCTAAAAAAATTAAAAAATATCAGCGAATCGCAGGGAAGCACATTATTTATGAGTTTAACTGCAGTAGTTAAGGCCTTGCTATATAGATATACTCAACAGGAAGATATCATAATTGGCAGCCCTATTGCGGAGAGAGTACATCCTGAATTGGCAAATCAAATTGGGTTTTATGTAAATACGCTTCCATTGCGTACAAATGTTAATGGCAAAGAGAATTTTGTTGACTTGGTATCAAAAGTTAAAAAAATAACTTTAGAAGCTTATCAGCATCAGGTGTATCCTTTGGATGAACTGGTTTCCGATTTGGGATTAAAACGAGATATTAGTAGGAATGCCTTATTTGATGTTATTATAGATTTTCAAAGCCTTAGAGAAAATAAAGAGTCTAAAATTCACCTGGATAATATTAAAATTAACAGATGCAATTTGATTGAGAATAAAATAAGTAAATTCGATTTCCAATTCAATTTTATAGAAACTTCTGAGGATCTCAATCTGGAACTAATTTTTAACACAGATATCTATGATCATGATTTTATAACGCAGGTAATAAATCATTTTGAAGCATTATCAGATCAAATTGTGAAAAATCCAAATCTACCTATATCTCAACTAGACTATATTACTGCAGTAGAAAAGGAACAACTTTTAAATGAATTTAATAAAACTGAGGTATTTTATCCAACACATAAAACAATAATTGATTTGTTTGAAGAAAATGTGAAAAAAAATGCTGATAAAATTGCAGTAGTATTTGAATCAAGGTCTTTTACTTATAAGGAAATTGATGAAATATCAGATGAGTTAGCTGAATATTTCATTACAAAGTATAATACTAAATCAGAGGATTTAATTGCATTCAAATTAGAGCGTACTGAATGGATGATTATTACAATATTAGCAATATTAAAATCAGGAGCAGCTTTTGTTCCTATTGATTCGCAATATCCCAATTCTAGAATTGAATATATTTTAAAGGATAGCAGTTGTAAAGTATTATTTGATGAAAATGAGTTAAATATATTTAAGAAAGAAGAGAAGAGTAGTACATTTTCTAAGCCAACAATAGACAGTAATACTCTTGCGTACGTTATTTATACTTCAGGAACCACAGGTAATCCTAAAGGAGTTGCTATGGAGCATAAAGCACTAATAAATTATTTGTTTTCCATTAATGAAAAGCATCAATTAAATTCAGATTTTTTGTTTATCACTAATATTAGTTTCGATGCCTCTTTACGACAAATCTTTTTACCATTAATAAATGGCAAAAAAATATATGTTTATGATTATCTTAAATTCATATCATTACCTGAGTATATAGTGGATAATAATTTGGAAATCATAAATACAACGCCTTCTATTTTTAAAGAATTAATTGAATTAAGTGACGATCCTTTGACTTTCAAAAGCCTAAAAACTATAATGATAGGAGGAGATACTGCTAGTATTGGTTTATTGAATAAAATAAGTAAAATAATACCTCATGCTAATTTAATTAATGCTTATGGTCCCACAGAAACTTGTATTAATTCAATAACTCATAATTATATACCTTCTGATACTCAAAGTATAATTGGAAAGCCACTGTCAAATACTCAAATATATATATTGGACGATTATTTACATCCTGTTCCCATTGGAGTCAATGGTAATCTTTATATCTCAGGAGCAGGATTGGCAAGATGTTACTTGAACAAACCTGAACTTACGAATGAAAAGTTCCTCTCAAATCCTTTTAATGATGGGAAGCGAATGTATAATACAGGTGATGTGGCACATTGGTTACCAGATGGAAACGTAAGATTTATAGGTAGAAATGATAATCAGGTTAAAATTAGGGGATATAGAATAGAAGTAGAAGAAGTAGAATCTGTGATTCTAAATTATTCTGTAGATTTGAAGCAAGTTGTAGTTATTCCAAAACAAATCAATTCAGAAAAAGTATTAGTTGCATATCTTATAACTGATAAGAATATAGAACAATCGGACTTACGTATTTTCTTACAGAAGAATTTACCTCATTATATGATTCCGAGTTTCTTTATGATATTGGATGCAATACCATTAACATTTAATGGCAAAATTAACAGGACTGCATTGCCTGAAATTACAAAAGATAATATAATTGGTACTAAAGAAGAATATGTTGCTCCTGGAAATGAAATAGAAATTCAACTGGTTAAGATATGGGAAGATGTATTAAATATCAATAAAATAAGTATTAAAGATAATTTTTTTGAAATTGGAGGGAACTCAATAAAAATTGTCAAAATGGTTGGTTTATTAAATAGGAATTTGAATAAAAAGATTTCATTAATGACAGCTTTTCAATATCCAAATATTGAAAGCCTAGCTTTATACTTAGCACCAAATAAAACTAATGACATTAACAAAGAATGTGAGGAGGATGAGATTGATAAGTCAATCCACTTAATGGACCAAACATTACTACTATTAAATAATAGTCCTGAACATGAAAAATAAACAAAATTATACTGGGTTAGAGATAGCAATTGTAGGAATGGCTTGCAGGTTTCCTGATGCTAAAAACTGGAGAGAATATTGGAATAATTTGATTAATGAAAAAGAATCAATCACTGCTCTTTCAAAAGAAGAATTAAAAGAATTGGCGGTAGATGAAGATATAATTAACCATCCCAATTTTATCAATGTAAAAACAAGCCTAAAGGATAAAGATTCTTTTGATTCTCATTTTTTTGGATATCGTCATCAGGAAGCAAAAATTATGAACCCTGTTCATCGAATTTTTCATGAATGCGTTTGGGAAGCACTGGAAGATGCTTCCTGTAATCCTGAATCTTATAATTCTATTGGCCTTTTTGCAGGCTCAGGAATGGATTTGAATTGGAATGTTTATGCTAATCTTATAAATGAAGAGTTCGATATACTTACATTAAAATATCTTAGTAGTAATGATTATCTGGCGTCTTTATTATCATATAAATTGAATTTAAAAGGACCTGCTATATCAGTAAATACAGCTTGTTCAACTTCCTTAGTGGCTATAAATCTAGCTTGTAAAAGCCTGTTACTTGGTGAAAATAATATAGCACTAGCTGGCGGAGCCTCAATAATTACATCAATACAAAAAGGTAGATTTTTTGAAGAAGGAATGGTTGATTCAAGTGATGGACATTGCAGAGCTTTTGATAAAGATGCAAGTGGCACTACTACGGGAGAAGGCGCTGGAGTTGTTGTATTAAAAAGGTTATCGGATGCAATCGCTAATGGAGACCACATTTATTCAATAATAAAAGGAGGAGCTATCAATAATGATGGTAACAACAAAGTTGGATTTACAGCTCCAAGTATAGAAGGTCAGGCAGATTGTATAAGAAAAGCGATGAAATTTGCTAGGGTTGAGCCTGAAAGTATTTCTTATATAGAAACTCACGGAACAGGTACGAGATTAGGAGATTCAATAGAAATAGAGGCCTTAAATATGGCCTTTAATAAAAATCACTTCCATAAATGTGCAATAGGATCTGTTAAAACAAATATGGGACATTTAAATAATGCTGCTGGAGTAGCAGGATTAATGAAGGCTGCATTAGCTTTAAAATATAAAAAAATTCCAGCAAGTTTGAATTTTAAAGAACCTAATCCTGAAGTAAATTTTGAAGGAGGTCCTTTTTATGTAAACACAAAACTAACGGATTGGGAAAGAAATTCAGAATCACCATTAAGAGCCGGGGTTAGCTCCTTTGGAATTGGAGGAACCAATGCCCATATAATTTTAGAAGAACCACCATTCGTAGAAAATGAAAGTAAAGAAAAAGAATATAATCTATTCAGTATTTCTGTTAAAACAAACTCTGCGATGTTTAATTATTTAGAAAAATTAAAAAAATTCTTAGTAGCAGAAGATGTTAATTTATCAGATATGTGTTATTCTTTACAGAAAGGGCGTAAAAATTTCGATTTGAGACTTTCGTTTCCATTTACTAATAAAGCAGACCTCTCAGCAAAGCTTGACAGGATAATAAAATCAAAGACAGATATCACAAAAGTACATCCTGTAAAGAAAATTGTTTTTCTTTTTTCTGGACAAGGAACCCAATACATAAATGCTGCTAAAAATCTATATAATTCTGATGTAACATTTAAAAAATATATGGATCTAGGATTTGACTTGCTAGCCGAGGAAACGGGAAAGTCCTTTAAAGATATATTATATCCATTAAGTGTAGAACCTTCTTTTGATATAAACCAAACAAATTACGCCCAACCTATTATTTTTCTTATTGAATATTCATTAGCTAAAACAATCATGTCTTATGGAGTACTTCCAACGTCTATGATTGGGCACAGCATAGGAGAATATACTGCAGCTTGTATAAGTGGAATATTAAATTTTGAAGATGCGTTGAGATTAGTTGTTAAACGAGGAGAACTAATGTATTCTTTGGAAAAAGGAAGTATGCTTAGTGTGGCCTTAAATGAGTCGCAAGCCCATGCTTATCTGAGCAGTAATATATCTTTAGCTGCAATAAATAGTCCAGAACAAATAGTTTTTTCAGGTGATATTTTATCAATCGATCAATTATCACAAGAACTGACTGAGAAAAAAATTCCCAATATTAAATTAAATACTTCTCATGCATTTCATTCATATATGCAAGAAGGTATTCTCAAAGACTTTTATAATGCTTTCGAGGGAATTGATTTTAATAAAATTGAGATTCCTTATATTTCAAATTTAACAGGTAATTATATTTCTCAAGAGGAAGCAAGCTCAAAAGAGTATTGGACGAATCATGTAATTAGTACAGTACAGTTTTCAAAAGGATTAGAGAATTTATCAAAAAATCATAATATTTTTATTGAAATTGGAATAGGAAATTCTTTATCGAATCTAGTAAAGGGACAATTGGATGATAAAAACGTTATAAACCTTATAAAACCACAAAAATTAACAGCTAATGACGATGAATACTTTATTACAAAGATTGGAAATCTATGGGAATTAGGTGTAGATATTAATTGGACAAACTATTATCAATCACAAGAACGTAAATCTATATCCTTACCGACCTATTCATTTGATCATATAAAATATCCTGCAGAAATTGATATATTCCAAAATGAAAATTTTCAAACCATGATCTCTGCTGAAACCAATGGATCATTGTCTGATTGGATTTATTATCCGATTTGGAAACAATCTGTTAATACAACATCTGTTTCAAATGCAGAAAAGAGGGTATATCTGTTCTTCTCAACGAAGAATGAAGGGAGTAACTATATTAAATCAACAATTTCGGATAATAAAAATAATCAACTTATTGAAGTTGAAATAGGAGAATCTTTTAAAAAAGAATCAGACACTCATTATATTGTCGATCCATATGAAATTGATCATTTTGAAAGACTAATTAATGAACTCCGGGATCACAATATTTTTATTACTGATGTGATATACTCATGGGGAATGAATTTCGGAAATGAAGATAATGAACAAAATCTGTATTTCAATTTCTTCGGACCGGCCAAAATATTTCAGACGCTTATTAAACTTGAGTGTATCAGTAATTTAAGGATTGTAATATTAACGGATTCATTACATAACGTTATTGGAAATGAGCAGTTAAAATATAATCAAGCTTTCATACTTGGCTTAGTGAATATACTGCCTCAGGAACAAGAAGTGGTATGTTATAATATCGACATTAATTCGGAAAATAGTAAAAAACGTGATTATGAATCTGTTATTAAAGAAATAAGATGTATTGATGTAGAGAACAGGCATAAGATAATAGCCATTAGAAACGGGCAAAGTTGGATTCAAGATTTTCAAAAGAACAAAAAAAGTGTAGATTCTAAAAGTAATTATATAAAAGAAAATGGAATTTATCTAATTACAGGAGGGTTGGGAAATGTTGGTTTTGTATTAGCTAAATATTTAATTCAAAATTATAATTCAAGGGTTATTTTAATAGGCAGAAAAAATATTACAGAATTACATGATGATAACAAGAAGGCAATAAAAAGAATGGAGTTATTAAAAAGTATGAGTGATAAAGTTCAATATATTAACTCTGATGTTTCTAATTTAGAATTGTTTAGAAATGATGTTGAAGAGGTGGAGCACAGATATGGAAGGATTCAGGGGATTTTTCATACTTCTGCGGTGCTTGATCATGAAAAATATGAATTAATTCAGGATATTACTGAAAAAAATGCGTTGTCAATTTTTGATCCTAAGGTAAAAGGTGTTCAGAATATTTATGAGATATTTAATACTAAGGAATTAGATTTTGCATTATTTGTATCAAGTATATCGAGTATTCTGGGTGGACTTAGTTATGGATCATATTCTGCTGCAAATCTGTTTATGGAACATTTCATTGAATCAAAATCTTGTGAATTAACAAATTGGAAATGTATTGGTTTAGGAGAAATAAATTTTAACGATAAAGAGCCGGATCAATATTTAAACAGAGAGTATATAGTTCCTGATGAAATAAATAAGTTGTTTGACTGGAGCTTAGACTTAGAAGATATACCTATTGTTTTTGAAACAACAAGAGATCTAAATGATAGAATAAATACCACTTACAATCATAAAAAGCAGGAGGAAGAAAGTAAAGCGGACATGGCTGAATATGGTTCTAAGAATGTAATCAGTATTGATATGCTGGAGGAAGTAGGAACAGAAAAATTATTGACTTCGCTGGCAGAAGATTTTTTTGAGATTATAAATATAAATCTGGAGGATAATTTTTTTGAACTGGGCGGAAATTCATTAAATGCCTTACAGTTTCTTAATAAAATAAGAAAAGAATTAAATGTTTCAATAGGACTTTCTTATATATTTGATAGTAAAAACTTTAAAGAGTTGGCAGAAAAAATAGAGAATTCTTTTGAATTAAAAGAGGAACAAGAAACAATTCCTATTGCACCAACAGCTCTTTCTTATGCAATTTCTAGAAATCAAAGGAGAATTTGGATCGAAAGTCAATCTGGAGAAGGAAATCTTGCATATATACTGGGAATGGATTTCAAAATATTAGGTGAGCTGAATTTAGAAAAGCTAGAGAATGCATTTGCGAAGTTACTTGAGAGACATCAAATTCTAAGAACTATATTTATTGTTGAAAACGGAGAACCGAGACAGAAAATACTTTCATTTAATAATCCAGTAAAGTTTTATAAACTTGATAAAGAGGATAATATTCACAACTCATTAATTAATGAGGCTAATGTACCTATGGACTTAACCGTGGGGCCACTAATCAGAGCTGCAGTCTTTCAAGCCTCTGATTCCGAATATTATTTTCAATTGAGGGCTCACCATATTATTTGTGATGGCTGGTCATTCACTCTTTTATTCAATGAGTTGATTCAGCTTTATTTAGATAACGAGACAATTTTTCCGGAAGTAAAATTACAATATAAAGATTATGCTGAATGGCAGAATAAACTTATTCATAATGGAAAGCTAAATAAAAGTAAAATGTTTTGGATAGAAAAGTTAGGAGGAACTATTCCTGTTTCTACAATTCCTACAGATTTTTCACGATCTGGATTCAAGACTTATGATGGTAATAGTATTTTATTTGATGTGAATAATACACTTACCGATGCCATTACGAGAACCGCTTTAAATACAAGTACAACGCAATATATAGTTATGCTTATGTCTTTAAAGATCCTAATCAATTATTATACTCAAAATGAAGATATAGTAATAGGAACTGACTTTTCTGGTAGAGTCAATGAAGAGACAGAAAAAATGTTGGGTATGTTTATTAATGTCATGGCACTTAGAAGTAAGCCAGTAAAAGCAAAGAAAGTTTATGATTATCTTTCAGAAATTAGACAACTCTTCTTAGATGCAACTGAGTACCAGCAATATCAATTTGATGATATTGTAAGCGATGTGATTACAGATCGGGATATGGCAAGAAATCCTTTTTTTGATGTAATATTTGTAATGCAGAACTTTGATAAAAAAATAAAAACTGCAGATTTGACAGGTATACAAATTGAGCAGTTCCCTATTTCTAGTGAGGAATCAAGATCTCCTTTCGATATTTCTTTTATAATTGTAGAAAATTATGAAAATATGAATTTAAGGATAAGATATAATTCTTCTTTATATAAAGAAAAATCAATTAAAACCCTAGGAGATCAATATTTATTTGTTTTGCAACAAATTACAGATAATACTGATCAGACTTTAAATGAGATTTATAATTTACTCGATTCTTTTACAAAGGATTTATCTAAAAATAATCTCAAGACAATGAAAAGTAAAAATTTAGAAGGTTTAAAAAAATTTAAAAACATATCAATAAATAATGAAGATTAATAAATTAAATAGTTTTAATTCTATTAGCATTGATTTAGACAATATAAATCAGGTTAATATCACCAATAGTTTAACCACACAAGAATATCCGGTAGTATTTGCAGCAAAAGAAAAATATCTTTTATTACATGAATGGATAGCTCTAAATAAAGATTTGGTTAAAGATAATCTATATAAATATGGAGCTATTCTATTCAGAAACTTTAATTCGGATATAGCGGGTAATTCTTTTAAAGAAATTGTTGCAAATTATATAGAAGAAACAATAGAGTATGATTTGGGAGCAGGTAACAGAAGTAAAGTTATAGATAATATTTATATATCAACTTTTCATCCTAAAGAAGAAGATTTAGAAATGCATAATGAAATGTCATACACTTCATTCTGGCCAAAAGAAATCATGTTTTATTGTGAAATCCCATCTGTGGGAGATGGGGCAACACCTTTGTGTGATGGAAGAAAAATCTGGAATCTGTTAAAACCAGAAACAAAGAAAAAATTTACAGATTTATCCATCATGTATGTGAGGAAATTAGGAGGAATGTTTGGAGGACAAACTTGGCAAATGGTTTTTGATACGGATGATAAAACAGTTGCTGAAAAAAAATGTATTGAAAATAATATTGATTTCGAATGGCAGGACAATGATGTAATGGTGATGAAATGGATAGGACCTGTGACAGTTTTGCATCCGATAACTCAAGAAATAAGCTGGTTTAATCATTGCTATTTTTTTAATTCTATAATGTTGAATAATGATATTGAAACAGTTCTTACAATAGATGATATACCATTTTATTGTTACTATGGAGATGGTTCAGTAATAGAAATAGAAACCCTTATGGAGTTAAAAGAAGCTTATGAAAAAACCAAAAGCTGCTTTTTATGGGAAAAAGGAGACTTATTATTAGTTGATAACATGCTTATGTCTCATGGCAGAAATTCATTTAAAGGAGAAAGAAAAGTTTTAGTTGCTATGTTTAAAAATAATTAATGTATGGGTATATATAATATTTCGTCTTTACAACAGAGAATATGGCTTTTGCAGCAAAACTCATCTAAAATCTTATGGTCTGTCGGTGCATTAAAAATTGAGGGATTATTAGATACAGAAAAGCTTGAAAATTGTATAAATAATATTATACAATCCAATGATATATTATCTACAAATTATATTATAAAACCAGGAATTCTTTTTCCTTACCAGCAGGTTAATGCAACTGTGAAAACAAAATTGCGTACAATTGATTTATCATTTATTAAAACTTTTGAAGATCAATTGCAGGAAATAAACAGGATTGTATTTTTGGAAGAAAAAGAACCCATAGAATATACTAAGGATTGTTTGGTAAGACCTATACTTTTTCATCTTTCAGAACATTTAAATTTTTTGTATATAATTGTTCCTTCAATTTCTATAGACTCATATTCTATGACTATATTTTTGAAGGATATTGCCCTATATTACATTAATAAAAATGAAGTTTTAGAAGATGTAATTCAATATCCGCAATTTGCTGGATGGCATGATAGCTTGCAGGAAGATCCTGAAAAAGAAGCAATTGATTTTTGGAACACCAATAATTATGATAATTCATTTGATCATCTGTTCAACCATTATAAAAACCTTAACCAGGTATCTACAGTAACGGTAGATATTAGTGGTCAAATAAAAACAGCTATAGAAAATATTGCAAACGAACTTGAATGTAGTATATTTTCAGTTTTACTTTCGGGGCTGATGACATTGAAATATCTTAGCTCAAAAACTAAAGAGCTTATAGGAGTAACATTGTCAGAAAGAGCTCACGAAGAACTAAAACATACTTATGGGCTTATATCCAAAACAATCCCTTTCGGATTAAATAATTTCGAAGATTTTAATTTTAAAGAGTTAGTAATATACATAGAGAACTTTACTCATGAAGCTTCCTCTTTACAAGATTACTTCTCCCCAATCGAATTTTCTCCCAAGCTTAATAACGAACTTAGTTGCTATTCTTTGATTACAGAGTATATTAATGTTGGAGATAAGTTAATCAATAATGATATTAATTTTGAAATAAAGGATATTTATTGTAATAATGAATTTTATAAATTAAAATTAGGATTTATAGAATATGATAAATATTTAAAAATAAATTATATTTTTAACGATAACGATTTTAATAAGAATGAGATTTGTAAGTTTCATGAAAATTATATTGATTTATTAACATATGCGTTAGATCATTTATCAAATTCTTTGTCTGAATTATCTTCTTTTAAAAGTAACCAGATTGAAAATACTGAGTTATATACTGATAACTTCAATAGCAAAAATTTATACACCACAATTTCAACTCTTTTTCAGCAACAAGTAGCTCAAAGCCCTGATAAAGTAGCAGCCGTTTATAATAATAAGCAGTTAACTTATCATGATCTGAATAATAAAGCTAATAGAATTGCTGTTAAACTAAGAAGCTCGGGAGTGACAGCTAATGATGTTGTAGCTATTTTAGGAGACCGTTCTCTTAATATGATTGTAAGTATACTTGGAATAATAAAAGCTGGAGGAGCTTTTTTACCAATTGATCTGTCTTATCCTGAAGAGAGAATCAAATATATGCTTAAAGATAGTAGTGTAAATACGCTACTAATAACAAGTAGTGAATTACCAATAGCATATGAAAAATATAATGATAATCCGATTTTTATTGATGAGTTATTAAAAGAAGAGAGTAATATTATTAATGTCATTGATGATATTAATGATGTGCATGATATGGTCTATGTAATGTATACTTCCGGCTCAACAGGAAATCCAAAAGGAGTAATGATTGAACATAAAAATCTTCACAGCCTTATTAGTAGTTTGGATAAAATAATCTATCAAGAGAATAAAAAAGAATTGAATATAGGTCTAATTTCTTCTTTTTCATTTGATGGATCCATTAAACAAATTTTTTCTTCCCTTTTATTAGGGCATACTTTGCATATAATTCCTGACGAGATTAAAAGAGATGGAACCTCTTTAATTCAATATTTTGTTGATAATAAAATTGATATAACCGATATCACTCCAATGTATTTAGATGCTCTATTAAGTGATAGCATAGCATTACCGGAAATTGATATTAAATATTTTCTTTGTGGAGGGCAGCAGCTGCAAACAAAAACGGTAAACTTATTACATGAAAAATATCCTGAGACTACTATTGTTAATCTTTATGGTCCAACAGAATGTTGTGTTGATTCAACATATTATGTTATAGATCCGGAAACAAAATTAAAATCATCAAACGCCCCTATTGGATATCCCCTGCAAAATACTGTTATCTATATACTGAATGAGCAACAAAAACCTGTGCCTACAGGAATAATCGGAGAAATCTATATTGGAGGAGAGGGAGTTGCAAGAGGTTATATTAATAAGGAAGAGTTAACAAATGAAAGGTTTGTCCATCTTCCATTTAGCCAATACAGATTATATAGAACAGGCGATTTAGGAAAACTAAATTATGATAATACTATTGAATTTTTAAGTAGAAATGATAATCAGGTTAAGATTAGAGGATATAGAGTAGAACTAGATGAGATAAGAAAAGTTATTTTGAATGTCGATGAAGTAACAGACTGCTACGTTACTGTTGGTAAAAAAGAAAATGTAAAAGACCAGATAATTGCTTATCTCGTACTAAATAATGAAATCGATTTAGAAAACTTCCGTCATTCATTAGGAAAATATCTGCCGGAATTTATGATACCTAGCCATTTGGTTAGAGCGAAAAAATTCAATATAAATATAAATGGGAAAATAGATGTAAATACTCTTCCGGATATAGAACAAAATTTAATTAAAAATCAAAATAAGCATGAAGAACCAAGAAATGAATTAGAACAGGCATTAGCAAATATTATCAAGGATTTAAAAAATTTAGATAAAGTAAATATCCACGATAACTTTTATGATTTGGGAATGGATTCAATTAAAGTGTTGCAGCTACTGGCACAGCTTGCAAAAAAAGGATATCATTTTCCTGTTAATGAATTATTCTCTAATCCTACGATATCAAAGCTCTCTTCTATTCATTCATTAAATTCTAGTTCTATTACCCAAACAACAGTTGAAGGAGAGTTAAAGTTATCACCCATTCAAAAAGAATTCTTTTCTGCAGGAGATGTTGCTCCACACCATTTTAATCAATCTATGGTATTGAAGGTTGTTAATAAAATAGATGAGAAAGATATTAAACAGATATTTACAAAGATTGTAGAACATCATGATCAGCTAAGGGCTGTGTTCAGATCAGACAGCAATAATGAAATAAGACAATATATTATAGCTCCTCCTTCGGATATTGATATTGAAGTTTTTGACTATTCGCAGCAGCCATATTCTGTAAATGAATCCTCTTATTATGATAAAATGCTATTAATGCAGCAAAGTATTAGTTTAGAAGATGGGCTGTTAATTAAGATAGGAATATTCAAGTTTGAGGATTGTAACAAAATATTTATAAGTATGCACCATTTAATATGTGATGCTTATTCCTGGGGAATATTATTGGAAGATATAGAAACTCTTTATTTGCAATTAAAAAGAGATCAATCTCTTGAGTTGCCTTCAAAAACAGATTCTTATAAAGACTGGATTGACAAATTATATTATCATTCCAATACTGACGATTTCTTTCTGAAATCACAATATTGGAGCGATATTGTAAAAACCAATATAGAAAACTTACCAAAGGACCAGATAGAAAATACATGTTTCAATTACGATTCTGTATTCATAAGGAGAGAAATAGATCTTCCAGAAATAAAAGTAAATGGAGATCTAAAAAAAATTATACTTCCCGCATTTGGAATGGCTGTTAAAAATATTTTTAAATTAAATAAAATAGGATTAAATATTTATGGTATCGGCAGGGATGAGACATTTACGAATCTCAATATAAGTCGGAGTATAGGATGGTTTACATGTATGTATCCATTTGTTATTGACACTTCAATATCTAATAATATTATTAATATAGTTGAAAAAGTAAGTCATGATTTTGATAAAATACCAGATAAGGGGATAGGATATGGCATGTTGAAACATATGAGTAATAATTATTGCTACACTTCCGAACTGCAACCTAATATTTTACTAAATCACTTGGGAAGATCTAATTCATCAGAAGGAGAGCTTGAGTACGTAGTTGAAGATGTAAATAAACATCATATTAGTCAGGGTAGAAAGCAGAGGTTTGATATAATGATTACAACTCGCATTACAAATAATAAATTAGGAATTACAATTGAATTTAATCATAAACAGTATAGCGAAAACCTAATAGCTGAATTGATGCATTCTTTTGAAGAACATATTAAAATAATAACTGAGCAGCAAAAGGAAGTAAAACTTGAATTTTAAATAATCATACCCAAAGGTTTTCAACTCACTAATAATAAATTTACTGATAAGTTTTAGACTTGGGAATACGTAAAAATAACTGAAAATTTAATTTTAATTAGTTATAATAAAATGAAAATAATAGCACTGGTATTTGCAGGAGGTAATAAATATTCTTTTACAAAATTTTCTAAAAATGTTAATGACTTTGTGGTTTTAGAATACCCTGGAAGAGGTAGTCGATTCAATGAGACATTAATAACGAATATTGATCTACTTATAGAAGATCTGCTTCCCAAAATTACTGAAGAAATTAAGAATGGTGAAGAATATATTATTTATGGTCACAGTATGGGAGCGTTATTGGGATATTCAATTTGCCATAGGCTGCAACAGATGAAAATAAAGCAGCCACTGAAGCTAGTAGTAAGTGGAAGGAGAGCACCTTCAAGTATAAAAGGCAAAATATTGTCAGATTTACCTGATGATCTTTTTTGGCAAGAGGTGATTAAGTTAGGAGGAATTCCAGATGAGTTAAAAGAACACTCTGAATTGATAGAATTTTACCTGCCGATTTTAAGAGCCGATTTTAAAGTCGTTTATAGCTATAATTATGAAAGAAAAGAGAAGCTGAATATACCAATCGATATATTTCACGGTACTATGGAGAATATGACTGAGAACGAAATTATGGATTGGAAAAATGAAAGTAACAGAGAAGTTATAATAAAAAGTATGGAAGGAAATCATTTTTTTATATTTAATCATACCGATTATTTTATTGATTATTTTAATGGTTTGGTTAAGGGCAATATAAATACGGCAATATTAAAAAACTAAGAAATATTTTAAAAGCCATATCTTTAACATTGAATAGATATATATAGTATGAATATAGTAATAACTGGTGCCAGTAAGGGGATTGGCTACGATGTCGTTTTGGAATTTAGTAAGAACCCTGAAAATAAAATTATAGCAATTTCAAGGGATATAGATAGATTAATAGGTTTAAAAGAAGAATGTTATAAAAGAAATAAGAATAAAATAAACATAATTCAATACGATATTACAACATCTGAAATCAAAGGCAAGGAATTGCTAGAGACACTAGGAGATATTAAAACTGTCGATATTTTTATAAATAATGCAGGAATGCTGATAAATAAAAAATTTGAAGATTTAACTCAGGAAGATTGGATTACCACATTTAATACCAATTTTTTAGCTCCTGTAAATTTAATAAGATTGCTATATCCTAAATTAAAAAATAGTGCCTCTGCACATATAATAAATATAAGTAGTATGGGAGGAATTGAGAGAACACAAAAATTTTCCGGATTATCTTCCTATTCATCAAGTAAAGCGGCACTTGCAAATCTTACAGAGTGTTTAGCAGAAGAGTTTAAAGCTGATGATATCCACTGTAATTGTTTATCTTTAGGCTCTGTCGATACAGAAATGTTTAGAACAGCCTTTCCTGATTATTATGCTTCTACTTCAAGTGAGGAAATTTCTAAATTTATATGTGATTTTTCTCAACATTACAGAAAACTATTTAATGGGAAAATAATTCCTATAGCTATAACAACACCATAAAAAATTATAATAACAATGACAATCAAAGTATCAAGAAAAGCTACTTTTAATGCAGCTCATAGACTTCATAATAATAATTGGTCAGATGAGAAGAATAAGTCTTTTTTTGGAAAATGTAATAACCCTCATTATCATGGTCATAATTACACTCTTTATGTATCCGTTTTGGGACCTATCTGTGAAGAATCAGGATATGTTGTAGATTTAACTGAATTAAAAAACATAATAGAAGATAAAGTGGTTAGTTATCTTGACCACAAAAATCTAAATATAGAGATTGAAGAATTTTACCAGTTGAATCCAACATTAGAGAATATCTTAAAAGTTATATACAACAGGCTTCGTACTGAAATTGATAAGAAGCTCAGCTTATCAGTTATATTATATGAGACAGAAAATAATTTTGCTGAAATAAGTGAATAAGTAAATTAATTACAACCTGAAGACTAAATGTCGTTTAGATTCATACCTTCGAATTCTTCAGAAACTATTTTGATAATCAACAAAAAGATAAATGTTAAAAGTTTCAATAAAAAATATATTTTTTTTAATCCTATTTGCATTCCCGAATACTATATTAAGTTTTGGAATTCTATTTATTATTAATCAGGCAATATCAGGTAATAAGGATTATGAAGAACCTTATTTAGGTTGGAGTTTTCTAGTTATTATAATTTTTACATACTTATTAAATATTATTTTTCAAAAAAAATTGAACAAGCATTCTTATCATATTTTATATGAAAATGAGAAAAGTATATTTAAAAGAATACTAAGAACAAAATTACTCACTCTGGAAAAACATGGAACTCAAAGGTTTTATACAGCAATAGAAGATTTGAGAATATTTGCTACATTACCTGAAGTAATAACGCACACAATTAATTCATTATTAATGTTGTTGCTATGTTTAGTATATATGTTCAGCTTATCAATGTACGCTGGAATAAGCATTTTAATTTTAATTATACTAGTTGCAGTGGTTTATTTTATCGTTTTAAGAACAATGAATGGGAAAGTTGCTACTCTGAGAAAATTCAATGAACATTACTATAATTATGTGAATGATGTAATAAAAGGATTTAAAAACCTGAAGGTAAACTCTACGCTATCTAAAAATCTGCTTTCTACAAACCTACTTCCTAACAGAGATCAGGCCAAAGAATTAGATTATAATATTAATTATGTTTTTCTATCTATCAATTTAATCAGCCAATATGGTTTATACCTGATTATAGGAGCAATACTTTTCATTTTACCTAAATTCAATTTACTTTTAAAAGAAGATATTATTTCATTTGTTGTTATTCTACTCTTCGTTACAGGTCCAATTAGTAATTTGATAAATATGCAGAATGTATATACTAGATTTTCTGTGGCAAATAAAAGAATCAATAATTTCTTGATAGATTTTACAGGAGAGAAAGAAAATGAGGAAACAGTAAAAAAAGTTGATTTTGAAACTCTAAATTTTAAAAATATTTCTTTTCAATATGAAAATACAGCAGAGCAATCATTTGCTTTGAATAATATCAATTTAAAGATTCAAAAAGGAGAGATTATTTTCATTATAGGAGGGAATGGAAGTGGTAAGAGTACTTTTATTAATATTCTTACAGGATTATACGACCATCAGGAAGGAGAAATTATTCTGAACGATAAAAAATTACAGTCGAAAAAAAAGCTTCAAAGTTTGATTTCACCAGTATTTACAGATAATTATGTTTTTTCACACAATTATGATGATTATCAATTAGAAAATAATATTAATTACCAGTCATTATTGGAATTGATGCAGATGAATAAAGTAGTTAGTAATACCAGTGAAGAATCGGCAAGACGTAATTTTTCAAAAGGCCAAAGCAAAAGAATGTCATTAATATTCGCATTACTGGAAGAAAGGCCTATATTGGTTTTAGATGAATGGGCAGCAGATCAGGATCCTCATTTTAGAAAATATTTTTACGAAGTACTGTTACCCAGATTCAAACGGGAAGGGAAAACTATTATTGCAGTAACACATGATGATGCCTATTTTAAACAAGCAGACAGAATTATTAAATTCGAGTATGGTCAAATCATTAGTGATATAAAAGTATATCCTGAACTGAATCTATCTTTATTTTAACTTTTTTATAACTATGAAACTTACTTTACCTCAACAAGATATTTATTTTGAACAGCTATTATTTCCGGAACAGCCTATTTATAATATTGGAGCTAAAATATCTATTGAAGGATTATTAAATTATGATGTTTTTGAAAAAGCATATAAAGTCTTAATATATCAGCATGATGCTTATAGGAGCTACGTGAAAGGTGATTTTGAAAATGTAGAAATGGTCGCTACAGACGATATCAGATCACTTGAATTTGTTAATTTTTCTAACAAAAAGAATAACGAAGAAGCTGTTTTAAGCTATATGCAGGATCAGTTTAAAAAGACATTTAATTTTGATAAAGATAAGTTTTTATATAGATTTGTCCTTATAAAAATACGTGAGGACTTTCACTATTTATTTTCTGTATATCATCATATCATTACGGATGGTTGGGGAACTTCGTTAATGTTTACACGCTTAGTAAATAATTATAACGAAATATTGGAAAATGGTGCTGTTATTTCAGAGTATCCGTTTGTTTATAATAGCTTCATTGTTGAAGATCAAAGTTATTCAAATTCAGAAGAATTTATTAAAGATAAAGAATATTGGACACAAAAGTTTAAATCCTTACCTGAAAATATTTTTGATAAACTTGATATACTGAAAGTAACTAACGAAAGCTCCAGAAAAGAACTTGTTATCTCAAGATATAAATATAATAAGCTAATTGGATTGGCTTCACATACAAAATCTACACCATTTCATATTATATTAGCTATTCTTTGTGCTTACTTTGCCAAACAGTCCCAAAATGAAAAAATTTCAATAGGATTACCTGTTTTAAATCGTTCGGGAGCCCGATTTAAAAAGACTGTTGGATTATTTATGGGAATAAATCCTTTACTAATTTCAATTGATCAGGAGGAGACATTCTTAGAATTAATTGAAAAAATAAAAAACCAGCTAAAGAAGGATTATAGACATCAACGTTTTCCTCTAGGACAACTCATCAAAGAATTAAGTGCTTTTAATCAGAAAGAACGTATTTTTAATATTATGTTCTCCTATGAAAAGCAAAACTATTCCTCACATTTTAATAATGCCGTAACTACTGTAATACCTTTGAGCCATGAGTCCGAAAGAGTAGCTCTAGCAGTATATTTAAGAGAATTTGATGAAACAGAAGATGTGAAAATTGATTTTGATTATAATACAAACTATTTTACAAAGGATATGATTGATAAGGTCATCGGTCATTTTCAGGAATTCCTTGAAAATATTTTGGAAAACATGAATCAAAAGATAAAAAAAATAAATTTTCTTACCAGAAATGAACGTAGTGATTTGCTGTTCAAATTCAATTCTACTCTGGCGTACTATCCTCAGGATAGTACAATAGTTGATTTGTTTAAAAATCAAGTTGATAAATATCCTGATGATGTAGCTGTGCAAGATTCTTCAGTAAAGCTAACTTACAAAATGTTGGATGAAAAATCAGATCATGTGGCTTCTTACCTGTTGTCAAATTTTGGAACTATCCATGAGCCGGTTGGGGTACTGATTAATCGATCTGCAGAATTAATTGTATTGCTTTTAGGAATTTTTAAGTCAGGGAAAAGTTATGTTCCTATTGATCCTTTAATTCCTGGTGATAGGATCAGTTATATCATTCATCACAGTCAAGTATCTATAGTAATTTATGAAACAGAATTTTTAAAAGATATAAACAATTCCGTTTTGCAAAATGTTGCTTTTGAAAATCCTCTTCGTTTTGTAAAAAAAGAAGAGTTATTTGGGCTAATATATAATAAATCACTAGAACCACCTTTCAATAAACCTGGTTCTACAGATACTGCCTATATAATTTATACATCTGGTTCTACAGGAAATCCTAAAGGAGTTGAAATAAGCCATAAGGGTTTGACAAACTTTTTAACAAGTATCCAAAATAAGCCGGGAATTAGAGAGGGGGATGTCTTATATTCTGTTACTACATATTCTTTTGATATTTCTATTTTGGAATTTTTCGCACCTCTTATTTCTGGTGCAAGTGTTTTTATCACAGGAAAAGAAACCTTCAGTAATATGGAAGTTTTAAAGAAGGAATTATCTATGCTTTGCCCAACAGTTATTCAAGCTACTCCCAGTTTTTATCAGATGCTGTTTAATGCTGGTTGGGAAGGAAACAAGAACTTGAAAGTTTTATGTGGTGGAGATAGTTTGAATACATCTCTTTGTTTGAAACTTTTGACTTGTTGTGGAGAAGTTTGGAATATGTATGGGCCAACAGAAACCACGATATGGTCTACTATAAAAAAAATACAAAAAGCTTCAGATGCTTCAAATATAGGTTCTCCGATTCAAAATACTCAAATATACATATTAGATCAATATGAGAATCTATTGCCAGTTAATACTCCTGGGCGGATATTTATTTCCGGAGATGGTTTAGCAAAAGGATATTATAGGAATAAGGCTCTTACTCAAGATAAATTCATAGATAATCCGTTTCTCAAAACTTCAGATTACAAAATGTATGAGACAGGAGATTTAGGGAAATGGACAGAGGAAGGAGAAATTGAGTTTTTAGGTAGAGATGATTTTCAGGTCAAAATTAGAGGCTTTAGAATAGAACTTGAAGAGATAGAAACATTGTTCCAGAAATATCCCGGCATAGCCCAAGTTGTTTGTTGTGCAAAGGATATGAAAGGAGAAAAAGTTTTGGTAGCTTATTACACTTTGGTAGACTCGTTAAAGTATATTGATGAAATTTTACTTCAAGAATATTTACAGAGTAAACTACCAAACTATATGATACCTGCTTTTCTCATTAAGCTTGAAAATATCCCATTAACTCCAAATGGGAAAATAAATCGTAAGGAATTACCTAATATTACAGATGAGAATTTGATAAGAAAAGAATATATTGCTCCCAATACAGATGTGGAAATTGAGCTAGTTAAAATTTGGCAGGAAGTATTGAAGCTTGAAAATATAGGAATAACTGATAACTTTTTTGAATTGGGGGGGCATAGTCTCACTGCAGGAAAAATAGGCAATATGATTTTTAGAAAATTTAGAAAAAATGTTTCTTTAAAGCATATTTTTCAAAACCAGACTATTGAGAGCTTAGCAAAAGAAATAAAGAAATTAAAAGATAATATAACAATTCCACGGGCAGAACATAAAGCTTATTATTCTTTAACTCCTGACCAGATGAATATATGGCTGGCATCACAAAAAGAAGATTTTTCCAATGCCTATAATATGTACTCTATTTTTGAAGTAGAGGGAAGTCTAGATGTTATATTGTTGGAAGAAGCGTTTAATACTCTTATTATTGAAAATGATATATTAAGGACAAACTTTATTGAGAAAAATGGTAAAGTATATCAATCTGTTAGGAATAGTACTAGCATATTTCGATTAGATACTATTAATACGGAGCAAAATTTTTTACAGTGGGTAAAAAAATATGTTTCTGATAGTTTTGATTTGAAATCTGATCAATTAATTAAAGTAGCCCTTTTTAATGAAAATATTGGAAAGAAGTATTTAGTTTTTTTGACTCATCATATTATTATTGACGGAATGTCTTTAGATATTGTTCTTCATAAAGTAATCAACCTTTATAATAATAGAGGAGAAACAGAAGTATCAGATAGGTTACAATTTAAAGATTATGCTGAATGGATAAATGCACATTCTCATCAGGGAATATCCAGTTTCCACAAAAATAATATAAAAACAAAAGTTTTAAGCTTTAAAAACGGATTGGGACAAGTTAGAGAAAGTAGCTTTGATTTACCTTCAGATTTATATAATAGTTTGAAAGTGTTCTCAGAAAAGAATAAGATAACCTTGTTTACTTCAGTTATAACTTTATTAGGAATTGTACTAAATAAAATATTCAAACAAAAGAGTATTTGTATGGGTAATATTTTTGGTGGAAGGAATACAGGACAATTAGAACATACTATAGGAATGTTAGTACATACTCTTCCTATTTATTTGCAGATTGATGACAAGTCGACTTTTACCTCCCATGTTAAAAATCACAGAAAACAATTAAATGTACTGGAAGAAAATGCTGGATCATTCAGTGATTATAGGCTTGATGAATTGACGGATTTTCTGCTAAACTATCAGCACTCGGATATGTTTGTAAGGGATAAGATAGAATTTAATTCTTTTTCTTTGAAAAAAGTAAAGCTGTATCAGACTCAAGCCCGCTTTCCAGTTGTATTTAATTTTTTTGAGTCAGATCATCTTATTTGTGAAGTAGAGTATAGTGAACATGTTGATTACACTGTTATAGAACTTATTAGGGATAAATTTCTTCTTTTGTTAGATTGGGTTTGTGAAAACCCAGATAAGACAATAGAAGAAGCTGAGATTTTAACAGCAAAAGAAAAACAACTGAAAAATTCCATAGACATTAGTTTTGACTTTTTATGAGAGTTTTATATGCATTTATAGAAGAAGAAAAACATCAGTATTTATTAGAGAAATATTTAACGATGAATTCTAATGAATTCAATATCAGAATTTCAAAATTTAGAAGATGGCAAGATACGCAATTGTCTTTGCTGGGGAGAATCCTTTTGAAATATGGACTAAATAACTATTTTGATATTCATGATTTTGAAATTGGTCGTACTCCAAATTATAAACCCTTTTTAATAAATAAAAACTTACACTTTAACATTTCCCATGCTGGTAATCTGGTAATTTGTTGTATTAATGAACATCCTATAGGGATTGATGTAGAATATATTAATCAAAGAATCGATTATGAAGACCTCAAGTTTCAAATGACAGCTAATGAATTTGATAAAATACAAGGTTCAGAAGATAAATTAAAAGCTTTTTTTACGTATTGGACAGAAAAAGAAGCCGTTATTAAGGCCCATGGAAAGGGACTATTTATTCCGTTGACATCTTTTGAAGTTGATCATAATCAGGCTATTATTGAAAATGAAACATTCTACCTGAAAGAGATTTTTATTGACAAAGAATATCAATGCTGTATTGCAACTAATCAGGTTATATTACAGAAAGTAATCTATGTCGAACAGTTAAATATGAACAAATTATAAAATGAAAATCTTACATTTTTTTACATTTATTTTACTTCTGATATCTTTTGTTTTACGTGGACAGACGAATTTAGAAAAATCCAAAACTTTTTTTCCTGATTCAAAAGATCTAAAAAAGGATAATATTGATTGGTATCGTTTTTCGGTTCCTGAAAATTGGGATAAAGCAAATAAAAGAAAAATATCTCTCGCTGTTTCTGTTCTGAAATCTAAAACAGGATCTGAACAAGAGCCTGTAGTTTTTATTCAAGGAGGACCAGGTGGTAATACTATTGCTGAGATAATGTTTTGGGTAGACCATCCTCTCAGGAAAGACCATGACATTGTCCTTGTTGACTTAAGAGGAACTGGGTTTTCTCAACCTCAATTGTGTCCTGATCTTGGAAAGAAGTTTTTTGAAATTCTCTCCAAAAATCAATCTAACGAGCAAGACGTGAAAGACAAAGTTCAGGTTTCTTTAGCATGTAAGCAAGATATGATTAATCAGGGGGTAGATATCGAGGCATACAATAGTGTATCTGTAGCCAATGACTTACATGCCTTAAAAGACGCGTTAAAAATTCAGACGTGGAATGTTTATGGAGTTTCTTATGGAACCTACATAAGCCAACGTTATGCTAAAATCTTTCCAAAAGATATTAATACTTTAACATTAGATTCTTCTATTCCTAATATTTCTGATTATTACACTAGTAATACCCAAAACTACATGTTAAGTTTAGAAAAGCTTTTTAAATACTGTAAGGACGATCCAAAATGTAATAAAGAATATCCTGATTTAGAAAAGGTTTATTATAATACTATTTCAGATCTGAAAAAAAATCCAATTACAGTAAAGGTAGATCCATCAGTTGTTCCTTCAGGAAAATTTACCTACAATATTGAGGATTATAAAATAGCAATACAGCAATCATTATATGATAAAAAGCTACTTCAGGTATTACCACTATTAATTTATCAATTTAAAGAAAAAAATAGAACTGCTTTGTCAGAATTGGTTAATTCTTTTTCAGGAGCATTGTCCTTGAATTATGGTGATTACTTTTGTTTTACATGTAATGAAGTTATTCCTTATAATAATCTACAAAAATTTGATTCAATTTCATCAAGATATGAGAGATTGAATGGTGGACTGTCTTTCTACAGATCAGATTTTATTGTTTGTAATCAATGGAATAAAAATAAAACTTCGGTAAATTTTAAAAAAATGACATTAAAAAATGAAAATGCATTTAGAGTACTAATTCTTTCAGGAGGATTTGACCCAATCACTCCAAGCTACTTTGCTTTTGAAACTGCTCATAATTTTAGTAAAAATGTCCAAATTGCTGAGGGATTTACTTATGGCCACGGACTGGGTTATACTCCGGCAGGGTCTAATATTATCAGAAACTTCATTGAAAATAAATCAGCTGAAAAGTATCTAAAATTATATTTTCATAAGCAAAAAATAGATTTTAAAACAGATATTATCTTAAATGCAGGGGTTGTTAAAATGACAGGAGATATTAATTCAAAACAATGGTATTACTTTATTCCTTTGATAATATCTTTATTAGTTATTATTGTAGTTTTTATAAGATGTTTAGGGATTATTATTTCTAAGAGCGAGAAGTCAAACTTTGTTATTCTTGGATTATTTTTAACTTCATTAGCACTATTACTATTTACTATCTCTTTAGGACTCGGAATTAATAGTGTTCTTGAAGATAATTTTTATTTACTTGCGTTTGGATTACCGTCAAAATGGAGTTTTGTGTTTTTATTATATAAAGCATCAATTATTTTTTCCATCATTACTTTTTTCATTTCAATAAGTAAAATTTTAAAAAATAATATACCTTTATATCTTATGACATTTTTAGCTATCGGAATCATTCATTATTACTTTATTAATTTTGCACTATGAAGAACAATTCCTTTAGACCAAGTTTGGCAAAGCTAAAATCAAAGGTTTAAAAGATCGTAATATTTTAATATAATAAAGAATTTAAGAATCGTCTAAAATAATCGTACCAACACGAAAGACATATTAAGTTAATATTAAATTCGTAACAAGACTAAAATGTAAATTTATTTCATGTTTAATTATCAGTAGAATGTTTTTTAAAAAGCAATATACTATTACTAAAATTAATAAAGATTGAATACACGTTACTTAAAAATTTTTTCAGTCCTCGCTTCTATAGCGATTATTTTTATTGCAAGACTCTCTTACTTGCAGTTATTTACAGATCGCTATGCACTGAATGCTGCCAATACATCCATCAAAACTGAGTATGTCATTCCACAACGGGGTGTTATTTTCGACAGAAATGGTAAAATTCTGGTGGGAAACCAACCCGCTTATGAAATTTCTTTCACGGAGGCATTGATGAAACCTGATTTTGATACAATGTCTTTCTGTAATTTGTTGAAAATTGAGAAAAGAGATTTTATTAAAAAAATTAATATCATTAAAATGGAAAAATATTATTCCAAGCTGACTGCCATGACTTTTCTGAAGGATTTAAGCAGGGAAGATATCGCAAGAGTTCAGGAAATCATATTTAAGTATCCAGCGTTTAACATTGTTCAGCGTCCACAAAGACAATATGAAGTTTCCACTTCAGGAAATCTTTTGGGTTATACAAGTGAAGTTAACGACAAAGAAATTAAAAAAGATTCTACTTACTACCTTCCGGGTGACCTCATCGGAAAAACAGGGGTCGAAAAAGCTTATGAAAAAGAACTACGTGGGGTAAAAGGAATCAAATACATTCAGAAAGATATCAAACTTAGAAATGTTGGCCCTTACAAAAACGGATCTTTAGATAGAGATGTTATCACAGGAAAAGATATCACCTTGACCATTGATTACGATTTGCAAAAATTAGCAGAAGAAATGCTGGTCAATAAACACGGAGCAATTGTAGCAATTGATCCTAATAATGGTGAGGTTCTCGTCTCTGCAACCGGTCCGGATATTGATCCTAATCTTTTCACGGGTCCAAACAAATCTAAAAATTTATACGCCTTATCTAAAGACACTATTTACGAGAACAAACCTACATTCGACCGTGCTTTACAGGCGGGTTATCCACCGGGCTCTACGTTTAAACTGTTGACAGCATTGGCAGCAATGCAAATGGGTGTGATGACCGATAAAACTATTTTCCCTTGTGGTGGTGGTTTCTTTTATAAAGGAAAAAGAATAAAAGGTCACGGTGGAGCAGATCCTCTGGTACCGGCAATTCAAGTTTCAAGCAATTGTTTCTTCACTTATGCCTTCATTGCAATCATTAAAAAATATCCGGGAAATCCGTCCAAAGGTGTTGACGAATGGAAGAAAATCATGAGTAGCTTTGGAGTTGGAGAGTTTTTAAATAATGATTTTGCGGTTGGAGCGAGAGGTAGAATACCTTCTGGAGATTTTTATGAAAGAAGATTTAAGGCCATTATTAAAGCAAACGGTTCCAAAAAACAAGATTATAAAAATTGGGATGAAATGTCTACGGGAGCCATCTATAACGGTATGGGGCAGGGAGATGTTATGGTTACACCGCTTCAATTGGCCAATTACGTTTCTGCAATTGCAAATCGGGGCTGGTACTACACCCCTCATGTGGTAAAATCGATTGATGGAAGACCGAATCCAGACCCAAGGTTTAAAGTAAAACATCAAACTTTAGTTGATGCTAAATATTTTGGTTCAGTTATGAAAGGTATGGAAGCCGTAGTTCTGAGAGGAACTGCAAGAGGTTTAAAATCAAATGACTTTACTCAGCTGGCTAAAACAGGAACGGCGCAAGTTCCTCAAGGTAAAGATAATTCAATTTTTGTTTTAATCGCTCCAGCGGAAAAACCTAAAATAGTTATTGCAGCTGTTATGGAACATGCGGGTGGAGGTGCTGCATGGGCTGGACCCGCTAGTACTTTAATTGCAGAAAAGTATATAACTGGAGATTTGAAAAGAGAGCATTTGTATAAAAAAATGGTTACTTCCAGTTTTATGCCTGAATACCAAAGACAGTGGCTAATAGATCTTAGAAGAAAAGGATTAAATAAACAAATTATATCTGACTCTGTCAAAATAAACAAAGTTCAAAATAGTTTGAATCCCACAAGAAAAATACTAAAAGATAAACAACAATAAATAATGAAATATAATTTAACCCAAAATTGGATATGACATTATATGGCCACTGTTAGTTAATATAAATGATAATGGAAACTGGATTTTAGTAGTTAATACTGATGATTTTGTCTCACTATACGGGAGTAACTGATCTTTTTAATGACTGATGCTAACGTGTTATCTTCGAATAAATTATTTGAAAATCTGGGCTTCGAAAATTTTTATGAGTATATTAGTGTAGAGATTGAATGATTATTACGCTTTTTCAAAATTGATTAAATAACTATTGGATGTTATATTTTTTTATAAGCCTCATAAATATATTTTTGAAGATTTGGATATCCTAATTTAGCGTCCAGTTCAAGTTAAGCATAAAACCTTAATTCTAACTTATGAAACGAGAGCGAAAAATCTACGATCCAGCTTTTAAAACCAAAGCCGTTCAATTAAGTAATGAGCGAACTAATATCTTGGAACTCGCACGAGAACTCGGAATTGCAGTCACATTACTCTATAAATGGCGTAAAGAGTACGAAGAATTTGGTGAAGGCAGCTTTCCTGGTAACGGAAATTTAAAGCTAACACCCGAACAGGA
>Ga0157370_10001536_pt1 | contig 28541 bp, 32 predicted proteins | sample C35metaG_FD_113463 | JGI IMG/M metagenome (GOLD analysis project Ga0157370, IMG submission 113463) | Corn rhizosphere microbial communities from Kellogg Biological Station, Michigan, USA - C3-5 metaG | ecosystem: Host-associated > Plants > Roots > Rhizosphere > Soil | place: USA: Michigan...
CTCAACTCCAAACCTAGCGAACCCGAATGAAGCTGCTTGCCGTCCGCCGTTTGTTGCGCATCCAGCGCGTGGTCATTCGCTACCGTCTCGATGATCTGATTCTTGAGCTGCCGCTGCCGTGGTGGCTGCGCAGCGTCAGCTACTTTCTGCCGTGGCGCTGGCTGCCGCGTCGCAAGCTGGCGCTGAGCCGGGGCGAACGGGTGCGCCTGGCATTGCAGGATCTGGGGCCTATCTTCATTAAATTCGGCCAGTTGCTTTCCACGCGCCGCGACCTGCTGCCGCTGGACATGGCCGATGAGTTGGCGTTCCTGCAAGACCAAGTGCCGCCGTTCGACCCGGCGCATTCAGTGGCGCTGATTGAAGCGCAACTGGGTGCCAAGGTCGGCGACGTGTTCGCCCGTTTCGACACCCAGCCACTGGCTTCCGCGTCGGTGGCGCAGGTGCACGCCGCGCAACTGCGCAGTGGTGAAGAAGTGGTGGTGAAAGTGGTTCGCCCCGGTTTGAAACCCGTTATCCGCGCCGACATCGCCTGGCTGTTTTTGCTGGCCAAACTGGCCGAGCGCGTGTCTGGCGAAGCGCGCCGTCTGCACCCGGTTGAAGTGGTCAGCGACTACGAGAAAACCATCTACGACGAACTCGACCTGCTGCGCGAGGCGGCCAACGCCAGCCAACTGCGCCGCAACTTCGAAGGTTCGCCGCTGCTGTACGTGCCGCAGGTGTATTGGGACTGGTGCCGCCCGCAAGTGCTGGTGATGGAGCGCATCTACGGCGTGCAGGTCACCGACCTCGCTACCCTCGCCGACCAGCGCACCGACCTGAAAGTGCTCGCCGAGCGCGGCGTCGAAATCTTCTTCACCCAGGTGTTTCGCGACAGCTTCTTCCACGCCGACATGCACCCCGGCAATATCTTCGTCAGCACCCGCACGCCGTGGAGCCCGCAGTACATCGCTATCGACTGCGGCATCATCGGCAGCCTGACCCCGGAAGATCAGGACTACCTGGCACGCAACCTCGTGGCCTTCTTCAAGCGTGACTACCGCAAGGTCGCCCAGTTGCACATCGACTCCGGTTGGGTGCCTGCGGAAACCAAAGTGAATGACTTCGAAGCGGCGATTCGCACGGTGTGCGAACCGATTTTCGAGCGACCGCTGAAAGACATTTCTTTCGGGCTGCTGCTGATGCGCCTGTTCCAGACCGCGCGGCGCTTCAACATGGAAATTCAGCCGCAACTGGTGCTGCTGCAAAAAACCTTGCTGAACATTGAAGGCTTGGGTCGCCAGCTGTACCCGGACCTCGACCTGTGGGCCACCGCACAGCCGTACCTGGAACGCTGGATGCGTGAACGCGTGAGCCCGAAAAACCTGTTGCAGAACCTGCAATCGCAAGTGGAACAAGTGCCGCACCTGGCGCACATGACCCGCGAACTGCTTGAACGCATGGCGCAGCCGCATTTGTATAACCCGCCCCTGCAACAGCAACCGGGCGGCGGCGATAAATGGACGCTGCGCTTGCTGGGCACCGCCCTGTTGGGTGGCGGCATTACCCTGGCGTTGGCAGCCGCGAGCCTGACGGCAGCGACCACTTGGCCGGCGTGGCTGATGGCTGCGAGCGGGCTGTACCTGATTTTGCGCCGATAGCCAGTAGCGGCCTCAACTGGCAAACTCGCCCGACGATGTGCCCGCCCGAACGACGGAATTGCAATGAACGATTGGCTAGATGAAATCAACTGGAACAGTGACGGCCTGGTGCCGGCCATTGCCCAGGACTACAAAACCGGGCGCGTACTGATGATGGCCTGGATGAACCGTGAGGCCCTGAGCCTCACCGCCGCCGAGCAGCGCGCCATTTACTGGTCGCGCTCGCGTGGCAAACTCTGGCGCAAAGGCGAAGAGTCCGGACACGTGCAAAAGCTGCACGAAATGCGCCTGGACTGCGACGAAGACGTGATCATTTTGATGGTTGAGCAACTCGGCGGCATCGCCTGCCACACCGGTCGTGAAAGCTGCTTCTATCGCGTGTACGAAGACGGCGCCTGGAAGGCAGTCGACCCGGTGCTCAAAGACCCCCACGCGATCTATGCCGGCGGGCACAACCATGAGTAACCCAGGCATGAATAACGCAACCATGAACGACACCCTCGCCCGTCTCGCCCAGGTGCTTGAAGAGCGCAAAGGCGCCGCGCCCGACAGCTCGTACGTGGCCAGCCTGTATCACAAGGGTTTGAATAAAATTCTGGAAAAAGTCGGTGAAGAATCGGTCGAAACCATTCTTGCCGCCAAAGATGCTGCCGTCAGTGGTGATTGCAGCGACGTGATCTACGAAACCGCCGACTTATGGTTCCACAGCCTGGTGATGCTTGCCGCGCTGGGCCAGCACCCACAAGCGGTACTGGACGAACTGGACCGGCGTTTTGGCTTATCGGGCCACGCAGAGAAAGCTGCTCGCGAGCCGTCCTGACTTATCCGTTTTAACGCGTTACTCGCAGCCTGCGCTGCGTAACCCACCATCTCGAGAGGAACCGTTCCATGGGTATTTTTGACTGGAAACACTGGGTCGTCATTCTGATCGTGGTCGTGTTGGTCTTCGGTACCAAGAAGCTCAAAGGCCTGGGCAGCGATGTTGGCGAGGCCATCAAAGGCTTCCGTAAAGCCATGAATGACGATGAGAAGCCGAGCGAGCAGCCCGCTCCGGCGCAGCCGACCCAAGCGCAAAACGCGCCGCTGAACCAACCGCACACCATCGATGCGCACGCCCAGAAAGTCGAAGAGCCAGCGCGCAAGGACTGACCCATGTTTGGCATTAGCTTCGGCGAATTGCTGCTGGTGGGCCTGGTGGCCCTGCTGGTGCTCGGCCCTGAACGCCTGCCCGGTGCCGCGCGCACCGCGGGCCTGTGGATCGGGCGCCTGAAACGCAGCTTCAATGCGATCAAACAGGAAGTGGAACGCGAAATCGGCGCCGATGAAATTCGTCGGCAGCTGCACAACGAACACATTCTGGCGCTGGAACAGGAAGCCCGAAACGCCATCGCCCCGCCGCAGGTGCCGGCTGCCGCACCGATTGCCGAGGCCACACCCGTTGCCCCGCCGGTAACCCAGCCCGCGGTGGCGGCCGCCGAAGTGCCAGCACCGGCGCCGGCTCGTGAGCCTGAACCCAGCCCGCCCGAGCAGCAGCAAACCCAGCTGGAACTGCCTGTCAGCCCCCAACCGCCGCGAGCCCCATGAGCGCAGACACCCCGGAAAACGACCAGCAAATGCCGTTGGTCTCGCACCTCACCGAACTGCGCTCGCGCTTGCTGCGCTGCGTCGCGGCCACCTTTCTGATTTTCGCCAGCCTGTTCTACTTCGCGCGCGACATCTACACCCTGGCCTCTGAGCCGCTGCGCCGCTTTTTGCCCGAAGGCGCAACGATGATCGCCATCGACCCGGCTTCGGCATTTCTGGCACCGCTGAAACTGACCATGGTGGTGGCGCTTTTTGCCAGCATGCCGGTGATTCTCTACCAGGCCTGGGGCTTTATTGCGCCGGGCCTGTACAAGCATGAAAAACGCGTCGCCGTGCCGCTGCTGACCTCCAGCGTGGTGCTGTTCTACGGCGGCATGGCGTTCGCCTACTTCCTCGTGCTGCCGCTGATTTACCACTTCCTGCTGGGCTCGGCGCCGGTCGGCGTCACGCCCATGACCGACATCAACACCTACCTCGACTCCGTGCTGACGCTGCTGTTCGCGTTTGGTGTGGCGTTCGAGATTCCCGTGGCCGTGGTGCTGCTGGTGATTATCGGCGTGGTCGACGTGGCGTACCTGCGCAAGATTCGCCCCTACGTAATCATCGGCTGCTTCGTGGTCGGCATGATCCTTACGCCGCCGGACCCGCTGTCGCAAACCCTGCTGGCCGTGCCGATGTGGATGCTGTTCGAAATTGGCGTGTTCTTCGGCGCCATGGTGCGCAAACGCCCGCGTGAAGAAGCGGCCAGCGACGACGCGCAACCGCCCGCCACCCAACCGTGAACCTGCTGCTTCTGGAAGACGCCGACTTCATCGGCGCCGACCGCGTGATCCTGCGCGACCGCCGCCTCACCCACTTACAAGAGGTGCATCGCGCCGAGTCGGGCGACAGCCTGCGCGTCGGCCGAGTCGGCGGGTTGATGGGCACGGCGCAAATCCTGCGCCTGGAAAGCGCCGAAGCCGAGCTGCAGATCAGCCTCGACCAGCCGCCGCCGGCAAAACTGCCGCTGACCCTGCTGCTCGCCTTGCCACGCCCGAAGATGCTGCGGCGTGTGCTGCAAACCGTCGCTAGCCTGGGCGTGCCGCGCCTGATTCTACTCAACAGTTACCGCGTCGAAAAAAGCTTCTGGCAGACACCGTTTCTCGAACCGGCGGCCATTCGCGAGCAGTTGATTCTGGGGCTGGAGCAATCCCGCGATACGGTCCTGCCCGAGGTGCGCATCGAAAAGCGCTTCAAACCGTTTGTGGAAGATCACCTGGCCCAGCTCTGCGCTGGCACCCAGGGTTTGGTTGGGCATCCCGGCCTATTCCCGGCGTGCCCCCGCGCGGTGGACGGCCCGGTGACACTGGCCATCGGCCCGGAAGGCGGTTGGATTCCCTACGAAGTGGAAAAACTCGCCGAGGCGGGTTTGCAGCCGGTGCAACTGGGCGAGCGGATTCTGCGGGTGGAAACAGCGGTGACGGCGCTGATCGCGCGGTTGTTTTAGGCCACGCGGCGCTCTCGGGCGTGACGAATACCCTGTAGGAGCGAGCTTGCTCGCGAAAGCGTCCTCGGGTCCGAGCCCAAAAAGCTTCGCCAGCAAGCTGGCTCCTACAAGAGCGATAACGTCGTCTGGTCAGCCTTTGCGGTGCCAGTGCGCCGGCAACAACTTCCCTTCTAACTCTGGCGCTTCGCGCAAGCTCATGTCGCGCGCGTGCAGCGGTTCGCCGCATTCCGAACACACCAGCACGCCGCGCACCTCGTGGCCGCAGCGTTTGTGCACGTGGCGAATCGGTTGGCCGATGTCGCCGCTCATGTGCCGGTCGCCCCAGTTCACCAGCGCGAGCACGGCCGGGTAAAGGTCGTGGCCCTTCTCGGTCAACCTATACTCCTCGCGCAACGGGCGTTGCTGATAGGCACTTTTCACCAGCACGCCATGCTCGGTCAGGCGTTTCAGGCGCTCAGCCAACACGTGTCGGGTGATGCCCATACGCTTTTCGAAGTCGTCGAAACGGCGCACGCCCATAAAACATTCGCGAAGCACCAGCAGGGTCCAACGGTCACCGACTACCGATAACGTGCGTGACAGCGAGCAGGGCTGATCGCCCAGTTCTTCCCAGCGCATGACGATTCTCCAGAACGTTCTGCTGGCTACTCTAGCTTGACAGGTTCCAAAAAGGAACTGACTATCTAGCTCAGTTCCAAAAAGGAACTCACTCACGCAAACGACGAGAGAAGAACAATGAGCGAACGCAAAGCAGTGTTAGTGGTGGGAGCCGGCGATGCCACCGGCGGCGCGATAGCCAAGCGCTTTGCCCGAGAGGGTTACGTTGCCTGCGTGGCGCGGCGCAACGCCGAAAAGCTCGAACCATTGGTTGCCGAAATCACTGCGGCGGGTGGTCAGGCCCGCGCTTTCGGTTGCGATGCGCGGCTGGAGGAGCAGGTGGTGGAGATGTTCGCCACCATCGAACGCGAGATCGGGCCGCTGGAAGTGGTGGTGTTTAACATCGGCGCCAACGTGCACTTCTCCATCACCGACACCACCGAGCGCGTGTACCGCAAAGTCTGGGAAATGGCCGCCCTCGCCGGTTTTCTCACCGGTCGTGAGGCCGCGCGAGTCATGCTGCCCCGTGCACGCGGCACCATCATTTTTACCGGCGCCACGGCATCGTTACGCGGCGGCAAAGGCTTCGCAGCATTTGCCAGCGCCAAGTTCGCCTTGCGCGCCACCGCCCAGAGCATGGCGCGCGAACTAGGGCCGTTGGGCATTCATGTGGCCCACCCGATCATCGACGGCGCGATCGACACGGCGTTTATCCGCGACAACTTTCCAGAGCGCTACGCCATGAAAGAGCAGGACGGGATTTTGAATCCGGACCATATTGCTGAGTCGTATTGGCAGATTCACACCCAACCAAAAGATTCGTGGACGCATGAACTGGACCTACGCCCCTGGCTAGAAACGTTCTAGTCCATGGACGGTTTCCGGGTCGTCGGCCTTGCTGCGTTGCGTCCTCGCTTTAAATGCTCACGTACCTAAGTACGCTGCGCTTTAAAGCTGCGGGGCGCCTTGCAATGCCTTAGCCCCGAAAACCTCGAACTCGGTAACGGCACCTTCCGATAATCAACAAAAACAGCGGATCAAAACATGAGTAAAACCCTGGAATTCTTCTTCGACTTCGGCAGCCCCACCACCTACCTGGCGTGGACCCAGCTGCCGAAAATTGCCGCCGATGCCGGCGTGGAAATCACCTGGAAACCGATGCTGCTTGGCGGTGTGTTCAAGGCCACGGGCAACCAGTCGCCGGTCGCGATTCCGGCCAAGGCCAAGTACACCTTTGGCGACCTGGCGCGCTTCGCCACCCGTTACGGCGTGCCGATGGCGTTCAACCCGTTTTTTCCGATCAACACCTTGGTCCTTATGCGCGGCGCGGTCGGTTATTTGGGTAGCGCGAATTTCCATCCGTACGTGAAGGCGGTGTTCACCGCGATGTGGGTTGAGCAGAAAAACATGGGCGATCCGGCAGTGGTCGCGCAGGTGCTTAGCGCAGCCGGGCTGGAGCCGGCGGAGTTCGAGCGATTGGTGAGTGACGAGGACGTGAAGCAGCGCCTGAAAGACATCACCGAGGACGCGATCAAACGCGGCGCCTTTGGTGCGCCGACGTTCTTTGTCGATGGGGAAATGCATTTCGGCCAGGATCGGCTGGATTTCGTGGCCGAAGCGTTGAATCGCTAATCAGGTTTCCAGCAGAAACGTCACCGGTCCGTCATTCACAAGCGACACCTGCATATCCGCACCGAAACGCCCGGTGGCAACCACCGGGTGTTTCACCCGCGCCTGTTCAACCAGATAGTCGAACAGCTCGGCGCCCCACGCTGGCGGCGCTGCAGTAGAAAAGCTCGGGCGCAGGCCGCTTTTGGTGTCGGCGGCCAGGGTGAATTGCGAGACCAGCAGCAACCCGCCCGCCACGTCAGTCAGCGATAAATTCATCTTGCCGTCGGCATCGCTGAATACGCGGTAGTTGAGCAATTTATGCAGCAGCTTGTCGGCGCTGGCTTTGCTGTCTTGCGGTTCAACGCCGACCAGCACCAGCAGCCCTTGATCGATGGCGCCAACGGTTTCGCCCGCCACATCGACACGCGCCTGAGTGACGCGTTGAATCAGTCCCTTCATGCTTCGTCCGGTGCCAGATTAAGCAGGCGGCGGGCGATTTGCTCCGCGGCGCGCACCAATGCATCCGTGATGCCCGGCTCGGCAGCGGCATGGCCGGCGTCGCGAATAATCTGCAACTCGCTGTTGGGCCAGGCTTGATGCAGTTCCCAGGCGTTGTCCAGCGGGCAGATCATGTCGTAGCGCCCGTGCACGATGATGCCGGGCAGGTGGGCGATTTTGTGCATGTCGCGAATCAGCTGGTCCGGCTCGAGAAACGCGTTGTGCATAAAGTAATGGCACTCCACCCGGGCAATCGACAGCGCCCGCTGTGGCTCGCTGAAGCGTTCCACCACCTGCGTGTTTGGGCGCAGCGTGGCGGTGCGGCCTTCCCACGTCGACCAGGCTTTGGCGGCATGCATTTGCGCAATCTGGTCGCTGCCGCTCAGGCGTTTATGGAAGGCCGAAACCAAGTCGTGACGCTCTTCCGGCGGAATCGGCGCCACATAATCCTGCCAATAATCGGGGAACAGGCGACTGGCGCCTTCTTGATAAAACCAGCGAATTTCTTGAGGACGGCACAGAAAAATGCCGCGAAGAATCAGGGCGTGCACACGTTCAGGATGGGTTTGCGCGTAGGCCAGCGCCAAGGTCGAGCCCCACGAGCCGCCAAACAGCACCCATTTGTCGATGCCCAGATGCTGGCGAATCACTTCGAGGTCGGCGACCAGATCCCAGGTGGTGTTGTTTTCCAGGCTGGCGTGGGGCGTGGAGCGCCCGCAGCCGCGCTGGTCGAAGGTGATGATTCGGTATTGGTTAGGATCGAAATAACGGCGGCTGGCGCCGTCGCAACCGGCGCCAGGGCCGCCATGCAGAAACACCACGGGAAGACCTTCCGGCGTGCCGCTTTCGTCGACATACAGCACGTGCGGCGCCTGCACGGCCAATTCGTGGCGCGCGTAAGGCTTAATCTCCGGATACAAAGTCTGCATGCTGCACTCCCTTGTTAATTAAGACGCTGCCACGCGCAATCCCTGAAGGTCGGGTACATTTTCCCGGCAAGGCGCCTGAGCTCTGCCGGGCATCATAACCATGAAAACGGAGTTGAGCATGCCAGACCGGATAATTCCCTTTGCCCGCTTGTGGTTTATCGCCTTGGCGCTGACCGTGCTTGCCGGTTGCTCAAACAGTGATCCCAAGGCCTCACTGGAAGCCGCCGTGCAGCAGTTACAAGACAACCTTGAAGCCAAGCGCAGCAGCGACGTCATGGAACAGCTGCACCCCGAATTTCGCGCCCAGCAGCAGTACGACAGCGAGTGGGCCAAGCGCACCATGCTCGGCCTGTTTCTGCGCTACAAAAACGTGCGGGTGATTGCCCTGAGCAAAACCAGCACCCTCGACCCCGCCTCGTCCAGCAAGGGTTACACCGAGGCGCAAGTGGCGGTTACTGGCGCCGAAGGTTTGATACCAGACAACGCTAACCACTACAGCGTGAAACTGGAGTGGTGGTTGGAAGGCAAGGAATGGAAGTTGGCGCGCATCAATTGGGAGTAAGAATCAGAGGGCGTCGGCTTCGCCGGCGTAATGCGTCTGCGCCCACGCCAGGTAGGTTCGCAACAATCCACGCAGTACCACTTGCGCGTCCTCGGCCAGGTCCGGCCGGAAGGTGAACGGCGCTTGTTCATCCATATAAATGCATTGGCCAATCTCCAGCTGCACCGCCTGCACCCGTTCAGCCGGACGCCCGTAATGGCGGGTAATGTGCCCGCCTTTAAAGCGACCATTGAGCACATGGCTGTAGCGCGGCGACCGCGCGCACACCTGCACCAATTGCTCCGCCAGCTCGGCAGCACAACTAGCGCCGTCGTTGGTGCCTAGGTTGAAGTCGGGCAATTTGCCGTCGAACAAACGCGGCACCCGTGAGCAGATGGAATGGGCGTCGAACAACAGCGCATAGCCGAACTGCGCTTTGAGCCGCGCCAATTCATCATTCAGCGCGCGGTGATAGGGCGTCCAGATTTCCTGCAAATAGCGCTCACGTTCCAACGCCGACGGAACCCCGCCTTCGATAAACAGCGGTGCGCCGTCGAATAAGGTGTCGGGGAACAGGCCAGTGGTTGCGCTGGCATACAACGGGCGGTCGTCGGCTGGCCGGTTCAGGTCCACCACATAGCGCGAATAGTTGGCGGCCAAGGTGCTGGCGCCCAGGTCGGCAGCGAACGCGTAGAGCGTCGGAATATGCCAGTCGGTGTCCGGCAAGCCTTGCGCCTGGGGCACCAAACCGGCCTGCACGGCGGGCGTCAGTTGCAGGCCGGCGTGGGGCATGCTGATCAGCAGCGGCACTGTGCCCTGGGCGAGTTCGTAAGGACGTTCGATCAAGTCAGACATCAATCAGCTCCCGGCCATGGCGGATCACCCGCTTGTTCAAATCGCCGCCCAGCCAGTAACTGAGTTCCGCAGGCTGGGCGACTTCCCAGGCGACGAAATCGGCCACCTTGCCCATTTCAAGACTGCCATGACTGGCGCCCAACCCCAGCGCTTTTGCCGCATTGAGTGTGACGCCAGCCAAGGCTTCTTCCGGGGTGAGACGGAACAAGGTGCAGGCCATATTCAGCATCAGCCGCAGCGACAATACCGGCGAGGTGCCGGGGTTAAGGTCGCTGGCGATGGCCATGGTCACGCCGTGTTCGCGCAATAGCGAAATGGGCGGTAACTGGGTTTCCCGCAGGAAATAAAACGCGCCGGGCAGCAGCACTGCGACGGTGCCGGCGGCGGCCATCGCCTGGGCGTCGGCCTCGGTCATAAATTCCAGATGATCCGCCGACAATGCCTGATACCGGGCCGCCAGGCTCGAGCCCGCCAGCGAAGAAAGTTGCTCGGCGTGCAACTTCACCGGCAAGCCCAAGGCCTGCGCGGCGACAAAGACTCGCTCCACCTGGGCTGGGGAAAACGCCAAGTGCTCGCAGAAGGCGTCGACCGCATCGACCAAATTTTCCGCTGCCAGCGCGGGAAGCATTCGTGTGCACACGTGGTCGATGTAATCATCGCTGCGCCCGGCAAATTCGGGCGGCAACGCATGCGCCGCCAGGCAGGTGCTGCGCACCGTCACTGGCAACGTGTCGCCCAGACGCCGGATGACCCGCAGCATTTTTCGTTCGTTGGCCAGATCCAGACCGTAGCCAGACTTGATTTCAAGGGTGGTCACGCCGTCACGCAGCAGCGCGCGGACGCGTTGGGTGGCGCTGGCGAGTAATTCATCTTCACTGGCCGCGCGGGTGGCGCGCACGGTACTGGCAATGCCGCCGCCGGCTGCAGCGATTTCGGCATAGCTCACACCTTGCAAGCGCTGCTCGAACTCGGCGCTGCGGTTACCGCCGAATACCGCGTGGGTGTGGCAATCAATCAGGCCGGGCGTAACCCAGGCGCCGCGTAAGTCGTGGCGCTGGGCGTAGTCGGCGGAGGGCACCTCGGCGTAGGGGCCAATCCATTGGATCAGCCCCTTGGCCGTGACGATGGCGGCGTTCTCGATGTTCGAATACGCGCCGCCGGCCAGGGTGGCGGCGTGGCAGTTGAACCAAAGGTGCTGCATGGAGCCTCCGAGCCAGTGAAGCCTTTACGTTCAGTTCCCTCTCCCGCTTCCGGGAGAGGGGAGCAAAGCATTACCGCGTGATCATCGGCAGGTTCAAGCCCTGCTCCTCGGCACAATCAATCGCGATCTGATACCCGGCATCGGCGTGGCGCATCACGCCGGTCGCCGGGTCGTTGTGCAGTACACGGGCGATACGCGCTGCGGCTTCATCGGTGCCGTCGCAGACAATCACCATGCCCGAATGCTGGGAAAAGCCCATGCCCACGCCGCCACCGTGGTGCAGCGATACCCAGGTAGCGCCGCTCGCGGTGTTCAGCAATGCGTTGAGCAGCGGCCAGTCGGACACTGCATCCGACCCATCGCGCATGGCTTCGGTTTCACGGTTCGGGCTGGCCACCGATCCGGAATCGAGGTGGTCGCGGCCGATGACGATAGGCGCCGATAGCTCGCCACTGCGCACCATTTCATTGAACGCCAGGCCAAGCTTCGCGCGCTGGCCCAAGCCCACCCAGCAGATGCGCGCTGGCAAACCTTGGAAGGCAATGCGCTCGCGGGCCATGTCGAGCCAGCGGTGCAGGTGCGCGTCGTCGGCGATCAGTTCTTTGACCTTGGCGTCGGTTTTGTAAATGTCTTCAGCATTGCCCGACAGCGCCGCCCAGCGAAATGGCCCCACACCACGGCAGAACAGCGGGCGGATATAGGCTGGCACGAAGCCGGGGAAATCGAAGGCGTTGGTCACGCCTTCGTCTTTGGCCATCTGGCGGATGTTGTTGCCGTAGTCGAAGGTCGGCACGCCCATTTTCTGGAACGCCAACATGGCTTCAACGTGCACGGCCATTGATTGCTTGGCCGCTTTCACCACGTCGGCCGGCTGGGTTTGCGCTTTGGCGCGGTAGTCGTCCCAGGTCCAGCCGCTGGGCAGGTAGCCGTTCAGTGGGTCGTGGGCGCTGGTTTGGTCGGTGACCATATCGGGGCGAACGCCACGGCGCACCAGCTCCGGCAGAATGTCCGCGGCGTTGCCGCACAGGGCGATGGATACCGCTTTGCCTTCGCCGGTGTAACGGGCGATGCGCGCCAGGGCATCGTCGAGGTCGTCGGCTTGTTCGTCGACGTAGCGGGTTTTCAGGCGGAAATCGATGCGGCTTTGCTGGCATTCAATGTTCAGCGAACAGGCGCCGGCCATGCCCGCTGCCAATGGTTGCGCGCCGCCCATACCGCCCAGGCCGGCGGTGAGCACCCACTTGCCGGTGAGGTTGCCGTTGTAATGCTGGCGGCCCGCTTCGACGAAGGTTTCGTAGGTGCCTTGCACGATGCCCTGGCTACCGATGTAGATCCAACTGCCGGCGGTCATCTGGCCGTACATGGCCAGGCCCTTGGCATCCAGTTCGTTGAAATGTTCCCAAGTGGCCCAGTGCGGTACCAGGTTGGAGTTGGCGATCAGCACGCGCGGCGCGTTGCTGTGGGTTTTGAACACGCCCACAGGTTTGCCCGATTGCACCAGCAAGGTTTCGTCGTCTTCCAGGGCGATGAGCGCTTTGACGATGGCGTCGTAGCATTCCCAGTTTCGCGCGGCGCGACCGATGCCGCCGTACACCACCAGCTCGTTCGGGTTCTCGGCCACTTCCGGGTCGAGGTTGTTCATCAACATGCGCAGCGGCGCTTCGGTCATCCAGCTTTTGGCGCTGAGTTGTGTGCCACGGGCGGCGCGCACGACGGTGTCACGGTAACGACTAGATGTGCTCATGAAAGGCTCCCAGACGCCCGCAGGCGGAAGATAAGACAACTCGTACGAACTTGTATGTACAAGTAAAGCACGCAGTCAGCCGCGCTGAAAAGCCCAGGCCTGCAAAAACACTAAAAGGAAGGAAATCGCGCAGGGCGAGCGCCTGCGCGTTCGGGCCGTCAGGCGCTCTGGCGCAACGGTTTGCGCAGCCGCTGGCCCATCCACACACCGGCCAACGCCAGGCTGCCGCCCACCAAATGATGCCAGCCAAGGGTTTCGCCCAGCAGCCACATGGCTGCTACGGCGACGGTGATTGGCATCAAATTCATATACAGACTGGCCCGCGCCGGCCCCAGGGTTTGAATGCCCTTGATCCACAACCACGGCGCGCCGATGGATGCCAACGTGCCGGCATACAGCACCAGCGGCAGGTTCTCGTGGGTTAACGGTGACGGCGTGCTGAGCAAAAACCAGGGCGTGAGGAAAACCAGCGCACAGGCGATTTGCACATACAGTTGCAGCCAGCGGCTGAGGTCGAAATTCCAGCGCCGCAGCAACACGCCATACAAGGCGTTAGCCATCACCGCCAACAGCATCAGCGCATCGCCGTGGCTGAGCTGAAAATGCAGCAACGCTTGCGGCTGTCCGCCGCTGATCAACCACAGCACACCGGCAAACGACACCACGCCGCCGGCCAGCGCGCCTTGCGTCAAGCGTTCATCGGTCAGCACACTGGAAAACAGCGAGGACAACAGCGGCGACAAGGCGATCAAAATGCCCATATTGGTCGCGCTGGTACTGGCCGCCGCGAAGTACGCCAGGCCCTGATACACCAGCATGCCCAACAACCCAAGCACCCACAATTTGGGCAGCAAGCCGAGCAACTGGCGGCGCGCACGCCATGCGCTCGGTAGCATAAACAGCGAGAGCAACAGGAACGCCAGCGCCCAGCGATAAAACGTGATCGACGCCGGCGCTATCAGCCCGGACGACAGCTTGGTCACCAACGTGTTGCCGCTCCAGATCATCACGGTGACCAGCGGAAACAAATGGTGCCAGCCCTGCTCTTGGGCGTGTTCAGTCATGTTTACACCTTCGATAGCAGCAGCGCGCCGCAGATCACCAGAAACACACAGAACAGCGAACGCAGTACGCGCTCGGGCAACGCATGGGCCAGACGCACACCCCAACTGATGCTGAGCAAGCCGCCGACGGCCAAGGGAATGCCCATCGCCCAATTCACATGGTCGTGCAGGGCGTAGGTCACCAGGGTGATGCCGGTGGAAGGCGCCGCCAATGCCAGCGCCAACCCCTGCGCCACTACTTGGGTGGCGCCGAACAGGCTGGTCAGCACCGGCGTAGCCACCACGCCGCCGCCGACACCGAACAACCCGCCGGTCATGCCCGACAACGCGCCCAACAGCCACAGCCGGTTCTCATGGCGCAACTGCCGCTCGCCCGTGGGTTTGTGCCAGAACATTTGCCCGAGATTGAACAACACCAATGCCAGCAAAAAGCCGACAAAGGCGATACGCATGATTTGCGGGTCGAGGCGTACGGCAAACAAAGACGTTAGCCAGGCGAGGAAGAAGCTCGGCACAATCAGCATCAGCGCGTTGCGCGGCACGATGCGGTTGCGTTGGTTATAGCGCCACAGCGCCAGCAGCACGTTGGGCAGCACCATCAACAGCGCGGTGCCTTGGGCCAGTTGCTGATCGAGGTTGAACAACACGCCCAGGATTGGAATGGTCACCAGCCCGCCGCCGATGCCGAACAGACCGCCCATGGTGCCCATGGCCATACCGAGTAAAACAAAACTCACAACGTCCAACACCAGAGCATCCTCGCCAACAAAGCTCGGCAGTATAGCCGCGCCGCTCAAGCGCGCGGGTTAGACATAGGACCCAGAACGCCGCTCGCAGCTTTAGTCGTCGCGCGTCAGCACTTCCAGCAATTCGATTTCAAAGCGCAGATTGGCATTCGCCGGCACCCGTGAACCCATGCCACGCTCGGCATAGGCCAGGTGCGCCGGCACCCGCAACATCCGTTTGCCGCCAACGCGCATGCCCATCAGGCCTTGATCCCATCCTTTGATCACTCGGCCAGTACCGATCACGCACTGGAAAGGTTTGCCGCGTTCAAACGAAGAATCGAATTCGCTGCCGTCGTCGAGAAAGCCGCGGTAATGCGTGGTGATCAACGCGCCCTTCACCGCCGCTTTGCCCTCGCCAAGGGTCAGGTCTTCTATCTGCAGTTCGTCGCTCATGATGTGCTCCAGGCCCGATGAAGGCGTGAAGTTTACTGCACAACGAAAAAGGCCCGACAGTCGCCTGCCGGGCCCCTCTTCCACCCGCTACTACTTACACAAACGGCTGGCTGCCGAAACCACGGGGTAGTCGGTTGTGGCCCGGCAACGCGCCAATCTGCTCGCGCCATCCTGCGCGCCAGTCAAGAGAACTGTGGGTGGCCTTGGCTTTGCGTGCCGCACGACGCGCCGCATTGCGGGTGTCTTTGCGCGCGCTTTTGAACGCCTCGGAGTTTCGACAGGTACGGCATTTCACCCGCGCCAATTCCGTGGTCGCAGCGAGTTGGCCGGTTTCCCGACCACACGCCAAATGACCAGCGGTTTTGTAATGGATCACAGGAGTCGCCATGGGGTGTTTCTCCTTTTTAGAAAAAGGGGCGCAAAAGCGCCCCCGGGGTTTTCTGCTATGTCAGCAGAGCAATCAAAATGATGATTGGAATTGGGATACCGAGGAACCAGAGCAGTAGTGAGCGCATGTGTTGTTCTCCTTTCTAGAAAACGTAGTGACCGGCGTAGTTAACGAAACGTGGTTGTACGACGGTCGTCGACAATCACCACCGCGTCACGGCTACGGCCACCGAAAATGGCAGCGAAGCTGGCCACGAAGGCACCGATCAACAGGGCAACGAACATCCACAGGGTGGCGTGGGTCGCGGCTTTCTTGGCCGCATCGGCCGCTACTTTCAGGTCTTGCACCGCTTGGTGCGCCTGGCCGTAAACAGCGTCTACGCGGGCTTGGGCATCGGCTTGGCTGAGGTCGGTGCGCTGGGCGACCAACTGCGCCAGGTACGCACGGTCGTCGGCGTTCAGCGCGCCGTCGTCAGAGGCCAGGTTGCGGGCGAAAATACGCGCGGCTACATCGTGGGCGGCGTCCTGAGTAACCGGCGCACCACGGCTGTCGCGGAACAGCACGTCAATGAAATAGCTGTCGCTGTTATCAGCGTTGGCCATGTCTTGCGTGGCCGGGCTAGTGCTCAGCGTGGCGCCTACTTGTGCGGTGCCGCCGATCAAAGTGCTGACCGAGCCCACCACCAAGGTCGCCGTCAGCAGGGTGGCCACCGACCAGGCCAGGAAGCCGTGAGCGGTGTCGCGGAAATACACTTCGTCGTCATGCAGCGTCGCCCAGCGTTTACGCAGACGGCCCGCCAGGTAACCGCCCATGGCGGCAGCGACCAACTGGGTGAACGCCAGCCAGATAATCGCCGAAATGCCCAACCCTTCTGCACTGATGCCCTTGTCGGCCCACGGCGAAATAGCCGAAAAGCCAAGGCCGGAGCCCAGCAATAGCAGGATCAGCGACAGTGCTGCAGCCGCAACAGCGCCTGCAAATACTGCCGCCCACGAAACGCCAGAGGCGGTTGAAGATTCATCCAAGGCAGCAACATAAGCATCTGAATTCAACATTATTTTTTTCCTCACGCATTGCGCTTTATGGCCCCGCGATTCCTACGTGGGGCCTATAAAACTTGAGTGTGAGGTCTGGCAAATGGTTCAGGCTTTTATCGAAACGGCGTCGCCGCTTAACCGCGCGCCCAGCCTAGGCTGGCCAATAGCGCCGGTACCTGATCGAGGGTGGAAACCGTCGCGTCGGGCCGATAGTCAGGCAACAACTGGCGGCCGGTGCCGCGGTCAACCCACACGCAACGAAAGCCCAAGTCACGCGCGGCGGCGTGATCCAGGTGCGGGCTGGCGCAGATGTGCACCACCTCGTCGCGGCCCACACCCAACTGCTCCTGGGCGAATTCAAACAGGCGCGGCGCCGGCTTGTAAGCGCCGGCTTGCTGGGCGGTGATGACGCGGTCGATATGGCCGCCGAGCTGGGCGACATTGCCGGCGATGATGTCGTCATCCGTATTGGAAACAATGCACAGTTTGAAGCCCATCGCTTTCAACTGTGCGAGCGCAGCGGGCACTTCAGGAAACGGCGGCATCGCGCTGATGCTGTCGGCCAGCAACTCGCCATCGGCCGGGCTGGACGGCAGCCCGAGTTGCTCCATGGCCAGACGCAGCCCTTCGCGCGTCACATGGCGAAACGAGCGGTGCGGCGGCGTTTGCTCCAGCGCGTGCTCGTGCCGGTCATACACCTCGATAAACCGCGCCGGCTCGATGGCATGGCCGGGGCGCTGGCTGAGCATTTTACCGACTGCGGCCAACAACCCTTCGTCCCACTGGATCAGCGTGCCGTAGCAATCAAAGGTCAGCCACAACGGCCGAGGCGTGTGTTCAAGGGACATGGGCCCGCTCCTGAAGGATATGAGCGGCCAGCATAGAAACGATGCCACATAGTGTTAAATTAAATTAACCTCTATACCTCAGTGACAAATCAACTAAGTCGGTGCGCCCCCATGCTCGATCTCGAACTGCTCAAAACCCTAGTGTGCGTGGTCGATGAAGGTAGCTTCACGCGCGCCGGTGAACGGGTGCACCGCACGCAATCGACCGTCAGCCAACAAGTGCGGCGCCTTGAAGAAACCGTGGGCCATTGCCTGTTGGTGCGCGACCGCAGCGGCAACCAGGTCACGCCCACCGCGCAAGGCGAACTGTTGGCGCAATACGCCCGTCGCTTGCTCAGCCTGGCGCAGGAAGCCGAAGAAGCCCTGGCGAGCGATGGCACGCTATTGCCCCTGCGCCTGGGTGTGCCGGAAGATTTCGATGCCCAACGCATGACCGCCCTGCTCGCCGGTTTCACACTGGCGCGGCCAGAGGCGCGGCTGGAAACGGTCAGCGGCATGAGCACCGACCTGCGGGAAAAACTGGCAAACGGCGAGCTGGATATCGCCCTGATCAAACGCGAGCCCGGCAGCGGCGACTGCCTGGCCAGTTGGCCGGAAGACTTGGTCTGGGTGAAAAGTCCGCGCCTGCAGTTGAGCGATCAGCCGGTGCCGCTGGCGCTGTTTCCGCAAGGTTGCCTCTACCGCCAACGCGCTATCGGCAGCCTGGACAAAGCCAAACGACCGTGGCGCCTGGCATTCGCCAGCCATAGCCTGACCGGCATCCAGGCAGCCGTGGCATCGGGGCTTGGCCTATCGGTATTGCCCACCAGCGCCGTGCTTGCCGAGCACCACGTGTGCGCAGGAATGCCGGCATTAGCGCCTAGCGAATTGGCCCTGGTCAGCGGTGGCGGCGTGGTGACCGCCCTGCAACGCGAGCTGCTCGCGCTGCTGCACGAGCAGGTGATGACGGCTTAAGCGTCGGGCAGCGTGTCGGCACCGTCGCCCAAACGGCGCTGCATCAGCACGGTGTCCACCCAGCGGCCATGCTTGAAGCCCACCGACTCGAACACGCCCACCAGGCGAAACCCCATGCGTGTGTGCAAGGCGATGGAGCCGTGGTTTTCGCTGTTGCCGATCACCGCCACCATCTGCCGACGGCCGTTGGCGATGCAGCGCTCGATCACCTCGCCCAGCAGCGCCTGGCCAATGCCGCGCCCGCCCATGCCGTCTTTCACGTACACCGAATCTTCCACCGTGTTGCCGTAAGCCGGGCGCGGACGGTAGAGCGTGGCATAGCCGTAGCCGACCACCTCGCCGGCGAGCTCGGCCACCAGATACGGCAAACCATTGCTCAGCACATCACCGCGACGGCGGTGCATTTCCTCCACGCTCGGCGCTTGCAGTTCAAAGCTGGCGATGCCGGTGAGCACGTGCTGGGCATAGATGGCTTGCACCGCCGGCATGTCGTCGTCGCGGGCGTCTCGGATGAGGGCTTGGCTGGTGATCATTCTGGAATGGTCAGGCCTTTGATCACGGCCGGACGCTCAAGGAAGGTGTTCAGCACGCGGGTGACCTCGGGGAAGTTATTGATGCCCACCAGGTCACCTGCCTCGTAGAAACCGATGAGATTGCGCACCCATGGAAAGGTGGCGATATCGGCGATGCTGTAGGCGCTGCCCATGATCCAGTCGCGGCCTTGCAAGCGCTGGTCGAGCACGCCAAGCAGGCGCTTGCTTTCAGCGACATAGCGGTCGCGCGGGCGTTTGTCTTCGTAGTCTTTGCCGGCAAATTTGTTGAAGAAACCCAACTGGCCAAACATCGGCCCGACGCCGCCCATTTGCCACATCAGCCATTGGATAGTCTGGTAACGGTCAGCCGCATCGTTAGGGATAAACGCGCCGGCCTTGTCCGCCAGGTACAGCAGAATCGCACCGGACTCGAACAACATCAGCGGCTTACCGTCCGGGCCGTTGGGGTCGAGAATCGCCGGAATCTTGTTGTTCGGGTTGAGCGACAAGAACTCCGCCGACAACTGATCGTTCTGATCAAAGCGCACCTTGTGCGGCTCGTATGCCAGCCCGGTTTCCTCCAGCAGAATCGACACTTTCACGCCGTTGGGCGTGGGCAACGAATACAGCTGAATGCGCTCAGGGTGCTGCGCCGGCCATTTAGCGGTGATGGGAAACGCGGACAAGTCAGACATGCGAAGCTCCTTTACGGGAATGCAAGCGAGGCAGCTTAGGGGTTTTGCGCGTCCGGCGCAGGCGCATTTTGCCCGTCGCCGACCTGGCGAAACACCAGGGCTTTGAGTCCGCCGTGCTCGTGCACATCGGCGAACTCCGGTGGGTTGTCCAGGCGCTGTTCAAAGCGCAGCGCCGGGGCGTGTTCGGCCATGCTGGTGATCAGAAAGTCGGGGCCAATATGGGGATCGTTCACGCAGGCCAACACCACGCCGCCGGGGTTCAGCAGATCGGGAAGACGGCGCAGAATTTTGCCGTAATCCTGGGTCAGGGCGAAGCTGCCTTTCTGGAACGTGGGCGGGTCGATGATGATCATGTCGTACGGCGCGTGGCGCTTCACCGCGCTCCACGACTTGAACAGTTCGTGACCGAGAAAGCTCACGCGGCTGAGGTCTTGCCCGTTCAAGCGATGATTGTCGCGGCCACGATTGAGGGCGCCTTTGGCCATATCCAGATTCACCACCTGGCGAGCGCCACCGGCCAGCGCCGCCACCGAGAACCCGCACGTGTAGGCGAACAGATTGAGCACGCGTTTGCCGTCGGCCTGGGCACGCACCCAGCGCCGACCGTAGCGCATATCCAGAAACAGACCGGTGTTCTGCTTCTGGCCGAGGTCGAGCTCAAAGCGCAGGCCGTCTTCGCTGATGATCCAGCGTTCATGCGGCCCACCCACAATCCATTCGGCGCGGCTACGCTGAAGTTCACCCTGGGCGTTATCGCCTTCCTTGTAGCGGTGTTGCAGCAACAGGCTGTGCGCCTGAGCACGTTGCCATTCGGGGCTTTGCGTTAGGTTCGATAGCGTTGCCGTCAGCGCCGCCAACTCGTCCTCACTGGGCTGGCGGAACAGCCACACCAACACCACGCCTTGCAGCCAGTCGACCGTGATTTCCTCCAGCCCCGGCCACCGCAGGCCACGGCCGTGAAACAACCGGCGCGCATGACTGAGGTCGCCGGCCAGTTCGGTCAGCAGGTGGGTGTGAAGAGCGGCTAGAGCAGGACTGTGCATAACGGTTTATCGCGGCGGGTAAAGCGGCGCAGTGTAAACGCAAACGTTTGCCAACTCATGTTCGCGCAGTGTTTGACGATATAGCCCTATAAGGCCCGTAACACGGAGCAGCCAGACGCTCCGACTCCTAACACAATGAGGTGTTTTGCCATGCTGTTACGTCGTTTGAAGATTGCGCCGAGGGCTATTTTCAGCTTTTCCCTGGTGGCGCTGCTGGTGGTGCTTCTCGGACTTTTTGCCCTGGGCAAAATGAAGGACATCCGCGCCACCACCGTCGATCTCAACGACAACGGCATGCCCAGCTACGCCGCGCTAGGCGTCATCAATGAAAAAATGCTGCGCCTGCGCATCCTCGCCTTTCGCTTCGTGGTCGAGCGCAGCGACACGCAACTGCCGGCCGTCATCAGTCGCCAGCAAGAGCTGACCCAGCAGCTGCATCAGGCTCAGGCCGCGTATGAGCCACTGATCAACAGCACCGCCGAGCGCGACCAGTACCAAGCCTTCAAGGCCATGCTCGACAGCTACTACCAAGCCAACAGCAAGCTCGCCGCCCTTTCCAGCCAGGACAAGGTCGACGAAATGAAAGCCTTCCTTGCCAGCGAGTACAAAACCTACTCCGACGGCCTCGGCGCGCAGTTGGAAAAGCTTATGGAAATTAACCGTCTGGGCGCGGACGAAGAGGCCAAACAGTCGGCCCGCAACTACGACGATGCGGTGATGGTGGTGGTGGCCTTTATGTTGGTGGCCGCTGCACTGACCGGCCTGCTCGCGGTGCTGCTCACGCGCAGCATTGTCACGCCGTTGAACGAGGCCATGGAGGTAGCAGCCACCGTGGCCAAGGGCAATCTGTCCACCACCATTCAGGTCAACGGCACCGACGAGCCTGCCCTGCTGCTCGGCTCATTGCGCGCCATGCAACAGAGTTTGAAAGACACCATTCACCATATCGCCCAGTCGTCCGACCAGCTCGCCTCCGCCGCCGAAGAACTCAATGCCGTCACGGAAGATTCGAGCCGTGGCTTGCACCAGCAGAACAACGAAATCGAACAGGCCGCCACTGCAGTCAACCAAATGACTGCCGCCGTGGACGAAGTGGCGCGCAACGCCGTGGCCACCTCCGAAGCCTCGAATGCCTCCGACCGCACCGCCCGGCTTGGCCAGGAGCAGGTGAACAAAACCGTCAATTCCATCAGCGACTTGGCGGGCGACGTGTCCACCACCTCCGAGCACGTGGAACAACTAGCGACCAAGGTGCGCGACATCAGCAAGGTGCTCGATGTCATTCGCTCCATCGCCGAGCAAACCAATTTGCTGGCCCTGAACGCGGCTATCGAAGCCGCGCGCGCCGGTGATGCCGGTCGCGGCTTTGCCGTGGTGGCGGACGAAGTGCGCGCCCTGGCGCACCGTACCCAGCAATCAACCCAGGAAATCGAGCAAATGATCGGTGGCATCCAGCACGGCACCGATCAGGCCATGAATGCCATGCAAAGCAGTACCGAGCGTGCCAACAGCACCCTCGAACTAGCCCGTGCGGCTGGCGCTGCCCTGAGCGAAATCACTCAGGCCATCAGCCATATCAGCGAGCGAAATCTGGTGATCGCCAGCGCCTCGGAAGAACAGGCGCAAGTCGCGCGGGAAGTGGACCGAAACCTGGTCAACATTCGCGACCTGGCGCAACAGACCTCGGCTGGCGCGCACGAAACCAGTGCGGCCAGCCAAGACCTTTCGCGCCTGGCGGTAGACCTCAACGGTCTGGTCAACCGCTTTACGCTGTGACGTCTTCGGCCAGAACCTTTCGCGCCGCTGTCCAAAACGCGGCGCGACCGTCATATCCATTCAGGCCGCCATTGATACGCAACGTAATTGCCTTGAAATCGCCCGCATCGGCCAGCGCATTCAAACCGTGTTTTGACCAAAACCATGCAGCGGTCAAACAGGCGTAACGCGGCTGTTCAAGCAGCTCGGGCGAGGTCTCCAAATCCACGTTCAGATCCGCTCCGGCCTGGTGGTAATTACTGCGGCCGGTCAGCTGAATCAAACCCCGGCCCCGAAAGCGCCAGCCATCCCCGGACTCTGGCGGACCGTTTCCAAGACGGTTGGCATACACCGAATTGGCAATCGCCTCAGAGTGACCGCCCAGCTGTTGCGCCAGTGCATTGGGTTTGCCGTCCGGCCCGCAGAAACGGTTGGGCCACAGCGCGGCCAGGCGCTCGGTGCTGTAGCCGAGCATTTCGACCAGGTGGGTGAACTGCGCGCTTTCGAAACCTACCTGGGCAATAAACGCAGCAACGCGCGCTGGCGTGTTGATTTCGTATACCTGCATGGCGTCGTTCAAGTCCGGCACAAACGCGCCTACAACGCCCTGCCCCTTGGGAAATACCTGCTGCAGTTGTGCTTCGGTGATCAACATGGCGTGGGTGCTCAGCAGTATTTTTCGACAAGTGCCGCCAGAACGGCCGCCGTTTCCACGTCCAGCACCCCGCTGTAGTTGCTCGGCCGGTAGTGCATCTGGAAGGCGCGCAACAAGGCTTTGATACCGTCGGCGTCGCTCGCCACCGAAATGTCGTAGCCCAGTTGACCGAGCTTTTTCACCACGTCCCGTGCATCCACCCCAGCCTTCGCGTACTGCTGCAAGAAGCGCGCTTTAGCCTCCTCCTCGTACCACGCACCGATACCGGCTTCGTACAGTTCGTACCAAGGGAACAACGGCCCCGGATCGCTTTTACGTGTGGGCGCAATATCGGAATGGCCCACAACATTGAGCGGGGTGATGGTCGGATAGCGCCGCAGAATGTCCGCCGCCAGCTCTTTAACCGCCTGGATTTGCTCACGGTTGTAGGGCACGAAGATGATTTCGCCGTGCTCACCGTCGTGCGCCGTGTTGACGATTTCGATGCCGATGCTGGTGTCGTTCAGGTTGCTGCGGCCGCGCCAGTTGCTTACACCGGCATGGCGCGCGCGGTACTGCTCATCCACCAGATTGAAGATACGCACGCCGGAAAACCCGGCCGCCAGGTAACTGGGATCGGTGGGATCCGGCACGATGTATTGCACGCTGACCGACTGCGGTGCAGTAAGCTCGGCTACTGACCGCGCGAAGTCACCCACGGTGTAGTGCATCACCAGAAAACAGACCCGGCTATCAAAAGACTTCGAGCGGTAAGTGGTGTTGTCGATGTTCATCGCGGCCTCCTCAAGGCGATCACTTTTTATTCGCGACAGCGAGCAAGTTGAGGATGGAGGCGAACGAAACTTCGGAAGTCCCGATCTTGCTCATCTGGTCTTCCGGCAAGTAGCTGAGCTTCAAATAAATCAGATCACCCTGGGACTCGCCTTGCTCGCGATTGAAGCGTTCCAACACGGACAACAGCTCCTTGGCATCGCCCGGCAGCCCGGCGGCGTCGACAAAGGCTGGAACCTTGAGATCAGCCACATTGGGGAAGAATTTGGCTAACTGGCCGAACAGCTGAATGCCGAAGTCGTGAGCGGGAAACAACCCGCGAAAACGTTCGCCCTTTTTGTATGGCGTTACACCCATGTAGATGTCGGGCAGGGCTGCAATCTTGTTCACGACTTTTTTGTCTTTCTTGCCGATCAGGTAGGCGGCTATTTCCATGCGCGTGCCAATAATGGCCAGCGGCTGTACGCCCGGCCCGACTTCGCTAAACAGGTAGTTTGAGTTGCTATCGGCAATGGCTTTTTTCAGCACACCGCGATCTTCAATAACACTTGAATACTTGCCTTCTTTAACAACCGGCGCAGGCACGCGCCACAGTGCAATTTCATAGCTCATATCAATTCTCTAACGGGTGACAAGAGCAGCGCAAATAAGCGCTGCGAATGGACAATATCAGCGAGCTGCCAGCATAAGTTTGGCGCGCAATCCGGCGAGCGACTTCGTGCTGTTCGCAATTAACTGACTGTAGATTTCAACACTGGACTGATACTGCTCGGCGGTAATTTTGTCCGCCGCCAGCTGATCAAGAAAACCATGGACTTTCTGCGTAAACGTGGCGATTTGATCCTCGTAAAGTCGGGTCAGCTCCATCTTCGCTTGTGTTTGCGCTTCACCTACCGAGTACTTCACTTCATAGATGTACAAGTATTGGTAGATCTGCTGGTTCTCGAAAAAGCTGGTCGATTTGTAGGAATCGCAAACCACCGTAGCAAAAAGATGCATGCCGTTGCCGAGCGGTTGGCTCTTGTAGGAAGAGTTAAACGACACCGAGCTCGCACTGCCGAAGCTCTCGACGATGCCGCCCAATACTTCAAAGCATTTGCCAGCTACATAGCTTTGAAGATTGGTTAAATTGGAAACCGATTTACCGAGATCAATGGATTTATTGACTTCTACCCCCGAAGGCACTTTGCCTTCACCGCCCAATACGGCCTTGGCAATGGATTCGATTATTTTCTGGACATTACCGAGCGACCAATCAGACGCCTGCATAAAGTCGGAGTTACGGCCGGAGATAAAGTCGGTTTTATCGTAATCGTTGTCTTTGTAGAAACTGTCGATCTTCGCTTGCATCTCATCGCTATGTTTCTTTGCTTTTTCCTCAAGTTCATTTTCGATTTTGTTTATATACGCCCGGTACTCATCTTCTTTGGCTTGCATTTCCGCTATTGATTGCGAGCGACCCATGAACTTCTCCTGACTGAAAAACCATTAAGAAACTTGCGACACGCGCTTTGGCTGCCGGGGAAACAAGGTAATAAGGGTTCTTGTGCAAACACATCGCCCACGTCCGAAGTGCGACTCGGAGAGTTCTTTCCAGCAGGTAGATAACGCAACGAAAAGCGCTGCGGTTCGCTGGCTTCGTAGGATGTGTGCGGGCAACTGGCGGGCAAAAAAAAGCAGCTCGATAAAAGAGCTGCTTAATGGGCCGGAAGCGGGGAAGGTTCCGACCTGGAGAAGGCCCCAGACTACTGTATATCCAGACAGCACCGCAAGCACGATTCTGCGTGGCCTGTTCTGAAAGCGACAAAACAGAACACAAACGCGCCCGCACTAGGAAAAAAGCGGAAAAAATGCACCAATACGGCGCATTGAATAAGCGCACGGGGAAGCAGAGCAGGCGGTTAACCCCATGGCCACACGGTTTGCGCGATTTGGCACGGATGCTGCCATTGCTTTGACGCGCAGCCGGACTTCACGCAACTACCCGCTGTGGCTAGAGATTGGTGCCTTAGAGACAAGCGCACCCACTGATAAAAACCATCTGCCTTCCACCAGTGATGTGCACGGACCGCCCAGGAGCTTCCCCCGATGAAACGCCGCCCGTTCCTCAAAGCTACCCTCGCTGCCAGTACCCTGCTGCTCAGCGGCCTGTTCCCTTACACCCTGCAAGCTGCCGAGACCATCAAGGTCGGCATTCTGCATTCGCTGTCCGGCACCATGGCCATTTCGGAAACGTCGCTCAAAGACATGGCGTTGATGACCATCGACGAAATCAACGCAAAAGGTGGTGTGCTCGGTAAAAAGCTTGAGCCTGTGGTCGTAGACCCTGCGTCTAACTGGCCGCTGTTCGCGGAAAAAGCCCGCCAGTTGCTGACTCAAGACAAAGTCGCCGTGACCTTCGGTTGCTGGACCTCGGTGTCGCGTAAATCGGTGCTGCCGGTTTACGAAGAACTCAACGGCCTGCTGTTCTACCCCGTGCAATACGAAGGCGAAGAAATGTCGCCGAACGTGTTCTACACCGGCGCTGCGCCAAACCAACAGGCGATTCCGGCCGTTGAATACCTGATGAGCGAAGACGGCGGCGCCGCCAAGCGCTTCTTCCTACTGGGCACGGACTACGTGTACCCGCGGACCACCAACAAAATTCTGCGTTCCTTCCTACACAGCAAAGGCGTAGCCGACAAAGACATCGAAGAGGTCTACACCCCGTTCGGCCACAGCGACTACCAAACCATCGTTGCCAACATCAAGAAATTCTCCGCTGGCGGCAAAACCGCTGTGATCTCCACCGTCAACGGCGACTCCAACGTGCCGTTCTACAAAGAGCTGGGTAACCAGGGCATCGAAGCGACCGAAACGCCGGTGGTGGCGTTCTCGGTAGGTGAAGAAGAACTGCGCGGCATCGACACCAAACCGCTGGTGGGCCAACTGGCCGCCTGGAACTACTTCCAGTCGGTGGATAACCCCACCAACAAGAAATTCGTCGACAGCTGGAAGGCCTACGCCAAGGCGAAGAACCTGCCGAACTACCAGACCGCGGTCACCAACGACCCGATGGAAGCCACGTATGTCGGCATCAACATGTGGGCGCAAGCCGTCAACAAAGCCGGCACCACCGACGTCGACAAAGTACGCGAAGCCATGGCAGGCCAGGAATTCGTCTCGCCTGACGGCTACACCATGGTCATGGACAAAACCAACCACCACCTGCACAAGCCGGTGATGATCGGTGAGGTTCAGGAAGACGGGCAGTTCAACGTGGTCTGGCAAACCGAAGGCCCGGTACGCGCCCAACCGTGGAGCCCGTACATCCCAGGGAACGACAAGAAGCCGGATTACGCGGTTAAGTCGAAGTAAGACGGTTCCGCTCGAAAAGACAAAACCCTCTCCCCAGCCCTCTCCCACTGCGTGGGCAGAGGGGGCCTGAGCGGTGCACGGTTCGAACCATGCGCTGCCTGGCTTGTCTCCCCTCGCCCGCTTGCGGGAGAGGGGCTGGGGGAGAGGGCTGCGGCTAACGCACCCTGCACCCTTCGTCCGGCACCACCCTCAAGGACGCTTCCATGCTCACTGCCCTGCTCCGCCCCCCATTATTTTTTCTGCTGTTGCTGACCCTGCTGGCGCCTGCCGTGCAGGCTGGCGATGCAGCCGACTTCGTTGCCGCTAACGCCGCCAAACAGGCGACGCTGCTGGAAACCTGGTCCGCGCAACCAGACGCCAATCGCCTGCCGCTGATCGAGGCGCTGCAACAAGGCCGCTTGGCGAGCGACAGCAATAAAGCCCCGTTCCTGCAAACCGACACCGGCTGGCAAGCCGCTGAAGGTGGCGAGGCGCAACCGGCGTCGACGCCGAAGAAAATCCCGCTCAACAACCGCCTGCGCGGTTTGATCGGCACCGCGCAAGCCAGTCACCAGTTGCTCGACAAAGACCCGGCCGTGCGCCTGAACGCCGCCCAGCAACTGCAAAAAAGCGCCAAGCCGGCGCAGTTGGCGTTGCTCAATGCCCGGGTCGCCAGCGAAGACGACGACACCGTGCGCGACGCCTTGTCGTTGGCCCTGGCCAACTTGCAGCTGATCGACCCCAACCCGGCCATTCGCCTGGCCGCCGTGCGCCTGCTGGGCGACACCGGCGAGCCGCTGGCGCGCACGCGTCTGGAAACCTTGCTCGACCCGGCGGTTGAAACTGACGCCGCCGTGCGTACTGCTGCCGAAACCAGCCTGGCGCAAGTGAAGCGTCGACTGCTGTTCGGCGAGCTGCTGGGCCAAGCCTTTAGCGGCTTGTCGCTTGGCTCGATTCTGCTGCTCGCGGCCCTTGGCTTGGCGATCACCTTTGGCTTGCTGGGCGTGATCAACATGGCCCACGGCGAAATGCTGATGCTCGGCGCCTACTCCACGTACATGGTGCAAATCCTCTTTCAGCGCTTCGCCCCCGATGCGCTGGCGTTGTATCCGCTGGTGGCGCTGCCGGTGGCGTTTTTCGTCACGGCGGCCATCGGCATGGCGCTGGAGCGCACGGTAATTCGTCACTTGTATGGCCGCCCACTGGAAACCCTGCTGGCGACCTGGGGCATCAGCCTGATCCTCATCCAGTTGGTGCGCGTGCTGTTTGGCGCGCAAAACGTGGAAGTGGCCAACCCGGCGTGGTTGTCCGGCGGCGTACAGGTATTGCCCAATCTGGTGCTGCCTTACAGCCGCATGGTGATCATCGGTTTCGCCTTGTTTGTGGTGCTGCTCACCTGGCTGCTGCTGAACAAGACCCGCCTGGGTCTCAACGTTCGCGCCGTCACCCAGAACCGCAACATGGCCGCCTGCTGCGGCGTACCAACCGGGCGCGTAGACATGCTCGCCTTCGGCCTCGGCTCCGGCATTGCCGGGCTCGGTGGCGTGGCGCTGAGCCAGATCGGCAACGTCGGCCCGGACCTCGGCCAGAGCTACATC
>Ga0157370_10001537_pt1 | contig 28540 bp, 16 predicted proteins | sample C35metaG_FD_113463 | JGI IMG/M metagenome (GOLD analysis project Ga0157370, IMG submission 113463) | Corn rhizosphere microbial communities from Kellogg Biological Station, Michigan, USA - C3-5 metaG | ecosystem: Host-associated > Plants > Roots > Rhizosphere > Soil | place: USA: Michigan...
AAAAAAAAGAAAATCGTCCACGTCCAACGTTTTCTCAAATTACTATCGGCCTTACTTCTCCGGATGCTATTCTCGAAAGAAGCTATGGCGAAGTATTAAAGCCTGAAACAATCAACTACCGTACTTACAAACCAGAAAGGGACGGCTTGTTTTGTGAAAGGATCTTTGGTCCAGTTAAAGATTATGAATGTGCCTGCGGCAAATACAAACGCATTCGTTATAAAGGAATCGTTTGTGACCGTTGTGGTGTTGAAGTAACTGAAAAGAAAGTACGCCGCGAAAGAATGGGCCATATTAAATTAGTGGTACCGGTGGTTCACATCTGGTATTTTAAATCGCTTCCTAATAAAATTGGTTACCTGCTTGGAATGAGTTCCAAGAAATTGGAGACCATTGTTTATTATGAAAGATACGTAGTAATTCAGCCTGGTATCCGAGCTGATAAAGGCCAGAATTATGCTGACCTGTTAACAGAAGAAGAATATCTTGATATTATTGACACGCTCCCAAAAGATAATCAAATGCTTCCCGATGAAGATCCGGATAAGTTTATCGCTAAAATGGGTGCAGAAGCGGTTCATGATATGTTGCAAAGAATCGATCTTGACCAGTTGTCTTTCGATCTTCGTAACTCTGCTGCCAACGAAACTTCACAACAACGTAAAGCAGATGCTTTAAAACGCCTCAGTGTTGTAGAAGGTTTCCGCGATGCTAACACAAGAATTAATAACCGCCCTGAATGGATGGTAATGCAATATATTCCGGTAATTCCGCCGGAACTGCGTCCATTGGTTCCTTTAGATGGAGGGCGTTTTGCCTCTTCAGATCTGAATGATCTGTATCGCCGGGTTATCATCCGTAACAATCGTTTGAAAAGATTATTAGAAATTAAAGCCCCTGAAGTGATCCTCAGAAATGAGAAACGTATGCTTCAGGAAGCCATAGATTCACTGTTTGATAATTCACGTAAATCCAATGCTGTAAAAGCTGAGGGCGGACGTGCATTAAAATCTTTGAGTGATGTTTTAAAAGGAAAACAAGGACGTTTCCGTCAAAACCTTTTGGGAAAACGTGTTGACTACTCTGGTCGTTCTGTGATTGTGGTAGGACCCGAATTGAAAATGCACGAATGCGGTTTGCCAAAAGATATGGCTGCCGAATTGTTCAAACCATTTATCATTCGCAAACTAATTGAAAGAGGAATTGTAAAAACAGTAAAGAGCGCAAGAAAATTAGTGGATAAAAAAGAAGCGATCATTTGGGATATTCTTGAAAATATATTGAAAGGACATCCGATCATGCTGAACCGTGCACCAACTTTGCATAGATTGTCTATCCAGGCATTTCAGCCTAAATTGATTGAAGGAAAAGCAATTCAGCTCCATCCGTTGGTAACCACTGCGTTCAACGCGGATTTCGATGGTGACCAGATGGCAGTACACGTTCCATTGAGCAGCGCTGCGATTTTAGAAGCCCAGATGCTGATGCTTTCTTCACATAATATTTTGAACCCACAGAATGGAACGCCTATCACACTTCCTTCACAGGACATGGTTTTAGGATTGTATTACATTACCAAAGGGAAAAAATCAACACCTGAAGAACCGGTAAAGGGTGAAGGGAAAAGCTTTTACTCAACAGAAGAAGTGATCATAGCTTATAATGAGCGTAAAATTGATCTTCATGCAGCAATTAAAGTAAAAGTAAATGTGCGCAATGCTGATGGTTCTCTTACAAACAAGCTGATGGAAACTACTGTTGGTCGTGTTATATTTAACCAGCATGTGCCAAAAAGTGTAGGATTCATCAATGCCTTGCTTACAAAGAAATCTTTGCGTGAAATTATTGGCGACATTATCAAATGGACTAATATTCCTACAACAGCTAAATTCCTGGATGACATCAAGCAGCTTGGATTTCGTATGGCGTTTAAAGGAGGCTTATCATTTAACATCAATGACCTGATCATTCCGGACACCAAAGAATCAATGATTGAAAATGCAACCGTCGAAGTTGATGAAGTTTGGGATAACTATAACGCAGGTTTAATTACCAATAATGAAAGATACAACGGAATCATTGACATCTGGAGCCGTGTAGATACACGCCTTACAGAAACTTTGATTCAGGAACTTGCTTCTGATAAACAAGGATTTAACTCTGTGTACATGATGCTTGATTCAGGTGCCCGTGGATCTAAACAACAGATCAAACAGCTTGCAGGAATCAGAGGATTGATGGCCAAACCACGTAAATCGGGTAGCACTGGAAGTGAGATCATTGAAAACCCTATTCTTTCCAACTTTAAAGATGGACTGAACGTGTTGGAATATTTTATCTCTACACATGGTGCCCGTAAAGGTCTGGCAGATACTGCATTAAAAACAGCAGATGCCGGTTATCTTACAAGAAGATTGGTTGACGTTGCACAGGACGTGGTGATCAATGAAGAAGATTGCGGAACTTTAAGAGGTATAACAGTTTCTGCATTGAAAGACAATGAAGATATTATCGAACCATTATATGACAGGATATTAGGACGCACTTCATTACATAATGTTTATGATCCGATTTCTGATGAATTATTGGTTGAAGCAGGTACTATCATTAATGAAGATGTTGCCCATGCGATCACCGATGCAGGAGTTGAAAGTATGGAAATCCGTTCTGTACTTACCTGCGAAAGCCGACGTGGTGTTTGCGTAAAATGTTATGGTAAAAATCTTGCTTCAGGCTATACTGCTCAGAAAGGTGACGCAGTAGGAATTATCGCTGCTCAGTCAATTGGTGAACCTGGAACTCAGCTTACACTTCGTACTTTCCACGTGGGTGGTGTGGCAGGTTCTGCTTCTGTAGAATCTACATTAACAGCAAGGTTTGATGGAACCATCCATTTTGATGGTTTACGTACCGTGGATGCATTAAATAATGCCGGCGAAAAAACAAAAGTAGTAATTGGACGTACAGGTGAAGTAAGGATCATGGATGTAAAGAATGATCGTTTGCTAATCAATAACAACGTTCCATATGGTTCTACCTTGAATCTAAAAGACGGACAGAAAGTGGCCAAAGGAGATGTCATCTGCACATGGGATCCGTTTAATAATGTAATTGTTTCTGAAATTGATGGTGTAGTCAAATTTGAAAACATCATTGAAGGCGTTACTTATCGTGAAGAAGCTGACGAACAAACAGGGCACAGAGAAAAAGTGATCATCGAAACAAAAGATAAAACACGTATTCCTTCCATGATTGTTGAGGGCAAAAAAGAATCAAAATCATATAACCTTCCTGCAGGCTCTCATATTACTATGGAAGAAGGAGAAGATGTAAAAGCAGGTCAGGTTGTTGTGAAAATCCCTCGTGTACTGGGAAAACTGAGAGATATCACCGGTGGTCTGCCTCGTGTAACAGAATTGTTTGAAGCAAGAAATCCAGGAAATCCTGCAGTGGTTTCTGAAATTGATGGCGTTGTTTCTTTTGGAAATATTAAACGTGGTAACCGGGAGATTATCGTAGAAGCAAGAGACGGCGTTGTGAAGAAGTATTTAGTTCCGCTTACAAGACAAATCCTTGCACAGGATGGTGACTTCGTAAAAGCCGGGACTGCTCTATCCGATGGACAAATTGCTCCTGCAGACATTCTTTCTATCAAAGGTCCGTTTGCTGTTCAGGAATATGTGGTGAATGAAATTCAGGAAGTGTATCGTTTACAAGGTGTAAAAATCAATGATAAACACATTGAAACAATCGTTCGCCAGATGATGCGTAAAGTAACCATTGAAGATGCCGGCGATACCAAATTCCTCGAAGGCGATACTGAAGACCGATTTGACTTCAATACTGAAAACGATTGGATTTTTGACAAGAAAGTCGTTACAGAATCTGGTGAAAGCACTAAAATGCGTCCCGGAAAGATCGTTACTTTAAGAGAAGTAAGGGAAGAAAATTCTATTCTTCGCCGTGCCGATAAAAAATTGGTTGAATACCGTGATGCTCGTCCTGCAACATCCTCACCGTTGTTGCTCGGAATTACAAAAGCATCTTTAGGAACACAAAGCTGGATTTCTGCAGCCTCTTTCCAGGAAACAACCAAGGTATTGTCTTCCGCTGCAATCCAGGGGAAAACGGATACAATGCTTGGTCTGAAAGAAAATGTGATCACTGGCCATCCAATACCAGCAGGAACGGGATTACGCGAATTTGAAAACATGATAGTAGGTAGCAAAGAAGAATATGAATTGCTGATGACAACCAAAGAGGCAATGTCATTTGATGAAGAAGAATAAATGAGTTTTTGTAAAATAAAACTGAAGGAGTAAAAGAAATTTTGCTCCTTTTTTATTGTTTCAATATAGTGTTGATTTTGTCCGGTGGGAAAACTATTAGCTATTTTTTCGATTTTTGTACCATTAGTGGAAAAAAGCTTAAAACCGGCGTTATCATCTCCTAATCCCAACTTGTTTTGTTCAAAGTCGAACTTATTATCCCGGATCTGGTACCTCAGAAGTAAAAAGTGCATCCTTTAGCCTTGATTTTGATTTTCTAAGGTATTGGATAGAGCAGTTGTATAAAGAAACGCAACCAGCAATGCGCGGCTTAACCATTATTCCGGCAATTTAACTGTCTTGCTTGTAATCGTATGAGCACTAAAATAGCCTAATGCGCCGCCGCTAATATTACTCACCGGGTTAACAGGTGAAGGGTTGGAAAAACTGCCACCGTTGCCACTGATTTGCAAAAGTTGTTGCAGATAATTATAAACGGGCTTATCGATGCAATTCATTTGAACGGTTAAAGTAACTCCGGGTTTTATGTCAGTGCTGTCATCATACAAAACGGTGCTTATATATCTGCCATCTGATAACCTGTCATTGAAAACAGAATTTCCTCTTCCATTATTAAATCTTTTATCATCCGCATATTCAATAAACTGGTAAAAATTCTCCACATCAGGCGGGTCCTGAAAATTGGCTACTGCAAAGAGATTTTTATTTTCTCCAACCACAAATGTGAGAGAATCAATATGGACCGGTTTGGGCATTACAGAAATAGCGGTAAAGGTTTTCCCCTCAACAGAAACATGTAACGAATAGCTTTTTCCTGGCTCACCTTTAATTGTGTGTGTAAAATAGATTCCCGGTTCATCTTCTGATAAAGTATCAATAACTCCATTTCCGGTTATGGTTACAATAGCATTGGAAACCGGTGGAAAAATATTATCTGCTGAAAAAGTAACTGAATTTGAAATACTTATTTTATAGGGACCAGGCCGGTTATTCACTTCTCCATTTATCACTAATTGAACATCGGCATTTTTCAAACTAACATTGATTACTTTTTTACAACTCAAAAAAGCTGAGATAAATAATGAGCCGGCAACCAATAAAATTAATTTTTGGTTTCTCATCTCTTAAAATTTAAAATTATAGGTAACAGATGGAACCCATCTAAATAAAGAATACTGGACTGCCTGAGTTTTCTGAGGATTATGCGGATCATTTTGGAATTGCACAAAATAAGGATTTTGTCTTCCATAAGCATTGTAAATAGAAAATGTCCAACTGCTTTCAAATTTATCTGTTTTTTTTGATTCTAACGTCGCACTCAGATCCAAACGATTATAAGCAGGCATGCGATAACTGTTTCTGTTTGTATAATAAAATATGGTTCGTCCATTCACGTCATATTTTCCCGAAGGCCATGAGACGGCGTTGCCTGTATTGTATACAAAATCCGTCGAAAACGTCCATTTATTATTGGCTTTATAAATCGCCACTATTGCTGCATTATGCGTTTGATCCTGGTTGGCAGGATACCATAAATCCTGGTTGATGCCATTAATCAGGCGTTCAGTTCTGGATAGCGTATAACTGATCCAGCCTGTCAATTTTCCGTATTTTTTCTTTGCAAATAATTCCAAACCGTAAGCGCGGCCTTTTCCGTAAAGCAGTTGCGATTCAACAGCTTCATTGGCAACAAGCACGGCACCCGTTTTATAATCGATCTGATTTTGCAAATATTTGTAATAAATTTCAGCAGAAAATTCATAATTATTGTCATTGGACGTCCGGTAATAGCCGGTAGTAATTTGATCAGCAATTTCTGGTTTTACATTATTGCTGCTTGGAATCCAGAGATCAGTTGGGTTACTGCCCGTTGTATTGGAAAGCAAATGAAGATTTTGAACATTTCGTGAATACGAAATTTTTACTGAACTGGTCTTATTTAACTGATATGTTGCTGCCAATCTTGGCTGAAGATTTAAAAAAGATTTTACAATTTTTCCCGACGGATACACAGTCGAGCTTTTTATTTGAGCAAGACTGTCATAAGAATAAAAAGTTCCCGGCCCCAGCACGTTAAAAGAAGAAAGCCGTAGTCCATAATTGAACTTTAAACGATTGTTGACTGACCATTCATTGCAAACATAAACGGCTCCATCTACTGAATATTTATTCTGAAGTTTTAAAGAATTATAGGATGATGTTACGGAAGTTGAAATTTCGCCAGGTGAAAAAATATGTTTGGTAAGATTGAGGCCGAAATTTATTTTGTTTTTTGTTCCGGCAAAATATTGAAGGTCTTCTTTGATACTAAAATCTTTTATTTTTGAAACGATCGTCAGATCATTAATTGTTTGTTTGATGCTGATATTATAATTGTAATTGCTATAAATAAAGGAAGTATTTGAAAATAATTTATTGCTGAAAATATGATTCCATCTGAAAGTAGCAGTGGAATTTCCCCATTGAATTCCAAACTGATTGCTGAATCCCAGAACGTCCTTTCCAAAATATCCCGATAAAAAGATTTTATTTTTTCTGTTGATCTGGTAATTTGCTTTTGCATTCAGGTCATAAAAATAAAGTACACTTTGATTGATATCACTGTCAGAGGAAAGCTTCAAAAACAAATCCGCATAAGTGCGCCTGGCGCTGATCATAAATGAACCTTTGTCTTTCACGACCGGGCCTTCCAGATTTATTCGTGAAGAAATCAAGCCCATTCCACCGCTAACTTTGTAATCTTTATAATTTCCATCATTCATTTTTATATCGAGCAATGAAGACAATCTTCCGCCATATTGCGCAGGCATATCACCTTTATAGATCGTCACGTCTTTGATGGCATCAGAATTAAAAGTTGAAAAAAAACCAAGCAAATGTGATGCATTATATACGGTGGCTTCGTCCAGCAAAATTAAATTTTGATCGGCGGCACCACCCCGAACAAAAAATCCGGCCGAGCCATCACCTCCGGATTTTATTCCTGGCAACAACTGGATGGTTTTTAAAATATCTTTTTCTCCAAATAAGACCGGCACATTTTTAATTTCATTGATTGAAAGTTTTTGAATTCCCGGTAGTCTTCGGATAATATTATCACTTTTACCGGAGATGATTACTTCTTCCAATTGCTCGTTTAAGGGCTTTAGTTCGATAGTCTTCATCACATCTTTTCGTAAAGAAATTTTAAAAGTATCATTTTCATATTCTGAAAAACTGGCGATTAAAATATACTCTTGCGAAGGAACGGTTATTGAATAAAAACCATAACCGTTGCTGATAACGGCAGCGCTTTGTTTTCCATGCAGGATGACAGTCGCTCCAATCAAAGTTTCTCCGGTTTTCTGATCTTTGATTGTTCCGCTGATCGTATGCTTTTCCTGTCCAAAGGAAAAAAAGACAGTAAAAAGAGTAATGGTTAAAAAAAGTCCTTTCTTCACAAAAAGTAGGATTTGAAATGAAAAAAATCTTGGCAAAATTACCTTTATCTTTTTGCATTAATCAGATAGTAGACGAGTAAAAGATGAATAAATCTAAACAGAATTTTGCGCTGATAAGATAGCGGTTTGTCTGAAAATGTTGATACTTTTTTGCCAATAAGAAGCTTTTTTAGAAAGCCGCATCATCTTAAATATATCATCATGCAATGCATCATAAAAAGGAATTTCGATATTCGGTGTTTCCTTTTTTTTGAAAATACATTTTAAATAAATAGCACTGATATGTCCAGTGGAAAGATTTTTTTGTTTGATCAAACGGCAGGCTGAAAGATCGTGAAGATTAATCACATGAAAGTGATGCGGCATTGAACTGTTGTTCAGAAAAATTAATTTCAAATTCAACCGGTCAATGCCGATCATATTTTTATGAAGCTTCTGTTTTTTATCGATCGTCAAATGATTTTGGATTACAAAATCCTCAAAATCTTTGAGCAACTTTTTATAATCGCTTTTCTTTTTGTTACGATTGACCCATGAAATCACTATTGCCAAAAGGACGATTGTAACAATAATAAAAATGCCGGTATATACAGTAGAATTCATAGAATGTATTATTAAGGGCTGTTTATTTTTCGGGAAGAAGTGAATTTTTTACATCCATGATCATAAAATCTTTTTTCCCTGCAGGTACCTCCCAGCTTACCTTCTGACCTTTTCTAAAACCAATTAAAGCAGTGCCGATTGGTGCCAGTACAGAAACTTTTTTTTGTTTGATGTCTGCTTTTTGCGGTAAAACTATAGTAATTGCCATATCGCGTTTTGTTTTCAGATCTTTGATTACAACTGTTGAGTCAAGTGCTACGACGTCACTTGGCAAATCATGCTGATCCACCACTTGTGCTTTTTTTAATTCATCGTATAACTTCCTGAAATTCTCTTTTTCATTCACCTGCATTCCCTGCAGGTTTTTTACGTATCCGTTCAAAATTTCAAAATCATTTTTTGAAAGTATGACTGCTGAACCGGTAAGTGTTGCTGTTGACATGTTTATTTGTTTTTAATGTTTTATAAATTTTATTTAAGGGATTATTTCCTGCGGTTTTATTGTTTTAAAAAGTTAGTTTAAAAAGAAAAAATCCTGAATCAGGAAGTTGTTGAATCAATAAAAAGATGGAAATACCCCCGTAACTTTTAAAGGTTGTACGGGGCAAAAGGTTCTAAGACTTTATTCCTTGAAAAGAAAAGAATATTCGATTCTGCCTGGCTCATGCAATCACATTGCGCTACAGAAACATCTGCGCAGCTAAAAGGAATTTCTTTTATGTATTGTAATAATTGCATGCCTGAATAAAAATACAAAATTAAATGCAACCGGCAAAATAATGCAGCCGAGAAATGATTTCTCTGCTTTTTAGATTCAATATTTATCCCGCAGATCCTGGATAAATTTTTCAATTCCTTTCCTGATATTGGTTGCAGAACTCCGGTGATTATTTACCAAAACTGAAAAAATTAACAGTTTATTTTTTTTAGTATATAAAAATCCGCTTAACGCAACAACGCCATTCAATGTTCCGGTTTTTACAAAAATAGATCCACTATCCTGAAGATAATAATTACTGATAGTGCCGGTTCCACCGGTAGGTAAAATATTTTTTATTCTGTCCATTCCGAAATCATTTTTCATTTTATTCAGGATGAAAACAAAATCCTTTGGTGAAAAAAGGTCATACCTGCTCAGTCCCGAACCGTCAACCCAGCCTGGCTTTTGCGGCATTAATTGATAATCTGTTTTTAATAAGGTATCAATGATTTTTCGATCGCTCATTACCCCTAATAATCTTTGACTGACCATTAGCAAACTTTGCTCAGCATAAAAATTATCGCTGCGGTGCATCATCGGTTTTAATAAAGAGTCTGTTGGTTGCGAGTGAACAATTTTGGTAAGAACCGCATCGGAATTTTCAATGGTTTCTACCTTCGTTTGCAAAGTGTCCTGTAATAAACTCACCAATGTTTTTTCATCCGGCCTGAAAGGAATTTCCGAATGTTTTGTTCTTCCGTTTGTAAAAGTAAAATCGTTTGTATCCCACGGCCTGTAAGCTTTATAGCCGCCTCTTAAATTTACGTTTATAGTAGAATTTTGTTTAAAAAATGATGGAAGAAATGAAATTGAATGATCATCCAACAAATCAACCATCACTGTATTTCCATGAACCGGGAAAGCACTTCTCTGAGCCATATAATCTTCAAGATAATCGTTCCAGCCCCAGCCAGAACCTAAATAATCATCAAAATCCGGATTGATAATCTTAATGGATTTATACTTTTTTAGAAAATCAAAAACGGGATTATTTGAAAAATCACTATGTAAAAAAGAGGGATCACCCATGCCTTTAATGACAACAGTTGAATCATTGATTTGATTGTACTTTATTCCGACCAAACTGTCACCCAAATATTTCATTGCTGCATAACAAGTTGCTAATTTTGTGTTACTTGCAGGCGTAAAATATTTTTCAGCCTGATAATTGTACCAATACTTGCCTGTAGCAGGTTCATAAACAGAAATTCCTGTGTGTGCGTGTGAAAAATTTTCATTTTGTAAAAGATATTCCTTTGCAGGGCGGTTTATTTTTTTTGATATGGTACAGGAAGAGAATAAGATGGCAGCAGTTAGAAATTGGAGCAGAATAAATTTTTTCATTGGTTCAAAATACAAATAAATATTTTTGCGCAGCAAAAAAAATAATTTGCTGATCAAATAAGGGATAATAAAATCACCTTCATTTGAAAAACTGATGTATTAATACGACTTTATAAAATTAAATGAATGACACAAGCAGATCAAAAGAATTTAACGGCAGCACATATTGATGAATTTAAAAAAATATGTGGTGAAGAATATGTAATAACCAGTGAAGAGGATCTGAATAATTATGCTCATGACCAAACTGAAAATTTACATTTTCTTCCCCAGGTGGTCCTGAAAGTGCGTACTGCCAAGGAGATCAGTAAGGTTTTAAAAATTTGTAATGAAAATAAAATTCCTGTTACGCCCAGAGGCGCCGGAACTGGCCTCAGTGGCGGTGCTCTCCCCGATTTGGGTGGCGTTTTGATTTCTACAGAACGTATGAATTCTATTTTGGAAATCGATGAAAAAAATTTACAGGTAATTACAGAGCCAGGTGTAATAACTGAAGTACTGCAGGATTCTGTAAAAGAAAGAGGATTATTTTATCCGCCTGATCCTGCAAGCCGGGGTTCCTGCTTTATTGGCGGAAATATTTCTGAAAACAGCGGCGGTCCTAAGGCTGTAAAATATGGTGTCGTAAAAGATTATGTTTTAAATCTTGAAGTAGTTTTGCCAACAGGAGAGATCATGTGGACAGGCGCAAATGTTTTAAAAAACTCTACGGGTTATAATTTGACACAATTGATTGTTGGAAGTGAAGGCACTTTGGTGATCGTTACTAAAATTGTTTTAAGATTGATTCCGCATCCAAAACATGACTTGTTAATGCTGGTTCCATTTAAAGATGTGGCGAAAGCCAGTGAAGCTGTCAGCGCTATCTTTCGCGCTGGTTATACGCCGAGTGCCCTGGAACTAATGGAGATTGACGCGTTGAAAATTGTCAGCCGTTTTGTAGATGGATCAACTGTTCCAATTACTGACGATGTGGTGGCCCATTTGATCGTTGAGCTTGATGGAAATCACCTGGATACCTTGATGTTGGAAATGGAAGCAATCTCTGAAGTGCTGATGCAGTATGATTGCGGTGAAATTTACTTTGCTGATGATAACGCCCAGAAAGAGGCGCTTTGGAAATTACGCCGGCGTGTGGCAGAAGCCGTAAAGATGGATGGCTACACCATCGAAGAAGATACCGTAGTGCCACGTTACCAGCTTCCTGCATTGATCAATGGTGTAAAAAGATTAGGGGCAGAATATGGCTTTAAATCAGTTTGTTATGGTCACGCCGGCGATGGAAATTTACACATCAGGATAAAAAAAGAAGGAACAGGCAACAGCCAGGATGATCCTGAAATTATAAAATCATTGCGGGCATTATTTATTTTGGTAAAAGATTTAGGTGGAACAGTTAGCGGCGAACACGGAATTGGCCTTGTGCAAAAAAGCTTTATGGATATTGTTTTTACAGAAAAACAATTGGATCTGATGCGCGGAATAAAGAAAGTGTTTGACCCGAATAATATTTTAAATGCGGGTAAAATATTTGATTAACATTTAAAAACCGGGAAGGTTTCCCGGAGCTTCCTTCTTTATATTTCTCAAAATGACCTTCTTGGTTTAATTCATGAATTGTTAGAAAAGCGGGTCACTAAAATTCGTTACTAAAAAGATTTGTCAGCCGAAAAACAGATAACCATGAAAAAAGTGATTGTTCTTTTACTGTTGCCTTTGTGTTTTCATGCCAAAGCTCAGGGCCAGGAGGAAAATAAAGAAGTGAAAAAATCCGGCTTCCGGAAAGAAAAATTATTTACCGGTGGAAGCGCAAACATTGGATTTTCAAATGGTGCTACCATGTTGGGCATTACGCCGCAACTTGGCTACAGCCTTACCAACTGGCTTGATGCCGGAATCACTTTTAATCTCAATTATATTTCTCAACGGGATTATGCTACCACGGATAAGATTCGTCAGACAACTTACGGACCCGGTGCTTTTGTAAGAATGTTTCCGGTAAATTTTTTATTTGCTACCGCACAATACGAATATAATACGATTCATCAGAAACAGATGATTAGCGGGCAGCCTGATATCAAAACGGGTGTGAATGCAAACAGCCTTTTACTTGGTGCCGGTTATGCAGCAGGAAGAGAAAAAGGGAATAACACTTATTATTATTTATCAATCATGTGGGATGTTTATGGTGATACTTATTCGCCTTATGTAGATCAGCTGGGTAGGTCTACACCAGTCATTCGCGCTGGCTATAATATTGGTTTATTTCAAGGAAGAAACAGGAGAAGATACTGAGGGAATCATTGATTTTGGAAGCTTCTTGATAGCCAGGCGTTTTACTTTTCAACAGTGTTATAACCATCATGAATTTACGAAGTAAGAATTGAAGATGAAAGTAAGCTTTACTTTATTTTATTATAACAGGCATGCACAAACGTAATTACCTGATCAGAGTAACACTTCCTTTTTTAAAGATCACTTTTCCCAAATAATCTACTCCTTCAGCAATCCATACAAAAACATCTGAATCCTGTGGCTGCCCTTTGAAAGTGCCGTCCCATCCTTGTTTCTGTACACTAGTGGAGAAAACCAATTGCCCTAAACGATTATAAACTTTAAAGTAATTCAACTTTTTCATTCCAATAGGAATTGGTCTGAAAACATCATTCTTCCCATCACTATTTGGAGTAAAGGCATCAGGAACATACAAGTCTGGCTTTACTTTATAAACCGTAACATCAATCGTATCTCTTGATGTGCATCCAACTTCGCTTTTAACCAGTAAAACATACTGTTGACTTTCAGCTAACAGGGCAACAGGCTTTGAAATATTTGCATCATCTAAGCCATTCGGTGGAGACCAGAAATAATATTTTGCCCCTGTTCCATTTAATTGCAAAGGTTGATTTACCACAATAGAAGTGTCACGCGGACCTGCGTCAGCTACAATTTTTTCTACAGTAATTACTACATCATCATAAGTAGGTTTTGGACATCCTAGAACATCATTTACCTGTACGGTATATTTTATTGTCTGCAGAGGGGTAGAAACGGGATTGGCAATTGTTGAATTGTTTAAAAATGCCGCAGGTGACCAGTTGTAAATGCTTCCACCAGTTGCATGCAATTGATAGCTTCGTGGAAAACAAATGGTTGTATCATTTCCTGCATATGCTTTTGGATAAGGAACAACATGTACCCTGATATTTGCTGCAGCACTGCATTTTCCAATACTGGAAATAACCTGATAACTGGTATTTGCAACGGGAATTACTTGTGCAAATTTTGCTGTGTCATTTATGATTGTATTGGATGGTGTCCACAAATAATGCAGGCCATCACTTTGGGGAATTAGGGTTGCTGTATCTGTAAGGCAAATGGTTGTGTCACTTTTTAAATTCAGTGTAACCCTGCTGACAACATTCACAAAAACAGAATCTGTAGCAATACAACCGCGGCTTTCATTTAAAGTTGCATAATAAGTTGTAGGAATCTGCGGCGTTACTATCGGTGTAAAAGAATGAACATTATTGATGTTATAATCTGGAGTCCATGATATAGAACCGGTACCAACAGCGGTTAATTGCAATTGATCAATATTGCACATTAATGTATCATTATTCAAAGAAAAATCGGGATGGGATTTTATAGGAACTGTTACCGGCAAAGTTTTTACACAACCTTTCGTGGTTGACACAGTTAAGTTCACCGGATAATTTCCTTCTGTTGAATAGATATACGATGGATTTTGAAGATGTGAAGTGTCTGCCCTGTTTGAAAGATCTCCAAAATCCCATGACCAGTTATTTACAGATCCATAATTTGTTGTTGATTTATCTGTAAAAAAAATAGTTGAATTAATGCATTTACCATCAACATTGAAGGCAGGGGAAAATCCCGGATATACTCTAATAATTTGTGTAGCAGAATCGGAACATTGCTTACCGCGGTTGATTACGAGCTTATATGTAAAATCTCCGGGACCTGTATACAGATGAGTTGGATTTTTTAAAGTAGAAGTATTCAAAGGTCCGGATTTGACATCGCCAAATTCCCAGTAAAAATCCTGGTTCAAAGCGGATGTATTATCATTTTGAAAAGCGACATTAAAACTATCGCAGTTGGCGGGTTTTAAATTTAGCTGCGCACCAGCGAAGTCGCAATCAGTAACGTTTACAATAAAATCCTTTTGATGTTCATTGATCAAAACTCCATTTCTGTAAGAAAAAACTTTTACGCATAATACATATTTCCCGACTTGCGGCGCAATCCCACTAATAATGCCGGTATGTGAATCAATCTTTGCCCCTGAACCTAAAGGAGAATCGCTGCTAAAATAATTGAAGTAGGGAACTGAATTATAGGGAGGGCCTGCAGGATTTGCATTTTCTTCATTTGTAAAAGCACCGCCATCAAAAGCAGGAGCAAACTGATAAACCATTACATCCCCATCTTTATCAGTAGCATTAAATTGTAATTGAAATGATTTTCCTGCACAGATTACATCAATGCTTGTTGAAAACTCTGGAGAACTATCCATGTATTTTGCAGGAGGAATACTGCATGTAAAAGTCGATCCTGTTCTTGATCCCAGCTCATTATTTACATTCTGCAGATCGTCGACCCGGCAACATGTTTGATATGCTGCTGTATAACCTTTTTCGTTATCCGGAAGCTCAACCGTTACTTGATAAATACCTATATGATAATCAAGATCTGGAGTATTATTCATGCAAGGTGGAAATGGATTTACCTTCACCTGGGATTCAGGATCATTTTTCTCCACAATGTAATAAGGATAGGGTCCTTTGAATTCCTGTCCATTGTCATTGTTGTAAATTCCAATGTACACTTCCGCAGGCATCTTGGCAGAATTAGGAGGCACATTCTGATCCCTGAATATTTTGAGAGTAATCAAATATTTGCTGGTATTCGATGTGGAGCCTTTCCCCAAATAAGTATAGATCATTTCACCACCAATAACATGGTGGGCATCGCATTTAAAAACCGCGAGCAAAGTAACGATTATCAGCCATGCTTTTTTCATAAAGAAAGAAATTGCAAATTACTTTTTATAATCGCATAAACAGTTTGGAAAGATGCTTTGAAACTTAATCTATTCAAATAAGCTCTCCTAAAAAGTCTTTCAGCCAGGAATTGGATAATTGTTCTTCTTCCCACATGCCCATATGCGCGGATTTTTGAAGAATATGTACGATGGAAATTGCAGGAAGATAACATTGTTGAAGCGAAGCGTCTAACGGAACGGATGCATCATATTTGCCAATAATAAAAAGAACCGGCTTTTCAAAAGTTCTTAAAACAGAAGTGCGGTCAGGTCTCATAATCATTGCTTCATAATATTGGATCAACGCTTCAGCGGAAATATTTTTGGCCAGATCAAATAATTGCCCGATCAATTCAGGCCTTTCTTTTTTTGTTTCTTCAGAAAATAAATTTTGAATAGAATTTTTTAAAAATGGTTCAGTTCCATTTCTTTTAATGAAATCAATTCCTTTTTTTCGGGTCAATATTTTTTCTTCATTATCAGCAAAAGCCGAGGAATGAAAAAGACCGAAGGAATTTAAAAGCTCCGGATATTTTTCTGCAAAAGCAAGCGTAATATAGCCACCCATGCTGTGGCCGATCAAACAAAATTGTTTTGCCAGATTGTTTTTAAAAACAACTTCATCAGCAATTACTTTTACAACATCAGCATAATCTTTTAAAGTACATTTCCAACCAAGCATCTCAGAATTTCCACTGCCGGGAAGATCAGGCACGATCAAAAGATTGTTTTCTTTCAGCGCATTGATTTGGGGATTCCAGATGTTTCCATCTTCTGCAAAACCGTGTAATAAAAAAACAGGTTTCCCTTTTCCTTCGATTCGGTAAAAGATTTTTTTTGTTTGAAACTGAATGTAAGGCATAACATTATTTTTTCCTTACAGCAAAGATCAAACTTCTTAGGATTAAAATAGCAAGGATTGGAATTAAAGCTGCATTTAGATGTTGCGGAAGGAGGCCCCAAGCGACAATCAGAAGGATATTAAAAATAGCGTAGATGAGGAAGTATTTCCTTGCCCAGTTTTTTTTGGAATGAACATAAAACGCTGTGACAATATTAGTTGGCCATGCCCACAAAATATTGTAATTGCTTCTGCACATAATATGATCGGTTCCGAACCACATGAACAGAATCAAAATTCCCAGCAGACCAACGATAAAAACTAAAAAGCCATCAAAGGAAGCAAGCGATTTTTGAATAAAAATATTCCTTGAAAAACTTAAAAATCCTACGATCACAAATAAACACAGCAGGAGAAAAAACGGATGGGTAAGGTTATTCTTTTCTGCTGAAATACGACGGATTTTAAAAAGCTGATGTTTTTCTGAAACCAAAGGTTTAGACTGAACCGTAGAGCTGTCAAGGGTTTTCATCAGGTAATCGGGCAAAAACATTATTTGGTAAGGCGTTGCAACAGCATCGGTTTTGCTGCCGAGTAAAATATCAATTCCTAATTTGCTCCATTGCTTATCACCATAATTCAGATACTCATGTATCAAATTCCGAAAGGTTGTTTGTTGCTGTAATACTTTTCCAAAATGGACGGTGGAATCAGAAGCTTTTTCTACAAGATCCCGCAATCTGGTGGTGCAATTATCAAAGAGAAAATCATATTTATAAAACACGTTTTGCGCCATCATATTTTCTTCGAGTAATGAGATCATATTTCGCTTCTGTTGGCAATTAAGATTTAAAATTTGTTCTGTGATGCCGCGGTTGTCCTGTTGATTCTCCTGTACAAAAGAATGGAAGTTGTCTGTAGATAAATAATACATCAATTTGCCACGAATGAACTTGGTATAGAAGTTCGGATCATCAAAATAAAATGTGCCGTAATTATAAACAATATCCTGGTGGGTAACGGTATCAGTTATGCGAATAGCGCTGTGCCCAAATGTGGAATACAATTCTTGGCCAGGCATCACGGTTAAAAGACTTACCTGCCAATGACAGGAATCCTGCGCACAAACTTTTGAAGAAAAAGAAATTAAGGCAGCAACGATTGCAATAATTAGCAATTTCTGACAAGCAATTTTAGATTTTAAAAACAACTACTGAAGTATTATTTAATTAAAAATTAAGTATTTTTAAAATTTGAACAGGTGCAAACTATCTTACCTACTGTAATTCGGCGCTTCTTTGGTGATCTCCACATCATGTGCATGACTTTCGCGCATTCCCGCATTGGTGATCTGTATGAAAGTTGCCTGTTGTAGTGCCTTGATATCTTTAGCCCCGCAATAGCCCATTCCGGCACGCAGACCACCAGTAAACTGATGAACCACTTCATACAAAAATCCTTTATAAGCAATTCTGCCTTCTATTCCTTCCGGCACATATTTTTTTACCTGGTCTTCTTTATCCTGGAAATAGCGGTCACTGCTTCCCTGCGCCATTGCACCAAGAGATCCCATGCCGCGGTATTGTTTGAATTTTCTTCCTTCATAAATAATTGTTTCTCCGGGACTTTCTTCTGTACCTGCAAATACACCACCCATCATTACGCAATCAGCGCCGGCAGCAATCGCTTTCACCATGTCCCCGGTATAACGGATACCGCCATCAGCGATAATGCCAATGTTTATATTTTTTAATGCCCCGGAAACTTCCAGCAACGCCGTAATCTGCGGTACACCTGCACCTGCAACGATTCTTGTTGTACAAATGGAGCCGGGACCGATACCGACTTTGATCGCGTCAGCGCCTGCCTCTGCCAGCGCTTTCGCCCCACTTGCTGTTGCAATATTGCCTGCAATAACCTGAAGGTTTTTAAAATCTTTTTTGATCTTTTTTAAAGCATCAATCACGCCTTTTGTATGTCCGTGTGCGCTATCAAGAGCAATAATATCTACGCCAACCTGTTGCAAGGCATACACCCTCTCGCCGATATCTTTTGTAATGCCCACTCCGGCGCCGATCAATAATCGACCGAATTCGTCTTTTGCAGAAAGAGGATGATTATGCACCTGCAAAATATCACGATAAGTGATCAACCCTTTTAAAATTCCTTTCTTATTTACGACGGGTAGTTTTTCTATTTTATATTTTCGTAAAATAGATTGGGCCTTTTTCAAATCGGTGCCTTCAGGAGCAGTTATCAAATCTTCAGAAGTCATTAATTCGCTGACCGGCCGCTTCATATTATCTTCAAACCTTAGATCCCGATTAGTTAAAATTCCAACTAATTTTCCTCCCGCGTCAACAATAGGAATTCCACCAATACTATTTTCCCGCATCAGCTTCAAGGCATCGCCAATAGTAGCATCCAGCCTTAAAGTGATCGGATCTAAGATCAATCCGCTTTCACTTCTTTTTACTTTTCTAACCTGTGCAGCCTGTTCTTCAATGCTCATATTTTTATGCAAAAATCCAAGACCGCCTTCTCTTGCCAACGCAATCGCAAGTCCCGCTTCCGTAACTGTATCCATTGCAGCACTGAGCATTGGAATGTTAAGGGTAATGGTTTTTGTAAGCCTTGTTGTAGTGTTTACGTCCCGTGGTAAAACTTCGCTGTATGCAGGTATTAGTAAGACATCATCGAAGGTTAATCCTTCACCAAAGATTTTTTTTGAAGGAGTGGAAGATTTATTTATTGTAGCCATGCGCAAAGATAGGAAAACAGATAAAGGTTTAAAAAAACGAAAAAAAAATTTGCATTCTTTAAAGTTTTTTAAACCCTAACATAAAATTAGCGGGTATTTATTTATTGACTGAATGGTCAAAAACTTTATGAACTGATCCTGTAGATTTTTCCGGGAAGTGAAGAAACAATTCCCTGTATTTCGAGCATCAGTAACGCCTGTGCAACCGCACTGCTGCTGAGGTTGCTTTTAAAATACAAATCCTCTGTATGGACCAGTTCCTGTGTTTGTAGAATACCGGCCGCCACTTTTTCTTCAGCAGAAAATTCAATAAATAATTCTCTTTGTTTTTTGACCGAAGGCTTTTTATTTTCTTTCCAGCCCATGTTTTCAAGAACATCTTCAGGAGAAGTGATGAGCATGGCCTTGTTATTTTTGATCAGATAATTGCATCCTGCACTTCTGGTATCATCGGCTCTGACGGGTAATCGAAAACGTCTTTGTTGCAGCCATTTGCCAGTTCAGCGGTAATCAATGAACCTCCCTTAATTCCGGATTCTACAACGATTGTGCAATCACTCATTCCCGCCACAATTCTATTTCTTCCCGGAAAATTCTGCTTGTCAGGAATGGTGTTACTTTTAAACCTGGTAAGCAAGCCACCACACGGGATCATTGATAGTAACCTTCAGCTTAAAAGATTTTCCTCCTGTCTATTTAAAATCATGTATGCTAAAGTCAATTCATCCGGATGAATTTATGAATGATCCTATCGAGTTTGATAGAATGAAATGTTTGCAACCTTTAACCAAATAAACAGCTTAAAAAATCCTCCTAGATCAAAAGGAGAAGTTTTAAATGCGCTGGTTATTTGCGGATTAAGAAAATGCATTAGAAATCTTAAATAATGAACTGAATTTCTTTGCGGATTTTTACTATAATTACTAAATAATTTTAATTACTCACCACTGTCAATTCTGTTCTGCGATTCATTGCACGCCCTTCTTCTGTATTATTGGAGGCGATTGGTTTTGTTTCTCCAAATCCTTTGAAAGAAAGCCGGCTATTATTCACTCCTTTGCTCACTAGATAATTGACAACAGCAACGGCACGACCGGTGGAAAGCTTGAGATTATCTGCAGGTTTTCCTATATTATCCGTAAAGCCACTGATCAATATTTTCATGTTTGGATTCTCATTCATCAGCTTTACTACATTATCTAATTCGGTGATTGATTCAGATTTCAGATCTGTTTTTTTTGTATCAAAAAAAACATTCTTTAAAATCACTTTTGCATTCGCTTCGATTGGTTCCAAAGGAATATCAACATTGAAAACTGAATCAGAAGAAATATTTTTCATGTTGTAATTCTGTGAGTAAAATAAATATCCTTTGCGATGAACGTTGAACGCATAATCTTTGCCAACAGGCAGGGTGATCAGATAATTTCCATCTTCGTCTGTTTGTAATTTACTCACTGTTTGTCGTGTATTTACATCTGTAAGAACCACCGTAGAAGGAAGACCAGCCTTGGTTTTGTTGTCATATACTTTTCCTTTTGCCCACAAAGTTTTCAATGGACGCAAATCTTCCCTAAGTTCAAAAGTGTAAATATCCAGTCCGCCTTTTGTATCAATTTTATCACTGGAATAATAAGCCGTTTTTCCATCCGCATCAACGATCATGGAACCTTCATCATCGATGGTATTTATTGGGTAGCCGAGATTTTCCGGCTTGCCCCATTTTCCATCAGCAAGTTTTCTTGTTACGAACAAATCCGGCTTTTCGCTGTAGCAGGAAAGGCCGTTTGAATTAAAATATAAAGTTTGATTATCGGCGTGAATAAAAGGCGTGCTTTCATCGCCGGAAGTATTGATATCCGGGCCAAGATTTTCCGGCTCGCTCCATCTCCCGGTTTCTGTTCTGTGACAAACCCAAATGTCTTTTCCTCCGAAACCGCCGGTTCTGTTACTGCTAAAATAAAGATCCCGTTTATCGGGTGAAAGTGATGGGGTTGATTCCCAAAATTCTGAATTCACATTTCTCCCCAGGTTTTGAGGTTCGCTCCAGCCATTTTTAGTGAGGTAGGAAATATAAATATCGCAGCTTCCCTGTCCCTGGGGGAAATCACAACCAGTAAAAACAAGCCATTCTCCATCCTGCGAAATATTTTGAGCACCTACATTATAATCGGGTGAATTAATTTTTCCAACTAAAGGAAAAGCCTTTCCCCAGTTGCCATTCACGCGATCACTTTCATAAAAGCTTTCTTTATTGCGGATGCGTTTTGTAAAGATCAGTTTCTTTCCATCTATCGTTAGTGATGGAAAATATTCAAGGTCAGAAGTGTTGATGCTGTCACCTAAATTTTGAGAAGCGAAAACATAATTTTTATCCGGATGAGATTGGGCATAATCAATCGCAAACTGGTAGGTTTTTTTTCTGAATTCACCAGCCTTCATGCTCCTGTCATTCAACTTTGGATTCGATAAAAATTTATTCACCGCATTTAATGCATCAGTAAAACGGCCGCAACCTGCAAGCGAAATAGAGTAGGGAAGATTAAAATCATTTGAATAAACTGAATCAAGGGAAAATGCCTTTTCAAAATTGGCGACTGAAGTTGTGTAATTTTTCATTTCTGCATAAATTCCTGCAAGAGATAAAAAGGCATCTACAAATTTTGGTTCTATTTTCAAAGCCTCATTGATCATCGTTATTGAAGAAGGATAATCACCGCTTCTGGCTTTATTGATAGCAAGATTATAGATCGTATTTGCTTTATGATTCACTTTTTCAGGATCATACCATTGCGATCTTGATTGAAGAAATGATGCTGTTAATAAAACAAGAAGTAGGATTTTTTTCATGAAACAAGATGATTGAAAAGTTAAACGAATTTACTTTGCAATTATTAAATGCGTTGTTATTGTTTGTATCTAAAGAATTGAGGTAATACTTTCATTTTATTTCGAAATTAAATGTTGAGTGGAGCGTTTTCCAATCAAACCGTCATTTATTTTTCTTAGTAATGTTTTTCAGATTGCTTTTGGTTATCAAAAGAACATTAAAGAACTTAATGCCGATTTCATTGATGGACAATCACCAATGACGAAATTAGAAGAATTAGCAATGAGCGAGTTTATTCAAAACGGAAAAGAAAAACACAGACAACAAGTTATACCAAAGAAAAAGGCTGTCAAAAAATAAACAAATGGCCTGAAATTTAAGACGGGTTCCCGAACTTAAGGCACGTTAATGTATTTGTGAATCTGCAATGATAATTCCCACTTTGGATTCTGTTTGATGTAATCAATAATAAGAGGTGTTACTTTTTCTGATTTACTCCATTCAGGTTGCAAATAAAGTTTGCATGAGGATGAAACCTTTGAAGCATATTTTTCTGCCCAAAGAAAATCAGATTTATTAAAAACAATGATTTTCAGTTCGTTGGCTTTTTGAAGAATATCTTCAAGAGGCGGCTTAAATTTTTTTGGTGAAAGGCAGATCCAATCCCATGTTCCGGTTAATAGCGAGGAACCTGAAGTTTCAATGTTAGTCAAAAACCCTGAACGTTTTAACGCGAATGTTAACGCTTCTAAATTATGCAATGTTGGTTCGCCGCCGGTTACCACTGCTAATCTTGCCGGATTCCTTTTTGCTTTATTTACAATTTCTTCAATCGATTGTAAAGGGTGCAATTTTTCGTCCCAGCTTTCTTTTACATCACACCAGACACAGCCAACATCACAGCCTGCTAACCGGATAAAATAAGCCGCTTTTCCCTGGTGAAAACCTTCGCCCTGGAGGGTGTAGAAGGCTTCCATGATGGGTAAAGATTGTTGTGAATGGTCAATGGTCAATGGTGAATTATTAAATAATTATTAAGTTATTGGATTATTTTATTTCCATTAATTAGCCATGCAGTGTTGCAGCATGAAAAGTATTTGTCAGCAAAGCAGCAATGGTCATTAATCCAACGCCACCCGGAACGGGAGTAATGTAGCTGCATTTTGGCGCTACATTTTCAAAATCAACATCCCCTTTTAACGCGAAACCACTTTTCTTGCTTTCATCTTTTATGCGGTTAATTCCTACATCAATTACCACTGCATTTTCTTTCACCATATCTGCAGTAACAAATTTTGGTTTTCCGATCGCGGCAATCAAAATATCCGCTTGCTGACAAATGGAAGAGATATCTTTTGTCCTGGAATGACAAAGCGTAACTGTCGCATTCCCATATTCATTATTATTTCTGCTGAGTAAAATGCTTAACGGTGTACCTACATTGTTGCTTCTGCCAATTACAACCACTCTTTTCCCAGCTGTTTCAATCTTATAATGCTGCAGCATCAACAGAATTCCATAAGGTGTGGCTGAAATAAATGTTGGAAATCCAAGAACCATATTTCCAATATTTAAAGGATGAAAACCATCCACATCTTTCATTGCCGAAATCGTATTGATCACTTTTTTCTCAGAAATGTGTTTTGGCAATGGAACCTGGACCAGAATCCCATCAATTTCATCATCATTATTCAGTTCTTTGATCTTTTCCAAAAGCATTTCTTCAGTAATGCAACTTTCGTATTTGAACAATGAAGAGGCGATTCCCACCTCTTTACAATTCCTGACTTTCGAAGCGACATACGTTTCGCTTGCCGGATCGTTGCCAACCAGGATAGCCGCGAGATGTGGAATCCTATTTCCTTCAGATGTTAATGTAGAAATCTTATTTTTGAGATCATCTTTTATGGCCGCTGATGCCACTTTTCCTTCTAATAATTGCATTCGGCAGAATTAACCCAGGAAGGGGAATTTTGATTTATTTTTTGTTTTATTACACAAAGTTGCAAATATAGTTTTGAAACGGGCATTGTTACAAAGACAGTTTATATGAAATTAGCATCTGTCATACCACGTACCAATGAGGAAGAATTAAAATACAGGTGACCAGTTTGCTGATGATAATTCTGTGGCAACTGCTTTTCTAAAGGACTAAATAGTTGTTTGATTATTTCCAGAAATAGGTTTGACAGGGATCAAGTCCGGGGTTAGTCCTGCTCATTCTTTTAGAATCGGTTACGAAGCTTCTTCAGACTTGTTAATAAGTGCTGAAATTGTGAAGCAGGAAGATTTTCCCTGAATTTAAATGCAGCAGTCCAATATAATTTTGCAAAACGATTCTTCGCCCATTTTGGAATTGCTTCCCAGAATGAATCGCCATTTGCAGAAGATGGAAACATCTGGAATATTTTTCAGCTGTATGTAAGTGCCAGTTATCATCCTCAACCCGGCATTAGTCATGGTTTAATGCTCATTGTCAATTTCAAACAGAAACAAGTTGAGAACTGGTAAACAAATATGAACTTTGTTTTATTTCCGCTATTTGTTTTTATAATGGGAATTTCAAACAATGTAGAGGCCCAGGAAGTTTCAGAAGAGCCACCTGTAATTACAGAGAACTGACTGCTTCCAATGAAGATATAAAAACTGAAGATGACACTTACCTGCAGCAGTTGGAACATTTTTTAAAAGAGCCTTTGAATCTCCATGACGCAGATGCAGGTGTTGCAACAATTAAATCTATTAAGTCCGCTTCAGATGAGTAATCTGCTTTCTTATCGAAAGCTATTAAGAAATTTTTCAAGTATCTATGAGTTACAGGCAATACCTGGTTGGAACCTGGATTTGATCCGGTTGCAACCGTATATTACCATCGCGGAAAAGCCAGCAGTTTTCAAATCTGTAAATGCAAGGTTGAAAAGCGGCCAACAATCTTTCTTATTGAGAGTTTCACGGGTGCTTGAATAATCAAGAGGACATCTTTTGGATACCGGCGGGGTAACCAATTATTATCCCGGAAGCCGCCAAAAAATGTTGCTGAGTATATACAACTTTGGTAACCTGCTCCAATATGTGTTTACAGCGGAAAAAGATGCCGGTGAGCAATTTTTCAAAAGGGAACAAAGAATGGCTTTGATTTCTATTCAGTGCATTTTTTTCTCAGGAATCTTGGGATGATTAAATCTCTAACCATTGGCGATATTTCTGTCAACCTGGGCCAGGGATTAATATAATGGCAAAGTCTTACATTTAATAAAGGCGGCCAGATCATCCTTTAAGATCGAGGGTTGAGCTTGGGTAGTTTGATAAAAAAGGGGATGATCCACAAAAAGGGTTCCTGATTTTTTCTGACGGTATTTTCAAGCCCCTCTTGAAGGCTTTTTCGCGAAATATAAGATTTTCGTATTTCGAAACTGACGTTATGAAAGAAGGATGTATGCTTTTGAGAATGAGGTCCTCTGCTGATATTCCATCCCGGTTTTTTTTGATAAAGGGTATCGCTACTACGTAAATGTCCGTTATAAAATTTTGCGCAAATTATCTCTTTGGGCACGTTTTGGGCAAACGATTTATATCGATAGAAGTGAGATTGTAAGCGGGCTTGACCTGGTCAAAGGAAATAAAAAGGCGAAGCTGAAAATGCAATTAATGTATGATTTTTGAAAAACGGAAGCCCTATTTTTTTACTTTGTTTTTTGATGAGTGGTAAGTGGGGAAAAAAATTTTTTTTTTCAAAAGCAGCGAAAAGAAAGTAAAAGATGTCATTATATCGTTAACTGCATCTTAACTGCAAAATTTATATTAATTAACAATTTTTTTGGTCATCTTAATAAGAACCATATATTTGCAACCTTAAATTTAAACTATACACATGAGAAGATTTCTTGCATTATTTGCAGTGCTAATGCTCAGCGGAGTATTTGCATTTGCCCAAGACCATTCTGTGAAAGGCCATGTTACCGGCCCGGATGGCAATTCTCTTCCCGGAATCACGGTACAAGTAAAGGGAAGTAATACTGCGACTGCTACCAATGCTAACGGACAGTACCAGATTACTGTTCCTTCAAATGCAACTTTGGTATTTACCGGCGTTGGCTTTGAAGAACAAAGCATTAATATCGGTTCCCGGACAACTCTCGATGTAACATTAGCTTCCAGCACAAAAAGGCTGAATGAGGTAGTTGTTACAGCCCTCGGTATTAAAAGACAGGAAAGGGCGTTAGGTTATGGTACTAAAACTGTAGCCAACTCTGAATTGACTGTTTCTAAACCAGTAACAATTGGAGAAGGGTTGACTGGTAAAGTTGCGGGTTTGCAAATCAATACTGTAAACAATGGTGTTGACCCTGGAATTCGTGTTGTACTTCGTGGCTACCGTCACTTAAACGCCGACAACCAGGCATTGATCGTGGTAGATGGAATTGCAGTGCGTAGCAATTTTCTAAGCACCATTAACCCTAATGATGTGGCTAGCGTGACTGTTCTGAAAGGTGCCAGTGCTGCTGCACTTTATGGTGTTGACGCAACAAATGGTGTATTAGTTGTCACTACAAAAAGAGGTGGAGAGCGTGGAAAACCAGTTATTGAATTTAATAACACTACCATGCTTGAAAGTGTTTCTTACATGCCACCATTGCAAAATAAATATTCTCCGGGTAGTGGAGAAACCGGTCCTTATCCATGGGATCCAAACTATAATTTTCAAAACCCATACACAGGAGAAATCCTATATGTTCCTTATGAAAATCAAAACTTCGGTATGGAATTTAACGGAGATCCTAATTTAGGTTATATCGGTGGCCCCGGCCCTGACAGTACTTTCTTTAAAACTCCCTTTAAAGGAATCAATCCAGATCCAAGAAGAGATTTCTTCCAAACAGGATACAGAATCCAGAATAACCTGTCTTACTCAGGGGGTGATAACAAAAACTCTTACTTCTTATCTGTTCAGGACGTAAGCACTAAAGGTGTTGTTCCCCATGACCAAGGCCGTCGTACCAGTTTATATGTTTCAGGAGTGAAGACTTACGGTAAATTTTCAGCTAATTACAATTTGAGTTATTCTCAAAAATATTCTAACACAGCTGGCCCTGATTTTGCACAAGGTCGACCCGTATATTGGAACCTGTTGAACCAGGGCGCTAATATACCTTTGAATGATCCAAGATTAAAAAATCCAAACAGTCCTTATTTCCTTGATCTCTATTACAATGGTTACTATCCAAACCCATGGTGGCAGATATATAACTCACGTGTAATTTCAAGAACCAATTACTTTACAGGTGTATTGCAATTAAACCTGGAAGCTACTAACTGGTTAAATTTGACTTATCGTGCCGGAACCCAGTTTACCGATTTTTATAATAGCAATACGATAGCAGCAACCGGATATTCTCCTTTCAGAATCGCTGATAGTTGGCAAACAGGGGGTACTTACCCAGCACATGTAAATGGTCAGGCCGCTTATACTAATGCTAATGCGCGTAATATTTCCCAGGACATTATTGCTACTCTTCATAAAAAATTTGGAGATCTTGATGCGAATTTAATTTTAGGAAATGTAATCGCTGAAAAACCTTACGGGAATGACTATTCTTCACAAACTAATGTAAGCTCTGATCAATTATTTGTTGATAATTTCTATAATACTAATTACCGTATTGGTGAACTTTCGGGTAGCCATTATATAGAACAAACCCGCTTAATGAGCGGATACGGTGATCTTACTTTGGGTTATAAAAATTCTTTGTTTGTTCATGGAAGTTTCCGTCGTGACTGGTCTTCACTGTTACCAAAAGGAAGGAATGCATACAACTTCTGGTCTGCTGATGCATCATGGGTATTTACAGATGCGATCAAATCTCTTCAAAACCAGGATTTGATCTCTTATGGTAAATTACGTGTTGCATATAGTAATACAGGTGATATCACATTAACTCCGTATAATATTCAAAATGTGTTTGATGTGCCAGGAAATTTCCCTTATGGTAGCCAGGCAGGTATTACTTTAAATCCTGCTTACCGAAATCCGAATTTAGTTCCTGAGAAAACAATTGAAAAGGAAGTGGGACTTGAATTGGGTTTATTTAATGGGCGTATCAATTTAGATGCGGACTATTATACTTCACTTACCAGTGGACAAACTTTTCCAGTTAGTGTATCTGGTACAACAGGTTACGCAAGTGCATATGTAAATGCCGGCGATGTTTTAAGCCAGGGTGTTGAGGTTGGAATTACCGCAACTGTAATTCAAAACAATGCAAGCAGGCTTAAATGGGATGTTGGTGGAAACTTTACATGGAATGGTTCAAATGTTCAATCTTTGTACCAGGCAGTTAAAGATTTCAATATTGGTGGATATGGTGGCCTTACAGGGTCTGTACACGCTGTTGTTGGTCAGCCTTTCCCTGTTATTGAAACTGTAGATATAAGGCGTGATCCTCAGGGACGTGCAATTATTGACCCGGCAAATGGCTACCCAGTTTTAGGTGACACGCTTCAGATTGTTGGGCAAGTGAACCCGAAATACATGTTGAATTTGAATACTACATTAAGCTGGAAAAACTTCTCGTTAAATGTTCAGGCTTCTTATCGTGGTGGAAAT
>Ga0157370_10001538_pt1 | contig 28532 bp, 25 predicted proteins | sample C35metaG_FD_113463 | JGI IMG/M metagenome (GOLD analysis project Ga0157370, IMG submission 113463) | Corn rhizosphere microbial communities from Kellogg Biological Station, Michigan, USA - C3-5 metaG | ecosystem: Host-associated > Plants > Roots > Rhizosphere > Soil | place: USA: Michigan...
GGTTCCCGAATTTCAGGCTTCGAGCCTTTGGTCTCGAACCATTCATTCGGCGTCACTTCTGAACGCGACCTACTGGCATTTACACCGAACCTTTCCATCAAACTCTTCAAAAATCTGTAAACCTCTGAAACGGCACGACCGAGATGCTCAAAACCGCAGTCAAAAATGGCGCTGAGCGAGAGGTTCGAGACCCAAGGCTCGAATCCCGTGGCGAAGGTACCGCCTAAGCGGCGACATTTTGCGGTGTGAACCTAAGCCCCTGAAACATGTCCATTTCTACGAGCGAAGCGCGCAGTGAAAGAGCCGGGGAGTCTTGAGGGGCGCGGCGATAGGCGCCCTTCAAGGCCGGTGTGGCGGCAGCGCACGGTTTTGACCTTAAAGGCCAGTGTGGGCGGCGAGCCCACGGTTTTGAAGTTGAAGTTGAAATTGACGTTGAAAACGTAACCCTACCGTTACGCCACCAACCCCTTCCCATAATCAAATAGCGCCTTCAGCAGGGCGGTTTTCTCGGCATCATCCTCGTACAAATTGTACAGCGACTCTAACTGCAACACGTAATCTTGCACGCGTTCGGCGCTGAGTTTTTCCTGACGATGCTCACGCCAGCGGCGCTGCTCGGCGTCGGTAAGGGTGGTGGGGAAATTGCGGGCGCGATAGCGAAATAGCAGTGTTTCGATGCGTGAATCGTTAAAAGTTAAATCTAGGGCTGGCAGATTTTCCGGTTTGGTTTCCAGAATAATGCGCATCGCGGCGCGGTCGGCGTCGCTGAAGAAACCGTCGTACAGGCGTGCATCGACGTCGTCGGAGCCTTTAAACGGCTCGGCCTCGGCGAACAAGGCCACCACTTTTTCGCGCACTTGGGTGTTCTGGCGCAAAAGTTGCAGATTTTGCAGGCAACGCTCGCGATCAATGCCCAAACGCTCAGCATTTTCGGGTAATAGCGTTTTAGCTGGAGCTACCACTGGGCACTTATTAATGTGCAATAGCTTGATCGGCAATGGCGACTGGCCCGGATCGAGGGCTTCGCGACGGGTGTACAGCCGTTCGCGCATTGCATCGGCGTCCAGCTCGAGAAGTGGGGTCATATCGCCACCCAAATCACAGACAATCACCGCGTTTTTATTCTCCGGATGCCACGCCAGCGGCGCTATCCACGCCGTGTTGCCACGGGCCGCGCCGAACATGCCGGAAACGTGAACCAACGGCGTCATGGCCGGAATATCGATTAACGCATTGATTTTATGCTTATTACGATGCTCAAGCAGGAAGGCGAACAGGCGCGGCTGGGCCTGTTTCACTAACTTAGCCATGGCAATGGTGGCGTAAACGTCAGCCATCGCGTCGTGGGCATTTTCATGCTCAATGCCGTTAGCTTTAGTCAGATGTTCAAGGCGGAAACTCGGGAAACCGTCGTCGTTTTCCGGCCAGTTAATGCCGTCCGGGCGCAGGGCGTAGCAGGCGCGCATCACGTCGAGCAGATCCCAGCGAGAATTGCCATATTGCCAGCTGTAGGCATAAGGATCGTAGAAGTTACGGTAGAAAATGTTGCGGCTGACTTCATCATCAAAACGGATATTGTTATAACCCACAATGCAGGTGCCCGGCACGCTAAAGGCTTGGTGGATCTGCGCGCTGAACTCCGCCTCGCTTAGCCCCTTCTCCAGCGCTAGCTGTGGCGTAATGCCGGTTATCATCACGGCTTCAGGCTCGGGCAAATAGTCATCAGACGGGCGGCAGTAAATCACGAGCGGCTCTTCAATGATGTTGAAATCCTCATCGGTGCGCACACCGGCGAACTGCGCAGGGCGGTCCAGCGCCGGATTCTTACCGAAGGTTTCATAGTCATGAAAGTAGAAGGTTTTTTGCGGCTTGTCTGACATTGCGGAATTGACCCTTAATCGCGGCGAAATGTGATGTTGCGGCATAGCAAACAGCCGTTAAGGATACCACTCGACAGCCAGATGTCATGGGGAAATCTGTCAAGCTTCGGCATGTGCTGGATATTCGACTAAAGTTTGATTCAACCCCAGTAAAACCGCAGTGATCCCCCACCGCAACTCGGCTAAACTACCCGCCATCGATTCTTCCGCTTTAAGAATGGGCACCGCATGCGTCTGGACAAGAAAATCTCGCCGCTGGATAACGTGATTTATAGTAATTACCGCATCACTCACGCACTGCGGATCGCGCTGGCGTTCATTCTGACCTTCCTGATTGTGCGTCTGACGGAGATCCCCGAAGGCACCTGGCCGCTGATCACCTTAGTGGTGGTGATGGGGCCGATCTCCTTCTGGGGCAATGTGTTGCAGCGCGTGGCGGAGCGCATTGCGGGCACGGTTTTTGGCTCGGCGTCCGGGCTGATTGCGCTTTGGCTCGAACTTTATTCTCTGCCTTTAATGCTGATGTGGTGCGGCGTGGTGATGTTCGTCAGTGGCTATCTGACTCTTGGCAAGCGGCCCTATATGGCGTTGCTGATCGGCGTCACGCTGGCGGTGGTCTGCGGCGCGGGGCCGGGAGACATGCACACCGCGCTGTGGCGTTCTGGGGACGTAGTGTTCGGATCCTTGCTGGCGCTGTTCTTCGCCAGTATCTACCCGCAGCGCGCCTTTATTCACTGGCGCATGCAGATGGCAGATTACCTGACCTCGCTGAATAAGCTTTACAGCGCCTGGCTGTCGCCGAACATGCTGGAAAGGCCCCATCTGGAAGGCAAGCTGAAAAAATCCATGAACCAGATGGTGAAGATGCGCGCACTGTTTGCGCCAGCCAGTAAAGAGTCGCATATCCCGCGCGAAGTCTTTGACGCCATTCAGACCCTGAGCCGCAACCTGTTGTGTACGCTGGAATTACTGGCAGATGCCTACTGGAGTTCCCGCGAAAGCCACTACCTGATGCTCAATGCCCGCAGCTTGCGCAGTGCGCAGTTGTTGATGCTCGACTCGCTGGAAAAGCTCAGCGATATGCTGCTCAATGGCACGAAAGGTGATGAAGGCGCGCTGAATCATCAGTTGAATGAATCAGTGGAAGAGCTAAAACAGCTGATGCAGGAGATGAACGCCAGCCAGCACTTGGAAGCGCCCATCTACGGCTATGTGTGGCTGAGCATGCAGGTTGCCGAGCAATTGCAGGCGCTGGGAGACTTGATAACCATGACCATGCGCAAGGAAGAGGTGCAAATTCCCGCCAATCCGCTGGAGAAAGCGTGATGGCATTTTTGTCTGCCCATGAAAACGGGTAAGATAAAGCAATTGGACTTTCGTTCTGAACGCGCAGGCTTTTCCTGCTACGCTGTAACCTACGTTCCGGGCAGTCAGTCACTGAATCTGTGTAACTTAATCGAAGGTGTTAAAATGGACAATATCAACAAGCCGAGTTTCCATGACGTACTGGAGTTCGTACGAATTTTCCGCCGCAAGAACAAACTGCAACGCGAAATTGCTGATAACGAAAAGAAAATCCGTGATAACCAGAAACGTGTTCTGCTGCTCGATAACCTGAGCGATTACATCAAACAGGGTATGAGCATCGACGAAATTCAGGCAATTATTGCCAGCATGCGCGGCGACTATGAAGATCGCGTTGATGACTACATCATCCGTAATGCTGACCTGTCAAAAGAACGCCGCGAGATGTCTAAAAAGCTGAAAGCGATGGGCGAAATCAAAGCCAACGAAAGCAAATAAGCCCGATAGCTCAGCGGTAAAAGCGCCAAATAAACAAGGCCCTGTCATCAATTACAGGGCCTTTTGCTTTGTATTGAAGGCTGAATCAGACCGAAGCAGGCTGGACTGCTGGGCTTTCTTCCAGTTTTTCATTCTCCAGCTTTTGCCTTTTACGCAGGCTGGGGAACCATGCCATCCACAGGCCGACCACGATAATAGTACCCACGCCGCCGAGCGCGGCGGCGGGAACGGCCCCCAGCCAGGCGGCCAACAGCCCGGATTCAAATTCGCCCAGCTGATTTGAGGTGTTGATAAATATCGAGTTTACCGCGCTGACGCGCCCGCGCATGTCGTCCGGCGTGTCGAGCTGCACCAGCGCGCCGCGAATAACCATGCTCACCATGTCGAAGCCGCCGAGGAAGAACAAGGCGATGATCGACAGCCACAGGGTGCTCGACAGGGCAAACATCAGGGTTGCCACACCAAATCCGGCCACTGACATAAACATAATCATGCCGACGTGGCGGGTCATCGCCCGGCGGCTCAGCCAGAAGCCCACCAGCAGCCCCCCCACCGCCGGCGCGCCGCGCAGCAGGCCCAGACCCCAAGGGCCGGTGTGCAGAATATCTTTGGCGAAGATCGGCAACAGCGCGGTCGCGCCGCCGAGCAGTACGGCAAACAGGTCGAGGGAAATCACGCCCAAAACGTCTTTGCGATTGCGAATAAAGCGAATACCGGCAAATAGCGTGGCGAAGGTGGCCGGAACCCGCTTCGGCTGCGCTTGCTCATACTGCAAACGGCTGACCATCACAATCGACAGCAGATACAGCGCGGCGCAGACCGCGTAGGCGGCACCCGAACCGGCAATATACAAGAACCCGCCAATTGCCGGGCCAACCATGGCAGCTGCTTGCCCAGCCACCGCGTTGGCGGCCATGGCGCGAGCCAGCATTGACGGCGGCACCAGCGCGGGCAACATGGACTGCATTGACGGCGCTTCCATGGCGCGCGCGGTCGAAATAAGAAAAATTAGCCCAAGAATACTGATTTCATTGATGTTCTGGATGATAGCCAGCCCGGCCAGCGTGGCAATCGCCAGCCATTCGACAATCTGCCCCAACAGCACAATGCGCCGACGGTCAAATTGATCCGCGACGTGGCCCGCCACCAGTGCCAGCGTCACCGACGGCAAGAACTGCGCGAGGCCGATGAGGCCGAGATCCAAGGCGCGGCCGGTGATCGAATAGATCTGCCAACTGACCACGATTGATAAGATTTGGAACCCAAAGCTGGAACCCGCACGGGCTATCCAGAAGGCGACAAATGAGCGGTGTTGCAGTAATGACGCCGAGTGTTCGGGGTGTGGGGGCATAGTCAGTTCCTAAAAAGTCACTATGTTGCTGACAGCGGCAAAGGGAAAATCCTACCGATAACCAGACAATAATTATTGGTATTAATAGCGGGGTAACTATTTGAATCGTTATTTTTATCACGAATAGTGAAAGATCACGAAGCGCTAAAAAAGCGTCAAAGCATTTAACTTATTAAAGGGATGAGGAGGGCGAGAGTGCCAACGGCCATGACGGGCGGGAAGTCATGCCGCTAGCCCTCGCGCTGGAGGGCTAACGGCGGCTTTCTTAGACTAAAACGAACATGCCGTAAGGGTGGATTTGCAGGTAGAACTGGTCCCCGGCGCTCGGCTGTAGCTGGGTGGCGTTGACTTGCAACAGCAGCGATTGGCCGTTCCACTCCACCGTCACTTCATACTGCGGCCCCATGTAGGCGACGTGCGTGATGAAGCAGCGCTGGCTGTCGTCGCCCTGCAAGCCGAGCGTGATGGCTTCCGGACGAACCCCCACAGTGCATTGTTGCAGCCCGTCGGCAAAGCCCGCCGGTTTCGGGATGTGGTAGCCAAAGATCTCCACGGTTTCGCGATGCAGATCGGCCGGGAAGACGTTGGCGTCGCCCATAAAACTGGCCATAAAGCGCGACGCGGGCTGGCGATACAGCTCCTGCGGCGCGCCAATCTGCATAATCTTGCCTTTGTTCATCACCAGCACGGTATCGGACACCGCAAACGCCTCGCTCTGATCGTGGGTGACGTACAGCGAGGTGATGTTGAACTGCTGCTGCAATTCGCGGATTTTCTCGCGCATGCTGCGACGCAGGTTGGCGTCGAGGTTACTCAGCGGCTCATCGAACAACAGCACTTTCGGTTTGAGGATCAGGGCGCGGGCCAGCGCCACGCGCTGCTGCTGGCCGCCGGAAATCTGGTCCACGTAGCGATCTTCGAAACCTTCTAAATCCACCAGAGAGAGCGCCTCGCGCACTCGCTCGCGAATTTCCGCCTTAGGTCTTCCCAGCATTTTCAGCCCATAGCCAATGTTCTCGCCCAGCGACATGTGCGGGAACAGGGCATAAGACTGGAACACCATGCAGATATCACGCTGCTGGATGGATCGGTCGGTCACGTCTTCGCCATCAATGAAAATCCGGCCCTCGGTCGGCTTCTCCAGCCCGGCGACCATGCGCAGCACGGTGGTCTTGCCGCAGCCGGAAGGGCCGAGCAGGGTGACCATTTTGCCTTTCGGGATCGCCAGATCCAGGCCTTCCAGCACGGTATTGTGACCAAAACGCTTGGCGACACCTTTCAGTTCAACAAAGCTTTTGGTGGTTTCAACCGGCGCGCGGCGCTCGGCTTGTAGAATCGTTGTCATTACAGCTCACTCCAGAATTATTGGCCGGTTTTGGCTTTGGAGCGGGAAATGCGCGCTTCGCCAACCAGATAGTCAAAGATGAAAATGATCGCCAGCATCACCACGATAAGAATCGAGCCGTAGGCGATAGCCACCCCGTACTCGCCATCCTCCACCCGGTTAAGGATGTAGGCCGTGGCGACGCGGGTGTCCGGCGTCACGAGGAAAACAATGGCGCTGACGGTAGTAATGGCGCGCACGAAGCTGTAAATCAGCGCCGACAGAATCGCCGGGCGCAGCAGCGGCAGCAGGATGTACATCACGGTGCGCATCGAGCCAGCGCGCAGGCTGAGTGAGGCTTCGTCGAGGGATTTGTCCAACTGACCCAGCCCGGCGATACCGGCGCGGATGCCCACCGGCACGTTACGCATCACCATCGAAATGATCACGATGGCGGCGGTCCCGGTGAGGTAAACCGGCGCGCTGTTAAAGGCCAGAATGTAGGAGATACCCGCCACGGTGCCCGGCACCGCGAAGCAAAGCATGGTGCTGAACTCGATGGTCTTTTTGCCGCGGAACTGCTGGCGCACCACGATGTAGGCGATGAGCAGGCCGAACAGCGCGGTAATTGGCGCGGCGATACCGGCGTAGAGCAGGGTGTCGAGCAGCGAAGGCCATGCCCCGTCGCTAAAGCCTTGACCAAACAGCTTGGTGAAGTTAGCGAAGGTCAGGGTGTAGTCCACGCCCCAGTTGACGGTGAAGCTGCCGTAGAAAATGCTGCCGTAGAGCAGGGCATTGAAGGCGACCCAGATGGCCAGCAGCAGCGTCACGCCCCACACCAGCGTCACCGGCAGCGGCTGCACGTCGCCACGGGAGGTTTTGCCAGAAATGGTGACGTAGGAGCGTTTGCCAATCCACATGTACTGCACGCAGAACACCAGCAGCGAGAACACCAGCAAAATCACCCCGAGGGTACTGGCGGCCTGATAATCGAGCTGCGCGCCGGTGATGTAGAAGTAGATTTGCGTCGCCAGCACGTCGAAGTTGCCGCCCAGCACCAGTGGGTTACTGAAGTCCGCCAGCGACTGCACGATAACAATCAGGAAGGCGTTAGCCAGCGCCGGTTTCAGCAGCGGCAGGAAGACGCGGTGGAAGGTCTGCCAGCGGCTGGCGCGCAGGGTGTATGAGGCTTCTTCCAGCGAGGGATGAATGGTTTTAATCGCGCCGTCGAGGATCATAAAGGCCATTGGCGTGAAGGCCAGAACCTGCGCCAGCCAAATTCCGGTAAAGCCGTACAGCCAGTTGGTATTGGTCAGCCCGAACCAGTTGGCCATAAATTCAGTGACATAGCCTGAGCGGCCCATCATCAGCGTGACGCCCAGCCCGACGATAAATGGCGGGGTGACAATCGGCAGAATCGAGAATACCCGGCCAATGATCGCCGAACGTTTGGCAATGCGCGTGGTGTAAATCGCCAGCACCAATCCGAAGAAGGTACAGCCAATCCCTACCGCCACGGATAGCAGGAAGGAGTTCCAAATCACCTGCAAGATGTGCGACTGGCCGAGCACGGCCATAAAGGCCAGTGGCGCAAATTCTCCGGCGTCGTTGGTGAACATTGGGATGAAAATCGCAATGCTTGGGAAGATGATAAACACGCCAATCATGGCGATGATGCAAATCAGCGAGCCGAGCACAAAACGGTCGCCGCCCAGCCACTCAAGGCGTGACAGCGCCAGCGTGCAGACCATGCCGAGGGCGATGAAAATCCCGATGCTGCCGTAGCCAAGGCCGCGCCCGACCAAGGTGGCGCTGACAATCATAAACAGCGCGCAGAACACTGACCATGCGGCGTCGAACTGGTGGCGACGGCGCGCTTCCAGCCGCTGCGCATGGCGCGGGCGGAACAGCAGAACCATCGGCAACAGCAGCCACAGCAGGCTGACGTTCAGCCCCGACCAGCCGTAAGCCGCCAGAATTTCGTCCGCGGTGGACTCCAGCAAGCCATAGTCAAGGCTCCAGGCTGGCAGCAGTGCAAAGGCCAGCAGGATAAGTCCCAGCCACGCGAAAATCGGGTCGCGGCGCTGGATATCAGGCAGGCTGAGTGTATGAGACATGTTGTCCCCTCACATTTTAGGTGTTGAAAGAAAAAACTGAGTTAGAACCACTCTGCTCGTTCTAAAAGAAGAGCAGTTTTGCTCCCTCCCCTGGTAAGGGGAGGGCTGGGGTGGGGTATAAATGGCATCTCTGGCGTTGCCTGCCTCATCCCAGCCTTCCCCCTGAAGAGAAGGCGCTTTAGGCACTCAATAAATCGCGTGGGCCTTATTGTGTCGCTTTGCCCATCTTCACTTCGTTAACCCATTTAGTGATCAACGCCTTACGCATGTCGGACGCGCCGTACTTGTCCATGTCGTAGTTGATCAATTTAAGGTCACTCATTTTCAGCGAGTTTGGCGAGGTTTCAGCCGTGGTGTTGGTGAGAATTTGGTAGGACTGACCTTTCTTCCACGCCAGCTCCTGCGCGTCTTTGGACAGCGCCCAGTCAACAAACAGCTTGGCGTTGTCCAGGTTGCGCGCGCCTTTCAGGATGCTGACGCCGCCAATCTCATAGCCGGAACCTTCACACGGGGAAATAAGCTTCAGCGGCGCGCCGCTCTCTTTCTCCTGCGCGTAGTCGTGCAAGAAGCCGATACCAATCGCGGTTTCACCTCGCGCGGCGTTGCGGGCCGGGGCGATGCCCGACTTGGTGTATTGGGAGATGTTGCCGTTGAGCTGTTTCAGGTAGTCGAAAGCCTGATCTTCACCCCACAGCTGGGAGAAGGTCGCCAGCGCGGTGTAGGCCGTGCCGGAGCTTTGCGGGTCGGCGATTTGGATTTCGTTTTTGTAAATCGGGTTGGTCAGGTCCTTCCAGCATTTTGGCTCTGGCAGATTTTTCTCTTTCAGGCGATTGGTGTTCACCCCTATGCCCAAAATGCCGATGTAGACCGCCGAGGAATAATTGCCTTTGCGCTTCGCCGGGTCGCGGAAGTTCGGCATGATCTGCTCGAGGTTCGGCGACTTGTAGGCTTGCAGCAGGTCCATTTCACCGGCCTGAGATTGCGGATCCAGCGTGCCGCCGTACCAGACGTCAGCCTGCGGGTTCTTTTTCTCCGCTTCGACTTTTGCCAGCGTGCTGCCGGAGCCGTTGCGGATAAACGAGGTTTTTACGTCGTACTTCTCGCCGAAGGCTTTGGTTTCTTCTTCACACATGGCGTTGGTCGCGCTGCAATACACCACCAGACGGCCCTTAGCTTGAGCCGCGCCGGTGAAGGCGGTGAGGGCCACGGCGGCGGCCAAAAGCTAGTATTTGTAGAGGGTAGGAGAGAGATGTTTTTTCATGGTGTTTTACCTTTTCTTCTTATGTTGTGGGACAGAACCTTGTTATATGTCCGGCGGCGCGGCGCTCAGTTCGCGCTTACTGATACCCGCCATCATCATCGGCATCAGCAGTAACCCAACGCAGGCCGAAGCCAGCGTCAGCACGGCGAAGAAGCCGGACCAACCGTAATGCTGCATCACCACCGCCAGCGGCCAACCCGCCAGCGCCGCGCCGAGGTAGGCAAACAGCCCGAGAAAGCCGGTCACCGTGCCCGCCGCGTCTTTGTGTGAATACTCCGTTGCTGCCAGCCCGATCAGCATCTGCGGGCCGAAAACAAAAAATCCGATACTGAAAAAGCTCAGGGCCAACAGGCCGAAGTGGTGGACCGGCGCCAGCCACAGGGCGGTGACCGTGACGAATAGCCCGAGCGAAAACAGCAAAATCATGGGGGCGCGCTGGCCGCGAAACAGCAGGTCGGAACCCCATCCGGCGAACAACGCGCCGAGCAGTCCGCCCAGCTCGAACAGCGACAGCGTGGCGTTGGCGCTCAGCAGATTGACACCGTGATTCTCCGCCAGCCAGATGTTGCCCCAGTCATTCAGCGCGATGCGGATCAGGTAGACCAGCACGTAAGAGACGCCGAGCAGCCAGATGGTGCGGTTCTGCAAAATGGTCTGGCGCAGAATTTGCGTCATGCTCATCGGCGGACTTTGCTGCTCTTGCCGCAGCTCCAGCGGGTCGCGTCGCCACGCGCCCACCGTCGGCAAACCTTGCTGTTGCGGCGTGCCGCACAGCTGGCGGCACAGCCATAATCCAATCACTATTGCCACCACGCCCGGCACCAGCAGCGCCGCCTGCCAGCCCCATATCGAGGCCAGAAGGCCAGACAGCAAGGGCACCGCCGCGCCACCGATGTTGATCGAAGTGTTCCAGCACCCCCACCAGAAGCCGCGCTCATTGCGCGAATACCAGTGGGTCAGCAATCGGGCGCACGGTGGCCAGCCCCAGCCTTGAAAGAACCCGTTTAGCGTCCAGACCACCAACAGCGCGGTCAGCGAATGGCAGAAGGCGAACAGGATATTCAGCACCCCGGTCATCAGCAGGCCGACACCCATAAACCAGCGCGCGCCGGTCTTATCGCTATAAATCCCCGAAACAAATTTCGAGCTGCCATAAGCCAGATAAAACAGCGTGCCGAGCAGGCCGATGTCGCCTTTGGTCAGGCCAAGTTCCAGTTGCATCACCGGCATCGCGAAATTGACGCTTTTGCGCGTCAGGTAGAACGCGGCATAGCCAATCACCATCGACAGCAGCAGGTGAACTCGCCAGTAGCGATAGTTTTTGTCGACAAGTGAGGCTGACATCTGGGACATCGTTTAACTCCAACCTTATGAGCCGAGTGTAGGCAGGTGATTTTTGCAGCGGATGAGACAAGGTTTTAGATGACTAGGAATTATTCCTAGTCAGGGGTGAGTTCTTTGCAAATCTGTGGGCAACTTAACAATTATGTGGGTGCCGTTGCGCTGTTCGAGCAGCCATTCGCCGCCCAAGGCGCGCACTCGCTCCTCAATACCGCGCAGGCCAAACCCTTCTTTGACGGGATGAGCAAAACCCTTGCCGTTGTCGCTGACTTCCAGCACCAGCATTGGGTGCTGCTCGGTCAGGCAGATGCGCACCTGCGTGGCCTCGGCGTGTTTGCTGATGTTGTTGAGCAACTCCTGCACCAGCCGATAGAGCGTGAAGGTTAGGGTTTCGTCGCGAGGCACCTCCGGCAGCCGATAGTCGAGGTGAAAGTCGATACCCTGTTCGGAGAAGGCGAACTCGTTGGCCAGATGATGCAGGGCTTTGTCCAGCGACATCTCGTCCAGCACCGGCGGGCGCAGCTGGCGCAGCAGCTGGCGGGTGGTGTGGTGAATGCGCTGCGACAGCTCGCCAATCTGTTTCGCCGCGCTGTGGGTGGCCGGGCCGTGCGGGCTTCTGTCCACCAGCATGGCCTGAATCTGAATGGCAGTGATGTTCTGGCCGATCTCATCATGCAGTTCGCGGGCAATCTCTTTGCGCACCGCCTCTTCGGTATGCACCAGCCGCTCGGTGAGCTGGCGGCGGGTGTCCAGCTCCTGTTCTAGCTGCAAACGGTAGCGATTAAGATGCGACGCCAGCTGCTGCTGGCGGCTGATGGCTATTCCCAAGCCAATGCCGAGCAGCGCCTGGGTGGAGAGGAACAGCTCCAGCTCGAGCAAATCGTGAAACGCGCCGCTCATCTGCCGGGTGACGGTGATCATCAGGCTGCCAAGCACCGCCGCCAGCACGCCCCCCTGCCAGCCGAAGGCGTAGGCCATCACCACGTTGGGCAGAAACACCAAAATGATCAGCAGCCGCTCGACCTCCGGGGCCAGACTCATTTGCAGGCAGACGGCGAGGGCGAAGAACAACGAGCACCAAATCAGCAGCGAGGTGCGCAGCGGCGGGTCGGGGATCTCTTGTGCCAGCAGGTTTTGCAGATGCTGCTGTTTGAGGTATTCGTAAATCAGATAGATAAAGGGCGTCAGCAAAATCCCGCCGGTGAAGGAGGCCAGCAGGGTTTGGCTCAGCGTCGCGCTCAGCCATAAACCCGGCACCGCCATCTGCAACAGGCTATTGCCCGCCACTGCCCCGAGTAGCAGCAACAGCCGCTGCCAATAGAGGGTAAAGCGCCGCCACAGATGCTGCACCAGCGCGGCGGGGATTAAGCTGAGCAGGGGTGACAGCAGCATGATCCAATGAGTTTGCAGCTGTTCGCTGTGCAGCCAAACGCCAATGGCCACCTCTGAGAGCAGCATGGCGGGCCAGTAGCGCCGCGACAGTAGCGTCATCAGCGCCAGTCGCAAGCCCTGCGGCAGCAACAACATCGCCTGCTGGCCGTTTTGGGTCAGATAGAAGCTGATCGACCAGAGCGCCAGCCAGCACAGGCTGTAGAAAATCGCCAGAAAAAGGGTGAGGCCGAGCTTTCTCATTAGGCAAGCAGGCTGTGCTGAATGGCGAAATGCACCAGTTCGATGGTGGTGTCGCACTGGAGTTTGCCGAGGATGTTGGCGCGGTGAACGTGCACGGTTTTGTGGCTTAGCTCCAGCTGTTCGGCTATCGCCTTGACGCTCAGGCCGTTAACCAGCAGGTCGAAAATCTCGCGCTCGCGGGGCGTGAGGGATTGCAGCGCCTTGGGCGTTTGCTGACTTTGACGCAGCGCCAGCAGGGCGTCGGAGCACAGATAGCGGCCACCGGCGTGGACGGTGCGCACCGCTTGCACCAGCTCCTCTGGCCCGCAGCGCTTGGTCAGATAGCCACTGGCCCCGGCGTCCAGCGCGCTTTGCACGAAGGCGGTGGTGTCGTAAATGCTCAAAATAATGGCGCGGAAATTGGGCCGCTGCTGGCGCAGGCGGCTCAGCAGGCTTAGCCCGCTCTCATCCGGCATGGCGATGTCCATCACCGCCACGTCAATGTTCATCTTCAGCAGCGACGACCAGGCGTTAGCCGCCGACGCGTACTGACCGACAATTTTGATGTCAGATTCTAGCCCCAGCAACTGAGCAAAGCCGGAGCGCACCACCACGTGGTCATCAATTAGGGCAACGTTAATCATCTGGAGTAACTGAATGTAAATGGAATTTACATAATGGTCATGAATGCTTGCCGCTGGCAACTGGCAGATGTGGAAATGCAGGGTGGGTAACGGAATTTGATTTAAGAATTCCCTCACCTGCTTTCGCGGGCAAGGGTTAGGCAGATATATGGATGATATCGATGTCAGGGGCGGCGTGGTTTAAAGCCTTAGCCACTTTCAGCGTCAGCTTGCTGGCTCCCTGGAAATTCAGATGAAAGCCATCGCGAAAGTCGTCGTGATCAAAGTCAGGGTGATCATATAAATCGATAAACTGATGGCGAGTAGAAAGCACGCTGCTTGCCAATAGCTGGCGAGTGGTCTGGCACATTTCAGCGCTAAAAGTCTGACGATACTCCAGCGGCATGGGGCAGATAACCAGCAGTACACTTTTGCGATGTTTCTCCGCTAGGGACAGCATGTCGGTTAATACCTGACGGTTGGCTTGCAGCGAAGCGCTATATTTTGCGTAGCGTGAGTGAAGGGTGGCGCGATCTATAGCGTTTGCTACCGAGAGATGCCGTGGCCGAGTTTCGGTGCTGATTAAATCCGCATGCTGGTCTTTTATTACCTGTTCAATCAGCGCGGGAGAGTGTTCTTGGCGGCTAATGGCTGGTTGAGGCGGGTTAAAATAGCGCGTCATCATGCGATAGATATCGCTGGCGAGTTGATTGGTTTCCTGACTTAGGTCGCGGTAAAAATCGTGCACGCCGACGGTGATGATGTATTGGCGAATGGACGGCATCTCGACTGTTTGCTGCACCAATCTAAAGGAATGGTTGAGGTCGAGGCAGGGCAAAGACAAGTTCAAACTCTGTGGTAACAGAAAGTCGGGTATTCCCCAAAAGGCATAGGATGATCCGGCGATCAGCGTGCTCACTGTGCCATCGTGAAATAATTGCTGATATTTTTCTTCAAGCCATATTCGGCGAGAGAGATTCTCGCTTACCTCGAGCCGGAAAAACAGCCCCACGGTGGGGAAGTAGCCCACCAAAGCAGTCAGCAGCGGTTGCAGATCTTTGCCGGTAAGCCGCTGTTCAAACGCATGGCAGAGTTCATCTATAAACAGCACGGTTTGCGGGCGATTTTCCAGCAGTGCCGCGTGCTGACACATAAGGTCGCGCAGTGCCTCCACGGCGCGGATATCCCGATAGATATTCAATTCCTGAGCCAGCGTTTCCAACTGGTGCAGGAAGGAGCTCACTTGCTGATTCATATTACGCGCCGTGGTTGAGAGTGACCTTATAATAAAGCGGCGCGCGGGAAGCCTGATTTAAACCACAGCGATAATATTTTTAAGCCGACAGCACTCTAACCGGGTTTCCCGCTAAGAATGATTCGATATTTTCGACCGCTTCGCTGAAATAGATGCGGTAATTGTCGTCTGAGACATAGCCAATATGCGGCGTCGCCAGCACGTTGGGCAGCGAGCGGAAAGGGTGGTCGGCGGGGAGTGGCTCGCCGTCAAACACGTCCAGTCCCGCGCCGCCGATTTTGCCCTGTTGCAGTGCGGCAATCAGCGCCGGTTGGTCAACAATGGCGGCGCGCGAGGTGTTGATCAGCAGGGCGGAAGGTTTCATCAGCGCCAGATCGGCGGCATCCACTAGCCCCCGGCTGCGATCGCTGAGCACCAGATGAATCGATACCACGTCGCTGGTGGCCAATAGGGCTTCTTTGCTGGCCGCCAGCTCCACGCTGTGTTTAGCCGTGTGCTCGGCGGTGAGGTTTTGGCTCCAGGCCACCACTTTCATGCCAAAGGCGTGGCCTATCTTGGCCATCTGCTGGCCAATTTTACCCAGTCCAATTAGGCCCAGACGCTTGCCGCTGAGGCCCAGTCCGACGGTGCTCTGCCACGTGCCGTTGTCGCGCAGGGCGTTATTTTCGGTGACCAGATGGCGGGCCAAACCGAGGATCAGCCCCCAGGTCAGCTCCGTCGGCGCGCTGCCGCCGCTGCCAGTGCCGCAAACCGTGACGCCGTGCAGTTTCGCCGCCTCAAGATCAACGGAGGCATTGCGCATCCCTGAGGTGATCAGCAATTTTAACTTCGGCAGGCGGGCAAACAGCTGCGCGGTAAAAGGCGTGCGTTCGCGCATGATGACCACAATTTCGGCGTCGGCGAGGGTTTTGACCAGCGTTTCTTCATCAGCAATGTGCTGGTTAATCACTTGGGTATCGACTTTATCGTCCAGCGAAGACCAATCGGCGTAGGTGAGGGCAACGTTTTGGTAATCATCAAGAATGGCACAGCGAATTTTGGCGGACATCGGACGATCCTTAGCGGAAAAGATTCATTAGCGAGTAAAGGATATATAACACCCCACCCAAATAATTCCAGCCAACATCTAAGGATGGGCACAAAAATGCCGGTTATTACAGGCAATGCTTCCCTCAGAGAGGAAGTTGCGGTAAAGAATGAAGCGAAAACAGAGTTAACACTTATATCAATAAATAATAGTAATAATTAATGGGGAGAGGAGTCAGGAATGACGGTCTGGCAATGTTATTTACAGGGTTGGAAGCGCTACGTTGATTTTAGTGGTCGCTCAACCAGAAAAGAGTTTTGGGTATTCTTGCTCGGCAGCATGCTGATTTCCGTGCTGTTGGGCTTCTCGGTTGCCATCATTACCACGCTGGTGGGGGTGACGAACGCCATCTTCTACGGCAGCCTGGCGCAGTGGATATTTTTGCTGGCGGTGATTGTGCCGATTATGGCCGTGGGCATCCGTCGCATGCATGACATCAACCGTTCCGGCTGGTGGTTCGGTATGCTTTATCTGATCCAACTGGCACTGCGGCTGATTAATACTATCTTGCAGCACTTCGCCTCGCCGCAGGTGTATGTCTACGCCAAGCTGACGCTGGGCACGCTGGCGTGGATCCCACTGATTTATGTCCTGTATTTGTGCTGCAAGAAAACTGCAGCGCCGCTGGCGGAACCCGCGTTGGTCACGCCATAAATCGCGTTTTGGCAAAAGCGAAGGGGCCAGATTTGGCCCCTTTTTATGTGCTGATTGCCTCCATTAGCTTGGCGTTGGAATACCAAACTGTTTGAGGGTGGGGTCAACGTTGTGGTCGAAGGTTTTCTGATCTTTGTGCTTTTTCACCGCGTCAATAATGGCTTTGATCCCGAAACCTAAGCCCATCGCCGCGTCGACGATCCAGCCGACCGGCCCGGCGGCTGCACCCAGCGCCTCGGCAGCGGCGGCACCGGCTGCTTCACCTGCGACCGTGCCAGCCACGCGACCGGCCACGCTGCCTGCGATACGGCCCAGCCCCACGGAAGCATCTTTGCCCAAGGCTTCGGCGGCGGTGTTAAAGCCGAGTTTGCCCAGCTCCGAGCTGCCTTTGATGCCGTCATAAATGGTTTTCGCCGCGCCTGCTTTATCGCCCGATTTCAACTGCTCAGACACCGACGCCAGACCCGCGACGCTCATGATCCCGCTGCCACTGAGTGAGGCTCTTTTCGCCATGCTCAGCCCCATCTCGCTGGTTTGCTTCTCCACCCCTTCGCGCAGCTGCGAGTACATCTCTTTGCCGGTCATCTTGGTCAAATCGCTATCTTTCGGCAGGGTGCCGGCGTCCTTCAGCGTGTTGAGGAAGCTCATGCCTTTGCTGGTGGTGCTCAGCGCTTTCATAGTGGCTTCGGCGTAGCCATCTTCCGAGGCTGCCGTCACGCTGTCTGGGATAGCATCTTCATAGGCGGCTTTCTTCTGATCGACACTCGCCAGTACGTCTTTGGCATCGGCCTTGCTGTTATTTTTCAGACCACTTTCTACCGCCTGACCTTGGGTAAAGTTCTGCTCGTAGGAGGTCTGAATTTGCTGTTTGAGGTCAGGGCGGCTGTTGATCACCTGCGCGGTGGTGGGCAGGTTCGCCCCTTTGCCCTGAAGGTCGCCCTGCAATTGCAGCTCTGAATTGAGGCTGTTAATGGCGTCGCTGTAATCCACCGGCTGCTGGTCTTCCGGCTTCTTACCGGCATTGGCCTTGGCGGCGGCGTCGCGCGCGGCCTGCATATCTTGGTCCACGGTTTTGCCTGAAATCAGATCCTGATAGCTTTGATTCACCGCCTTGCTTAGACCGGGGTCATTGCCAATCATCATCTTTTCCTGCCCAGGCACGGCCTGCGCCATAAACTTCTGCACGTCCGGGTCGCTCTGCAATTGCGCGATATCATCTTGCAGCGCCTGCGAGGTTTTGTCGGTTTTACGCAGCGAGCTGCCGCCATCTACTTGGCCCTGCGTTTGTTGCAGTTTGACCAACACCGCCGCTTTCTGCGCCCCGCTGTAGTTTTGCGGGTTCTGGAACACGTCGGGCCCGAGATTGCTGATATCCACGTTTGCCACGGCGTTGCGGGTCGCCGCGTCATTCATCATGCTGGCGAACTCGCCGCTGTTGGTCGGCGCCTGCTTGGCGATCCAGTTGTCGATATTGCTGCCGCTGATTTTCTGATCCGGGTTGTGCAGCGCCAAATCTTTACCTTCTAACCCGCCCTGATCCAGCATGTATAAGAAGCCGGGCTGGGAGAAGGTTTTGGCCGCTTGCTGCAGAGCAGGGGACAAGCCCGGATTATTTTGCTGAATGGCCTTCAGCGAGTCGGCGGTGATGTAGGAATCAACCTTGCCGTTGGAGTCTAGCGAGGCGCATTTCACCAGAGGTTCGCTGGCGCGCAGCGTGGCCGCCGAGGTCACCATCTGCAATGACTGCGGATCGGCATTCGGATGGGCTTTCTGGTAATCCGTGACGTCTTTGACCGCCGCGTCACGGGCTTTGTCCATATTATTGGCGAAGGCGGCGTAGTCTCCGTTGGTGGTTTTGCCATCAGGCTTGCCGCCGTGTTTGCCGACGTCAGTGGCGGTTTTCAGCGCCGGGTTGGCGTCAATAAAGGCCTTGGCATGGGCCGCGTCAGGGCCACCAGCTGCCGCCATTTTGGCCGCTGCCGCCGGGCGATTCATCTCTTTTTCAGCTTGCAACTGCTGGTCTGGCGGCAGATTTGCCACCAACGGGGCGTACTTTTTCAACTCTTCTGGAGAAGAGTATTTCGAGTTATCGATAAAATCAGCGTCCGCCGAAGAGGCGCTAGAGCTGGCTGAAGAGGTTGCCGAACTGGAGGAGGTGGCCGAAGTGGCTGAAGTTGCAGACGTGGCCGAGGTCGGGCTGGCACTCTGCGGCGTGCTCACGCCAGCGCTGGCGGGCGTAGCGGCAGGCGGCGTGCCTGAAGCCGCGCCGTTTTGCGCGTCACTCATTTTTCGCAATAAACCGGCAATCATTGATGCCAGCTCGTTGATAATGTCGCCCGGATCATTGGCGGCGGCGTTGTTGGCCTGATTATTGGTCTGGCCATACTGAATCGACAGATTTGAACCCGAACTTGCCCGGTTCAAGGTGCTGGCAGGCGGCTGGGTTCCAAAAGAGGTTTCATCAGCCGACGAAGAAATTGAGCCATTGAAGGCCGGACCAGATTGGGAAGGCAGTACGCGCATTTTAACTCACCTCAAATAGGTTCCTAAGCTAAGTGAGTGGTGGAAATGGCGCAGGAGTTCCGGGCAAATTATGTCGTTTTGTAAAAGCCAAAACCCCTTGTTGCAGGCTTCTTTAGAGCCTTTTTCACGCTAGAATTAACCATTATTTAATGCTTGGGGGAGCCTTGGGAAATACTTCAAAATTCGCGTTCGAACCATACACTGGGATCATCAAAAACATCATTCCAGCGCCGCCTTCTTCATGTTGCACTGCCAGATTGCCGTTGCCAGTAATAAATATCTTAGTGTTCCACCAGCGGCAGCCGACGCTCATATCGGGGGTGCAGTTTCGGGTATTTTTGACTAGCTGACCGTCTTTGGCCAGATAAAAATAGCCATTGTCTGCATCGGCAGGTTTGGCGGCGGATTCATCCAAAAGTCTGAACGCTTTGCTGCGCAGGGTCTTGTTTTGCGCATCTCGCGATGAAACTTCCAAGGATTTGGCTAGGTAATTAAAGCGAAGCTCAAGGGATGTGGCCTGTTTATCCATCACAGAGAAAAGCGCGGCTAAATCACCCGAACCCCAGTATCGGCCACCGCCGGCCGCGACGGGCTTGGTCATGAACTGGTAGAGGCTCTGCTTGCGAATATCCTGTCGCGCAGAGTATTCCTTTTTGTATTGTGCGTTTTGCGGCGCGCTGATGCTGCACCCGGCAAGCAACAATACCAGTAAAAGTGCTGACAATTTATACATAGCTACTCCAGCGATGATTAATCCTTAATAATATGAGAATTATGCTGTTTTGCCGAGGTTAGGGAAGCTTTCAGTGCCAGTAACGCGATCTCGGCAACTTTAGCTCTTAGAAAGGACTAGCATGACGAGCTTCGATTTTCTCTCCACTGATGGGATGCACAAAATGCAGCTCGCTGGCGTGCAGCATCAGGCGAGGTGTCTGTTCAGTGCCCGGCAGTAGCAGGCCGCCATACAAATCACAGCCCAAAATGGGGTGGCCCAGTTGCTGACAGTGAATGCGCAGCTGGTGCGTGCGCCCGGTTTCAGGTGTCAGCTCCACCCGCGTCAAGGGCAGCAATGCGCCTTTTTCTAACTCACGGGAGAAACATTCAATCACCCGATAGCCGGAGCGCGCGGGCTTGCCGTGAATGGCGCAAATTGACATCAGCGGGAACAACGCCGGGTCTTTGGCAATGGGCGCATCAATCACCCCTTCATCTTCATCCAGATGCCCGCAGAGCAGGGCGCTGTAGATTTTCGTCACGCTGCGTTGGCTGAACTGCTGGCAAAGTGCGGCATTGATTGCCTTATTGCGGGCAATCACCATCAGGCCAGAAGTGCCGAAATCGAGGCGATGAACCAGAGTACAGCCGGGGAAGCTCTGCACCAGTCGATGATGGACCGAATCGAGATTGAGCGGGTTTTTACCCGACAGGCTCAGCAGCCCGGCAGGCTTATTGATCAGCAGCAGATGCTCGTCCTGATAGAGCGTCTCGATCTCGTCGTGGCACGGCGGGGCGATAAAGGTATCGATAATCGTAGACATCAGGCTTTCCGCAGGAAGAGGGGGGCGGATGATAACCAATTTTGAGCCAACTGACGAATCAGTCGGCGAAAACACCAAAGCAAAACGCCCGCTTAAGTTTCCTTAAGCGGGCGTTTTGCTATTTTATAAGGATTAACAAGTGTGATTTTCCCAGCTATGGACTTGTCTCGGTTGTATTTTTATTGTCGGTGTGCTCAGGTTGATAACCATCATATTTAGAGAGATAAACAATTAAAATAGCCAGTACGCACATACTTGCTGCGAGGATCCATACTACGAAGTAATCGCCCAGTCGTATTCTTAGATAACTCGCTAAAAAGGCCATTGCTCCGGCGCCAATCTGATGAAAAGCATTTGTCCATGAAAAAAGTGCCGGGCCTCTGTCAGAGAAAACTTTGTTGCATAAAGTAATGACGGGCGGAACGGTGGCAACATCTAAAATCCCAAAAAGAATTGCAAAAGTGATCAGGTTAACGTCTAGGTTGGAATTTAAGATAAATGGAAGCCAAAATAAAACCGCCGCCCTAAATAAGAAGACTGCCGCCAGGATATGTTTTGGGTTTATTTTATCGGTCAGCCAACCAGTCAAAAGCGTACCAATGATATTGGAGAACCCTATAATAAGAAGTATGGTGGATGCAACTGTAGCATGCATACCATGATCATGTGCTGCGGGAATGAAGTTGCTCCACATCAAACCATTTGTTGTTGCTCCACATATCATAAAGAACAGCGATATCACCCAGAATGTTGGAGACTTTAAACCATAGATAAGGTTGAAATACACTTCAGATATGGATTTTTTTTGTTTAAATTTGTTTTCCTTTTCATTTGTAGTTATAGGGCTAAAGATATTCATTATTATTGCTAAAAAAGAAATGATGGCACAACCGGCTAATGGATAAAACCATGCTTTTGATTCTGCAAGGTGGGACCATAGAGGGAGCAGTGCAAACTGCCCAACTACTGCTGAGGCCGTCATGATACCGACGGGTAATCCTTGATTTTCTCTAAAGTATCTTTGAGCAATATACGCACCATAAGCCATAGTTAGCATACCCGTGCCGCTTCCAACTAAAACACCCCATGCAAAGTTAAACACAATAGGATTAGGGATGAGCGCGATTGAAGCTCCCGCTGCCAACAAAAAAAGTGCCAAATATGTTATATTCTTAATTCCATATCGGTCCATCAGGAAAATAGAGAAGGGGGCGACTAACCCATACAAAATCATATTTAATGACACTCCAAAGCTTGTGTAAGTTAGAGGCCATCCAAAACTGCTCTGAAACTGAGAGATTAGTAATCCTGAAAGAGTGGAAAACGAACCCGCTGTAAAGATAGTTAAAGATGCAATAACTACAATCAATTTTAGCTTTGAAGTGTCAGATAATTTCATATTTTCCTCTTTTAAATTTTATTAAAAAATCAAGATAGTTTGTATGAACCATCTTCATCATGGTCTTCGTTGCCTGTGACTGGGGGATTAAACACGCACAGATATCTTGAAAGTGTTTTTGGTCTTAAGGTGTGCTTGTCATGCTTGTCAAGTAAATATAAATCACCAACGCCAATTTGATAGACTTTACCCGTGCTTTCGTCAGTTAATTCTGCCTCACCTTCAATACACCAAACAGCCTCAATATGGTTTTTATACCAAAAAGTTGATTCAGTGCCTGGATAAACAGTTGTTTCGTGGAACGAAAATCCAACATTATCATCGGCAAGAATTATCCTCTTGCTCCGCCAGGTTCCTGAAGCCCCTTTAATATCACGTGGTGTATTTTCAATATCTTTGAGTGAGCGTACAATCATTTTTCACCTCTGTTTTTTTCAGCGACAATAAAATTGACATAGGAGTCAACAGTTAAGAAATCTTCAATATCCAACTCTTCTGGATTGACATCAAGACCTAGTTTTTCCTCTAACTCAATTAAAGTCTCCAACATGGTTGTTGAGTCCATTTTTAGGTCATCGAATAACCTAGAGTTTTGATTGAAATTATTTATTTTCTCACCAAGAACATTTTCTACTGCTTCTTTCAAAGCGAGTTTTGCGTCTTCGTAATCAATCATTTTTTACTCCATATCTTTAGTTATTTGTAGAAGCCATTTTTTATCAATTTTACCGTTTGGCGTCAGTTTAAAATCGTCTAATTTAATGATCTTAAATGGGATTTTGTGCTTTTCTAATTTTTTATATAAATGTTCTTTTACATCATCAATGGAGGTTTCTCCTTTATAAAAAAGAGTGCTCTTTTCTCTAAAACCATAGGGTAAAACGACAGCAAGGGAAACTGCATTGAAAGAAAGAGTCGATTCTTCAATTTCAGATGCGCTAACCCTAAACCCGTTTTGCTTGTAGATATCATCTTTTCTTCCTATCCAATATAAATAGCCATCTTTATCTTTTCTACCATAATCACCGGTAAATAATCTTGTTTCAGTCGAGTTTAATTTTCTGAATTTTGTATTTGTTTGTACTGAATCTTTCCAGTACCCAGCCATAATATGTGCACCCTTAACCACGATTTGGCCTATTTCGCCGTTAGGGACTTCATTATTATCATCGTCTAATATATAAATTTTAGTATAAGGCAAAGGAATGCCGCAAGTATTAGGCTTTATTAGATCAATGTTTGGAGGCGAAACAGTGACTCTTTTACATTCTGTTAATCCATACATAAGCTGTATATTGATTTTTTTCAAGCTGTCTCTGATTATTTGTATAGTTTTGGACGATATGTGTGCACCGGTGTTTGTGATCAGCCGCAACTTATCTAAACTTGATGGGTTTTTCTTGCAAAAATATTCTAGGTTATTAAACATTGGTCCAACCGCCGGTAGTACAGTAGAACTCGATTGTGACAGTTCCTTAATTAAGGTTAAGCCCGAAGACCCCGGTTTTGAAACATATAAGCTTGAACCGAACATTAAGCATAAGAATACTTGATAAAGACCATAATCAAACGAGAATGGTATACCTAAAAATATCTTGTCGTCCTCTCGATATTCTAATGCCATATATAAAGAATAAAGGACAAATGTAACATGTCTATGAAAACTCACTACTCCTTTAGGTAAACCTGTTGAACCTGAAGTGAAAATTATCATAGCAATATCATCTGATGTTTGCTTTGGTATATCAAAATGTGTTGTCGATGCTCTTGGCAAGTCATTTGCTATATCGATATTAGGGAAATATACTTTTTTATTGCCATTTTTAATATAATATATATCATTGCTAATCTTTATTAAAAAGACAGTTTCAGTTTCTTTCATGTAATATTCAACACCATCATCTGGGAGTGATGGATTGAAAGGTACTGCGGCGCAACCTGCAAGAATAACACCTAAAAAAACGGGGGTGAATTGCAGTTTTTGTTCGGCTTGAATAACAATTTTAACATTGTCCCCATAATCTTTAATTTCTTCTTTAATAATATCACAATAATAATATGCCGCATTTAAAACCTCTCCAAAAGTATAAGATTTATCAGAGTCCTCTAAGAAAACCTTATTTTTGAATTTTTTTTCTGCATCAAATACGATGTCATTTATTAATAATTTTTGCATTATTTTTCCTCCTTTGATTGGTTTTTTTTATAAGCACTGTAAGGAATTACAGTAACGGCTTTAGCAGATGCGACAATATCCTGACAAGTGCTTAATGAAGATGAGTTGTCGATAGTTTGTTTTAATATTCTTGTTGCTATCAATTCTATATACCGCTTAAGTTTTGTCTTTTTGATGATAGAGGCTTGAATAGATATAAAATCCCCTGGTTTAATTGGCTGAGAAAAAATAGCATTTTCCCATCTTTCAAGTAAGCTCTCATCGTGATCTAAGTTTCCGATTAACCCCGTAATTGCATCTCCAAAAAGAATCATTAGAGTGCCGTTACTGACAATGTCATGAGAGTAATGAGAGTGATTTTTGCTGATTCGAACTGTTAAGGTGAACTGGTTCATTTTTATCTCTCTTATTCCATAAGGCGACAGCGATACAAACATTCCCTTTATGGGAAATTGAAACACTTATGTCTACATCATCTAAATGATTCTCATGTTTTATCTTTATTATTGGGTTGTTGTTAACTCCTCGTAATATTAATATGTCACTTATTTTAGTTTTTTTACCCTTATAAATTCCTCCAATTGCCTTGTAAACTGCCTCTTTCGCGCAAAAACGGCCAGCTAAAAATTCATGTTTTCTATCTGTGTGAAAATCAGCACAGATATTTAACTCCTCAATATGATAGATGTTTCTAATAAACCATTTTTTTCGCATTAATCTATCGAGTTCTCTTAAATGGAGTAAGTCAACGCCAACGTTATAACTCATAATAAAATCCTATATCAAAATTTGATTTTTCAATAAGTCCTTATATGTATCTCTGACTCTGACCAAATGGAGTGAGTTATTTTTAATTATAATTTCTGCAGGATATCCATGCCCTAAGAAGTAGATTGGCGATGCCGTGGGTCCATACGCCCCAGACTGCAGGGTAGCGATAATATTTCCTTGGCCTGATAATGAAATTGTGATGTTTTTTGCAACCGTATCCGTAGGTGTACATAAGGGACCTGTTATGTAAAATTCTTCAGACTTATTTTTAGGTGCAGTTATATTTATGATCGGAAAGTTTCTTTTAACAAACCCACCTAGACCTACTGCACCTAATTGAATATTCGTTCCGCCATCCGTTATGGCAAATTTTACTCCTCGGGATTCCTTTATGTAGTTGACGGTAGTTAAAAGCACTCCATGACTTGCTGTTAAATACCGACCGAGTTCGATAATTACTTTTCCTCTAAATTTGGATTTTATAATGTTTAATGACAGATTGTTGAGCTCAATAATTAAATTCTTTAGATCAAGTTCTGCTTCGTTGTCGAAGTATGGGACACCCCATCCACCGCCTATGTCTATGAGATCAAATGGGTACCCGAAAATATCTTGTAGGGAGATGATGGTTTTTAAAATATTTTCAGAGTTTCTGATTATATCTTTATAGTTTAGAAATCTTGTCCCAACATAAATGTGCGCGCCAATGATGTTTATGCCTCTAAGATCTTTGATATATTTAGATTCTTTTATAACAATTTCTTCGTCAATACCGAACTGGCGAGGTTTTCCGCCCATGGCAAGCGCAGACCCAGATGCCTCAAAAGATGGATTTACTCTTAGCATGACATTAGTTTTTAAATTTCTACTTTCAGAATATTTACTTATAAATTCTAGTTCTTCAATAGATTCTGAAACAATAGCCAGTAAGCCTAAGTCGATAGCTCTTTCCAACTCACTTGTCGTTTTACCAGGGCCGACAAATATAATCTTTTGACTAGGTATGCCTGCCAGCAATGCAGTTTCGAGTTCAGTCCTTGATGATACTTCAGCTCCTAAACCATTTTCGTAAAATGCTTTTACTATACTAATGTTAGGATTAGCCTTGAGTGAATAAAACAATTCATATTTTTTATCTAGTTTCTCCCTTATGTTATTATATGATTCAATCATAGAATCAACATTATATAAGTATGAAGGAGAGCCGTACTGAGAAATGACTTTTTCGGCCGTATCTTTTGTGGGTTTCCAAGTGTTCATATATTAACCTATTAAGCTATAAAATTATTTTTAGTAACGTCTCACTATGGTGATGTTCATCATTTCCACTTAAAAAATCTTCACTTAAATATTCTTCCATAAGCATTTTTCCGTTATATTTTTTCTCTATTTTTTTCATGACATAAAGTATTGATTTATTATTCAAGTCAATTGTGGCCTCTACACCACTCAGATTATTATCTATTTCATAATCAATAAGATGATAAGCAAGCCTCACTCCTAAATCTGGCACCCCATGCCTTGGTATTGCTGCCAATTGCCATAAAAATAGTGTCTCAGGATCTTTGGGTTTTCTAAATGCGGTCAGAAAGGCAATGATCTTATTGTTTTGCGTTGCAACCACATTAGATTGATCGAATTCTTTAAGCCACAGGGAATAATAATAAAGACTGTTATCGTCTATTCCAGGTGTGTTTTTTACAATGGTATGAATTTCTTTTGCATCTTCTACAGAAGCTTTTCTATATTCAACAGCGCTATCTAGAGTCATATTTTGCTCCTAGTAATGAGTTGAAAATTCGATGATTTTCTCCAATGCTTCATTTAAAAGTTTATCTGGTATATTCAACGCGGGTAGAAGTTTTAATACGTGATCGTTTATACCTGAAGTCTCAATAATTACTTTTTCTTTAAATAGTTTTTTCTGGATATTAATTGCATCTTGGGGGTTGATGAATTCAATTCCTCTAAATAGTCCTCTGCCTTTGATTATTACATTTTTATTTCGTGATGATATTATCGATAAAGCATTTTCAATTATTTTTGATTTACTTTCGATTTCCGTAATGAACGAATTATCCTTCCAATAGTTTTCAATTGCTGAGTGTGCAGTGATAAAGGCATGATTATTTCCTCTGAATGTCCCATTATGTTCTCCAGGGGACCAGATGTCATATTCCTCCTTAATCAAAATTAAGGATAGTGGAAGTCCGTAACCACTAATTGATTTCGATAAAATGACGATATCAGGTTGTATTCTCTTGTGATCGAAACTGAAAAATTCACCGCTCCTACCGCATCCAGCTTGAATATCATCAACTATGAACAAAATTTTGTTTTCGCGTGTGAGTGTATATACTTCTTCTAACCATGTTGAAGATGCTGAGTTTACCCCTCCTTCACCCTGTATTGTTTCAAGGATAATAGCCGCAGGTTTTTCAATACCACTCCCTTTTTTTAAAATATGTTTCAGGTATTGTAATTCTGCACCATTGCCTCCAAGGCTGTTTTCGTAAGGTAACGCTATTGAGTAGTTTAAAGGGATCCCAGCCCCTGAACGTTTTGTGGGGTTTGCTGTCACGGCTAGTGCTCCCAAAGACATTCCATGAAAAGCATTGCTGAAAAAAGCAATATTATTTCTTTGGGTTACTTTCCTTGAAAGTTTCAACGCTGCTTCTACTGCATTAGTACCCGTTGGCCCGGTAAATTGTATTTTATAATTTAGGTGCCTTGGGAGTAGGATGTTTTTTTGTAAAGTTTTTATAAACATCTCTTTAGCTGATGTCATCATATCGAGAGAGTGGGTAATTCCATCAGAGGCTATATATTCAATTAGATCTTGCTTAATTAAATCATTATTGTGACCATAATTTAGTGCGCCCGCGCCACTAAAAAAATCTGTGTATTCATCACCATTCTCAGAAAATATTATTGAACCTTTCGCATGATGGAAAGTTTCAGGGAAGCTATGTGGGTATGACCTTACTTTGGATTCATACTTCGCTATGTAGTTAATTGGTGACTCTTGTACTTCACTCATGATAACTCCTAGCTTAAGATTAAATATCTAATACGGCTTTTTATTCACTCAATGTGTAATAAACTTAATGTGATTTCCAGCCTCTGTCAAAATTACTGCCCTCAATTCTTTATCTAAATATAGGGTTTTCTTTTCTTAATTTTGGGACTAGGTCCTTAACTTACTGAATTTCAGGAGAAGAATTATTATCAATAATAGATTATTCAGGGTATGAGTATCTTACTGGGATACATCAATGGAATTCATGGGTTTATATGCAATTAGTTGATATTTTTTAAGACTTTATAGGGTTAATATCAGCCTGATATAATTGCTATCAGACTGGATCCCTTACTTGTCTATTTACCTATAAAAACATGTTAGGCGGTTAGTTTTACTAATCTTGTATTTGAAATTGAGAAGCACTGAAGAGCAGCATTCGCCCAATGGGTATAAACCTCATAACCAGACATCTTGACGATTTTTGAAGGGTATTTAAATTCTAGCTTTCAGTATTGATAAGGAACGCGCTACAGGTGGTCATTTCTAGTCGATCTGAAGTGACATAAAATCTGGCTGCAAATTTTCCGATGTAGGGAAATTGAAAACGTATGGGAAAGATTTTCACACTAGTTTTTTGAATTAAAAAGTGATTCATAAATAGGCATAAAAAACCCAAAGCAAAACGCCCGCTTAAGTTTCCTTAAGCGGGCGTCTCTAATATGGCTCCTCTGACTGGACTCGAACCAGTGACATACGGATTAACAGTCCGCCGTTCTACCGACTGAACTACAGAGGA
>Ga0157370_10001540_pt1 | contig 28519 bp, 18 predicted proteins | sample C35metaG_FD_113463 | JGI IMG/M metagenome (GOLD analysis project Ga0157370, IMG submission 113463) | Corn rhizosphere microbial communities from Kellogg Biological Station, Michigan, USA - C3-5 metaG | ecosystem: Host-associated > Plants > Roots > Rhizosphere > Soil | place: USA: Michigan...
AGCGAGCGCCCGCCGTCGCGCTGGCCGCCGGGCACGTCGGTGAAGTCGATGTACACCTCGTCCACGCCGCGGTCTTCCATGAGCGGCGCAATCTCCAGGATCACCTGCTTGAAGGCGCGCGAGAAGCGCCGGTATTCGTCGAAATCGACCGGCAGGATCAGCGCCTGCGGGCACAGCTTGGCGGCCTTCATGAGCCCCATGGCCGAGCCGATCCCGAACTGGCGCGCGGGATAGGTGGCGGTGGTGATCACGCCGCGGCCCGCGTAATCCTTCAGGCGAGGAAAGGCCTCGATAGGAATGTCGGCCAGCGTGCCGCCTTCGGGCAGGTTGCGGATGGCCTCGTCGACGCTGCGGCGCCCGCCGCCGATCACCACCGGCAGGCCCTTGAGCTGCGGATAGCGCAACAGCTCGACCGACGCGTAGAAGGCGTCCATGTCGAGGTGGGCGATGCGGCGGATCGGGCCTGTCGAGGGGGGTGGGGAACTCACGGAAACGATTGTCTCGCGGCCGGAGGGGTTTCGCCCGCCGAGGGGCACAGGAATCGGTGGTCGATCAGCGCGTTTCGACGGTCACGAGCAACGGCGAATCGAACATCGCCACCGGCGAGATCACCGGCTCGTCCATCGGCACCTTGTCGCCGTAGCGCTCGCGCATCTTGGCGCGCACGGCCGGGTCGCCGAGGTTGAATTCGCGGATCTTCTGCAGCTCGCCGATGCGCACGCCCAGCGCGCGCTGGTAGAGCTTCCACACGAGCTCGGAGCAGTAGATGCGGCCGTCCGACCATTCGAAGGTCAGGTCGTAGGGGCGGCCCGCGAAATCGGCGGTGCGCGCGTGCAGGCGGGCCACGGCGCCGGGTGTCAGCAGTTTGTCGGCATCGCGCAGGCGCTTGACCACGTAGTGGCCGCCGTTGCCGCGCGCCGTCCATTGCGCGAGCGGCGTGTAGCGCACGGTCGAGACCGCCTCGAAAACGTAGGGCTTGCCGTCCCGCATCAGCACGATCCCCATGTGGCTGTAGCGCGAGCCCGTGGCGCGCTGCACGGCCACGCTCTGGGCCGAACGCGAGGTGTGGAAGACGATGTCGCCGTCATTCAGCGTCACCGCATGCACAGCGCCGCTTGCCGACAGGATGGGCAGAAGGGCGAGGAGTGCTGTGGAAAGGGCCTTCATCATGCGGGGCATTTTGAACGATGGCGCTTGCGCAGCGCAGCATGCCGGTGCCATCATCCGCGCCATGCAAACCGTCGCCTCCATTCTCTGGCGCAGGCTCGATGCACCGGGCCACGACGCGTGCCGGCTCGAGCGCAATGCCTCGGCCTGGCAGCTCGATGGCGCTGCGGTTTTCCGCCAGGAAGGTGGCCGCATCGCCCAGTTGCACTACAGGGTGCGCTGCGACCTGCACTGGCACACGCAGTGGGGCATGGTGCGCGGCTGGCTCGGCGACTCGGCCATCGAGCTGTCGATCGCACGCGACGCGCACGGCCACTGGAAGCTCAACGACGAGGCCGTGCCCGACCTGTCGCACTGCGTGGACCTCGACCTGGGCTTCACGCCCGCGACCAACCTGCTGCAGCTGCGAAGGCTCAATCTCTCCAAGGGCGAAGGCGCCGATGCGCCGGCCGCCTGGTTGGATATCGATGGCGGCGGTGTGTTGAGCGAACTGATGCAGCGCTACGAGCGGCGCAGCGAGAGCGAATACGCCTATGTGGCTAAGCGCTTCGACTACGAGGCGGTGCTGCAGGTCACCCAGGACAGTTTCGTGAGCGACTACCCGGGCCTTTGGGTCGCCGAAAGCTAGCAATTCACACGAGCGCGGGACGAGGTGCCTTGTGCCCTCAGAGTGCGGGCGTCAGGCGCGGTTTGCTCCCTCTGCTACAAATTTTTCACACCTCGCTGCCCCCCGTTGCACGCGTGAGCCCTGGTTGACCATTGTTTGCAACGGTGCAGTTCCAGCTGCCAGAGACTGCCGGACCGTCGTTCCTCCGAGGTCCTGGAGATGTCTCGAACCCTTGCCGTTGCCAGCTGCGCCATTCCCGATTCGCTGGAGCCCGTGCGGCTCTCGGGTCGCGAGGGCATCAGCAGCTTGTTTGAATATGAACTGCTGCTCAAGACTCCGGATGCGCTCAACTTCAGTTTTGGCGCTGCGGCGGACATCGATCTCGACAGTTTCATAGGCCGGGAGGTCAGTTGCCGGATCGGCCTCGACGGTGCGGGTGAGCGACAGATCAACGCCCTCGTCACCGATGCGCAACTGTGGGGCGAGGAAGGCCGCCACATCCAGTACAAGCTCACGCTGCGCCCCTGGCTGCACCTGGGCACGCTGAGCAGCGACTGCAAGATCTACCAGAACAAGACCGTCGTCCAGATCCTCGATGAATTGCTGGCGGACTATGCATTCCCCATCGACAAGCACTTGAGCGAGACCTACCCCGTTCGGGACTTTCAGACGCAATTCAACGAGAGCGACTTCGCATTCTTCGAGCGCCTGTGCCAGGAGTGGGGGCTGAACTTCTACTTTGCGCACCGCGAAGGCAAGCATCGCCTCGTGCTCACCGACAACATGGGAGCGCACGCGCCGATGGACAGCGTTGCGTACCGACAGATCGAGTACCACGCACCCGGCTGGAAGGTCGATGCCGAGTACATCAGCAGTTTCGTTCCCCACCACCAGCTCACCAGTGGCAAATACGCCAGCCGCGACTACGACTACACCCGCCCCAAGGCCGATCTGAGCGTCAAGCACGCCGATCCCCGTCCCACCGGACAGGCCGATCAGGAGATCTATCAGTGGCACGACGGCCGCGCGGGCAACCATTACGCGCAGCCCCGCGCCGGGTCCACGGGTTCGGGTGCCAACGAGCCTCATGCAGAAGGCAATCGCCTTGCCCTGCTGCGCATGCAAGCCCTGCGCACGCAGGGCGCACGCGCCAAGGGCAGCGGCCAACTGCGCGGCATGGTCCCGGGCTTCACCTTCCAGTTGCAGAAGCACCCTCGCGAAGCAGCCAATATCCAGTACCTCGTGCTCGACAGCCAGTTCCTCATCGAGAACGTCGCGCAGGAGAGCCAGGGCCCGGAGGCTGCAGCGCACCGCAAGCAGCAATGGCGCGTCGAGGTCGATTTCACGGCCCATCCCCTCACCGAGCCGCTGCGCCCGGAACTGTCGCGGCACAAGCCGTACACGCAAGGCCCGCAGGTCGCGCTGGTCGTCGGTCCCGAAGGCGAGAACCTGTGGACCGACGAGCTGGGCCGCATCAAGGTCCAGTTCCCCTGGGACCGCCTGGGCCGAAAGAACCAGCATTCCACCTGCTGGCTGCGCGTGAGTTCGCCGTGGGCCGGCAACCAGCTGGGCGGCTTGCATGTGCCGCGCATCGGCCAGGAGGTGATCGTCGATTTCATCGGCGGCGACCCGGACCTGCCCATCTGCACCGGCCGCGTGCACAACCAGATGAACCTGCCGCCCTGGGAATTGCCGGGTCAAGCCGCACTGTCGGGCTTCAGGAGCCGGGAACTCGTCAAGGAAGGCGGCAACAGCGCGGGCGGGCGTTCCAACCACCTGGTCCTGGACGACACCGACCAGAAGATCCAGGCGCAGCTCAAGAGCGACCACCAGAGCAGTTCGCTGAGCCTGGGCCACGTCACGCGCATCGACAACAACGCCGGTCGCCAGGATGCACGTGGCGAAGGTTTTGAATTGCGTACCGATGCGCACGGCGCCATTCGGGCCACGCAGGGCCTGCTCATCACCACTGAAGCGCGTCCCAACGCCAAGGCGCATTTGCTGGACAGCGGCGAGACGCGTCAGCGTCTGGTAGAGGCTCGCGACCTGCACGACGCCGGGGCGCAGGAGGCGCAGAAGAACAAGGCCCAGGAGGGCAACGACCAGACCGCAGTCGCCAAGGCACTCCAGGAGCAGAACGATGCCGTCAGGGGCGAAGGTGCAGCCAATGTCGAAGCCGGCCAGTTCCCGGAGCTGGCGCAACCGCACCTGGTGCTCGCCAGTCCCGCCGGTATCGAGACCACCAGCCAGTTCAGCACGCACATCGCCAGCGTCGAGCACACGGCGATCACCAGCGGCAAGCACACCAGCATCACCAGCGGCGACAGCCTGCTGGGCGTGGCCCTGCAGGCCATCAAGCTCTTTGCGGCGCAGAAGGGCATCAAGATCGTTGCCGCCCAGGCCGACATCGACATCCAGGCGCTGAAGACCTGCATCAATCTCCTGGCCAAGGACGAGATCACCATCCGGGCCGACAAGATCCGGATCGAGGCCAAGACGGAATTGCTGATCAGCGGTGGCGGCAGCTACGTCCGCTACAAGGGCGGCAGCATCGAGAGCGGCACCACCGGCCCGCATGTCCAGCATGCCAGCGTCCACAGCATGGTCGGGCCCACCAGCGCAAGCCGGCCGGGCCTGCCGGACGGATTGAAGCCGGGCAAGGGGCAACTGGAGCTCACGCACCGCTATGCCAACAACCACGGGTTGAAAGGCGCGAACTACAAGGTCACGGATTCGGCTGGGCAGGTCAAGACCGGCAAGCTGGACGACAAGGGCTTTGCGGCTGTCTCGGGGCTGGTGCCGGGTGGCGCGCGTATCGCGTTGGGCGAAGACCCGCGCAATCCATGGGACGAGGCCAGCTATTTCGGCAACCCCACCTGGCCGCCCAGGAAGACCGACGGCACGGCGGAAACGGAAACCGCCCCTGCAAACGACATGCTCGCCGGCCTCGTGAAACGGGTCAACGGTGGAGCCGGCACAGCCATCGGCGGCATCGCCAAGGCCGCTGCGGCATCCGTCGCAAACAACGCGATTGGCGACAGGGCCGGCAAGGTCGTGGCGCGACTGCCGCCGGGCGTGGTGCTGCCTCACGCCACGGTCTGACGCATCGAACGCGCGCAGCGCGTTTCCGTACAAAAAAATCAACGAGAGCCCAGCGGCTCAGGGAGTTCCGGCATGGCCGAGATATCGCAAGAAGAGAGAGCGCGGAAGGCAAACGAGAGGGAAGCGGTCGTCAAGCCACTCGACCAGATCGATCCAGCCGAGCTACCGGTCGCCAAGAAGGCCGTCAACGCCTGGTTGATCAAGATCAGCGGCGGCCATGTCACGCTGGACAGGGCTGTGACCGTCGCCAGCGCCGTTCCGATCCTCGGCAACATCCTGGCGGCCATCGATGCGGTGTGCGACATCATCGTCCTCGTCGAGAACAAGGCTGCGAACGTCGGGGAGAAAGCCCTCAACTGGGCCAGCTTCGGCATCAACCTGATCGGAATCGTGCCGTTCCCTCCGACCATGGCCGCAGCGCGAACCAGCCTGCGACCCGCACTGCATCTGGTGCGAAGCAAGCTCGGCACGGCAGGTCACGGGCTCAGCGATGCACTTGTCGTGATGCTCGTCGACCACCTCAATGCGACGTTGGCCGGTGAACTCGAAAAATTTGTGGCCGAGGCCAGCACCAAACTCAAAGACATATTGAAGTCGGCCGCCACCATGGCGCATGACCTGCTCTCGGGATTGAGCAAGGTCTTGCGCAAGCTTGCATCGGGTACGCCCTTCGATGCCGGCACACCGGCGCCCGCGGAGCCTCCAAAGCGCGATCCCGAGACCACCTACGAGAGCGGTGTCTGGGGTGCCATCAAGGGAATTGCCGGCGACATCAAGGAGAGGGTCGAGGATGGCGCCAGCTATGTTGGCGAGCAGGCCGCACAAGGTGCCAAGGTAGCTGCCAACGCTGGGGCCGGCCTGATGATGCGTCATACCGATGTTGGCGAGAAGGCCGCGAAGCTGATGAACGCTTACGCCGACTCGCTGGACAGCCTGGCCGCAGACGCGAAAACGAAGATCGAGAGATTGGGCGACGCGGGCGTCGACATGTCCATCGCCTGGCTCCTCCTGAGGCTCAAGGATGCTGTCTTGCGTTATCGCGCCAAGGGCAAGACGGGAGGCTCCACCGTCAATCCGACGACGACCGCGACGCATGCTCAGAAGAAGACAAATGCGGAGTTGGACAGACTGAACGCGGAGCGCGTGAACGGCGTGAGCGATGCCAACCCCTGCAAGAACTGCAAAACCCGGGCTCAAACGCCCAACGCCATCAGCTTTGCATCTGGCAGTGAAACCTTTGTTCATACCGACTTTGCATTGCCGGGCCACATGCCCATCGTCTGGAGCCGCACGTACCACTCGCGCCTGGCGGCCTATGACAACTCGCAGCCTCGATCGGGGCATGCCGGCACCAGCGCCTGCCTTGGCGCTCGCTGGACCAGTCCTTACACCACCCGCATCGACCAGGCTGCGGACGGCAGCCTGAGCTACTTCGCTGCCGACGGTCGCGAGCATCGTTTTCCCAAGCTGGCAGAGCCCGAGCATGGCAATGCGGGCCAGGTGCATCACAACGCCATCGAGGACCTCACCCTCGGGCGAGGCAATGGCGGCGTGCTTGTCCTGAGCCACGGGCGAGACTACGTCGAGACCTTCGAGCTCGCCCCCCGGTTCGTGCACGAGGGCACAGCGCGCACCAGGAACAAAGCCGTGCACTACCGTCTGGCAAGCCAGCGCACGCGTGCCGGTCAAACGACCGAGTTGGCCTATCGCCACGAAGGCGGGCAGCTCTCGGACATTGTCAGCGGCCAGGTTCATGTGAGCACCGCCATCGACGCGCACGGCCGCATCCAAAGCCTGTGGCTTGTGCAGGATGGGCAGGCCGTGCGTCAACTGGCCGCCTACACCTATCGGATGTCGGCCGATGGCAGCAGCGATCTCATTGCCGCCCAGGATGAAAACGAGCAAAGCTGGCACTACGAATACCGGCGCGCAGGCGAGACGGCCAGCACCCACCTGATCTCCAGGTACACGGACCGCACGGGGCGCGGCATTCATCTTCAATGGGAACACGAAGATGGCAACGCAGTGGACCTGCATGCAAGCAACAGCGCCCGGGCCAGGGCATACCGCGAGTACGCCGACGACGGCAGCTTCGACACCACCATCGTCTGGAACAACCACGTTCGTCTGGCCACCGTCGTCGATGCGCTTGGGGCGCAGACGCGCTACTACTTCGACTTCCTCGGCTACACCTATCGCATCGTTCATCCGGAAGTCCGCGGCGCGGACGGCATGCTCTATGCGCACGAAGAGTGGTTCTTCCGCGATGCGCTAAAGAACATCACGCGGCATTTGCATGCCGATGGCAGCAGCGATCACTACACCTACGACGCGCACGGCAACCTCGTGAGCCACACGCGCGCCGACCACAGCACGGTGCACTTCGCCCACGACGACATGGACAACCTCACCGGCATCCGCGATGCCGAAGGCCATGCCTGGAAGCGCACCTACGAGGGCGTCAACCTCATCGAGGAGATCGATCCGCTGGGCCACAAGACCGAGTACGCCTACAACGAACACGGCCTGCCGGTGGAGATCACCGATGCCAGGGGCGGCAAGAAGCAGCTGGCCTATGACGATGCGGGCCAGTTGACGGCCTACACAGACTGCTCGGGCAAGACTTCGAGCTGGACCTATGACGACAGCGGGCACCTGCTGAAGGCAGAGAACGCCGCCGGGGAGGCCACCCAGTACCACTACGAGCGCGGTCAACTGGCACGCATCGTCAACCCGGACGGTTCCCAGGAACAACTTGTGCATGATGCAGAAGGCCGTTTGCTGCTCCATCGCGACGCCTTGCACCGCGAGACGCGCTACGAATACAACGCGGTCGGCCTCATCGCCCAGCGGCTGGACGCCAACCGCCACACCATCGAGTACCAGTGGGACCGCCTGGGCCGCCTGACGGCATTGCGCAACGAGAACGGCCGCACGCACAGCTTCAGCTACGACCCGCTGGGCAAGCTGCGGTCCGAGGTCCAGTTCGACGGCAGCAGGACCGCCTACGGCTATACCCCCGCCACCGGCGTGCTGCGCCAGGTCACCGAAGGCGATGCGGTCACCCAGTTCGACTTCGATCCCACGGGGCGTCTGACGAAGCGCACCGCGGGCCTGTACATCGAGTCGAGGGACCCGGACGGTCATCCCCGCAGGCGTACCTTGGATCTGCAGAGCATCCAAACCGACAGCTACGCCTACGACGGCAACGGGCAACTCATCGATGCCCGCAACCCGCACATCCACCTGCAATGGTTCCCCGATGCCGCCGGCAATGTGAGGACCGAGCACCATCACTACCTGATCGACGAACAAGGCCGACCGGGCAGCCAGCCGCTGACGGCCGTCTGGCAGCACCGCTACGACGAACTGGGCAACCGCATCCAGACCACGCGCCCCGATGGCCACACCACCACCTGGCTGACTTACGGCTCGGGCCACGTGCACGGACTGATGCTTGACGACATGGAGGCCTTGCAGATCGAGCGCGATGACCTGCATCGGGAGGTCAAGCGCACGCAGGCCAACGAGGTAGCGCAGGAGCAGCAGTACGACCCCGCTGGGCGCTTGAAGGCCCAGGTGCTCGGTCGCGTGGACAGACTGGGCCAGAGCCGAGGCGGCCCTTCTCGTTCGATTCCGAACGCCAGCGCGTTGGGCATCCAGCGCAAGTACAGCTACGACCGCGCCGGCCAGCTCACCGACATCGGCGACAGCCGCCGCGGCAGCCTGAGCTACCGCTACGACCCTGTGGGCCGGCTGCTGCAAGCCCGGAGCCAACTGGGCACCGAGACCTTCGCGTTCGATCCGGCCAGCAACATCCTGGACCCGATGGCGCCGGCGGCCAGAGAGGCTGGGGCGATCCACAGCATCCCGGCGATCCTGAACAACCTGGTGAAGGACTACGCAGGCACGCACTTCGAGTACGACAGCCGCGGCAACATGGTCGAGCGGCGGCACAACGGCCAGCGCACGCGCTTCGCGTGGGATGCCTTGGGCCGCCTTGCCGAGGCGCGCACGCAGGACACGCGCACATCATTTCTGTATGACCCGCTGGGCCGGCGCATTGCCAAGTGCAGCGAACCCAACGTCATCACCAGTTCGATGGACGGCAGCCAGTACCACGCGGCCGAATACCGGCGCCAGATGCAGGCGCGCGGCCTTGGCGCGGTGCTCTTCGGATGGGACGGGGACCAGATGGCCTGGGAGTCGGAGGCGGCTCGAAACCGGACGGTGCATTACGTGTTCGAGCCCAACAGCTTCGTGCCGGTGTTGCAGGCCAGTGCACGGGGACGAATCACGCAGAACTTCCTGAGGCGGCCTGCCGGCGCGACGCGCACGTACACCGATGCGCAAGGCAACTACGACCTGGATCAGGACCCGCTGTACAACGGGGTGTACGAGCCGGGGCTGGGGCAGGACGGGGAGCCGCCAGCGCCGCTGGAGAACATCCACTACTACCAGTGCGACCACCTCGGAACGCCGATGGAGTTGACCGATGAGGGCGGAAACATCGCATGGGAAGCGAACTACAAGGCGTGGGGTGAAGCCAGGCTCACCATCAGCGAGGCCGCCAGGAAGGCGGGGCTGAAGAATCCAATCCGGTTCCAGGGGCAGTATCTGGACGAGGAAACCGGGCTGCACTACAACCGGTTCAGGTATTACGACCCGGTGGTGGGGCGGTTCGTATCGAAAGATCCCATTAAATTTGCCGGCGGGCTAAATTTTCAGCAATATGCGCCCAACCCTTCAGAATGGATTGATCCTCTTGGGTTAGCCGGCAATCGAGCAAATCGTCGAGCAGGAAAAATTCTGCAAGATCACGACGCCGTCTCGGGCGGTCATGCGTATTCCCGTCACGGGGCGCATACAACCATGGCAGCACAGGAGAGACGCGCTACAACGGGGGTACCGCCGGACAAACCCTGCAAAATACCGAAAGGCAGCGGTCCGGATTCAACTAGATTTTTAAATAATATAGACCAGCTGGATGCCATTCAAAGAGCAAAACAGGAAATGAATAGGACCGGTAAAAATGAAGCGACCGTCGACATGAAGCGGGTAATTGGAGAGGGCTTTAGAAGCGGTGGTGGCTGTCCAGAAACCACCAGGCAAGCAACTGTCTTCAAAGGCCCTTATGGCATCATTACAGCTTTCCCACAACTTCCTATTCCTTAATTCATGCAAATCTTTCTTGGGTACATTTCAAAGATGTATTACTACCTTTTTTCGATGAGCGATGATGATATAGACGATTTTCATATCAACGACGAGGGCTGCCGCGCCAAGCTGTTTGACGCGATGAAGACGGACTTTGAGACGTACGGACCCATGAGCAAAAAACGAGTATTGGAAGCTATTGAATTTATTCTCTCATCGCGTGACCTTGAGCGGTACTGGCGTGCTGTGGTGCCGCATGCTTTACCACTTGATGAAATCGTAGACAAGCCTGGATACCTGCGTGCGCTCTACCAGAAGCTTGCCGAACACGAGCCGCCTCAAAAAGAGTATGGCGCTGATGTGCAATTGATTAGTGATTTGCACAATATTGATTTTCGGCTTTAAATTTTTTTCAAAAATAATTAAAATTGCAGTAGTCATTGATCGGTGAATCTCAATTCGGTGTTGCGCTCAAGAAAAATATAAAATATTGAGATGTAGGCAAGTTGCAAGGTCATCCGTGTAGCCTTGAGTGTTTCTCTGGGGCCGAAGATGAATAAGTAGTGGGATCAATGGCGCGGGTCGCCGAAATTAATCGCCTGCCCGCCCGATAAGCCGTCTGATGGCGTCAGGCTGCAGCACAAGCATTCAGTCGAACTGCGACCGATCCCCCGCCACCAGCGCCCGGTTGCGCCGCCGGTCCACAGCGATCTCGTGCGCGAAGTCCTCGATGCTTCCCCCGGCCGGCAGGTTGTAGGCCGCCCTTAACCGCGAGCGCACCGCATCGCTGCGCAGCACGCGATTGATTTCCGCGTTGAGCCGCTGCACCACCGCCGTTGGCGTTCGCGCCGGCGCGAACACGCCGAAGAGCGAATCGCGATTCGCCCGCTCGTATCCCAGCTCCGCGAGCGTCGGTACATCGGGCAGCGCCTCGATGCGTGCCGGCGCCCCCACCGCCAACGCCTGGAACCGCCCACCCTCGATGTACTGCAACTGCTGCGCCGCGACGTTGGTCGACAGCACTTCGAACTGCCCGCTGAGCGCATCGTTGAGCTGCGGTCCACCGCCCGCATAAGGAATGTGCGTGATGTCGGTGCGGCTCTGCACGCGCACCTGCGCCAGCACGAGGTGCCCGATGGTGGCGACGCCCGAGGTGGCCCAGCGCACTGCGCCGGGCTGGCTGCGGGCGCGCGCGATCAGGTCGCGAAAGCCGTGTCCCGCAAAGGCCGGTGTGCCGACCACCAGCACCGGCGTGCGCATCACGCTCGCCACCGGCGCAAAAGCGCGCAGCGGGTCGTAGGGAACGCGCGCGATCAGCGGATGCAGCGTGAGCGGGCTGATGGCGGAGAAGGCGAGGGTGCAGCCGTCGGGCGCCGCGCGCGCAAGCGCGTCCATGCCGATGCTGCCGCCCGCGCCGGCGCGGTTCTCGATGAGCACCGGCACGCCCAGCGCTTGTGAAAGCGGGTCGGCCAGCACGCGGGCCATGCCGTCGCTCACGCCACCCGGTGGATAGACCACGATCAGGCGCATCGGGCGATTCGGCCACGGCGATGAAGCCGTTGCGGCGTGCAGCAACTGTGGCGGCATGGCGCAGGCGGCTGCCAGCAGGGCGCCCGTGCGGTGCACGAAGCGCCGGCGGGACAGCAGGGCAACGCTCATGACCCGGGGTTCTCGCTCGCATGCCTGCGCAGCAGCGCGGCGAAATGCTGCGCGGGCAGGTTGTCTTCTTCCGCGCGCGACACCAGCGTGAGCGGCGCGTCGAGCTGGCCGCCGTCGGCGAGCCGCGCGTAGGCGATGGCATGCGCGTGCACGCCGGTCATCGAGGCCGGCACCACCGACAGGCCGACACCCGCGGCCACGAGGTTCAGGTTGGTCATCATGCGGTCCACCTCGGCCACCACGCGCGGGCGCAGGCCCTTGGCGTGGCACAGCGCCAGCAGCTCGGCATAGAGGCCCGGCGCGCCCGGACGGCGCACGAGGATGATGCCTTCCTCGCACAGCCGCGCGAGCGGCAGCGGGCGCGAGGCCTTGCTGCGGGCGAGGGCAAAACGGTGGTCGCTCGGCATCGCGACCAGCACCGGCTCGCGCAGCAGCGTCTCGAAGATCAGTCCCTCGGGTCGCGCCACCGGCACGCGCAGCAAGCCGCAATGCAGGCGGCCGGCCGCCAGCGCTTCGGTCAGTTCGGCCGCGTTGTTCTCGCGCAGCTGCAACTCCACGCCCGGGTGCTCGCGGCGAAAGGCGCGCAGTGCCTCGGGCACGAAGCGGTGCGCAGCGGCCGAGCTGGTGAAGCCGACCGCCAACGTGCCGACCTCGCCATTGGCCACGCGCGCCATGCGCTGTTTCATGGCCTCCATGTCCTGCAGCATGCGCAGCGCCTCGACCTGGAAGAGGCGGCCCGCATCGGTAAGCGCCACGCCGCGCGGATGGCGGCGGAACAGCAGCACGCCCAGCTCGCGCTCCAGCGCCTTGATGGTCTGGCTGAGCGGCGGCTGCTGGATGCCCAACTGCTCGGCGGCGCGCGTCATGTGGCCGGTCTCGGCAACGGCCACGAAGTACCGCAGCGGTCTTATCTCCACGCTAGCTCCACGTTGACTCCATATTTTTTTCGTATCGGATGTGTACTTTTATTTTATTTGACCCTAGGTCACCCGTGCACCTATCGTCCGGCCGCCCTTTCAAAAAAGAGCGGCCCACCGAGGCCGCATGCCGGAGACAAGACCATGCGCACACCGCGCCCCCACTCGATTTTCTCGATGATTGACGCCGCTCGTCGCGCCCGCCGTTCGTTCGGCCCCGCGATCGGCATTTCGCTGGTTTCACTGGTCCTGGCCGCTTGCGGCGGCGGTGGCGGAGGAGGCGGCGGCAGCGGCTTCTTCCCGATCGTGCCGAACAACCCGCCGGCAGACGGCGGCGGCCCGCCCGACAACCCGCCGCCCCCGCCCGTGGTGCCGGCGGTGGCCTGCGCGGACCTCGCGGGCAAGAGCCTGCCCGCGTCGCTCATCAGCCTGCCCACGGGCGGCGCGACTGTCGTCAGCGCCACGGCCGTGGCGGCGGGCGCTGCCGGCAACCCCAATGGCGACTACTGCAAGGTGCGCGGGACGATCCAGCCGGTCGATCCGACCTCGCAGTCCATCAATTTCGCGGTCAACCTGCCCGAGAAGTGGAACCAGAAGACCATCCACTTCGGCGGCGGCGGCTTCGATGGCGTGCTGATCGACGGCACCGAGGTGATCCGCTTCGGCCCCGCCGGCAAGCCCGCGCCGCTCGCGCTCGGGTACGCCACCTACGGCGACGACTCGGGCCACCAATCGAGCAGCATCACCGACGGCAGGTTTGCGGCCAACGACGAGCAACTGGCCAACTACGGCGGCCTGTCGCTCAAGAAGACGCGCGACGTGGCGCAGGCGCTGGTGTTCGCGCGCTATGCGGTCAAGCCCAAGCACGCCTACTTCCTCGGTACGTCTACAGGCGGGCGCGATGCGCTCAGCTACATCCAGCGCTGGCCGCTGGACTACGACGGCGTGATCGCCAACGAGCCCGCGCTCAACTACACGGGCACGCGGCTGTCGAACGTGGCCGTGGGGCGTGCGCTCTACAACAACGGCGGTGCGGGCTGGATGACCGTGGGCCAGACGATGCTGGTGCAGAACGCCGTGAAGGCGGCCTGCGACAAGCTCGACGGCGCGGTCGACAACATCGTGAGCAATGTTGAGAGCTGCCGCAAGCTGAACGAGCAGGTCCTCGCCGCGCTGCCGCGCTGTCCCGGCAACATCTCGACAGGCGACACCTGCCTGACGGAAGCCCAGATCCAGACCGTTCGCGCCATCGAGGCCCCACTGAACCTCAGCTATCCACTGGCCAACGGCGTCAAGCGCGCGGGCGGCTACAACCTCCTCGAGGGCACGCAGGTTGCGGGGCCGTACACCACGCGCGACCTCGGCACGACCAAGGTGCCGAAAAACCCGGCGACCTCGGCCGACGCCAACATGTACGTCACCGGCGACCAGTGGGCGAAATTCTTCGTGACGCGCAACGCCGGCTTCGATACGTTGACCTTGGATCCGCAGAATCCGGGCATGTACGCGGCGCGAGTGACAGAGGTGTCGAATCTCACCGATGCGACCAATCCCAACCTGGCGCCGTTCTTCGACCACGGCGGGCGAATCATCATGTTGCACGGATTGGCCGACGAGGTGATCAGCAACAACTCGACCATCGACTACTACAAGCAGGTCGTCGCCACCCTGGGCCAGGCGGCGGTGGACAAGGGCATGCGCTTCCACACCGTACCCGGCATGGGTCACGGTACGGGCGTGTTCATTCCCAACTGGGATTCGCTCGCGGCGCTCGAAGGCTGGGTCGAGGGCGGCCTTGCGCCGGCCACCGGCGTAGCGGTCGATGCGGTGCCCGCGACATACGGCCGCACGCGTCCGCTGTGCCTGTTTCCGTCGTGGCCCAGGTACGGTGGCAGCGGCAGCCTGGATGCGGCGGTCAACTACAGCTGCGTGACCGAGGTCGGCGATCCGCTGGCGTGCCCAAACCTGCCCGCAGTGGTGACGAGCTACAAGGGTGGTGACGGCTTCGGCGAGGAACTGCGCGTGCAGATCGACCCGGCCACCATGGCCTACACCGTGATCTTCGACACAACTGTGGGAGTTACAGCCCGCGCGGCGCAAAGCGGCTCTCTGGTGGCACACGGCAATTGCAGCTACAGGAACGCTGAGAGTGGAGCGATTTTCAGCTTCGGGGCTGGCGGTGTGCTGTCGGGCGGCGTGAAGGCGCCGATCGGCACGGGCTTCACGCCGCTGCTGGCCTTCCAGAAGACTTTTGACGGCACTGCCACGCCCGGTGACTTCAGCGCCATCGACGGCACATTCAACGCGGCGGGCGTGCTGCAAAACGAACCCGTTGCGACCGGTTATGGAGCGGCTATGAAGTTGCGCGCCGATGGCAGTTTCCAGTATTGCAGCCGTGATTCGGCGCCGGCGCCGACCGGCTTCATGGACTACGTCGCCAACTGCGCAAATACCGAGAAGGGCTACATCAGCTACAGCGCTGCGCGCGGGGCGTTCGACGTCTTCACCACGTTGGCGACCAGCAAAGCCGTCACGACCGGCGGTACGCTCAGCGGCTCGCTGGTGGTCGGACTGGTCAATGGTGTCGTGGTACCGCTGCATCTGATGCCCAAGTCCTTTACTCCGACCGCCGGCACAGACGTCGCTAAGGGCCTGCGCGTCCTTGCTTCGCTGAACCTGGCGTCTGGCGCGGCTGACGGCAACTACGCAATGTTGAGCGTGAATGGAGAGAACCACGATGCCACTGTGGCCAGCAGCGCATTCAATCTGGGCGGAGCGGCCGCAGCCTTGGCTTACAACGCGCCTGTGGCTGGGGTGGCTCAGGCTGATGCGGGCAGGCCCGGCAACTTGATCTTTAACAGCGGCGTCCTTGTGTTCCTCTCCACTGCCACGACAGGAACGAACGCGGCGCTGGAACTCGGAGTACGCCATTGAAAAAGCACCTCTCGCACCTTGCCGCCTTCGCCCTGATCGGCGCGACGCCGCTGCTGTCCGCGCACGCGGCGCCCAGCGCGCCGAAGCCCGCGACCTGCCCGGCACCCGTGCCCGAGGCCGCGCGCTGCTACACCGGTGAAGACGGCACGGGCGCGCTCTACTGGATCGCCATTCCGAAGGACTGGAACCGCGTCCTCGTGATGCACGCCCACGGCGGCCCCGAGACCGGTCCGCCCAAGCTCGAACGCAGCGAGGAAGACCTCAAGCGCTGGGCCATCACCGTGAAGGCCGGCTACGCCTGGGCCGGCTCCACCTACCGGCGCGGCGGCTACGGCGTGACGATGGCGGCCGAAGACACCGAGCGCCTGCGCCAGATCTTCGTGCGCCACTTCGGCCAGCCCAGGCGCACGCTGCTGCACGGCCAGAGCTACGGCGCGGGCGTGGCGGCGAAGGCTGCCGAACTCTATGCACCTGTCGGCGACGCGAAGAGCCCGTACGCCGGCCTGCTGCTCACCAGCGGCGTGCTCGGCGGCGGCAACAGCGCCTACGACTTTCGGCTCGACCTGCGCGTGGTCTACCAGTACGTCTGCCGCAACCATCCGCGCCCGGACGAGCCGCAGTACCCGCTGTGGATGGGCCTGCCGCTCGATTCGAAGCTCACGCGCGCCGAACTCGCCGCGCGCGTCAAGGAATGCACCGGCGTCGGCATGCCCGCCGCGCAGCGCACGCCCGAGCAGGCAGCGCGCCTGAAGACCATTCTTTCGGTCGTGAAGATCCAGGAGCGCTCGCTCCTCGGCCATCTGAACTGGGCGACGTGGCTCTTCCAGGACCTGGTGCAAAAGCGCCTGAACGGCCGCAATCCCTTCGGCAACATCGGCGTGGTCTACAGCGGCTCTGCCGACGATGCAGCGCTCAACGCCGGCGTGCTGCGCTACGCGGCCGACCCGCAAGCCAAGGGCGCGCTCGCGGCCGACAGCCAGCCCACGGGCCGCACCTCGCTGCCCACGGTCGGGCTGCACGCCATCGACGACCCGACCGCGTTCGTCGAACTCGAGAACGCCTACCGCCGCATCCGCGACGCGGCCGGTACAGGCGGCAACTTGGTGCAGAGCTTCAGCGCCGAGCGCGAGCACAGCTACCTCAGCGATGCGGAATACCCCGCGCTCTTCGGCGCGCTGATGGACTGGATCGACAAGGGCGAGAAACCCACGCCCCAGAGCCTGGCGCAACGCTGCGCCTCGCTTGCGCCGCGCTACGACACCGACGGCAAGAACGGCTGCCACATCAAGCCCGAATGGCAACCGCCCACGCTCGAGAGCCGCGTGCCTTCGCGCGCCCCCTGATTTTTCTTCTTTGACCTTGACGGAGACCTTCATGAAAAAACTGTTCGCTTTCGCAGCGATTGCCTTTGTCGTTGGCGCACATGCGCAGGACTTTCCCGCGGGCAAGCCCGTGACCATCGTCGTGCCCTTCGCGGCCGGCGGCCCGACCGACCGCGTGGCGCGCGACCTGGCCGAGGCGCTGCGCAAGCCGCTGGGCGGCGCGAGCGTGATCATCGACAACGTGCCCGGCGCCGGCAGCTCCATCGGCGCGGCCAAGGTGGCGCGCGCCACGCCCGACGGCTACACGCTGCTGCTGAACCACATCGCGATGGCGACCGTGCCGACGCTGGTGCGCAACGTGCCCTTCAAGGTCGAGACCGATTTCGAGTACTTGGGCATCGTCAACGACGTGCCGATGACGCTGATCTCCAAGCCCAGCCTGCCGGCCAACAACTACAAGGAGCTGACGGCCTGGATCGCCGCCAACAAGGGCAAGATCAACATCGGCAACGCGGGCGTGGGATCGGCCTCGCACCTGTGCGGCCTGCTCTTCCAGAGCGCGACCAAGACCGAGATGACGCCCGTGCCCTACAAGGGCACCGCGCCGGCCATCACCGACCTGATCGGCGGCCAGATCGACCTCCTGTGCGACCAGAGCACCAACACCTCGCCGCAGATCGAGGCGAAGAAGGTCAAGGCCTATGCGGTGACCACGCCCAAGCGCCTGACCACGCCGCTCTTGAAGGACCTGCCCACGCTCGACGAAGCGGGCCTGAAGAACTTCGAGGTCACGATCTGGCACGGCCTGTACGCACCCAAGGGCACGCCGGCACCGGTGTTGAAGAAGCTCAACGATGCGCTGAAGGTGGCGCTGAAGGACCCGGACTTCATCAAGCGCGAAGAGCTGCTGGGCGCCGTGGTCGCGACCGACGGCCGCATCGAACCGGCGGGCCACAAGAAGTTCGTGGTGGGTGAGATTGCGAAGTGGACGCCTGTGATCAAGGCGGCCGGCGTCTACGCGGACTGACGCAGGTTGATCGGGAGCGCCGCTGTTCAGCGCGGCGCTCGCCGTTCATTCCGCGGAGGTCGGCGTGGACTCTGCCGTCCACCGCGCATGCGATGCACTCAGGTGATGGAGCATCGCCGCCACCGCAGCCTGCGGATCGCGCGCTTCCAGCGCGCGGTAGATCGCCTCGTGTTCCACGAACGCCGCCTTCCAGGCTTGCGAATCCTCGGTGCGCGCACTCATGCGCGACGAGATCGGGCTGTGCCGCCCGTCGAACAGTTCTCCCACCAGCCGCACGAGCACCGAGTTGCCCGTCATCTCCGCGATGGCGAGGTGAAAGCGCCGGTCGTTCTCGATCTGCGTGCGGCCATTGAGGCCGTCCTGGCGCATGCTTTCCAGCGATGCCCTCACGCGCTCCAGAAGCGGCGGCGTGACGCGCGCCGAAGCCAGCGTGACCACCGAGCCTTCGAGCATCGCGCGCGCCTGCATCATTTCGGACGGGCTCTCGCCGACCGCCGGCGTTGCGCGCTCGGGCGCGTCGTGCGACGCGCAAACGTAGACGCCTGAGCCCATCCGAATCTCGATGCGCCCGTCGATTTCCAGGGCGATCAGCGCCTCGCGCAGCGATGGCCGCGACACCCCCAACTGCAACGCCAGTTCCCGCTCCGGGGGCAGCCGCGCGCCGGCGGGCAGGTTGCGGTCGCGGATGAAAGCCCGGATCTGGTCCGCGATCTGTTGGTAGAGCCGGCGGGTGTCGTTGGGTTTGGCGGAAGGCTGCATGGCGTCGATGCGGAAACGGAAGGCGATCTGGTCATGCCAGTTTGACATCTTCAAACGCCTACTTTTCGCTTATTTCGCTGCCTTCTCTTCGGGATAACCCGAAAAGGGTTTGTTCTGGTAAGGCCAATTAATCAATATGGCAAAGTGGTCATACCAAATTGGTCAGGCCAAAAGGGCTGTCACACACCAGTACCTGTTCCCGGTCCGCATCCATCCATTCAGAAAACAACAGGAGACAAGAAGATGAATTCCAGAACCAGCGCCGTGGTGGGCGCCTTGTGCGCCTGCCTCGGCCTCGGCGCGACGAACGCCCAGGCCCAGAGCAGCGTGACCCTCTACGGTCGCGCCGTGGCAGGCGTCGATTACCAGAACAACATCGCCAACGACGCGGGCCAGGGCAGGGGCCACCTGTGGCGCGCGGCTGGCAACCAATGGGGCACCAGCATGCTGGGCGTGAAGGGCACGGAGGATCTGGGCGGCGGAATGGCCGCCTTCTTCGTGCTGGAAGGCGGCTTCGACCTGCCCAAGGCCAAGCCCAACGGCGCCGACCTGCTGCTGAACCGCCGCTCCTACGTCGGCCTGCAGGACTACTGGGGCAAGCTGGTGCTGGGCAAGAACCTGTCGATCGCCAACGACGTCTGGTACATCGACCCGACGGGCCAGCAGTTCATCGGCACGGCGACGCTCGTGCGCGGGCGCAACTGGCAGGGCAACGACAACGGCGTCGAATACACGACGCCGACCTGGGGCGGCTTCAGCGCCACCGTGCAAACGGGCCTGGGCGAGCAGACCGACGGCTTCACGAAGCTGCGCAAGGATGGCATCTCGGTCTCGTACATCGCGCCCTCGTTCGAAGTGCGCGCCATCTACGACTTGGCGCGCGACAAGAACGGCAAGTACTCCGATCTCTTCAATCAGTCCAAGGAGCTCACGCTCGGCGGCACCGCCACTTTCTTCGACGACCTGAAGATGTTCGTCGGCTACCAGCGGCTGTCGGCGCCCGATGCGCCGCTCAGCGCGCCGAGCAAGGCCAACCACTACTGGGTCGGCGCCAACTACAGGATCACGCCGTGGCTGACGCTGATCGGCTCGATGTTCCGCGTCACGCAGAACCGGAACGCGGGCAGCGCCAACCTGTACATGCTGGGCGCGAACTACGCGCTCTCCAAGCGCACGCTGCTCTACGCATCGGTGGGCAAGGTCTACAACAGCGAGACCGCCAACTTCTCGGTGGAAGCCACCAACAACAACCCGGCCGCGGGCGGCAAGCAGTCGGGTACGTATTTCGGCATCAGCCATACGTTCTGAAGCAGGAGGCGATCCATGAACGAGACGCGCAATCCTCAAGACCTCCAGCGCCGTGCGCTGCTCAAGCTCAGCGGCGCGGTGTCCATGCTGCCGGTGCTGCAGGCATGCGGCGGCGGTGGTGGCGGTGCGGCATCGGGCGGGCTGCCGGCCGGCGGCACCGGAGCGGCCGCTCCGGCAGCGGGCGCAGGCGAGCCGATCGCCTCGGTGGAAACGCCCGCGCTGTTCGCGCCGGCCAAGATCGCGTCGCGTGCCCTCTGGTACGACAGCCCGGCCTCCGACTGGGAATCGCAGGCGCTGCCCATCGGCAACGCGCGCCTCGGCGCGATGCTGTTCGGCGGCGCCTTCAACGAGCGCATCCAGTTCAACGAGCAGAGCCTGTGGGGTGGGGTCAACAACTACGACAACGCGCTCGCCGGCAAGAACGACGATGCCTTCGACACGAGCGTGACGGGCTTCGGCAGCTACCTGGCCTTCGGCGACATCGCGCTCGCCTTCACCGGGGGCGCGGCGTCGCCCCAGGTGACCTGGCCCGCGCCGCAAGGCACTGCCTCTGCCAGCGAAGGCGTGGCCAGGAGCGTGGATGGAAGCAGCGGAACCAAGTGGTGCATCGACGGCCCGGGCGCTCTGGTGCTTTGGCAGGCCGAGCTGCCGCAGGCGGCCGTCGTCGCGGCCTACACGCTGACGAGCGCCAACGACGTACCGGCGCGCGATCCGCAGCAATGGACCTTCGCGGGATCGAACGACGGCGCGACATGGACCTCGCTGGACACGCGCTCGCTGCCTGCACCGTTCGAATCGCGCGCGCAAGCCAAGGCGTTCAGCTTTGCCAACACGACGGCCTACCGTTTCTACCGGTTCGCCTTCGTGCCCAAGGCGGGCGTGAGCCACTTCCAGGTGGCGGAGATCGCGCTTGCGGGTGTCGACCTCAAGCCGGGCGCCGAAGCGGCCACTTCGGGCTACCGCCGCACGCTGGATCTCGGCATCGGCGTGCACACCACCGAGTTCAGTACCGGCGGCCGCAAGTTCGTGCGCGAGGCTTTCGCCAGCAAGGTCGACGACGTGATGGTGTTCCGCTACACCGCCAGCGATGCGCGCGCGTTCTCCGGCACGCTCGCACTGACCTCCAAGCAGAGCGCCACCGCGACGGCCGATGCCGCCGCGGGCCAGGTGTCATTCAGCGGGACCCTGGCCAACAGCCTGAAATACGCCTGCACGGTGCAGGTGGTGAAGGAAGACGGGCAGCTCGCCGTGGCCGGCAATGCGCTGCGCTTCGATCAGTGCACCAGCCTCACCTTGCTGGTCGATGCGCGCACCGACTACAAGCTGGACTACGCCGCCGGCTGGCGCAGCACCGACCCCGCGCCGCGCGTGCAGGCCGCGCTCGCGGCGGCCGCCGCGAAGACCTACGACACGTTGCGCCAGGCGCATGTCGCGGATTTCGGCGCGGTCATGTCGCGCGCCAGCGTCACGTGGGGCGAAAGTGATGCTGCCGCGCTGGCGCTGTCCACGCGCCAGCGGCTGGAGCGCTATGCGGGCGGCGCGGCGGACCCGGGCCTGGAGCAGGCGATGTTCGACTACGGCCGCTACCTGCTCGTCAGTTCGTCGCGGCAAGGCGGCCTGCCCGCCAACCTGCAGGGCCTGTGGAACGACAGCAATTCCCCGGCCTGGGCGAGCGACTACCACACCAACATCAACGTGCAGATGAACTACTGGGGCGCCGAGAGCACCGGTCTCCCGGACTGCCACACGCCGCTGGTCGACTTCGTCTCGCAGGTCGCCGAGCCGAGCCGGATCGCGACGAGGAACGCCTTCGGCGCCGCCACGCGCGGCTGGACGGCGCGCACCAGCCAGAGCATCTTCGGCGGCAACGCCTGGAACTGGAACAACGTCTCCAGTGCCTGGTATGCGCAGCACCTGTACGAGCACTTCGCGTTCACGCAGGACCTGAACTACCTGCGCAATACCGCCTATCCGATGCTCAAGGAAATCTGCCAGTTCTGGGAGGACCGCCTGAAGCTGCGCACCGACGGCCTGCTCGTGGCGCCCAACGGCTGGTCGCCCGAACACGGGCCGACCGAAGACGGCGTGATGTACGACCAGCAGATCATCTGGGACCTGTTCCAGAACTACCTGGACGCGGCCCGCACGCTGAACATCGATGCGGCCTATCAGGCGACCGTGGCCGGCATGCAGGCGAAGCTCGCCCCGAACAAGATCGGCAAGTGGGGCCAGCTGCAGGAATGGCAGGGGGACATCGACGACCCCAAGGACAACCACCGCCACACCTCGCATCTGTTCGCCGTGTACCCGGGGCGCCAGATCACGCCTGCAAAGACGCCCGCGTTCGCCGCCGCTGCGCTGGTGTCGCTGAAGGCGCGTTGCGGCGAGGTGCCCAACCAGCCGTTCACCGCATCGATGGTGACCGGCGACAGCCGCCGTTCGTGGACCTGGCCCTGGCGCTGCGCACTCTTCGCGCGGCTGGGCGATGCCGGGCGCGCGCAGACGATGCTGCGCGGCCTGCTGACCTACAACACGCTGCAGAACCTCTTCTGCAACCACCCGCCGTTCCAGATGGACGGCAACTTCGGCATCTCCGGCGCGCTGACCGAGATGCTGCTGCAAAGCCACGAAGGCGTGATCGTGCTGCTGCCGGCCTGTCCGGACGACTGGAAGGCAGCCGGCGCATTCAACGGACTGCGTGCGCGGGGCGGCTATCGCGTGAGCTGCACGTGGAAGAACGGCGTGGTCGCTTCCTATGAAATCGTCGCGGACAAGGCGCGCGACAAGAAGCCGGTGCGGGTGCGCATCAACGGTGAAGAACGCGATGTCACGCCCACGTGACGCAATGAACAGATGACTTCCAACAGACTCCAGAACAAGACGATCCTCGTCACCGCAGCCGCGCAAGGCATCGGCCTCGCCACCGCACTGGCCTGCGCACGCGAGGGCGCGCAGGTGATCGCGACCGACATCAACGCCGGGCTGCTCGACAAGCTCGCGCAAACATCGCCCGGCATCCGCACGGCGGTGCTCGATGTGCGCAGCGCGGATGCAATCGCCGCGCTGGCCGCCGAACTGCCCGCGCTCGACGGCCTCTTCAACTGCGCAGGCTACGTGCACCACGGCAGCGTGCTCGATTGCGACGAGGCCGCATGGGACTTCAGCTTCGACCTCAACGTCAAGAGCATGTACCGCATGGTGCGCGTCTTCCTGCCGGGCATGCTCGACAAGGCGGAGAAGGAGGGCGGTGGTGCATCGATCGTCAACATGGCGTCGATGGCTTCGTCGGTCAAGGGCTTTGCGAACCGCTTTGCCTATGGTGCCTCCAAGGCCGCGGTGATCGGCATGACGAAAGCGCTCGCGGCGGACCATGTGAAGCAGGGGCTGCGCTGCAATGCGCTGTGCCCCGGCACGGTGGACACGCCTTCGCTGCGCGAGCGCATCGCCGCCGCGCCCGACCCGGAGCAGGCCGAGCGCGACTTCATCGCACGCCAGCCCATGGGTCGCCTCGCGGTGGCCGAAGACATCGCGCCGCAAGTCGTGTACCTGCTCGGCGACGAGTCGCGCTTCGTGACCGGACAGGTGGTGCTCGTCGACGGCGGCGTTACCATCTGACGAGAGACGAAGGGTGCCAAGCAGCATGACACAGCGCATCGACTCGCATCATCATTTCTGGCGACCCGCGCGCGGCGACTACGCGTGGCTGCGCGCCGATGTGCCCGCCCTCGCGCCGCTGGTGCGCGACTTTCTTCCCGAGCATCTCGCGCCCCTGTTGCAAGCGCATGGCATACAGCAGACGGTGCTGGTGCAGGCCGCCGATTCGGAAGCCGAAACCGACTTCATGCTCGAACTGGCCACCGCGAACGATGTGGTGGGCGGCGTGGTCGGCTGGGTCGACTTGAGCAGCCCCGATGCCGTGGCGTCGATCGAACGCATGGCGCGGCACCCCAGGTTCAAGGGCGTGCGGCCGATGCTGCAAGACCTGCGCGACGACGACTGGATCACGCACATGCCGCGTCCCGATGCGGTGCGGGCGCTGGTGCGCCTGGGCCTGCGTTTCGATGCGCTGGTGCAGCCGCGGCATCTGTCCTCGCTGATCCGCTTTCTGAAGGAGTGGCCGCAACTGCCCGTGGTGATCGACCATGCGGCCAAACCGCCGCTGGGTGCACGCGACAGCGAAGCCTTTGCCATCTGGCGCAAGCACATGAATGCGCTTGCGGCGCTGCCGCAGGTGTGCTGCAAGTTCTCGGGCCTCTGGGGCGAATCGCCGCAGGCTGCACACCACGATGTCGACATGGCGGCGCGTGTCGTGCGTCCGGTGTGGGAGCACCTGCTCGAGAGCTTCGGCCCCGCGCGCCTCATGTGGGGCAGCGACTGGCCGGTGCTCAACCTGGCGGGCGACTACGCGGGCTGGATCGCGGTCAGCCAGGCCTGCATCGGCGGCCTCTCGGCCACCGAGCAGGCGCAAGTCTGGCGGGGCACGGCGCAACGCTTCTATGACCTCTCGACGGACTGAACGCGTCACCATGCAACCCATCGTCACCATCCGCGACCTCTGCAAATCCTTTGTCGGCGTGCGCGCCCTCGACAAGGCCCGGTTCGACCTGCGGTCCGGCGAGGTGCATGCACTCATGGGGGAGAACGGCGCGGGCAAGTCCACGCTCATGAAAGTGCTGGCCGGCGTCTACAGCAAGGACTCGGGCGAGGTGCTGATCGACGGCCGGCCCGTGGACATCGCGAGCCCGCGCGCCGCGCAGGCGCTGGGCATCGGGATCATCCATCAGGAACTGAACCTGATGAACCACCTGAGCGCCGCGCAGAACATCTTCATCGGCCGCGAGCCGCGCGGGCGATTCGGCTTCTTCATCGACGAGGATGCCATGCGCACAGAGACGCAGCGCATCTTCGATCGCATGAACCTGCGGCTCGATCCGCACACGCCGGTCGGCGAACTCACGGTGGCCAAGCAGCAGATGGTGGAGATCGCCAAGGCGCTCTCGTTCGACTCGCGCGTGCTCATCATGGACGAGCCCACCGCAGCGCTCAACAACGAGGAAGTGGCCGACCTGTTCCGCATCATCGGCCAGCTCAAGTCGCAAGGCGTAGCCATCGTCTACATCTCGCACAAGATGGATGAGCTCAAGCGCATCGCCGACCGCGTGACCGTGATGCGCGACGGCCAGTACATCGCCACCGTGTCGATGGCCGCAACGCCGATGGACACGCTGATCGCCATGATGGTGGGCCGCCAGCTCACCGAGGTGGAGAACGATTTTCCCGACACCTCGGGCAACGAGATCGTGCTGGAGGCGCGAGGCATCACGCGCGGATCGATGGTGCGCGATGCGAGCTTCGTGCTGCGCAAAGGCGAGATCCTGGGCTTCGCGGGGCTGATGGGCGCGGGCCGCACGGAGCTCGCACGCGCGGTGTTCGGTGCTGACCCCATCGATGCGGGCGAGGTTTTCGTGCGCGGCAGGAAGGTGTCGATCAAATCACCCGAGGATGCGGTGTCGCACGGCATCGGCTACCTCTCCGAAGACCGCAAGCACTTCGGCCTGGCGACCGGCATGGACGTGGAAACCAACATCGCGCTGCCGAGCATGAAGAAATTTTTGTCGATGGGCGTCTTCATCGACCAGGCGGCCATCGAGGCGGCCGGCAAGCGCTATGTGAAGCAGCTCAACATCAAGACGCCTTCGGTGCACCAGCAGGTGCGGCTGCTCTCGGGCGGCAACCAGCAGAAGATCGTGATCGCCAAGTGGCTGCTGCGCGACTGCAGCGTGCTCTTCTTCGACGAGCCCACACGCGGCATCGACGTGGGCGCGAAGGCCGAGATCTATCGGCTGCTCAACGAACTGGCCGCAGAGGGCAAGGCCATCGTGATCATCTCTTCGGAGTTGCCCGAGATATTGCGCGTGAGCCACCGCGTGCTGGTGATGTGCGAAGGCCGCATCACCGGCGAACTGGCGGGGCGCGAAGCCTCGCAGGAAAAGATCATGCAGCTCGCCACCCGGCGTGAAGCTGCCGCCACCGCATGACGACTGGAGACAACCCCTTGACGACCCCCACCGCTACCACCGCCGCCGCCACCCCGGACGCGCCCGGCTTTTCGCTGAAAGCGCGGCTCTTTCGGCCCGCCACGCGGCAGAAACTCCTGGCCTTCGCCAGCCTCATCGCGCTGATGGTGTTCTTCAGCTTCGCGTCGCCGCAGTTCCTGCAGACCGACAACCTCGTGAGCATCCTGCAGTCGACCGCGGTGAACGGCGTGCTGGCCATCGCCTGCACCTTCGTCATCATCACCGCGGGCATCGATCTCTCGGTGGGCACGCTCATGACCTTCTGCGCCGTCATGGCCGGCGTGGTGCTCACCTACATGGGCATGCCGCTGGCGCTCGGCATCGCGGCGGCGATCTTCTTCGGCGCGCTGGCCGGGTTCGTCTCGGGCGTGCTGATCGCCAAGCTCAAGATCCCGCCGTTCATCGCGACGCTGGGGATGATGATGCTGCTCAAGGGCCTGTCGCTCGTGATCTCGGGCACCAAGCCGATCTACTTCAACGACACGCCGGGCTTCACCGCCATTTCGCAGGACTCGCTGATCGGCGATCTCATCCCGTCGCTGCCGATTCCGAATGCGGTGCTGATCCTGTTCCTGGTGGCCGTGGCCGCGAGCATCCTGCTCAACAGGACCATCCTCGGGCGCTACACCTTCGCGCTCGGCAGCAACGAGGAGGCGGTGCGCCTGTCGGGCGTGAACACCGACTTCTGGAAGGTCGTTGTCTACACGGTGAGCGGCGGCATTTGCGGCATCGCGGGCCTCCTGATTGCCTCGCGCCTGAACTCCGCGCAGCCGGCGCTGGGGCAGGGCTACGAACTCGATGCCATCGCGGCCGTGGTCATCGGCGGCACCTCGCTCAGCGGCGGCACCGGCACCATCGTCGGCACGATCATCGGCGCCTTCATCATGAGCGTGCTGACCAACGGGCTGCGCATTCTCTCGGTCGCACAGGAGTGGCAGACGGTGATCACGGGCGTGATCATCATCCTGGCCGTGTACGCGGACATCCTGCGCCGCCGCAGCAGCAGCAACAAGCACTGAACCGCTCCCCGCTTCCTGCTTTCCCCATTTCATTTCTACAACCACAGGAGACCTTGGCATGATTCAACGAAGAGCAGTCACCACCACGCTGGGCGTGGCCCTCATCGGCCTGTCGGGCCTGGTGCAGGCACAGCAGGCACAGCAGGCGCAGGAGATCTACATTCCGCTCGTGTCCAAGGGCTTCCAGCATCAGTTCTGGCAGGCCGTGAAGTCCGGCGCCGAGCAGGCGGCCAAGGACCTGAAGGTGAAGGTCAGCTTCGAGGGACCCGAGTCGGAGTCGATGGTCGACAAGCAGATCGACATGCTCTCCGCCGCGCTCGCCAAGAAGCCGCAGGCCATCGGCTTTGCAGCGCTCGACAGCCAGGCCGCCATTCCGCTCTTGAAGAAGGCGCAGGCCGCGAAGATTCCCGTGGTGGCGTTCGACTCGGGCGTGGACAGCGACATTCCTGTGACCACCACCACGACCGACAACAAGGCTGCCGCCGCGCTCGCCGCCGACAAGATGGCCGAGCTGATCGGCAAGTCGGGCGAAGTGGCACTCGTGGTGCACGACCAGACCAGCCGCACCGGCGTGGACCGGCGCGACGGCTTCGTGAACCGCATCAAGTCGACCTACCCGAACATCAAGATCGTGAGCGTGCAGTACGGCGGCGGCGACCAGCTGAAATCGACCGAGATCACCAAGTCGATCTTGCAGGCCTCGCCGAACCTCAAGGGCATCTTCGGCGCCAACGAGGGCTCCGCCATCGGTGTGGTCAACGGTGTGAAGGAGATGAAGCGGAGCGGCAAGGTCGTGATCATCGGCTACGACTCGGGCAAGCAGCAGAAGAACGCCATCGCCGACGGCAGCATGGCCGGCGCGATCACGCAGAACCCGGTGGGCATGGGCTACAAGACCGTGGAGATGGCGGTGAAGGCGATCAAGGGCGAGAAGCTGCCCAAGGTCGTGGACACGGGCTTCTTCTGGTACGACAAGACCAACATCACCGATCCCAAGATCGCCGCGGTGCTGTACGACTGATCCCTTTTCTCTCCGAAGACCCTGTTCATGACCATCGTTCGATCCATGCGCGTACTGGACGTGCGCTTTCCCACGTCGCAGCAGCTCGACGGCTCCGACGCGATGAACCCCGACCCGGACTACTCCGCGGCATACGTCGTGCTGGAGACCGACCAGCCGGGGCTCGAAGGCCATGGCCTGACCTTCACCATCGGCCGCGGCAACGAGATCTGCTGCGCGGCCATCGAGGCGATGCGCCACCTGGTCGTCGGGCTCGACCTGCAGTGGGTGGCCGAGGACATGGGCCGCTTCTGGCGGTACATCACGTCGGACAGCCAACTGCGCTGGATCGGCCCCGACAAGGGCGCGATCCACCTGGCGACCGGCGCGGTGGTCAATGCGGTGTGGGACCTGTGGGCCAAGTCCGAAGGCAAGCCGGTGTGGCAACTCGTGGCGGACATGAG
>Ga0157370_10001541_pt1 | contig 28510 bp, 22 predicted proteins | sample C35metaG_FD_113463 | JGI IMG/M metagenome (GOLD analysis project Ga0157370, IMG submission 113463) | Corn rhizosphere microbial communities from Kellogg Biological Station, Michigan, USA - C3-5 metaG | ecosystem: Host-associated > Plants > Roots > Rhizosphere > Soil | place: USA: Michigan...
CGAGCGCGGGCGCACTCCGCTGCAACGGCGCGTCCGCAGTACCGAGCGCGGGCGCACTCCGCTGCAACGGCGCATTGCCGGGCGCGGGCGGCGGCGCTCCCGCCAAGGCCTTTCGCATGTCGCTGGCGAGCTGATCCGCCGTCGGCCCAACCACCACTTGAAGGGTACCGGCCGATGGGCGCACAACGCCACGGGCTCCCAGCCGCTTCAGCGCCCCTTCGTCGACGCCGCTTTGGGAATCTACCGACAGCCGCAAGCGCGTCGTGCAGGCATCGATGGAACGAATGTTCGCGCCCCCGCCCAGCGCATGGATAAAGCTCCACGCTTGCTCGCTTTCGGTAGCTCCCCGCACCGCTTCGCCCTTGGCGACGAGTGCTTCCGGCGCCTCGCGCCCCGGAGTCTTCAGGTCGAACCTGACGATCGCGAAGCGAAACAGGCCGTAATACAGCGCAAAATAGACGAGGCCGACCGGAAAGAGCAGCCAGGGGTGGGTGGCCTTGCTGAAGTTCAGGACGTAGTCGAACAGGCCGGCGGAGAACCCGAAGCCCAGGCGTACGTGCAGCGCATTCATGATGACGAAGGCCAGCCCGGTGAGAACTGCGTGTATGGCGTACAGTGCGGGCGCGAGGAACAGAAAAGTGAACTCGATGGGCTCAGTGACGCCGGTCAGAATCGACGTGAATGCGATGGACCCGAGCAAGCCCCCTACAGCCTTGCGGCGTTCCGGGCGCGCAGTGTGATACATCGCCAGGCACGCCGCCGGCAGCCCGAACATCATGACGGGGAAGAATCCTGCCATGAAAGCGCCCGCGCCGGGGTCGCCGGCGAAGAAGCGCTTGAGATCGCCGGTGACACCGTTGTAGTCACCGAGCAGAAACCACGCGATGTTGTTGATGATGTGATGCAGGCCGGTCACGATCAGCACGCGATTCAAGACGCCGTAGGCGAACAGTCCGAAAGCGCCCGCGTGCAGCACCGAATGGCTCAGCGCGTCCATGCCCGTCTCGAGCGATTGCCATTCCCACCCGAACAGCGCCGCCAGCCCCAGCCCCGCAAAGCCGGCCGCGATCGGAACGAACCGCCGCCCGCCGAAGAACGCCAGATAGCTCGGCAGGCGAATGTCACTGAAGCGGTTGTAGAGCGCCCCAGCGATGAGCCCCGAGAGAATGCCGGCAGGCACGCTCAACTTGCCGAGCTCACGCGCCTTGTAGGCTGCCGCCGCGAGATCCTGGGCCTGCCCGCTCAAGCCCGCCAGCGCCTCGTGAGGCACGACGATCAGCACCTGCGCACCTTGGGTGGCAACGAGATAACCCACGACACTCGCAAGGCCCGCAGCGCCGTGATTCTCCCGAGCCAGACCCACCGCGACGCCGACGGCGAACAGCAAGCCGAGATTGTCGAAGATCGCGCTGCCCGCCGCGGCCATCGAGGCGAAGTTGAGGAGGTCCGGCTGCCCGAGGCGCAACAACAGACCCGCGATTGGCAACACGGCTATGGGCAGCATCAGCGCCCCGCCCACGCGTTGGAGCTTTGCCAGTATCGACTTCATCGCATCACCTCGGCATTGGATTCGCGCCGGCGCGCAAGCAACGCTCGCACAGCCCCGGCGGACTCCTGCTCCAACGCATTGCGCGCCAGCTCGCGGCACTCGCGCAGATCAAGCGTGCCGATCAGCGCTTTCAGCTCACCGAGCGCCGAGGGCACCACGGACAACTCCTCTACTCCCAGGCCGATCAACACCGGGACGGCAAGCGGATCCGAGGCCAGCCCACCGCACACCGCCACGGTGCGCGAATGCGTCCTTGCGGCCATCGTCGTCTCCGCAATCAGGCGCAGCACGGCCGGATGAAGCGCATCCAGACGCTGCGCGAGCTCGGCATGCCCGCGATCCATTGCCAGCGCGTACTGGGTAAGGTCGTTCGTCCCAAGCGAGAGGAAGTCGGCAGCGCGCGCGAGGCTCCCCGCCATCATGGCAGCAGCGGGCGTCTCGATCATCGCGCCAACGCGAATGGCAACTTCGGATGCGTTGGCCATGGCTGCCCGCTCCTCCTCGACCATCCGGCGCACCGCGCGCACTTCTGCGGCATCGGTAACCATCGGCAACAGAATGCGGCATTGCCCGAAAGGGCGAACGCCGAGGATCGCGCGCAGCTGTACCCGCAGAAGATCCGGATTCCGCAGACTCGTCCGCACGCCGCGCAGCCCGAGAGCCGGGTTGTCCTCGTGAGGCAGCGGCAGATAGGGAATCGGCTTGTCGCCGCCGATGTCCAGCGTCCGGATGACGACCGGATGACCCGTGAACGCGGTGGCGATCTCCTGATAACGCGCGGCCTGCTCGGACTCGCCCGGAGGCTCGGTGCGCTCGAGAAACAGAAACTCCGTTCGCAGCAGGCCGCAGCCCTCCGCTCCGTTGCGAACCGCCGCCTGGGCCTCCGCCAGGGAGCCGACGTTGGCAAAGACCTCGATTCGGGTTCCGTCCGCCGTCCTGCACTGCGCACCCGCAGCGGCCGCCGCTTCCGCCAGCTGTCTGCGACGCGCCGCGAGGCGCCCCTGCGCCTCCCGGAGCACCGCTTCCACCGGATCCACTTGCAACAGGCCGGCGTTCGCATCCACCAGGAGCGTCGTGCCGTTCTCGATTTCCAACACATCCGGGCCCAGAGCGACGAGCGCCGGAATGCCCATGGCAGCAGCCAGGATCGCCGCATGTGAGGTGGAACCGCCCGCCGCCATGCAGATCGCACCAACCCGGGTCGCATCCAGCGACACGAGCTGCGACGGAAGCAGGTCGCGCGCGATGAGAATGGCATCCCGCGGGATGTCGGTGCTCGCCGGCACAGCGCCCTGCAGCGCGAGCAGCACCTGGGTCTCCAGATCGAGCAGGTCGTCGATGCGCTCGCGCATGCGTGAATCGTTCAGATCCCGTAACGCGTCGACACTGACCCTGAGAGCCGCTCTCCAGGACCACCCGGCACTCTTGCCCTTCGCGATCCACGCGTTGGACGAGGCCAGGAGCTGCGGATCCTCCAACAGCTCCAGATGTGCGCTGACGATTTCCCGCCCAGTGCTGGATGCCGTCTCGAGGCGCTGACGCAACGCAGCGGCAACTATCGCTCGCGCGTTCTCGAGCGCGGTGCCCTCGAATGGGACGCCGGCGCCCGCCTCCACCACGCTCACCTCGGGCCGCCCGAACCGGAAGGCGCGACCGATAGCCAGTCCGCGACTGGCGATGACACCGTGCATGACCCTAGCGCCGTCGAGGCGCGCCATCGCGCTATCAGGAGGCGAAGCGTCCCCGGGGCAGGACGCCGCGGCGTCAGGCCGCGAAGCGCCACCAGCGGACGATGCCGCGGCGTCACGATGTGACGCGCCACCGCCAGGCGCGCCCGCAGCACCAGCCGCGGCGACCGAGCCACCAGCTCCGACAACACCCGCGAGTGCCTCCACTGCCGCGTGCGCATCGGGCCCACGCGCTTCAATCACAATCTCATCGCCGCAGCGAACTCCAAGGGACATCAGGGCGACGGTGCTGCGAGCGTCGGCCTGATGGCCGTTCGCCGAGACCTGCACCTCAGCCGCCAGTCGCTTGATCGAGTTAACGAGCAGCGCAGCCGGACGTGCGTGGATCCCATGCTCGAACGGAACGTGCATGCGCCGCACGACGCCACCGGCGGTCGAATCCGAAACGCAGCGCGGATCGCTCTCCCCGACCGCAAGCTCCATCAGGAAGTCTCCAGCGCGCAAGGGTCCGTCCTCGCAGCGGCGCAGGATGCCGAAACCGCGGCCTGCGGTGAGGATTACGGGCGTCAGCAGACTCTTGGCACGCTGGGCTACGACATCCATGTCGAAGCTGATCAAAGGCTCACCGGCACGGACGTGCGCCCGCGGACTGGTGTGCTGCTCGAAACCCTCGCCGCCGAGCCCTACGGTGTCTATGCCGACGTGGATCAACACCTCGATGCCGCCGGCTGCGCGCACAGTCACCGCATGCCGGGTTGCCGGAAGCAGGATGATTTCACCATCACACGGTGCGAGGACCGTCGCGGAAGTAGGGTCTATCAGCACGCCATCGCCGAGCATGCGGCCGGCGAACACCGGATCGGGTGCTTCCTCGAGTGAAGAGCACCAGCCGGCCAGAGGTGCAAGCAGCCTCAGATGCGCCATCGGCGAGCTCACTCCAGCAGTTGCACCCAATCGATCGCCCACAGCGGATCGAGTTGGTGCTGCGTGAACTTCAAGCACAGATCGTGTCGCCCGGGCCGCGCTTGGAGCGTCGCCGGCGGCAGCGTCGTGACCGCATTGTTTCCTACGGCCGGTTCCAGGGGAAGCACCGCGGCCGGCGGCCCTTCGCAGCTGTCGATCCGCACCTCCAGCTCCCCTGCGCTGGTGCGCGGCGGATTCAGCTTGATCGCCTGCCGCTCGGCGCCGACTCGAAAGTTGAATGGCACCTGCCCAACGGCTGCCTGGACGCTCGTGACATGCGACAGATCGACCCCGGTGAACATCCAGCAGGGGTTGAGGATATCGATCGAAAACACTGCGCGCGGCTCGCCGGTATTCACTGGGGCGTCATCCTCGAGGGACAACAGCAGCTTGCGGGTACACGGCTGCAGCTGGTGGCTGGAGCGCCGCTCGAGTGCACGGATGTCCAGCCCCCGCGAGACGATGCCGGCGAGGCTCTCGCGATCTTGAAAGACCCCGGCGCGCAGCTCGCCGCGAGCAGGAACATCGAGGGGATGGGTGTAGAGGGGCGCCGCGGGGCCCGGGTCGCTGCCATCGAGGGTGTAGCGGATGTCGCCGAAACCGGCTTGATTTTCCAGGCTCAGATGAACGCTCTCGCGCTCGCGATCCAGATCCGCCTGGACATTCACGGCGAAGACATCGGTGGAATACTGCAGGCCGAGGGCTCGATAGCGATCCAGCTCCCGCGGCAACCGCCGGATAAAACTTTGCCAGTCGATGTGTTGGGGATTGGACCACCCGACCTCGGCGACTGCGGCCGCACGCGGGAAGGTCATCTCCTGCACTCTCTCCGCGGTCCGGATGTGCTCGGTCCAGATGTTGGCCTGCACTCCGAGCACGTGGGAGCGTTGCTGCGGTTCAATGGCGGCGGGCATGGGATCGAAGCGATAAACGTCTTCGAGCCGAATCACTGTCTCACGGCCGGGAGGCTCGTCACGACGGGCGCCTTGCGCGTTGTCGAAATAGAGCGTCGGCGACGGCGACAGCACCGTGTCGTGGCCGCTCGCGGCAGCCGTCAGCGCACCCGCCGTCCCACGCCAGGACATCACCGCCGCATCGGGCCCGATGCCTCCCTGGAGAATCTCATCCCAACCGATGAGCCTGCGACCGTGCGATTGCAGATACTGTTGCATCCAGCGCGTGAAATAGCCCTGCAGGGCGGTCGCATTGCGGATGCCGAGCTCCCGCATGCGCGCCTGCACGCGCGCCGAGGCTTTCCATTGATCGGTGACGACCTCATCCCCTCCTACGTGCACATACTCACCGGGGAACAGCTCGATCAGCTCATCGAGCACATTCTTGAGAAACTCGAACGTCGAGGGCTGTGGGCTCAGCAGATTGTCGTAGACGCCCCAGTCGGCGGGGACGGCCGTGGGCGGCGAGTCCGTCACTGCGAGCCACGGATAGGCCACGATGGCCGCCGTAGCATGCCCGGGGACATCGATTTCCGGAACGATCGTCACGTAGCGCTCTGCCGCGTGCACGACGATCTGTCGCACCATCTCCTGCGTGTAGTACCCGCCGTAGAGGCGCGGCTTGCCGGTTCCCGGATCGATGTCGGCGAGCGCCGCCGCGCCCGCGGGCAGCCGCCAGGCCCCCACGCTGGTCAGGAGCGGATATTTCCTGATCTGCAGCCGCCAGGCCTGATCGTCGGTGAGGTGCCACTGCAGCACGTTGAGCTTGTGCAGCGCCATCCAATCGATGAGCCGCATGATGAATTCCGGGGACTGGTAGTGGCGGGCGGAATCCAGCATCAGCCCGCGCCAGCGAAACCTGGGTGAGTCGTCGATGCGCATCGCCGGCAGGACGACCTCGTCATCGCCGCGTGCAGGACCGGGCGTGCACAGCTCCCAGAGCGTCACCGCGGCATAGAACAATCCGCGCGAATCGCGAGCAGACAGCATGATGCGCGAAGGAGAGACATCGATCTCGTAGCCTTCCGAATCGGCGATCGACAGTGAGGGGTCCAGCCGGAAGATGATCTGCTCCCCGGCCGTCGCCTGACCCGCCCGCTCGGACAGATGCAGCCGCAGACCGCGCGTCTCCAGCATGAGTTGCGCGAAATAGGCCGCGATCTGCGCCGCTTGCGCATCGCGCGGGTGGGACAGGGTGGCATCCGACCGGAGTATGAAAGACCCCTTGCCAGACTCGACGTGCGCAGGCGCAGGGATCACGTCCAGTCGGGGCGACGATGGCACCGCAGGAGCGGGGATCGCGGCGAGCCCGGGCTCAGATGCCGCGGCTCGTGCAGAGATCACCTCGCGTTGGGGCGACCTGGCTGGCTGCGCGGCGGTGGCGACTCCGGCAAGAGCTGCAAGCATGCACACACCCGTGGCCCGGAGCACGGCTCCGGCACCGCCGAAAAGCAGGGAGTGGCCCCGGCGGCAGCCCACCCTCGTCAGAGCGAGGCTTGGGCGGCGGGTTACCCCCCTCAATGGGTTGCGATCGGTAGGCACGCGACCCCTAGCTTGCCACGACTGGAGTCGCGTGCGCCCGCCCGTCCGCTTCAGCTCAGAACTTGATCCGCAGGTTCAGGTAGTACTGCCGGCCGTTGACGTAGAACGCCCGCGGCTGAGTGGTGTTCAAGGCGTAGTACTTGAGCGTGGGGTTGTTCAGGTTCTGGCCGTCGAGGGTCACCGCGAAATTGTCGTTGATGGTGTAACCGAACGACGCCGACAGAGTCCCGATCGCATCCTGAGTGAAGGCCGAGCTGCGATCGAGGCCGCTGTAGAACGCCGAGCGGTACGTGTAATTGATGCGCGCGCTGAAGCGCGCGTCCTCATAGTACCCGTTGACGTTGTACGTGTTCCTCGAGGCGCCGACGAGCCGGTCATCACCTGCTGAGGGGCCGGTCGTGGGCACACCGGAGGTCTGTTTGGCATCGGCGAAGGTGTAGTTCGCCCCAAGGCCGAAGTGCTCGGTGATCGCCTGGACGTAGTTGAGCTCCAGCCCCTCGACGCGCCCCTGGGTGTTGATCGGCACCGACAAAAGGTAGTTGAGGGCCTGCCCCTGGGGGAACTGGTTGCTGAAGGAAAGCTCTGTCAGGGGCTTGGTCCCGTAGCCGATGTAGTTGTGCAGATCCATGTAGAAGGCGGTCGCCGACAGCAGCGAGCGCTTGGCGAAATACCACTCGAGGCCGGCATCCACGTTGGTCGAGCGGATCGGCTTCAAGTCGGGGTTGCCACCCGTACCGGATCCGGGAGTCGTCCCCTCCGGGGGCGCCCCGAGAGAGGTATTGGCGGCGAGCGCGGAGTAATCCGCACGAGTCATGGTCTCGGACACCGCGAACCGGGCCAGCAGCTCCGGATCGAACTCGTACTTGAAGTTTGCGCTCGGCAACACATCGTTGTAGTCGTGGTCGACCGGGCGAGCGACATAGGGGCCGAAGGCGGAAGTCGTTACGGCGCCGGGTGTCGTCGCCGTCACGGAGCTATCCTGGGCGTAGTTGATGGTGTCCTCGACAGTTCTCACGAACCGCAGGCCGATGTTGCCGCTCCAGTTGCTGCCCTTGAAGTCCGCCTGGACGTAGGCGGCGTAGGTCTTCTCGTGGACCTCGAACCAGCCGTCCGGAATGTAGACGCGGGTGATCGGGTCGCGATTCACGTTCGCCGGGCTGTTGTAGGCGGCGAGCTGCGCCGGCGTCCAATACCAGATGCCCGTGGGGATCGAGCCGCCGAAGTTCTCGAAGTCCGACGGATAATTCGAGAAAGTCTGCGGATAGGTGGCCGGGTTGCTCCCGCCGGTAGGACCCTGGCCGATGGCACCGAGAGAGACGCGGTCATGCTTCTCCCAGCGCGCGCCGAACTTCAGGTCCGTCCAGGGCGTGCCTTCCATGGCGAACGTGCCATCGAGCTTGGCCCAGTCCTCCCGATCCACGACATCGACGTCCTGGGCGCCGAAAATCCAGCCGAAGGCGACCGGACTGCCGCCGGCGAACGGCGAGGTGTTGTTGGTGCTGCCGAAGTTGAAGCTCGGTCCGCTGCCCACGCCGTGCAGCGTGTAGCCGGCGCCGTTGCCCAGATCAGGCTGGGTCTCCGAGACATCCTGGGTCGGCGTCTTGCCCTCGCCCCGCGAAGTGCCGATCTGCCCTGCGAATGACAGCGCGTCGCTCACGTTGAGGTCGCCGTCCAGGTTGACGAAGTTGGAGCTCTCGCTCTCATCCGGGCGCGAGATCTGGTCGTACACGCCGTAGAACGTTCCGGGAACACCGGTGAAATGGGCGTTCACCAGCGTGTTGTTGACGACCTGGTACCCCGCATCCGGCGCCTGACCGGCCCCTGAGTTGATGTAGTGCGTGTTCCACAGGAGGTAGTTGCGGTTGTAGTTCGGCGCCTCCAGTTTCGAGATGAACCCCGACAGATCGAAGCCCAGATTGTCGGAAGGCTTCCACTGGATATCGACGAGGCCGCCGGTGCGCGTGCGCTTCTGGGTGAACAGCGCCTCGCCGATGTCGGTCGGATACTGGACGCCGGAGAGGTCCGGGTGCGCGAGCGCGATCGGGCTGCCCGCGGCGATGGTGTCGTAACCCAGCAGCTCGACGCCCTCGCGCTGCAGGTGGCGCTGCTCGCGAAAGCCTTGCAGCAGCACGCCGAAGTTGCGGTCATCGGTGTGCCAGTTGAGCAGCGCGCTCACCTGGGGATCCGTCTTGGAAGGCAGGTCGGCATACACCGCGCCGGCGGACAGCTCGAACGAGAAGGGCTTGGAGATATCGAGCGGCTTGCGCGTAATGATGTCGATCGAGCCGGCTACACCGCCCTCCACGAGCGAAGCTTCCGAGCTCTTGTGGACTATCACCTGGCTCACCAGCTCGGACGGCAGCAGCGTGTAGCTGACGCTGCGTCCGACCGTGCCGGTCTGGTCGAGGACGAACCAGTCGCCGGCGGCAACGTTGTGTCCGTTGATGAGCGTCTGCGTGAGGCTCGGATTGGTGCCGCGCATGCTGACGCGATCGTTCTCGTCGAAGCCACCTTCGTTGGCGCCGGCCGAGCTGGTCGTGATGCCGGGGACTCGCTGCAGCGAGTCGGCGATGTTCTTGTCCGGCATCTTGCCGATGTCCTCGGCACTGACGACGTCCACCACGGAAGTGGCGTCTTTCTTGACCTGCAGGGATTGATCGAGCGAGGCGCGGATGCCGGTGACGACCACCTCCTGAAGGGGAGCGCCCGTGTCGGCGGGCGGCGCGGTCTGCGCATAGGTGAGAGCGACGGGCGTCATGAGCGATACGCCGAGGGCCGATTTGACGGCGAGAGCCACTTTTCGGTTCATTGAACTCCCCAATAGGTCACGCTCGTTCCTCGAGCACTTCGATGTCCCCGCTTGATCGAGCGGTTCACACCAGTTAGGTGCCAATATAATACCAATATTCCTATTTGGCTACAGAGACGTCATTAGCAGTGCTCTACCCAACCATTTTTCATATTAGATCAATGAATTATCGGTCTGAAACGGTATTCGGGTTTTACAAGTGGTACTTTTCTGGTATTACTGTTGCCGGTTTCAGCCACCCTTATCGGGACTCATAGATGCCCTCTCTCGCCAAAGCGGTCGGACCGCTCGACGCGCACAGCAACCTGCCTCTGTATCAGCAGCTGCAGCGTGCGCTGAAGCTCGCGATCGACCAGCACATCCTCGCGCCCGATGACGCTCTCCCGGCCGAACGCGACCTCGCCGCAGAGTTCGAGGTCTCGCGCATCACCGTCCGCAAGGCCCTGGATGGATTGGTCGCCGAAGGTCTGCTCGTGCGGCGCCAGGGCTCTGGCAACTTCGTGTCCGCGCGCGTCGAGAAGAACTTCGCGATGTTGACTTCCTTCTCGGAAGACATGCGCGCGCGCGGACGCAACCCGCGCTCCGTCTGGCTGAAGCGCTCCACCGGCACCGTAACGCCGGAGGAAGCGCTGACGCTGCGCCTGAGTCCGGGAACTCCGGTCTACCGCTTTCACCGGTTGCGCTTCGCGGACGATGCGCCGATGGCGATCGAAGTGGCGACCATAGTTGCGAGCGCCCTCCCCTCGATGGATTCGGTCAACGAATCGTTGTACGAAGCACTCGAGCGCTCAGGTCATCGCCCCGTGCGCGCGCTGCAGCGGCTGCGCGCCGTCGTCCTGAGTGCGGAGCAGGCGGAGCTCCTGAAGGCCCGGGCAGGAGATCCAGGCCTGCTCGTCGAGCGACTGGGCTCGCTGCGTGACGGCAGCGCCGTCGAATTTTCGCAGTCGTACTATCGAGGCGACATCTACGACTTCGTCGCCGAGTTGAATGCCTGAGATGACGATCCCCGTTGGCACTGCCGAAACGACCTTGATGTATGCGGAGGCTGCAGAATCGGCAGCAGTCGTGGCGAAGCAGCTGCGCGCGAACGCATCGCTGATCGAAGAGATCGGCAACGCACTGCGCGCCAGTCCGCCCCGCGCGATTGTGACATGCGCTCGAGGAAGTTCCGATCACGCTGCGACCTATGCGAGATACTTGATCGAGACTCGCGCGCACGTACTGACGTCGTCGGCCTCTCCGTCAATCAGCTCTGTATACGGTATCAGGCAGGACTTACGCGGCTGTGTGTTCCTGGCGATCTCACAGTCTGGCAGAAGCCCGGACCTCCTCGCCTCAGTAGAGGCGGCACGCCGCGACGGCGCATCCGTGATCGCTCTATGCAACGTACCCGACGCGCCACTGGCGGCCATGGCCGACTTCGCGATCCCGCTTCATGCAGGTCTCGAACGCAGTGTTGCCGCAACGAAGTCCTACGTCGCCTCCCTCGCCGCCCTTGCGCATCTTGTCGCCGAATGGACGCAGGATGCACCACTCGCCGCGGGAACACGGGCGCTTCCCGATGCTCTCGCCGACGCCTGGGATCTCGACTGGCGGGCTGCGCTTGCGATGCTGATCGAAGCCGAGCACCTCTATGTGATCGGACGCGGAATCGGTCTCGGCCTGGCGCAGGAAGGAGCGCTCAAGGCCAAGGAAACCTGCGGGCTGCATGCGGAAGCCTACAGCGGCGCCGAAGTCCGTCACGGGCCGCTCGCGCTTCTGGGAGAGCACTTTCCCGCATTGGTGCTTGCGCAGAACGATGCCGCACGCCCCGGGCTCGAAGATCTCGCAGCAGAGCTCGCTGCTCGCGGTGTTGAGGTAGCGCTGGCGGGCGGACGCGCCGCCGGGACCCTGGTGCTTCCGACGACGGAGTGTCTCGCTGCCCTCGCACCGATCCCGAAGGCCGTAAGTCTTTACCGACTGCTGGCTCAGGTTGCCGTCGCCCGGGGCCGAAATCCCGATGCGCCGCCGTTCTTGAGCAAAGTCACGGCGACTGTGTAATGCGTCTCGCATTCATCGATGGTGAGATGCTGACGCCGGCGGGCTTTGTCACCGGTCGCACGCTGCTCGTCGAGGACTCGCACATCCTGGATGTGGTCGCGGAGAACGATCCCCGCATTGCCACGTCGAGACGCATCGATCTCGCCGGACGCCTGTTGCTTCCGGGCTTCATCGATACGCAGGTGAACGGGGGCGGCGGCGTGCTGTTCAACGACTCACCGGCGGTCGAGGGTGTCCGCGCCATCGGCGCGGCTCACAGCCGGTTCGGGACCACCGGCTTTCTGCCCACGCTGATCAGCGATGACCTGGAGACGCTCGAAAGCGCCATCCGCGCCGTCGACGACGCGATCGCCGCAGGTATACCGGGGGTCCTCGGCATCCATATCGAGGGGCCTTTTGTCAGCAAGGTTCGCAGGGGCGTGCACGACCCCTCGCACATCCGCAAGCCCGACGTGGATCTCATCGCACTGCTGGGCACACTCGAGCGCGGCGTCAAACTCATGACCCTCGCGCCCGAGGTCACCACCCCCGAACTGCTCGCCAGACTCGCAGCGGCCGGGGTGGTACTCGCGGCAGGCCACACGGATGCGACCTATGCGCAGATCGAGATCGCACGCCGTCACGGACTGCGCGGCTTCACGCATCTCTTCAACGCGATGTCGCAACTGACTGCGCGCGAGCCGGGGGCTGTGGGAGCGGCGTTGAGCGACGACGACAGCTATTGCGGCCTGATCGTCGACGGCAAGCACGTCGACCCCACGGTGCTCAAGCTCGCCCTGAGAGTGAAGCGCCACGATCGCTTCATGTTGGTGACCGACGCCATGTCTCCCGTCGGCACCGACGTACGCGCCTTCAGTCTCCAGGGCCGGACGATCCGGGTCGAGGACAGCTATTGTATCGACGAGAATGGTACGCTTGCCGGCACCGCGCTGGACATGAGTCGCGCAGTGCGCAACGCGATTTCCTTGCTCGGCGTGTCCCGCGAAGAGGCTGTGCGGATGGCGAGTGAATACCCGGCAGATTTTCTTGGTCTGTCGGCCAGCCATGGCCGGCTGGTGCGCGGATGTCGTGCCGATCTGGTCATCGCCAGCGCCGATCTGAGGGTGACTGAAACGTGGATCGGCGGAGTGCGGGTCCACGGCGGGTGAGTGGACCGGCCGCGTGCGAGCACGGCGGGTGCGTCAACGCGGATCGGCCGCGAGCGGGCTATACGGTGCGTGATGCGGACAAGGCTCCCAATCAGGGAATTCCCAGGACGCGATGACGCAGCGTTCCTGAGTGAGCTGGTCGCGTCAGGCCGGCCCGCCGTACTGCGCGGACTCATCGAACACTGGCCGAGCGTGCGCGAGGCGCGCATCTCACCCGTGGCGGAAGTCTCCTACCTCAGACGCTTCGACAGCGGCGCGCCAGTGGATGCAATCATGACGCCGCCCGAAGTCGCGGGGCGGGTCTTCTACAACGACACGTTCAGCGGCTTCAACTTCATCCGCAATCGCCTCACGATCTCCGCTGTCGCAGAGCAGGTGCTGCGCTACAGCGCGTTTCAGCGCGCTCCGGCCGTGGCGGCACAGAGCGCTCTTGCGAGGGACTGCTTGCCGGGGTTCACCGAGGAGAACCGCCTGGCCGGGCTGGATCCGGCCATCTCCGCACGCATCTGGCTCGGCAATGCCATCACGACGCCCACTCATCTGGATGAATGGAACAACGTCGCGTGCGTCGCCGCCGGCAAGCGACGCTTCACGCTGTTTCCGCCGCAGCAGATCGCGAACCTCTATATCGGGCCCCTCGACTTCGCGCCCACCGGTGCGCCGATGAGCCTGGTGAGGCTCGACGAGCCCGATTTCGAGCGCTTCCCGCTGTTCCGCGAGGCGCTTGCGGCTGCGGTGACGGCAGAGCTGACAGCGGGCGATGCGATATTCATTCCGCCGCTGTGGTGGCATCACGTCGAATCGCTCGAATCCTTCAATCTGCTGGTCAACTACTGGTGGCCTGCGGGGGGCGGCGATCCAGTGGCCAGTGATTCGGGATTCGACGCTCTGCTGCATGCGATCCTCAATCTGCGCCGGCTGCCAGCGCCCACGCGGGAGGCGTGGGGAGCCTTGCTCGAGCATTTCATTCGCGGAGGCGATGAGCAGGTCACCGGACACCTCCCGCCCCAGCGGCACGGAATTCTTGGACCGCTCACCGACAGCGATGAGCAGAAGTGGCGCGCGTTTCTCGCAAGCAGGTTGCAGCGTCCGAAAAGTTGAGCCACTGTCGCACTTCATCCCCGACGAGGCTCATCGAATGTCCCCTGCTCCTCATGCTCTCGTATTGCGTGCGCGCGAAGCTCTGGCACGAGGTGACGTGCGTTCCGCGGAGGCCGCGGTCGATGAGCGACTGAAGACCGCCGGCCGCGACATCAACGCGCTCGGGGTACGCAGCTTCCTCCTGCAACGCAGGGGCCAATTCGGTGAAGCGGCGCGCACGTTGCAGACGGTGATCGGCATCGATGCCCGCGCCGATTGGGCTTATCACGAGCTCATCCAGATTCTATTGGCTCATCGGCGTCTGGCCGATGCCGAACAGGTCGCGCGTGCAGGTGTGCGCGCCAATCCGGACAACGCCAGCTGCCACAACGCATTTGGCCAGCTCCTCTCCGAGATGAATGACTTACCTTCGGGCGAGTGGCATCTGCGGCGCGCCCTGACACTGGGGGACCCACAACCGCCCATCTACGCCAATCTCGCTCTCAACCTGACGAAGCAGGGCCGTATTGAGGAGGCCGACGGCTACTTCGCGCAGGCGCACGAGCGGGCGCCGACGGACGCGAAGACTCTCGCCAGCTGGGCGGGCCTCCACGAAGAACGCGGAGACCTACCCCGCGCCCACGAGCTGCTGGACCGCGCTGAGGCCGCCTCCTCCCTCGAAGAGGTGAACCTGCAACGGGCCTCTCTTCTCTCCCGGGAGGGCCGTCATGCGGAGGCCCTTGCGATCATCAACGCCGGTAAGAGTCTCACCGGTGAGGGCCAACTGGCGCGTGGCCGGCTGCAGGAGCGGCTCGGATTCTTTGACGCTGCTTGGCAGGACTTTGTCGACGGCAAGCGCAAGATCGCCAGCGAAGCGGGCCGACTGCAATATCGTGGCGATGCAGTCCAGGGGCTGTTCTCGCGTCTGAAGGGTTTCTTCACGCGCGACAACCTCCACCGGCTGCCGCGCGCGCAGCTGCGTGCCGACACCCGGCAACCGCTGTTCATCATCGGCTTTCCCCGCTCGGGAACCACACTCGTCGAGCAGATACTCTGCCGCCACTCGGCCATCCGCGCTGGCGGGGAGCTGCCCTTCCTCTCCGAGCTGCCCAAGCTGGCCACGGATCTGCTGCCCAGTGCGGAGAGCTTTCCGGAGAATCTCGCCCAGAGCTGGACCGCCGACCGCAGCTATACAGCGACCATGTTCCGCGATTTCTACCTGGCGCGCGGCGCGCAACACGGGCTCGGCGAGGGCGTGGGCGCGCTGTTCACCGACAGGATGCCCTTCAACGAGGTGTATCTGCCGCTGCTGAAGATGGCTTTCCCTCACGCGAAGATCGTTCACGTCGTTCGCCACCCCCTGGACGTGAGCGTGTCCATGCTGGCCAACACCATGACTCACGGTCTCAACTGCGGATACCGGATCGAGGACATCACTCATCACCTGGCGGCCGTGTTCGATCTGTTCGATCACTACCGTCACGAGATGGAGCTGGGAGAGTACGTGCTGCACTTTGAGTCGCTGGTCTGCGACCCCGCTGGGGAGACTCGCAAGCTCCTCGACTACGTCGGCCTGCCACTCGAGGAGAGCTGCCTGCAGGCGAGCGGCAAGCTCGAGGATCGATCAATCGATCGGTACGAGCACTACGCGCGGTCCCTGCAGCCGTACGCTTCGCGCTTGTCGCGAATCATGGGGGCGTACGGGTATTCATAGTCAGGGCGGGGGCAACGCGGGTACCGCCGGTGCGGCTGGCGGTAGCTTACCCGCGGCCGGTTTCTGCGTCCCCGCGAGCAACGCCCTACCCTTCAGTGACCGGCAGGGCGACCCAGCTGCGCCACAGAGAGACCAACGCCGCCATCAGCGCAGGACCGATGAAAATCCCGACCAGCCCGAACGACTCGATGCCGCCGAGAATCCCCAGCAGCACCCACAGGAACGGCAGGCGCGCGCCCCCGCCGATGATCGCCGGCCGTACGAAGTGATCGGCCGCGAACAGCATGATGCTGCCGGCGATGGCGATCCCTACTCCCGCGCCCACCGCGCCATGCGTGATCATCAGCAACGCGATTGCGCCGAAGGCGATGGGAGCCGCAAAGGGAATCATCGCGAAAATACCCGTCAGGGCGCCGAATAGAATCGGATGTGGCGCACCGGCGACGGCGTACACACCGCACATGATCGCGCCCTCGGCCACCGCCACCAGCACGATGCCGTCGACCGTCGCCCTGATCGCGTCGACCGCTCGCAGCAGCAGTCCCTCGACCGTCGGGCCGAACAAACGATAGCTCACGCGAGGAACCTCAGCCGTGAGGGAGTCCCGGTTCATGTACACGAAGAACAGCGTGAGCAGCGTGAACACGAGTGTGACGAGGCGCCGCAAAACCTGAGCGCCGAGGGCGCGAGTCAGCTCGACGACCGTCGGACGAGCCTGCGACACCACGTGAGCCGCGGCATTCGCATCGCCGAGGCTCGAAGTGATCTGATCGCTGAGCCACTGCCCGATCCACGGGAGCTGCCTGACCCAGTCAGGTATCTCGGGGGCACCGTTCTTCACCGAGTCGGCGAACGAATGGATGACGGAGAAGCCTTCGCGCACGGCGATGAACCCGCCGTACACGATGGGCACCAGCAGAACGATGCCCAGCAGGAAAGTGAACGTCAGCGACGCCCAGATGTGCCGGTGCTTGCCGCGAAAATGCGCGAGCCAGCGGTCGTAGAGTGGCGCGGTGGCGATCGCGAGAATGACCGCCCAGCACAGTGCCGCAAGGAAGTGCCGCAGCATCCAGCCGCCCAGCAGCACGAGCAGCCCGATCAGAATGTATCGTGCGGTCTTCTGGCCTGCAGATGCGCTTCCTCCGGGCATCCGGTCATTATACGGTGGCCTCGGCTACACTGTGCGCTCGCTGTCCAGTTGCGCCATCTGGGCCGTGGCATAGCGCTCGCCGGCCGCCGAGCCCCGCGGCACGGCCTCCTCGATGGCCTGCAGGTCCAGCGCGCTGAGCGCTACCTGGAGCGCTTCCAGGGACTCTTTCAACTGATCGCGCCGCCGCGCGCCAATCAGCGGCACTATGTCGTTGCCTTGCGCGAGCACCCAGCCGATGGCCAGCTGGGCGACGGAAATCGACTTACCCTGGGCCACGGGCCGCAGAGCCTCCACCAACCTCAGATTGTTGTCGAGATTCTGCGCCTGAAAACGGGGGCTGTGGGCGCGGAAGTCCCCCGCGGCAGCGTTGTCCTTGCGCCAGTGCCCGCTGATGAGCCCCCGCGAGAGCACCCCATAGGCGGTAATCCCGATTCCCAGCTCGCGACAGGTCGGCAGAACCCCCGACTCGATGCCGCGTGAGATGAGGGAATACTCGATCTGCAGATCGCAGATGGGGTGCACCGCCGCGGCTTTGCGCAGCGTGGGCGCTCCGACCTCGGACAGGCCGACGTAGCGGACGTATCCGGCCTTCACCATGTCGGCGATGGCGCCGACGGTATCCTCTATGGGCACCTGGGGATCCAGCCGCGCCGGCCGATAGATATCGATGTAATCGACCCCAAGGCGTTTCAGTGAATAGGCCAGGAAGTTCCTGACCGCCGCCGGGCGCGCGTCATACCCGACCCAGGCGCTCCCGGGATCGCGCAGTGCGCCGAACTTGACGCTCACCTGGTAGCTCTGCCGCGGCATGCCGCGTAGCGCCTCACCGATCAGCATCTCGTTGTGGCCCATGCCGTAGAAGTCGCCGGTGTCCAGCAGCGTAATGCCGGCATCCAGCGCCGCATGGATGGTCGCCAGACTCTCGGCCCGGTCGGCAGGTCCGTACATCCCGGACATGCCCATGCAGCCCAGGCCAAAAGACGAAACGCGCGGCCCCGATGCTCCCAACTGCAGCTGCCGCATAAGCTCAGCTCCCTCGTGATGCCCACGAGAGTAGCACGCACCCTGCGCCGTCGAGGTCCTTCAGAAGAGAGGGGCACCGAGCGGGCTTTGTGTTCCTCCGACAGAACGCTAGAAGATCTGCGTGAACAGCTCGGGAGATTGGCGCAGGCTTCACCGCTGAACTTGACCTGGTCGCTCTTCTGCAGCGTGCCGATGGTCTCGCAAGCCAGGTACATCTCATTGCGCACGTTGGCGACGGCGTATGTAACTGACTGTTTTCTCGCCTGTCTCTCCCATGTCGATCGCAACGGGGCGCCCCGGTCACCCTGCGCCGGGCGCCCCGGTCACGCACCCACTAAGGCCTGGCTTCCAGGACGATGTTGAACGGAGTCTCGGTGGCGCGGCGGAACTGCCGGAAGCCTCCCTCCTCCACGACGATCTTGCGCAGTCTCGATTCACCGGCCTGCGCGCCGAGCGCCGGCCCGCGCTTGGCCAGGGAGACCGGGACGCACACCAGCGAGGAAGCCCCGTAATACACCCGGCCGACGGGATTGAGGTTGTCCTCGAGGCGATCGCCCGCGAACGGCTCGACGATCATGCAATGACCGTCGGCCTTGAGCGCCTGCCGGGCGTGGCGAGCGGCTCCGGCCGGATCGGCCATGTCGTGCAGGCAGTCGAAGAAGGCCACGAAGTCGAGCTCCCGTTCGCTGTAGCTGGTGGCATCGGCGACCTCGAAGCGGGCGTTGCTGACTCCCGCTTGCGCCGCCCTGCTGCGGGCGGTCTCGATGGAGGCGGGGTGATAGTCGATCCCGAGGAACTGCGAGTTGGGAAAGGCCTTCGCCATGAGCACGGTGCTCGCCCCGTGTCCGCAGCCGATGTCGGCGGCCTTGCCTCCGGCTGCCAGCTTCCCTACGACGCCGTCCAAGGCGGGCAACCACGAAGACAGCAGGCTTGCCCGGTATCCGGCGCGAAAGAACCGCTCCGTGCCGTGAAACAGACAGGGGTGGTGCTCGCCCCACTCCATGCCGTTGCCCGTGCGGAAATTCTCCAGCGCTCGCTGGCGGATGTGGAACAGGTCCTGAACGATCGAGTATGCCCCCGGCAGGTCGACGGGCCCGTCCGGATCCGCCAGACACAGCGCCTGCTCCTCCGACAGGCTGAAGCGTCCGGAGGCACGGTCGTATTCCAGATAGCCTCCGGCGGCCTGGTTGGAGAGCCACTCGCGAACATAACGCTCGTGAGTGCCGGTCCGCTCCGCCAGCTCCCGGGGGGTCGCGGACTCCTTGGCCAGAGCCCGATACAGCCCCAGCTCATCCCCCAACAACATCAGTACCGCACTGATCGCGCCACCCAGGTCCCCGATGGCTTTGCCCAGAAATGCGTTGAGTCGCTCTTCGTTGACGGCCATGTTGCGCCCTCCCGTAAGCGTCTTCAGATGTGGCTGTCGAAAGAACTCACCTGTAACCCGCGGTGGGCCCGCGGGTCTTCTGCCGTCAGACAATCTAGCAGCGAACCATCACGTTCAACAGATGCTCGAGGGTCATTGCGACGTCGGTGCATCGCCCGGTGTGCACCGGGGAGACCTGGATGATGGTGCTGCGCGGGGCAACCAGCCAGTCAAAGCGCTCCCGGCGCGAGAGTGCTCCGATCGGTCCCGCCTCGGGCCCGCCGGCGCACACCCGCGGGATGCTCGCCAGGTGCGATCGCACCGCTTCGATGCTCACGTTCGGGTCGAGCGAGCGCAGCCGCTGCTCATCCAACTCGATGCGCGCATCCAGGTAGTCCTGGGAGGCGCACCAAAGGATGATGCCGACGTTGATGAACTCCCCGCGTTCGACGCGGGGCACCACACGGACCACCGCGTAGTCATACGAGTTGGGCGTGGGCACGCACGGCCTCCCGGTAAAATCCCCGCGGCGGGCTCAGCCGCCGCTTCAGGTGCTCGGCATACGCCTCGCGGGTGTTGGCACCCAACCAATCCTGCGGAACCGCCGCCGTTATTGCCGCGATCACCTCCGGCGTGATCCTTGCAGCCAGAATGGCATCGGCCTCATCGAGGGCGCTCGCGAACGGCAACAGGATGTGGTCGTTGACCCTCGCGAATGGGTCCTGGCTGCGGTCGGAACCGTCCCAACCGTGTTGGAAATACAAAGCCGCTCCGTGATCGATCAGCTGCAGCTGCCGATGCCACACCAGCAGATTGGCGTTGCGTGCAGTGCGATCGACGTTGCTGACGTACGCGTCGAACCACACGATCGATGAGGCGAGCAGCGGGTCGGGACGCTCCGCCAGCGCATCGAACATGACGGCACCGGGGAGAAAGTCGAGGGCGAGGTTCAATCCCGCGCTCGCGCGGATCAGCGCTTGAATCTCCGGATCCGGCTCGGTACGCGCGAGATCCGCATCCAGCTGCATGAAGACGATCTCGGGGACCGCAAGGCCGGCGGCGCGGCCGATCTCCCCCGCGATGAGCTCCGCCACCAGCACCTTGGGCCCCTGCCCGGCGCCCCGAAACTTCAGGACGTACATGCCCTCGTCGTCCGCCTCCACGATCGCCGGGAGCGACCCGCCTTCGCGCAGCGGCGTGACGTAGCGGGTGGCGGTGACGGTTCTGATCACGGGGCGAATGATGCCACAGCCCCGCCAATGGCGAAGCCATGCCCGGCGGGAGGGGGACTGTCGCCACCGCTGCGGCCGCGGTGACCGGCCAGCGGCACGCTATATGCGGCGGTGCCCCGGATTTGCTCGAACAGGTGTAGACTTTCGCTACACTCTGTCTCTTAAATATCAGCGGAGAATCCCCATGGAGCCATCGCACGGGCTGCAGGCCGGGCACGACCCCCTCGCTACCCCCAGCGTGCACGCGGAGCACGCGGCACCCCGCGGCTGGCGACGCTGGGTCTTCGCCACCAATCACAAAGATATCGGCACGATGTATCTCGTGCTCTCGCTGACGATGTGGCTGGTCGGCGGAGCCTTCGCCATGCTGATCCGGGCGGAGCTGTTCAAGCCGGGGACGCAGCTGCTGGATCCGGGCTTCTTCAACTCCATGACCACCCTTCACGGCCTGATCATGATTTTCGGCGCGATCATGCCCTCCTTCGTCGGCCTGGCCAACTGGATGGTCCCGTTGCAGATCGGCGCACCCGACATGGCGCTGCCACGGCTGAACAACTTCAGCTTCTGGATTCTGCCGTTCGCCTTCCTCATTCTCATCGCGACGCTGTTCGTGCCCGGCGGCGCCCCCGCCGGCGGCTGGACGATGTACCCGCCGCTGATGATCCAGATGGGCGACAGCTTTCCGATGACCATCTTCGCCATTCACCTGATGGGGATCTCCTCCATCCTGGGCGCCATCAATATCATCGTGACCATCATGAACCTGCGCGCGCCGGGGATGTCGCTCCTGCGCATGCCGCTGTTCGTGTGGTCGTGGCTCATCACGGCCTACCTGCTGATCGCGGTGATGCCCGTGCTGGCGGGTGCGGTGACCATGGAGCTCACCGATCACTTCTTCGGCACCACCTTCTTCAGCGCCGCCGGTGGCGGCGACCCGGTGATGTATCAGCACATCTTCTGGTTCTTCGGGCATCCGGAGGTGTACATCATGATCCTGCCGGCCTTCGGGATCATCTCGGAGGTCATCCCGGCGTTCTCCCGCAAGCCCATTTTCGGTTACGAGTCGATGGTGTATGCGCTCGCCTCGATCGCCTTCCTGTCCTTCATCGTGTGGGCGCACCACATGTTCACGGTCGGAATGCCGCTCGCGTCCGAGCTGTTCTTCATGCTCACCACCATGCTGATCTCCATCCCCACGGGTGTGAAGATATTCAACTGGACCGCGACCATGTGGAAGGGCTCGCTGACCTTCGAGCCGCCGATGCTGTTTGCCATCGCCTTCGTGTTCCTGTTCTCGGTGGGCGGCTTCTCCGGACTGATGCTCGCGATCGTCCCGGCGGACTTCCAGTACCAGGACACCTATTTCGTGGTGGCGCACTTCCACTATGTGCTGGTGACGGGAGCGGTGTTTGGCATCCAGGCGGCCGTCTACTACTGGCTACCGAAATGGACCGGCCACATGTACAACATGAAGCTCGCGAACTGGCATTTCTGGCTGTCCGCGATCTTCGTCAACGTGCTGTTCTTCCCGCAGCACTTCCTGGGTCTTGCCGGCATGCCGCGGCGCATCCCGGACTACCCGACGCAGTTCACCGACTGGAACATGGTCTCCTCCATCGGCGGGTTCGTCTACGGCGTGTCGCAGTTCCTGTTCGTCTACCTGATCTGGAAGTGCGCACGCGCCGGAGTGCACGCGGAGGGCCGCTCGTGGGACGGCGCCCGCGGGCTGGAATGGGAGCTGCCCTCGCCACCGCCGCATCACTCCTGGACGACGCCACCGGATGATGCCCTCGTCGCCAGAGCCGCAGAGCATTAAGATAGGTGGCGATGAAGCCCAAAGACGAGCCGCGTGCATACAGCTCCCCGGCCTGCTATCTGCACGAATTCCAGAACAGCGGCGCACCTCCGCTCACGAGCTGGGAAGAGATCAAGCAGTGGCGCAAGGCGCGCCGTGAGGAAATCATTACACGGCGGGCCGCGAGGGAGGCTACCGAGCGGCAGCGCCTCAGCCGGCCGGTCGTGCAGTGCCTGCTCGATCACATCGACGTCAACGAGTATCCCGTGATCGGCATCTATTGGCCGATCCGCGGCGAGATCGACTTGCGGGAATTGGCGCGCCGGCACGTCGCAGCCGGCGGCATCGTGGGGCTGCCGGTCGTGGTTCAGAAGGCCGCGCCCGTCGAGTTCTGGCGCTGGCAACCCGGCGTTGCGATGAAAAAGGGACTCTGGAACATTCCGGTCCCCCCGGATCGCAACGTCGTTGCGCCCAGCCTGTTGGTCGTCCCCCTGGTCGGCTTCGACCGTGGACGATATCGGCTCGGCTACGGTGGCGGGTTCTACGACCGGACGCTTGCGGCGGCGCAACCGCGCCCGCACACCATCGGTGTCGCTCTGGCCGACGCAGAGTTGCCGACCATCTATCCGCAGTCGCACGACATCCCGATGGATGTGATCCTCACCAACGAGCTCACGCTGACTTCGCCAACCGCTCCGGCTGAACTCGTGAGCAGCCGGGACCGCTGACCTCGACAGCGGCGGCTTACGCTGACTTCGCCAACAGCGGGGTGACGATCCGCTCGAGGCTGTCCGCGGTCCACGCCGGGTTCTTGTCCTTCCAGCCGTTATCCACCAACCGCCCGGCGCGGTCGATGGTGAAGCTCACCGGCAACCGCCAGATGCGCCCGTAGCCGGGAGCGCTGGAGTTCGCCATGAGGCCGACGGGAAACTTCAGGGTCTGAGCGACCTGCCGGACCTCACGCAGCTTGTCAGGCGTGTCGAGGCTGAAGCCGAGAATCCGTAACCCATCGGCCGCGTGCCGTTCCGCGTAGCCCGACAGGAGCGGCAACTCTTCGCGGCAGGGGTCACACCAGGTTGCCCAGAACGTCAGGATCACGACGTGCCCGAGCAGGTCGGAGGTTGCAATCTTCTGGCCGTCGAGCGTCACCAGGCTCGCAGGGGGTGCGGACGCACCCAGGCGCAGATCGTTCGCCTCGGCGCGGCGCTCGCTCAGAGCAGCCAGGAGTGCCGCTGCGCCGAGAGCTTTCAATACGGCACGGCGAGCGCCGCGCGCGTGTTCGTCAAAGTGCATAGCTGGCCCCGAAGCTGGCCGTCCAGCGAGGGAAGAGCTGGTAGCCGTAGAGGTTACTGTAGATAGGAACTTGTGCGAAGGCATAGACGTGCAGCTTCGGGAGCACCATCGCTGTCAGGCCCGGGCTCAGGTACGCGACATTGCCCGCCGTGCTCTGGATGTCCGCCAGTGCTCCCTGATCGGGCGACTTGTGCAGCAGATTCACCTGGACCTGGGGCACCCAGCGAGGGTTCGCCTCATAGCGCAACCCGATGTCGACCGTGGTCGAGTTGCCAGGGCGATAGTCATTTCCCGGCCGATCCATGTGGTGTCGCACCGCGCTCTGGAACTGCCCGTTCACGGTCAGATCGAAATCCTGACTGATCGCCCGGTAATAGTACGCGCCGACGATGATGTCGCTGCTCCCGGTACCCGGCTGCAGGCTCGCATCGAGCGGTGTGCCCGCGTTCGGTCCGCCATAGAAATCGATCGCCGTCCCGTATTTGCCGGTCGGCAGCTTCACACCGAGCTGCACCCCGAGGTTGTGCGTCGGCAGGATTCCCTGATAGTTGCCGATCAGGCGCACGTCGCCCAGGCTCGAGCTGCGCGAAGAGCTCAACCCGTTCAGCGGCTGCGTGGAATCGAAATCTCCGTACGTCGAATGTGTCCGGATCACGTACGGCACCCGCAGGTCGAAGTCCCAGTTCGCCGTCGGGCTGTAGCTCAGCCCGTAGGTCAGGTAGCGATTGAGCGTCTCACGCTCGAGCTCGTTTCCGTCCGGTACGGTGCTGATGGTATGCGTGCCGCTGCGCAGCTGGTCCTGGTGGAGGTAGTCGTACTCAAAGCTTAGTCGCCAGCCGGCCTCGGCCGAATAGCCCATCGCGGCATCGGCACTCAACGTACAGCCGCAGGTGGCACATGCAAATGCGGAACAGGGCAGCGCAGTGGCGCATGCTGACGAGATCGTCAGCAACGCCACGCGCGAAATAGATCGGTTCACGGTCGCCTCTCATGACATCAGTGCGAACAGGCACGCGCGCCGCTCTGCACTCGCACAGTGACGGCGCATCGATGAGGTCAGGCGAGGCGCGGAGGTCCGCGGGGAGACTGTTGGCGAGCAGGGCCGAAATGCGCGAAGGTCTGCGCCGCGGGCTCGGGGAGAACGGGCGGAGCAGATTCAATCGCGGGGGTGACTGCGGCGAGGAACGGAATCGGTGTCGCGCCCGAGCTCTGCGCGTAGGGGCATGTGGGATCCGCGTGGGTGTGGCCTCCCTGGTGCCCCGGCATCCCGTGGCCGCCCGTGGCGGCCATTGCCGGCATCTCGTGGCCGCCCACGTCGGCCATGGGCATGTCGTGGCCGGCCATATCGGCCGCCGACATGCCGTCCATGCCCGCAGCGGACGCCACGCGGCCGGACATCTCCGCCGCGGACATCGCGCCGCCCGACACGGCGTCGGACTGCCCGGACAAGGCGTGGCCCGCACCGCGATATAAAGATGCAGTCGCGTCCGCGTCGCACAGAACAATTGCGAGGCCGCCATCTACCGGCGCAAGCATGAACCCCGCGGGAACGAGCGCGCGCAGCAGCAGCATCGCCAGCACAAAGGGAGCAGCCCAGTGCCGCACGACACCGTTCCCGGCTCTACCCACGCGAAGGGGCTTGCGCTTGCGAGGCATACTCGAGGGAAGATGCCCCAAGCCCGGTGGCCGATCAAGCCGGAGTGATGCCTGCATCCACGGCCGGGAGGTCGCCGATGGCCGCCCAGTCGAGCTGCTCGCCGCCGTGCGCCATCAGCCGCAGGAACCGATCCCTGATGAGGTTCGCCAGCGGCAAGGGAACGCTGAGATCCTCCGCCGCGCCCAGTACGAGACGGACATCCTTCTGCCCGAGGGGCGCGGCGAAGCCGGCGGGCGTGAACCGCCGCTCGACCATCATGCCGCCGTAGTTCCTGTAGATGGGTGCATCGAACAGTGTCGAGGTGAGAAAGTCCATGCACACGCGCCGATCGAGCCCACCCTTCTCCACCAGCGCCAACATCTCCCCGAGAGCTTCGATCATCGCAGTGATGAGGAAGTTGCCGCTCAACTTCAGCAGATTCGCATCCCGTGGGCGCTCCGAGAGTACGCACACTTTCTGGCCCAGCCCCTCCAGGACGGGCATGATTCGCTCGACCGCACTCTGCTGCCCCGCCGCGACTACGAAGAGCTTGCCGGCCGCAGCGACGGGTGGCCGGCCGAACACCGGAACCGACACGAAAGTCTGACCCGCCTTGGCGTGCGCTTCCGTCAACTTCTCCGCCAGTCGCACGCTGATGGTGCTGGAAGAGACGTGGATGGCTCCTTTAGCCAAGTGCCGCTCCACGCCCTCGCTCCCCAGCGTCATGTCCTCGACGGACCGATCGTCCGCCAGCATGGTGAACACGACTTCGCCACGGCACGCATCGGCGATCCGATCGGCGACCTTCGCACCCAGGGCCGCCAGCGCCTGGGCCTTCTCCCGCGTACGGTTGTAGACCGTCAGCTCATGCCCGGCCCTGATCAGGCTCGTGGCCATGCCCGCGCCCATCTGCCCCAGTCCGATGAATCCCACCTTCATGCCGGCTCGCCTCCTGTCGCTGTGCCCCCGTTATACTCGCAACCTGCATGCCAGGCTCCGCTTCAGCGATACCCCCTGTTCGCGGCGTGTTGTTCGATCTCGACGGCACGCTGCTGGATACCGCCCCGGATATGGGTGCGACGCTCAATGCGCTGCTCTTGGAGCACGGTCTGCCCGCGCTTGCGCACGCGACGATCCGTCCTCACGTCTCGAGAGGCTCGCGGGCACTCGTCACGCTCGGATTCGGCGCGGCGACGCCCGCGGAGCATGCGCCGCGCATCGAGCGCTTCCTCGCTCTCTACAGTCAGCGGCTGGCCCTCGACACGCAACCGTTCGAGGGCGTGCTGCCGCTACTGGATGCTCTGGATTCGCGGGACATCGCGTGGGGAATCGTCACCAACAAGCCCGGCTGGCTGGCGCAGCCGTTGCTGCAAACGCTCGCTCTTCTCACACGCGCCCGAGTCGTCGTGTGCGGAGACACGTTGCCGCAGCGCAAGCCGTCTCCTCTGCCGTTGCTGCACGCCAGTGAGAAGCTGGGACTGGCACCCGCGTCGTGCGTCTTCGTCGGCGACGCAGAGCTGGACATGCAAGCCGCGCGCGCCGCCGGTATGCCGGCGATCGGGGCGCGCTATGGCTACTTCCACGCCGCCGACAAGCCGGAGAGCTGGCCCGCGGACGGTTGGATCGAGTCGCCGCTGGACTTGCTGCGGTGGCTGGACTAGCCGCTGCGGCGGCGACCCGCTAATCCCACACGGCTGAGCGCATGCCGTACGGCACGGTATTGATCACAGCCTCGACCTGATCGATCTTGCCCTTGTCGATCTGGAACAGCTCGGAGATCTCCAGGGTCAGCTCCTCGCAGCTCATCGCGACGATATTCACCCCGCCGGCGCCGTTCGGGCGCAGTGTCGGATTGCTGTTGGTCTGCGCACCGTTCTCCCAACGCAGGCAGGTGGGAGCGAAGGGTGCGGTGTTGTGGCCTGTGTTGCCGCCGAGACCGGTGAAATAGGAATTGGCGACCTTCACCAGATCCTCGTGCGACATCCGCTCGGCCGCGGGCACGGTGCGCAGAAACTGCGGCCGTGGGTTGCCATGCTCTTCCATCGCCTTGCCGGCCGGAGTGAAGGGGCCGCCACCGCCCCCCCGGGCCACGAGGGTCTCGACCTCACTGATCAGACCGTAGGTCACCTTCAGCCGCAGGGCCAGAAGCACGGGCGAGCCGTTCTCCATGAGGGTGCCGTAGAAGCCTACCTGGCCATCCTCGGGATCGGCGACGTACAGCTTGTACTTTCCCGGTCCCGAGGCGGTACCCCACAGGCCATCTCCCAGGCGCAATTCCTGGCCGTTCTCGGTGAATCGGACGTTCACGGCCAGTGGGAGCCGTCCCGGGTCATGGGCGACCAGGGCCGCCAGGTACTGGTCGACGAGGTCCTGCAGGCAGGCCGCTCGCACACATCGGACGCAAAGCTCGGCAATGACAGCAGGCACGCTACCAGGTCGGCTGCCCGCACGATGAACGATCCCCCGCGCGGCATGACTCCCCTCCCCTGATCGGCGTTGAGTGGTGCGGGCAAAGCGTTCACACTTCCGCCGGCCCGCGTTTCAGACATCAAACCATAAGGATCGCGCCATGAAAACCCTCAGTCTCGTGTTGGCTCCCGTGATCCTGGTCGCCTGCGGCGCGGCCAGTGCGCAAGACCCTGTCGTCCCGGCGGCGGACCAGGACGCGCTGTTCCACAGCAAGGACCCGAAGCTCGATGCCAACAAGCAGGCCGTGTACCACATCTTCAAGGACCTGCTGCAGGCGAACCACTGGGAGCTCGCCGACAAGTGGCTGACGAAGCGCTACATTCAGCACAACCCGAACGCGAAGAACGGTCTCGACGGCGTCGTGTACTACTTCACGCAGGTGAGAAAGGTGAAGCCCACACCGATTCCGGCACACCTGTCCTATCGCATCGTGTCGGTAGTCGCCGAGGGGGACATGGTCACGGTCGCGGCCTCCCGCGAGCAACCCGATCCGTCGGATCCGTCCAAGAAGTACACCACCACCTGGTTCGATCAGTACCGCATGGTCGATGGCAAGGCGGATGAGCACTGGGATCCGGCCACCAAGGCGCCCCCGGGCAAATAGCACCGGCAGCGGACGTTCATAGCACTGGTAGCACAAAGCACACGGCGCGGCGGAAACGTCGCGCCTGCATCGCGCGAACGCGCGCGAGCGATAGCCCGAACCTACGGCACGCGCGCGAACGCGCGCACCAAGGAGTTTCTTCCATGAAGGCCCTGACAGGCACGCTTGCCGCGCTGGCGATCTGCGCTGTACCCCGGTTCGCGCTCGCCTCGGACGCGGATGTTGTTCGTGAGTACCGCGATCGCGGGGAAATCGACGCGCTGATGTGGCACTACGTCCACGCGCTCGACTCACTCGATGAGAATGCGTATGCCGCCAACTACACGCCCGACGGCTCCTTCAAGGCCGGCAAGTCGGTGTCCGAGGGCACCGCGGCGCTGAAGAAAATCATCACGGACGTGAAGAAGCGGCGCACCGAGCAGGAGGCCAAGGGCGAGAAGCCTCCGCAGCTGTATC
>Ga0157370_10001545_pt1 | contig 28488 bp, 19 predicted proteins | sample C35metaG_FD_113463 | JGI IMG/M metagenome (GOLD analysis project Ga0157370, IMG submission 113463) | Corn rhizosphere microbial communities from Kellogg Biological Station, Michigan, USA - C3-5 metaG | ecosystem: Host-associated > Plants > Roots > Rhizosphere > Soil | place: USA: Michigan...
CATCATTACGTTCAAAATGGTTTTTTGAACATAAGAAATGGGTGAAAATCATACCTCGTGACGCTTACACGTACTTAGAATACCATTTCTATGATAAAAAAGGAAATGTTATTTCAGAATAAAAATCAAAACCGCCCCGATGCATCGGGGCGGTTTTTTTATGCGTCATTGCGAGGAACGAAGCAATCTCACTTAGTCATTATACCTAGAATGTCATCCTGAGCGATCCCGAGGCTTCGGGAGAAAGGTGCTCCAATTGGCATGTGGGCTTCGACTTCGCTCAGCCTGACATACAATAAGCTTTCATCTTTTATAAAGAAGCAAAATTTGGAATTTGGGATTTCAAAAAATTGGAATTTCTTTTTAAATTTTATTCCCTAACAATCTCTATTTTCCTTCTAATTTCATTTCCAGAAGCATCTACAACCGTAATATAATGAATTCCCGTTGTTGGCGTAATTGGCAGTTCATGAAATGTTTTTGTTGTTGCTTTGTAAACATCATCAACATACCAAAACAATTCTTTATCCCTTTCAGAATAAGCTACTTTTAAAATTACGGGCTGTATATTACTATTAAAATCTTTCGTTAAATAGATTTTGCTGTTGGCTTTTGGGTAAATAAAATCCATTGTTGTGGTTTGTGTTCCTTCGCATCCTTCCTTAAATGGTGGCAAAGGTAAATATTCAATGTGCTGGCTTTTATAATACCATGCCATTACGGGCGGCAGGACAAACCAGTTTTTAGTCACAATATTTTCGACACTTTCACAGCTGCTGTTTACCTGAAATTGCTCTGTTTTATCTAAATGAATGGTTTTATGATAAGGACAAACTTTTGTTGATTTCCCTTTTTTTGAAACCCATTGTTTAATTTTCGGACAGTTTTCTTTTGCCAAATAACCGCTTAAACGGCAAACTTCAACTTCTTCTAGATCTTTATACGGTGTATCAAACCAACGTTGCCTTGGCAGTAAATTAAACACGTCAAATAAAATCGGTGCCGCACTTGTCACTCCCGTTAAAGTTGGCCTCCCCTCTCCCGTTGCATTTCCAACCCAAACTCCCACTACATATCTGGAATTGGTTCCAATTGCCCAGGCATCTCTATTTCCGAAACTTGTTCCCGTTTTCCATGCAATTTTTAAAGAACTGTCATAAAACTTCCAAGCTTCATCTCCTTCGGGTCTGTTGACTTCTTCCATTGCATTGTATGTAAGCCAAATTGAACCCGCACCTAAAATGTTTTTCTGATTCGTTTCTGAACCAAAATCAGGTTCAAAATCATTTTTATAATTTAATTCTGAAAACTCGTTGGTTCTATATTTTCCTTGATTTTTAGTATAATAATTTAATGTTGATGATAAGTTCGCATAGGTTCTACATAAATCCCATAAATTACTTTCGGCACCTCCCAGAATAAGCGACAAACCATAATGGTCGGGCGTTTTGTTAATGTTTTTTAATTTAAACTTTTGAAGTTCTTCATAAAACTTATTTACCCCAAAATCTTGAAGCATTAAAACAGCTGGAATGTTTAATGAGCGTGATAAAGCACGATGCGCCGGCACAGCTCCATCAAACGTGAGATTAAAATTTTGCGGTGTGTAACCTGAAATCTGCGTAGGAATATCGGCAATTAATGTATTGGGCAATAATTCGCCATCATCGAGCATTGCACCGTATAGAAGCGGTTTTAAAATACTTCCTGTGCTTCTAGGCGCATCAATAATATCAACATCTTTTTGATGGTCAATGTCTGCTGGAGAATTTCCAACATAACTCATTACATTCCTATTCTTTACATCAATTACTAAAATTGCCAGATTATGAACTTCATTCTGTTTGTACTGATTGTAATAATATCTCGCAATTTGATTTACCCTGTTTTGCAGCGCATAATCTAAAGTTGTTTTTACCCGGGTTCCCTCTTCATTTTTAGCCACTCTCTGCAATAAATGAGGTGCTATTTGAGGCAGATCATAGGGTTTTTGAGGCAGAGGCTCTTCTATTGCAAGTTCATAGGTCTGCTTGTCAATTATGCCTTCTTGATGTAATTTTAGTAAAAGCCGGTTTCGCTTATTTAGTAATTTAATCTGATTTTTTCCTGGATAAATTAAACTTGGCGCATTAGGTAAAACAGCTAAAACAGCATTTTCTGCCCATGATAATTGATTCGAATGCACACCAAAATAACGCCACGATGCCATTTCTAATCCGACTACATTTCCTCCAAATGGCGCATGAGCAGCATACATGTCAAGAATTTCATTTTTAGAATAACCCAATTCTAATCGGGTAGCGAGAACAATTTCTATTAACTTTTCAAAATAGGTTCTGTTTTTTCCTTTTCTCGATAGTCGGATAACCTGCTGTGTTAAAGTACTTCCGCCACGAACAACTTTCCCCGCTTTTCTGTTTTGTTTGAAAGCATTTATCATTGCACCCGGATTAAAGCCTGGATGTTTGTAGAAGTATTCATCTTCAAAATAAACAATACACTTTTTGAATTTATCCGGCACGCTGTCTTGCGCAGGAAAACGCCATTGTCCGTCGCGGGCAATTTTCGCGCCTAGTAATTCTCCTTCTTTACTTTCAATGACAGTTGAGTAAGGTTCTTTAAATAAAGTTCGGGGTATCGAAAAATAGTAAATCAGCAAGAGCAGAAATGCAATTGCTGATTTTATTTTATTTCTTTTTATCCAATTTAGAATGCGTTGGAAAAACGCTTTTAATTTGTTTTTCACAATTATATTGTTCTTATCCTAACAGGTTTTAAAAACCTGTTAGGTATCAATTTATTTAGATTCCTAAAAGAAAAACCGAATACTTATAATATCTAACAGGTTTTTAAAACCTGTTAGGACACTCAAATGTAATTCTCTATTGATCAAGTAAATTTACATCATTAAGTACACCTTCGTAAATTAACTTTCTTTCATCATGACAAAATATAAAATTTTCTAAATCTTCGAATAATTCTATAATAAACTCTCGATTAATACTACTTCGCTTGTCTGATAAATAAGAACGATAAGATGAATGATTATAGGTTTGAAATTCTTTAGAAAAATTGTGTTTTAAAGGATTTAAATGAACATATAGGATTAACTGTTTCAAATACTCTTCGTTTTCAATTCTATTTCTTTGTAAGTGTTCCTGAAACAAACTCCCTGTTCTATTATAAGCCTTATTTATACTTTTAGAATAAGAGTTGAACAAATTCGAAAATGGCAGATAAATCTTTTCTCTAAATTTTTCTGGCAAATCGTTTTTATCTTTTATTCGAAGAACAATATGGAAATGATTTTTAAGCAAACAATAAGCATAAATATCGGCAATTGGCAAAATATATTTTTTAATCTTTTCTAGAAAATATTGATAATTCTTCTCTTCAATAAAAATATTCTCTTTGTTATTTCCTCTGTTATAAACATGATAATATTGTCCTGCCTCAAAAATATCCTTCTCCAAACTGCTAATCTTTTTATTATTATCCTAACAGGTTTTGGAAACCTGTTAGGTGTTTAGTATTCTACTATTTTGGTTGCCATATAGATACCTAACAGGTTTTGGAAACCTGTTAGGATACGTAGTTCTTATTAAAACTTTATTTTACAACCTCAACCCAGAATCCTTTTGTTCTTGCTAGGAATGTATTATCATACATTGCTTCACATTGCAATCCAGGTAAATAATAATTTCCTAAATAAGATGCGTTTAGCAGAATTCTAAAAACTTTTGTTTCTCTAGATTTCATTCCGAAATAGAAATTTGTTCTATCATCGCGAATATCAATATAGTCGGCAATATTGTTTACTGCATCTCCGTAATCGGTGAAACGTGTATTTACAATCTCGAATCCTGAAGGCAGAATCTGTGATAGCGCTACGTTTTGAATACTTTCGTTTCTCTGGTTTTTAATGGTAACCTCAGCAACAAATTCTGTTCCTTGATTAATTTTCGAAACATTGATTACACTTCCTTTTCTGTTTTTGAAAACTATAGAAGCCGAGACATCATTTTGTATTACATTTTCCTGTCCGATTGGTAATATTCCTGAATTCAGTACACGAACATAAACCGTGTTATTTTTATTGTTTTTCAGCGTAATACTATTAGCTCCAGTTGAAACAGAAATACTACGATCTGCAATTGTTTTTTGTGTATTTATATTTTCTCCTTTACCATTTTTACTGAACTGGATATTAATTCCTTTTGGACCGTTGCTTATCGCAAATTTAGACATTGAATATAAGCAATAAGCCGTTGTCTGCGTACTCATCCATTGATTGGCTGACATTTCTTTGGCCAATTTAGAAGCCATTACAAATGCTTTTTGTTTTTGTCCTAAAAGCAGCATCGTCTCTAAAGCCATGGCTCTATTTCTTTCACTTGAACCGTAATAGTAATAATTGTAACCGTCTGAATCACCATCAATGCTTGTTTTCAAAAACAAACTTTGTCCTGCCGATTTTTGTCCCGCTAAAACATATGCTGCAGCCAAGCGAAGCATACTTTCATTCGAAATACCTTTTGTTTCTCGCAATCTGTTCATTGAAGATAAATCGGCATTTCCTGCTAAAGCTAAAGTGTATAAACGATACGACTGCGCTAAATCATTTCCGTATTTCGGTTCAAAACGCCATTGTTTTGCTTCTTTTTGCTGATACGAAAGCCATTTTGATTTGAAATTAATTGGCAGCACATATCCTTTTTTCTCTGCTTCAATCAAGAAATGTCCAGCGTAAGAAGTTCCCCAATCATCTGCAATTGTATTTCCCTGCCAGTACGGCAATCCACCGTTTGATAATTGGAAATTTCCTAATCTTGCTATTCCGGCCGCAATATTTTTTTGAATAATTTCTTTACGTTTGCCATCTATATCAGCAACATCACTTAAAAATAACTGCGGGAAAACAGATGATGTTGTCTGCTCTACGCAACCGTGCGGGTATTGAATTAAAAACTGCAGTCTTCCATTCAAATTCATTGAAGGCATTGATGAAACTTCTAATCTCGCCTTGTTGCTTCCTGCTACGCCAAATGTCTTCCATGACAATGTCTTACTGCTGTTTGGTCCCAAAACTACATCGGTATAAGTACTAGTCAACGGATTTGGATTTGTCATATCAATTTCAACATCATAAGTTGACTTTTCACTTCCTGATGTTGCAATTACCTGTACTTTAGCTATTCCGGTTGCAGATCCAACCACTAAATTAAAGTATGCCATTTTCTCATCTGGCTGAGAAAAGTTCAATCTCTGAACTGCACTTCCCATAACCTTCAATCCGTTACTTGTTTTGATCTGAATGGAAACATTTTTTATTTTATTTTCTGTAGCAAAAACCGTTACTGGAAGAGTCACTTTTTCTGATGGAGAAATTTTTCTCGGCAATGAAGCCAAAACCATTAACGGACTCTTAACGGGAGTTGCTTTTTCTACACTTCCGTATGCACTAGTATTCGCATCTCCCGCAACAACCATTGTTCTAACAGAACCAATGTATTTCGGTAGTTTTAATTGATGTGATTTTGTTTCTCCTTTCCCTAATTTAAACGGACCATAATACAATACTACTGGTTTAAATCGGTTGGCTTTTTTAGCTTTTCCGCCGCCTAAATCCTGATCTCCACCAATACTGAAAATCTGATTTATTTTTCCGCCGTAAGCACCAATTACATCATCGTAAATATCCCAGGTTTTTACTCCAAGCGCTTCACGAACATAAAAACTATCCCAAGCATTTGGCGTTTTAAAACGTGTTAAATCCAGAAGTCCTTCATCGACAACGGCAATTGTATATGTCATTTCTTTACCTGACTTTTCTCCTACTTTAACCGTAAAAGGCTGTTCTGGTTTTAAGACATCGGGCATATTAATTGTTGGTGCCAAAATGGTGTTTTTATCCACAACTTCAATGGGAACAATTCCGTACATACGAATCGGCGAATCATTTTTAGTCGAAGCGTGCGGCTGTAACAACGTAATATTAAAATAGACATTTGGAGCCATTTCTCCAGTTATCGGAACTTCAACTTTTGTTTCTCCGTTTTTAGTTTCAGCCCAAATTGTCTTTACAACTCGAGATCCGTTTTCGATAGATATTAAAGCACGTCCGCCTTCACTTGAAGGGAAAGAAATCTGTGCTTTTTCTCCAACTGCGTAATTCTTTTTATCTGTAGAAAAAACCAGCATATTTGCTGTTGAAGCATCTCTGTTACGAGTTTTTCCAGACCAAATTGGCCAGTCGATATTTACGGTTAAAGCTGTTGCATGTCCTTCGTTTGTATCTTCTACACGAATCAAATAGCGTCCCCACTCTTCATCTGTCAAAGTAAATTCGAAACTTCCTCGCCCATTTGAATCTGTACTAATCATTTTGGTTTTGTACGAAGTCGTGGCATTGGAAGAATTATAATTAGACAAGTTATCGCTGGAAGAATCCCACCACCAGCGCCAGTCTACTTTGTAAATCCTCACTTCTAGATTTCGAACCGATTTTGGTCTTCCGTTTTCGTCAACCGTAATCACATCAAAACGATTGGAGGCTCTGGTTTCGAGCATATTGTATTTGTTTAGTTCAGGCGACTTTATTCCGACATAAGTTTTGTATGGCGAATAAGTTGTTGAAATAACATCTGTACTAAAATCACCTCCTTCTTCGTATACTTTTGTAATGAACGAAGCGCGTAACATTCCCGGCGCCTGACCCTGTAATCTTGGCTGAATATTTACAGAAGCTTTTCCGTTTTCGTTTAATTTTCCAGAGAAAACATTAATTTCTTCTGTGCTGAATTGACGAACCAAATCATCAAAAGTATATTTTTCATACCCTTTAAAAGTAGTGGTTTGCTGAGAGAATTTTGCCTGCATTTCTACATTTAAATTCTTTGCAATTGCACCGTGAAGCCACGTTACTTCTAGATTATCTGTATTTGGATAAGATGACGAAAGTGTTTTTCTGGTAAATGTATTTTTAATTTTTAAACGATTAGGTTTGATCGTTTCGATTTTGATACTCTTATAGAATTTAGCACCTCCAACACTAACCATCGCTTCCCAATTTCCTGTTGGCGCATCTTGACTGGTTGGAACTATAAATGCATAATGGTTTAAATCGTTTGTTTTTTGAACAGTTTGATAAACTGTTTTTCCATTCGGATCGTTTAATCTAAATTTAATTGGATGTGATTTTGGAAGTTTATTTGCTGCGTCATTCAAAATAAAAGACAAATACAAATTATCTCCCGGGCGCCAAACACCTCTTTCTCCGTAAATAAATCCTTTTAGCCCTTTTTGTAAAGTCTCACCAGCAACATCAAAATTACTGACAGATAATGAAAGTCCGTCATCAAGTTTTACATAAGTAGATTGATCGCCTAAAGTAACGATAGCAAAATAAGCGAATTTGTCCAGTTGGAATGATGCAATTCCTTCACTGCTTGTAGCTTGCGTGCTTATTTTTTGCTGTTGAAAGTTATACAAATCAACTCTTGCATTTGATACTGGTTCTGTTGTTACAATATTATTTACGGCAAATAAATACGATTTATTTTCACCTCTTTTCGCAATTACCCCTAAATCTGAAGCCAGAATATTGGTAGCAATTTTAGCATTGTAATAATACGAACCCGAACAAGGATCCTGACTTTCTCGCCACTCATAATCATCATAATAGTAATCGTCGTAAGAATTGCCGCTGTAGTTTACATCATTTTCATCAACTTCTTCTTCCTCTGTTTCATCCTGATCACCGTCTGAAGTTTCACATTTATAAAGAGAATATTTCTTTTTATACTCAAACTCCACCCTGTAAATTGCTCCGGGTTCTGGTTTTATAATTTTAGATAAATCTAAAGCATACGTATTCCATTTGGAAAGGTTTACTAGCGTGCTTTCTTTAAGATTCAGGGTAGTTTTGGCAATTGGCTGCGCAACTTTTTTGAGATTTTGTCCGCCGTTTAATTCATTATACTGCAAAAACTGCAGAATATTATTTTTGTAAATCTTATATATCTTTACATCAACAGCACTTAAATTTACGGCTTCAAAATTCAGTTTTAAATTATTCGAACTCGGCAGAATTGTACCATTTTTAATGAAACGAATGCTTGGTTTTATCTGGTCAAAAGAGATTTTCTCAGAGTAATTCGCTTCCATCTTTTTGCCGTATTGGCTCTCAATTCCCTGAAAGACCTCCAAAAGCAATTCACCCGTAATAACTTGTTCTGGTTCTTCATCTTCAACAACCTCCACAACATTATCCGTCGAAGCTGTATCGATCGCAACCGCTGCAGAATCAACTACAACTGATGCCGAATCAACCGCAGCAGAAGCTGGCTCTTCTACTGCAACTGCAGCAGGTTCTTCCTTTTTAGGCGCATTTTGATTGGTAAAATATACTTTTAGTAAATTTCCCTGCGTAGAAAATTTTAAATTATTCGTGTTTTGAATCGAAACTAGACCAGCAAAATCCTGTCCTTTTTCTAAAGGTTCAGAAAAATTAATTAAAACCTGTTGATTATTTCCATCAGGAACCTCAACCTTTACAACCTTAAATTCGTTGATGCTGGTGATCGGGAAATCGATTTGTCCTTTCTGTTCAATATCAAAATCGCTTCCATCATAAATAATTTCCAGATTTGATGCTTCAGAAAAACGCTGAATACTATCAATTATAAAACGAAATTCTTTTGCTGGACCAGTTGTTTTCTCAAATTTAATTTTAAGATTATTCCCTTTTTGTTTGGCTTCTACCAATTTTTGAGCCGTTTCCAAATCAATATTATCTGCTGTTTTTAAAACACAGTTTAAATATTGATATTCTTTGCTGTACGATTGTATATCGCCAGTATTTATGGTAAAATCCTGTTTAACGGTTTTAACTGTAAAGTTGAATTTAGAAAGTTCTGCCTCTTTTTCTTTCGGAATCGCCGTCAGTTTATCTAAGTTTAAAGTAACTTGATATTCTGTTCCTGGTTTTAATTTTTTCTCTGGAATAAAAGCAATTGTGTTGGTAGAAAGTGCCACGACTTTTCCGCTCACACTTGGCGAAATGTCAAACAAATCGTCATCTAGTTCCTGATTGGGCTTCCAATCGTTTTTATCAAAAGCCAAGACCACTCTAATATCAGAATCAGAAGAAACGATTCCGCCTGTAAAACTGGTTATGTAATCTTTGAATAGTGAAAAATCTGAATTGAAATCGGCAGCCGATTTTCTGCCGCAGGATTGAAAAATAAAAAACACAAAAAATACGAGACTGAAACCTTTTATTTTCACTTTTATCTACAGTTAATGATTAACAAATGAAGAATTAATACTTTTTACTAATTAAAGCTATAACAGCAAAACACTAATTAAAGTATGATAAAAGTAAACTATTTTTTATTTTATTTAAGAAGAAAATTCCCTAGTAATGATTATTTAACTTTTGTTGAAGTTTAAACGCTCATATTGCTTTAATAAGGAGCTAAATCCAGCTGTCCGCTATATCTTTTTCTTGCTAAAGAAGCAAGAAAAAGGATGCCGCTCCCATCTGGGCTAGGGCATTTATTTTCATAAGACTATTTAAAGTTCAGTCCCGAGTTCAGATAAAACTTTATCCATTTCAAGAAAATGATCTTCGGTATTTGAAGAGTAAAAAAGTTGATTATTACTCATTATAACAATTACCTCATCATCATAATTTCCATAGAAATTTATTCCTTCTGCCCACTGCTTAAAGGAAACACCTTTATTTTTATAATTCTCAACAATAAAGCTTAACCCTTCATTGTCTATTTCATAAAAACATTCAGCAGTAAATTTTAAAGCAAAACTGGCTTGCAGATAAGCCATAGCATTAAAAAAATCCGATAATTTTTCTGTTTCCAAATTCCATTCCTTTTCATCATAACTCATGTAAACTGGCGGATTAAGATTTGATAAATTATCTTTATGAATTCCCCAAACACAAGCGTGCTGGTTTTCGGTATAAAATATCAGATAATCATTGTGATTATAGAATTGAAATCTTTCCGGAATTATTAAGGAATCTTGTGTTTGATTTAAGTTTTGGATTTTACCTAATTCCGAATAATAATCAACAAAAACTTGGGGAAGATTTCCAAAAATATCTTTTATAATTTGAATTTCATCACTAGTAAAACCATTTGGTTCACTAATTTGAAAAAGCTTTTTGATTGTTGAGAAATCAGTCATACTATTTTACTAATTACTTACGTCTCTCCAGAAAAAAACGCTTTATTAAATCGGCAGCTTCATTTGCCATAACTCCAGAAACAACAGTCGTTTTAGGATGCAGTTTTGTTCCCATATTCAGAAAACCGCGTTGTTCGTCGCGAGCGCCAAAAACAATTTTAGAAATCTGGCTCCAATACAAAGCTCCTGCACACATTTGGCAAGGTTCGAGCGTAACGTACAAAGTACAATCTTTCAAATATTTTCCGCCAAGAAAATTTGCGGCTGCGGTTATCGACTGCATTTCGGCATGCGCTGTAACATCATTTAGCAGTTCTGTCAAGTTGTGGCTGCTTGCAATTACTTTATCGGCCACAACAATTACAGCTCCAACAGGAATTTCGCCTTTATCAAAAGCCATTTCAGCTTCCTGCAAAGCTTTTTTCATGAAATATTCGTCGGTGAAAGGATTTATCATAATTGCAAAAATAAGGTTTTAGTATTTATTTTTTATTACATTTATTTCCTGATATTCAAATATGGAAAGCAAACACAAAATAACTGTTCCTAAACCTTGTCACGAAAACTGGAACACTATGAGTCCTAGTGAAAATGGTCGTTTCTGCATAAGCTGTTCTAAAACCGTTGTAGATTTTACGTCGATGCTTCCTGATGAAATTCAGTCCTTTTTTATTCGAAATCAAAACAAAAATGTCTGCGGGAGATTTAAGAAATCGCAATTAGATTCGATTACAATTCAAATTCCAAATCGGGTTCTACATTCTCAAACACGCTATCATAAAATGTTTTTATTGGCTTTGTTTATTGCTATGGGAACTACTTTATTTAGCTGTCAAAATAAAGACGGAAAGAAACAAAAAATTCAAAATGTGGAAGTTGTAAAAGATACTACAACCGAATTAGTAACTCTTGTTGGAGAAGTTCCACTTAACCCAAATGATTCTATTCATTCGCATGTTCCGCCGCCCCCTCCACCAAAAGCAAATCAGGTTAAATTTGTAAAACCAGTTTCTACTGATTGTAGTAAAACAACTAAAACCAAAGTAAAATCTTCCAATACAATCAAAGAAGATGATTCGCAATTTGTTACTGGAGCTGTAATGCAAAAAAATGCAGAATTCCCAGGCGGCATTGATCAATTCTATACTTTTTTTGCGAAAGAATTTAAAAAACCTGAAGACTCGAATGTTACAAACACCAGACTTGCATTTGCGGTAGAAAAAAATGGTTCTGTATCTTATCTTCAATGTTCACCTATAGTTGAAGAAGCATTAGAGAAGGAAATTATCAGAGTTTTAAGTTTATGTCCTAAATGGCAGCCGGGAGAATCAAACGGAAAAAAAATTAAAATGCAGTATTCTTTGCCAATAGCACTTCAATAAAAACATCAATTTCATAAATTAAAAATAAGAATATACTTATATTTTATTATTTGCGTTCTTATTGCAAATAATAATTTATGAACCCACATTTTAAAATAGTTATCCCAAAACCCTGCAATGAGGATTGGGATAAAATGACTCAAGATGCAACAGGAAGATTCTGCCTTGCATGCAATAAATCTGTAATAGATTTTTCAAACAAAATGCCAGAAGAAATTCAGCACTTTTTCCTCAAAAATCAAGATAAAGAAATTTGCGGGCGATTTAAAAACTCACAATTAGATGCTGTAAGCATTCAAATTCCCAGTCGGGTTTTATTCTCTCAAACACAGTATCATAAAATATTTTTACTGGCTTTATTTGTTGTTATGGGAACTTCTTTATTTAGCTGTGCAGCTGTAAATGGAGATAAGCAAAAAATTGAAAAAGTTGAAGTTGTAGAGTATAATAAAAAAGACAACAATAACTCGATACCAATTACTGATGATGTGCTTTTAAAAATGATACAAAATGACACTATTCAAATTGAGCCTCAATATGGGCAACATTCAATGGGACCTAGTTATAGGGGCATGCTTCGAATTGGGAAAGAAAAAATAAATTCAGAATCCCAAAACGAATCAAATTAACATGAAATCAAATTTCAAAATAATAATCCCAAAACCCTGCAATGAGGATTGGGATAAAATGACACCAGATGCAATAGGAAGATTCTGCCTTGCCTGCAATAAATCTGTAATAGATTTTACAAACAAACTGCCAGAAGAAATTCAGCACTTTTTCCTTAAACAATCTTTTTTGATTTTTGAGGTTAGATAAACATTCAGTAAAAAAATAAATTTAAAACCGTAAATTTGCTTTTTACCTTACAATGAAAAGCAATTTACTTTCAAACATATACAATCCTGCCGATTTACGTCTTTTAAAAGAGGAGCAGCTTACTCAGGTTGCTCAGGAACTGCGTCAGTTTATTATTGATGTGGTTTCGGTTAAAGAAGGTCATTTGGGCGCGAGTTTAGGCGTAATTGAATTGACAATTGCACTGCATTATGTTTTTAATACGCCCGAAGATTTATTGGTTTGGGATGTTGGACATCAAGCCTATGGACATAAAATTTTAACTGAAAGAAGGGAAATTTTTCATACCAATAGACAAATCGACGGCATTTCTGGTTTTCCTAAAAGAAGTGAAAGTATTTACGACACATTCGGCGTTGGACATTCTTCGACTTCTATTTCTGCAGCGCTCGGAATGGCAATTGCCTCTAAACTAAAAGGTGATCTAGACAAACAGCATGTTGCTATTATTGGAGATGCTTCTATTGCCAGCGGAATGGCGTTTGAAGGTCTAAATCATGCTGGAGTTACCGATGCTAATTTATTAGTGATTTTAAATGATAATGCAATTGGAATTGACCCAAGTGTTGGTGCGCTTAAACAATATCTTACCGCGGTTAAAGAAGGAAAAAATCCGAAGAAAAATAACATGATCAAGTCTTTGAATTTTGATTATTCGGGTCCAATTGACGGTCATGATTTCCCTACTCTGATTAAAGAGCTAAAGAGGTTAAAAGATATAAAAGGACCAAAATTTCTTCATATTGTTACTACAAAAGGCAAAGGTTTACAACAAGCCGAAGAAAATCAGGTTAAATATCATGCTCCTGGCAAATTTGATGCTTTAACTGGAGAAATTCATTTAAAACAGGAAGAAAATCTTCCGCCTAAATATCAGGATGTTTTTGGTTTGACGATTTTGGATTTAGCCAAAAAGAATGAAAAAATTATCGGAATCACTCCTGCAATGCCATCTGGAAGTTCCTTAAAATTTATGATGGATGAACTGCCAGATCGTGCTTTTGATGTTGGAATTGCAGAACAGCATGCCGTAACGCTGGCGGCAGGAATGGCGACACAGGGTATGATAGTATATTGCAATATTTATTCTACATTTTTACAACGTGCTTACGATCAGGTAATTCATGATGTCGCTTTGCAGAACTTACCTGTAATTTTTTGTTTGGACCGTGCAGGATTGGTTGGCGAAGATGGCGCTACGCATCATGGCGTTTTTGATATTGCTTATCTGCGTTCTATTCCGAATATGATCATCTATGCACCGCTTAACGAAATTGAACTCCAAAATATTCTATATACAGCTCAATTAGGATTAAACCATCCTATTGCTATTCGTTATCCGCGAGGCCGCGGCGTAATACCAAATTGGGAAGTAGAAAATTTCGGACATTATAAAAAAATAAATTTCGGAAAGGCAGAATGCCTAAAAGATGGTACGGAAGTTGCGGTGCTTTCGGCCGGAACAATTGGAAATAATGTTATAGAAGCCTTGAAAGAATGCCCTAATTCTGAAGCCATTGCCCACTATAATTTTAGTTTTATTAAACCATTAGACATCAATACATTAAACACCATATTTTCAAATTTCAAGACTATAATTACAATAGAAGACGGCGTTAAAAAAGGTGGTTTTGGAAGTGCAATTTTAGAGTTTGCTGCATCTAATAATTTCAAAAATGATATTGAAATTTTGGGTGTTCCAGATGAATTTATTGAGCACGGAACAGTTGCTCAACTGCAACAATTGTGTAAAGTTGACGTTAAAAGTTTAATAAATCTTTTTTCTAACGGTTCAAAATAATTATTTTGCGATACCAAAAAAAAAAAATTACCTAATGAAATTATTGCGTTCTACCCTTTTGCTATTATTGCTTTTGAGTACCTCTCATAACTTTGCCCAGATTATACAAACTACCTTGAGTCCGAATCAAGCACCTAAACCGCCTTCGAACTGGACAAAAAAAAATCAACTTGGTTTTGATATCTCCGAAATTGCTTTTGTCAACTGGAGTGCCGGGGGAACAAGTTCTATCTCAGGTTTATTTAAAGGTGAATTTGGAAGAACATACGCAAAGAAAAATCATAAATGGGTAAACGAACTTATCGTAAAATATGGTTTAAACAAACAAGATGGAACTGAATTAAGAAAAACCGACGACGCATTTCAATTTAACTCTACTTATGGTTTTAGAAAGGACACTGCCTCAAACTGGTATTATTCTTCTAAATTAAACTTCAATACGCAATTTACAAACGGTTATAACTATCCCAACAGAGATATTGCAATCTCTAAGCCTTTTGCACCAGCTTATATCTTTTTGGGAGCTGGAGCTGAGAATTCAAACAAGGAAAAAAATAGAGTTTTTTACTTCTCTCCTATTACGTTAAAAACTACTTTAGTACTTGATCAATATCTTGCCAATCAAGGTTCCTTCGGGGTTAAAAAAGCAGTTTATGCAACAGACCCGCTGGATCCCGAAAATCAGATATTAATCGAGGAAGGACAAAAAGTAAAAGCAGAATTTGGTATACTTTTTACGGCATACATGAAAAGTGAAATTTATAAAAACGTTTTTTATGAAAACAGATTAAGTTTATATACCGATTATTTGAATAAATTTGGTAACGTCGATATAGATTACGACACTCGTTTAGACCTTGTCGTTAATGCATATGTGAAAGCAAATATCGGTGTTCATTTAATATATGATGATGATATTAAAACGAAAAAAGACGTTGTTGACCCAGCTACAGGAACAAAAAGCCAAGTAAACGAAGGTCCGAAGATGCAGTTAAGACAGGTTCTTGGTGTAGGACTTGTTTATGCTTTTAAATAATAAATAGTCCTAAAGCAAAAAAATATCCTCTAAAATCATTTAGAGGATATTTTTTTTAAAACATTAATTATTTTTTCTTCCGTTAATAGTTTCAAATAATTCTAATGCATTTCCGTCTGTCAATAGAGAAACATAATGACAAATATGAAGCAGACGTTCGTATAAATTACCTTTGTCTAAATCATGTTTTTCCGGCAGCATCTTTAAAAGTAATTTATCGTAATTTGAAGCATTTCCTTCAAATTTATTATTGAAAGCTGTAATAAATTTATCCAATAAGGTCTGGATAATCTGATATCCTACAATTTCTTTTTCGATCACTTCGCGGCTTTGATAGATTTTATCAACGCTTAGTTTGATAATATCATTCATCTGCGCTTTGTATTTACTTTTATCCGTTAAAGCATAAGGAAATTTTCCTTGTAAAATTGCCTCTTCATTTTCGATAAAAACATCAACAGCGTCGTTAATTAAAGTTCCAATTGCCAAAGCTCTCAAATAACTTATACGATCTTCTTTTGTGGTTAATGACTTGTATTTAGAAACTCCGATATTATCTTTTACCAGTTTAATTAAATATTCTAAGGCAAAATCTTCTGAAACTAAACCAAGATTTATTCCGTCTTCGAAGTCAATAATAGTGTAACAAATATCATCTGCAGCTTCGACTAAATACGCGAGCGGATGTCTTTCAAAACCAATATCTTCTCCAGATTTATTGGCAATCATTCCCATGTCTTTGGCTACTTCTTCAAAAAATAATTTATCTGTTTGAAAGAAACCATACTTTTTATCGGCGATATCGTTGGTTGGTTTCTTTGGAAGACTTTCTTTTGGATATTTCATAAAAGCTCCTAAAGTAGCATACGAAATACGAAGTCCGCCTTCAATTCCAGGGCGACTTGCCGTAAGAACCGAAAAGCCATTTGCATTTCCTTCAAAATCAATTAAGTCCTGCCATTGTTTATCTGTAAGCTGATTTCTGAATTTCTGTCCGTTTCCAATAGAAAAATATTCTCCAATCGCTTTTTCTCCAGAATGTCCAAAAGGCGGATTCCCAATATCATGCGCTAATGAAGCTGCAGCCACAATAGCTCCAAAATCATTCATATGATAACCGTGAATTTCTTTTAAATAAGGATATTTTTCGATGATCTTTTTTCCAACCAAACGCCCAAGCGAACGTCCGACAACCGAAACTTCTAAACTGTGTGTTAAACGAGTGTGTACAAAGTCGGTTTTAGAAAGTGGAATAACTTGTGTTTTATCTTGTAAACTTCTAAAAGCAGCAGAAAATATAATTCGGTCATAATCTACCTCAAAACCTAAACGAGTATCATCTTGTTCTACACGTAATCTTTTGCTTGTGTCTCCTTGACGTTTTAATGATAAAAGTTGTTCCCAGTTCATTTTATAATTTTAGATTGCTGATTTTAGATTTTAGATTGAGAATCTAAACGTCAAAAATACGTTTTATTTTAGGATAAAAATATGCCACGGATTAAATTGGTTTAAAAGATTAATTGTTTTTGTCTGGCACCAATTTCGCTAATTTCCACAAATCATTGTGCTTAAATTAATTCGTGAAAATTCGTGAAATTCGTGGCAAAAAAATTCAAGTAGAATTTATAAAATCATTTTAATCTATATAATCTGTGGCAAAAAAAAATCAAAACTCTAAAGCCGTACTGTGTTTAATTTCTCCCATAACAAAAATACTGTTCGTGTTCCCGATGTTTTCAATGGTCGATAATTTATTCATTACAAAATCCTGATAACTAGCCATATCTTGTACCAAAATTTTAAGCATAAAATCGTAATCGCCGGCAATGTTATAGCATTCTATAATTTCTGGAAGTGCTACAATATCTTTTACAAAATTACTTCCCACATTTTTGGCATGTTCTTTTAAGCGTACATTACAAAACACTGTCATACCTCTATTCATTTTTTTCTTATCTAAAAGTGCTACATATTTAGTAATATATCCGTCTCTTTCCAGTCTTTTTATTCGTTCGTAAACTGGAGTAACCGTCAGAAATAGTTTACTCGCAAGGTCTTTTGTATTGATATTGGAGTTTTCCTGAAGGTGTTTTAGAATCAGCAAATCGGTTTTATCTAGGTTTTCCATAGTTTTTTTTACGGCTAAAGGTTAATTAAAGACAATTTCGCAGTAAAATAATCTTCAAAATATAAATTAAAAAATACATTTTACTTAAAATAAGCTCAAATTTAAGTATTAAAACCCAATGAAATACATTTGTACAGTAAAAAATACTGAATCAAAAAATGAAAACAAACAACTTAGGTTACCCAAGAATTGGCAGCAACAGAGAACTTAAAAAGGCCAGTGAATTATATTGGGCGGGAAAAATTTCTGCAGATGAACTTATTGATGCTGGAAAAGAAATTCGAATTAGAAACTGGCATTTACAGTCAGAAGCCGGAGTCGATTTAATTCCGTCTAACGATTTTTCTTTTTACGATCAGGTTTTGGATTTGACTTTGACAGTTGGCGCAATTCCACAGCGTTATCACGAACTGGCTAAAACAAATTCATCACTTGACTTGTATTTTGCAATGGCAAGAGGCGCACAAAAAGACGGACAAGATGTTGTAGCTATGGAAATGACAAAATGGTTCGACACCAACTATCATTACATTGTTCCTGAATTCACAAAAAACCAAAAGTTTGAATTGTTTTCAGAAAAAATAATCAATGAATTTAAGGAAGCGAAGGACTTAGGAATTGTGACAAAACCCGTTTTGATTGGACCAATTTCGTACTTGCTTTTAGGGAAAGAAAAAGAAGAAGGTTTTAACCGAATTGATCTTATTGATGCTTTGCTTCCTGTTTATTTCGAAATATTTGAAAAATTACAAGCCGAAAATGCTGAATATATTCAGCTTGACGAGCCTTTCTTAGCTTTGAATTTAACGGACAAAGAAAGAAATACTTTCACGAAAGTGTACAACGAAATCAACAAACGTTTCCCGAATATTAAAATCATTTTAGCGAATTATTTTGACTGCTTCGGCGAGAATCTGGAAACAGCTTTGGCTTTACCAGTTGATACTTTCCATTTAGATTTAGTTCGCTGCCCGCTTCAATTAGATGACATTTTAGAATCTGGGAAATTGGCTTCAAACGTAAATCTTTCTTTGGGAGTTGTGGACGGAAGAAATATCTGGAAAAACGATTTCAAAAAATCATTAGAATTAATCAAAAAAGCTACCGATGCTTTGGGCGAAAACAGAATTCTGGTTGCTCCGTCTTGTTCTTTAATCCACAGTCCGTGCGATTTAGATTTAGAAACAAACGATCAGACTTTAACTCCGGAAATCAAACAATGGTTAGCTTTCGCGAAGCAAAAAATCAACGAAATTGTACTTTTAAAACAATTCGCCTCAAACGAAGTTGACGTTAAAAACTCTGTTGATTATGAGCGAAATGTAATTGCAAACGAAAACCGTAAAACTTCAAAATTAATTCATAATAATGAAGTTAAAGCGCGTGTTGCCGGAATTACAGCTTCTGATGACCAACGTAAAAGCACTTTTGCAACAAGAAGAAAAAGCCAAATCGAAGCTTTGAATTTACCTTTATTCCCAACTACAACTATTGGATCTTTTCCGCAGACAGCTGAAGTGAGAAGCTGGAGAGCGAAATTCAAAAAAGGAGAATTAACAACGGAACAATACAACGATTTAATCGAAAAAGAAACCGAAGCTACGATTCGTTTTCAGGAAGAAACCGGAATCGATGTTTTGGTTCACGGAGAATTTGAGCGTAACGATATGGTGGAATATTTCGGAGAACAATTATCTGGTTTTACGTTTACCAAAAACGGCTGGGTTCAGAGTTACGGAAGCCGCTGTGTGAAACCTCCAGTTATTTACGGCGACGTTTCAAGACCAAACCCAATGACGGTAAAATGGTCAAAATATGCACAGTCTTTGACTCCAAAATGGGTAAAAGGAATGCTTACAGGTCCTGTAACTATTTTGCAATGGTCGTTTGTTCGTAACGATCAGCCACGTTCTGAAACTTGTACGCAAATCGCTTTGGCCATTCGTGATGAAGTTGTAGACTTAGAAAAAGCCGGAATTAAAATCATTCAAATTGATGAGCCAGCCATTCGCGAAGGTTTGCCGTTAAGAAAAGAAGAATGGGCAAATTATTTAGACTGGGCTGTAAAAGCGTTTAGAATTTCTGCATCTGGAGTTAACGACGACACTCAAATTCATACACATATGTGTTACAGCGAGTTCAATGACATTATTCAAAACATTGCCGACATGGATGCCGATGTTATTACAATCGAATGTTCACGTTCGCAAATGGAACTTTTAGACGCATTTGCCAACTTTAAATATCCAAACGAAATTGGACCTGGAGTTTACGATATTCACTCTCCGCGTGTGCCTTCGAGTACAGAAATGGTGAAATTACTAGAAAAAGCTTCTGCCGTAATTCCTGTAGATCAGCTTTGGGTAAATCCCGATTGTGGTTTAAAAACACGCCATTGGGACGAAACCAAAAAAGCTTTAATCGAAATGGTTGCGGCGGCTCAGGAAATGAGAGCAACAGTTGAAAACCCTGTGAGTTAATACTTTTTATTTAGATTATATTTTTGTTTCAATGCCAGTAGGCGAAGTCGAAAATCTTGTAGTTATGATTTGTTTCGACTTCACTTTTACTGGCATTGTTTTTTAGAAGCAGAAGATTTTTGTTTCCATAACACCTTTAGTCCCGCTATACGCTATATCTTTTATGGCGAACCCCGCCATAAAAGGATACCGCTTCTATCGGGGCTAAACCAGAACTTTTTATTTTCAAAAGTTTAAAAATCTCAAACAAAAAAAAAACATCCGCGATGGCGGATGCTTTCTGAAATTGAATATATAAAACTTAGATTAGAAGTTTTTAGAGATTCCGATGTTGAATGTTTGACCGAAGTTAAAGTAGAATTTGTTAACATCTGGACCGTTATTATCATAACTTAATGTCTCGTATCCTAAACCACCAATGCTGAAGTTTAAACCGAAACCTTTTTGCATGTTAATGAAAAGAGCTGGAGTTACACCAACATACATTCCATCTGCTTTAGATTTTGCAAAAGCATTTCCTGGACCATATTCTTTATATTTTGCATTTTGGAAACCTGCTCCCATATCTGCAAAAACAGAGAAAGTTTGGCTTAATGGCATTGTATAACGAACAAATGCACCTAATTTGAATCCGTTATTTTTTTCTTCAGTTACACCATCATCATCATTAGAAGAACTTACAGTAAATTCACCTCCAACTGTCCAGTTTTCGTGAAATTGGTAACCAACTTTTGGAGAAAAGCTAAATTCGTTTACTGTTCTTTCGCTGTTTGCAAATTCAGTTTTTTCAGAAGTGTATCCAATGTTACCACCTACTAAGATTGTTCCTTTTTGCGCATTTGCAAAACTACAGATAGCCAATGCAGCCATCACTAGAATTTTTTTCATGTTTTTGGGTTTAAATTTATTTTAGCATTCCCTTAACAATAACGATGCCGTGAATAAAGGGCTGTTCGATTTTTTTATATTTACTTTAAAAGATAAAATGTAGCAATCGAAACTATTTCTGTTTACTTTTGCAACAAATAAAAAAGTCTATGTCGATAGAAGTAAACAGCATATCAAAAAGTTACGGAGAGCAAAAAGCTTTAAATGGAATTTCTTTTAAAATTGAGAAGGGAGAAATCGTAGGATTTCTTGGACCCAACGGAGCTGGAAAATCTACTTTAATGAAAATTTTGACCACGTATTTACTTGCCGATAGTGGCTCAGCCCTTGTAAATGGTCATGATGTCATGTCAGACACTAAAGCAGTGCAGCGTTCTATTGGGTATCTTCCAGAGCATAATCCGTTATATTTGGATTTGTATGTTCGTGAGTATTTGGCTTTTAATGCCGATGTTTATAACGTGCCAAAATCTAGAATTGAAGAAGTAATCGAACTGACAGGACTGACACCAGAAAGCCATAAAAAAATTGGTCAGCTTTCTAAAGGATACCGTCAGCGTGTTGGACTTGCAAATGCTTTACTCCATAATCCAGATGTTTTAATTTTAGATGAACCAACTACTGGACTGGATCCTAACCAGTTAATGGAAATTCGTAATGTCATCAAAAATGCAGGAAAAAATAAAACTGTTTTTTTATCGACACACATTATGCAGGAAGTAGAAGCGATTTGCGATCGTGTCATAATTATTGACAAAGGGCAAATTGTGGCAGATAATAAATTAGACCATTTAGTTACTGCAAATAAAGAGCAAGTAATTGAAGTAGAGTTTGATTATAAAGTAGAAGAACAGCTTTTAGCTAAACTGCCTAACATAAGTTCTTACGTTAATACCCATGACATGACATGGGAACTGACTTTTGTTACTGATAAAGATATGCGTCCCGCTATTTTTGATTTCGCCAACGAAAATGGTTTAAAAACTCTACAATTGAATCAAAAAAATAAAAACCTAGAAGCTGTTTTTAGAGAGATTACGAAGTAAGTTTTCAGTCTCTCCCCGATAGCTATCGGGACAGTTTTTCAGAGAAAAGCGGATAGTTTAATAAAAACTATCCGCTTTTTTAATTTACTAAATCTTAAAATCAGCAAATTACATTTTAAAACTCAAATTAATTTTAGGTAATAACCCATTTCCTTAAAACAGGCTCTTCTATATTTATATTGACGATTATATTTGTGAAACTATTTCGACCATTTCTTTCATTACAATTTTAATATCATTTTCAGTTGTTCGCCAATTTACAAACGAAGCTCTAATTCCATTTCTATTTTCATAAACTGTCGACGTCATAAAAACTGTGCCTGTATCATTTAGCCTTGTTAAAAACTCACCAACTTTATCCTGATTTTCATCTCCTTTCAAAGTAAAACAAACATTATTTAATCGAATTGGAGCCATAAGTTCAAAATCGCCATTTTCAATAAGTGCATTTCCAAAATGAAGTGCCAGCAAAGTACTTTTTTCAACAATATCACAAAAGCCTTCTTTTCCATAAGCAACCAATGAAAACCAGACTGGCAAAGCTCTTAAACGACGTGAATTTTCTGGAAGAACATTTAAATAATTAAAGTTCTCCAAAGCATTACCTAAATAAGGAGCATTTGAGTTCTGAAATGTTTCAATCTGCAGGTTTAAGTGTTCTTTTTTTACTAAATAAAAAGCGCTTTCATAAGGCACATTCAGCCATTTATGACAATCAATTGTAATACTGTCTGCGCCTTCCCAGCCTTCAACCAGATGTTTATATTTATCCGAAACTGCAGCAAAACCACCAAAAGCAGCATCAATATGCCACCAAAAATTGTATTTTTTCTTTAGATCTGAAATAGCTTCAAAATCATCAAAATCTGCAGTGTTTACAGTTCCAGCGCTTGAAATTAAGAGGAATGGTTTTCCGTTTAATTCTTTTATTTTTTCTTCTAAATCGATAATGTCTATTGCCTCACGATTCCCTTCAATTGTTTTCACAACTGTGTAATTTTGACTTCCAATTCCCAACATCGATAATGATTTTATGGAAGAAGAATGAGGAGTTGCAGTTAAAATATTAATGGGTTCTGAAATTCCGTTTTTAGCAAAATCCTTTCCAAACTGTTTTCCAAACCATTGTCTGGCAACACCTAAACAAGTAAAGTTTGACATGGTTGCGCCGGTTACAAATCCTCCTAAAAAAGAATCTGGAAGTTCTAATAATTGCAGCAGCAAATTAATAGTTTCAAATTCTATCAATGCCGAATTTCCGCCTTGAGATGTTATCGATTGTGTATTTTGATCATAAACCGATGCCAGCCAATCACCAACAATAGAAGCAGGTGTGGATCCGCCGGTTACAAATCCCCAATAACGAGGCCCTGGAGACGAAACCAATAAAGGTGCTAATCTTTCTTTAAACTCTTTTAAAGCTTCTAAAGAACCTAAACCTAATTCGTTTAAGTCTCGTTTGGGATCGATTCTGTTTTTATTTGAAGTTGGAATATTCTCCAAATTATTCAAGAAATCAACGCCTTGTTGTTTGGCTTTTTCTAAGATATTTTCAAAATCATTTAGATCGTGTTGTAGTATTGAATTCATATTTATATAATTTTTGATCTCAACATAATTGACAGGCTAAGCGAAGTCTAAGTCTTTAGTTGAAATAATATATTTTAAGGTAAAAATGTGGAACTTATAATTACGTTACCATTTCGTTTTTTCAGAGAATCTCGAAACCATCATCGAACAAATTACATCACCATTTGCATTTAACAAAGTAGCAATCGGGTCAACCAAAGTTCCTAAAATCATAGCAACTGGAAGCGCTTGTTCCATCGGAAAACCATAAACGGTTATGGCTAAGATTTCGCCAATATAACCTCCATTCGGAATTCCGCCTTCGACAATTGAAACTACAACTGTTATTCCGAGTGCTAAAAGAATGGTCATAGGATCTGAGAAATCTTTCCCAAACATGGCAAACAAAAAAGTGATTTTTAAAATAGAAGACATACTCGAACCGTCTTTATGCAAAGGCGCTCCTAGCGGAATCACCAAATTACGAACATGTGCCGGAATTCTCATTTTTTCTGCTGCTTCAAGATTGGCAGGAATTGTGGCAATACTGCTGCAAGTTCCTACTGCGGTTAAAGATGGCGTTATGTTATTACTCCAAAAAACTTTAAAAGCTCTTTTTCCGCCTGACACAAGTGCGTATAAACTAAAAAACACAAAAAAGTAAAAGACACAGGCCGCGTAATAAACTGCCATAGGTTTTGCATAAACTCCCAACAATTGCGGCCCGAAAACACCAACCTGATAGGCAAAATAAGCTCCCAAACCAATTGGCGCCAATTTCATGATGATGTTTAAAAGTTGTTTCATGACCTCGTTTCCAGAATCGAGAAAACTCTTGAAAGCATTTCCTTTTTCGCCGGACTGCAATGTTGCAAAACCAATTAGAAAAGAAAAAATAATCAATGCCAGCATACTTTTTCGCGACAATAATTCGAAGAAATCATTTGCCGTAAGCAGTTTTGCAATTTGATCTCCTGCAGATCCTGATTGAATTTCCTCAAACGGAACTTTGGCAATAGCGATATCCTCATGAATAGGAAAAAGATAAACGGCGCAAATCATTACAATTGCCGAAATAAGAATTGTCGCCAGAAAGACCAAAACCATAATAAGGAAAAGTTTTCCGAGCTTTTCTGTTCTCTCCAAATTAGCAATCGACGAACCAATTGTAAAAAAGATAAGCGGGATAATGGCCGTGAAAAGTAAGTTCAGAAATATATCCCCAATCGGTTTTATGATCAAAACTTTTTCTCCGAAAACCAATCCAAAAATACTTCCTATTATGATACCTCCAAGAAGCATTAAAATACTGCTGTAACTCTTTAAAAAATTGATTTTCTTAACTTCCATAATTTTAAACGATTATAATTCAGAATGATTAATAAAGAATGAAAGTACTTAAAAAAAGATTGCGAAAATTGATTAGTCATTTTTTTTGCCACAGATTAGTAGGATTAAAATGATTTTTTAATCTCTGTGAATCTTTATTAATCTGGCAAGAAATTATTTCTCTAGAACAATAGTCGTAAAAGCTCTGTCAACCAATTCTCCTGTTTTGCTTTTTACTTTTTCTGTCTGTGTTTCTGTATACACAATCTTAAAAGGTGATTTTTCAATTAGTTTCTGCGCTTTTTCTGTGCTGTACAATTCAAATTCGAATTGAGTAAATGGAAGTTTCTTCATAAAATCTTCCTCTGCAAATGTTAAGCAGAAATTTCCATTTGATTTTAAAACCCTGTAAATTTTTAAAAGTAATTTATCTGGCTCCTGCCAAAAATAAATGGTATTTACCGTAAATATTTTATCGAAAGATTCTTCTTCAAACGGAATTACATTTCCGTCATAAAGTGAAAAGAAAGCTTGTTTTTGAGACACAAAATTTCTGTTAATCTGGCGCGCTTCCTGAAACATCAGCTCGGACATTTCTAATCCATAATATTTTAGTTTTTCCGCCTGTTCAAACAAAAATTCAACATGACCAGCGTTTCCGTGGCCTAATTCCAGAATTTTATTTTCTTTGGATATATTTAAATTTTGAATCGAATGGCGCGTCATATTGATGTTTGTTTCGTTCATCATATTTGCCATTTCGATTCCTTTTTCTCCCGATGGATTTTTTAATTGAGAGGCTATCGCTTGTAATTCTTCTTGTTTCATGATCTTTAAAGTTAAATTCCAATAAAAAAAATCCAAATTCCAAGCCTTGTTTGTCATTGCGAGGAACGAAGCAACCGCATTAATGTTCCCATCGTCATGTTTGTCATTCCGAGGAACGAGGAATCTCCGCAAGAAGCTCGACAAATATTGTCCGCTTTTCTGCGCGGAGTCACTTACGGGGATTCCTCGTTCCTCGGAATGACATATTGAGAGTTGTTAGAGTCTGTTTAAGAAAAAACCTTAAAAAACCTGACTCGCTATCTGGCGGATATTCTCAGATTTTCCCATTGAATAATAATGTAAAAATGGAACTCCAGCGGCTTTCAATTCTAATGACTGCTGAATCGCCCACTCGATTCCGACTTGTTTGATTTCAGCATTATTCTTGCATTTATCTACAGCATCGATCAAATCTTCTGGAAGATCAATTCTGAAAATCTGCGGTAAAACCTGTAAATGTCTTTGAACAGCAATAGGCTTAATTCCAGGAATAATCGGAATTGTGATGCCCATTTCTCTTGCTTTTTCTACAAAGGCAAAATATTTTGAGTTGTCAAAAAACATTTGCGTTACTACGTAATCTGCTCCTGCGTCAACTTTTTCTTTTAATCTTTTTAAATCTGATTGTAATGATGGTGATTCTAAATGCTTTTCAGGATAACCTGCAACTCCAATACAAAAATCGGCTTTATTATCAACATCCATTACTTCATGAAGATATTTTCCGCAATTCAAATCATTAATTTGTCGAACCAAATCGATTGCATAATGATTTCCTCCCGCTTTTGGTGTAAAAGACTGCTCATCTTTCATTGCATCTCCGCGAAGTGCCATTACATTATTGATTCCCAAATAATGACAATCTACCAGCATATATTCTGTTTCTTCCTGTGTAAATCCGCCGCAGAGCAAATGCGGAACAGTATCTACATTGTATTTATGCTTTATAGAAGCGCAAATCCCAAGCGTACCCGGACGCATACGAGTTAGTTTTTTATCCAAAAGTCCGTTACCGCGATCAATGTAAATATACTCTTCGCGAGAAGTTGTTACATCAATAAACGGCGGTTTAAACTCCATTAAAGGATCGATATTATCATACAATTCCTGAATGCTTTTCCCCTTTTGAGGTGGAATAATTTCAAATGAGAATAATGTTTTTCCTTTGGCGTTTTCTATATGCTCTGTTACTTTCATTTTTTAAGTTATGGGTTATGAGTTAAGTGTTTTGAGTTTTTAGTTCGTGTAAAAAATCTGAAATCAAAAACTTAAATCATTTTATTTGTTGTTTCAAAGTTTCAAGTTTCAGGTTTCAAGTTGCTATAGAGAACTTGAAACCTGAAACAAAAATAACTTTCGTTAATCTGCTATATTAGGATTTAACCATTTCATGGCGTAATCTGTTGGAACGTTTCGTCGTTTGGCGTAATCTACTACCTGATCTTCTTTTATTTTCCCTAATCCGAAATACCTGCTTTTTGGGTTTCCAAAATAGTATCCCGAAACCGATGAAGCCGGCCACATCGCCATGCTTTCTGTAAGCGTCACTCCAATTTCTTCAGCTACATTCAAAAGCTTCCAAATCGTTGGTTTTTCCAAGTGATCTGGACAAGCTGGATAACCTGGAGCTGGACGAATTCCTTTATAATTTTCTTTAATTAATTCTTCGTTTGTTAGCGATTCTTCTCTATCGTAGCCCCAAATTTCTTTACGTATTTTTTCGTGAAGATATTCGGCGAAAGCCTCAGCAAAACGATCGGCAAGTGCTTTTACCATAATCGAATTGTAATCGTCTAAATTCTTTTCATATTCCGCTGCCCATTCATCTACACCAAAACCTGTTGTTACGCAAAAAGCTCCCATGTAATCCTCTATTCCGCTGTCTTTTGGCAGAATAAAATCGGCTAGAGCAATATTTGGAGCGCCTTTTGTTTTTTGTGACTGCTGGCGAAGCGTTAAGAATTTTTCCAGTACTTTTCCGTTTTCGTCACGTAATTCGATATCGTCATCATCAACCTGATTGGCAGGAAAAATTCCGTAGATACCTTTTGCTTTTAGTTTTTTCTCTTCTAAAATCACCTTCAACATCGCCTGAGCATCGTTAAACACAGATGTTGCTTGTTCGCCCACAACCTCATCGGTTAAAATCGCAGGATATTTTCCATACAATTCCCATGTTTGAAAAAATGGTGTCCAGTCGATATACGGAACCAAAACATCTAGTTCAATTTCGATGGTTTGTGCTCCTATTACTTTTGGTTTAGTCGGTGTGTATTCAGACCAATCCAATTGTAATTTGTTTTTACGGGCATCTTCAATCGTGAGGAAATTTTTATCTCTTGAACGATTTAAAAATGTTTCTCTAAAAGAATCATACTCTGCACGAATATCTGCCGCATATATTTTTCGGTTATGATCTAACAGGTTTCCTGCAACCGTAACAGCACGCGAAGCATCGTTTACGTGAATTACCGTTTCTCTGTATTGCGGTGCAATTTTCACGGCTGTATGTGCGCGCGAAGTTGTTGCCCCGCCAATCATAATCGGGATTTTAATATCTTGTTTGTCTAATTCTTTGGCCAGATACACCATTTCGTCAAGCGAAGGCGTGATCAGTCCGCTTAATCCGATAATGTCAACTTCGTGCTCAATCGCCGCTGCAATGATTTTTTCCGGAGGAACCATTACGCCCAAATCTACAATCTCGTAATTGTTACAGGCCAAAACCACCGAAACGATGTTTTTACCAATGTCATGAACGTCGCCTTTTACAGTCGCCATCAGGATTTTTCCGTTTCCGGATTTGTCTCCGGCTTGTTTGCTGGCTTCGATAAAAGGCAATAAATAAGCAACGGCTTTTTTCATTACACGAGCCGATTTAACTACCTGAGGCAGGAACATTTTTCCGCTTCCGAATAAATCTCCAACCAC
>Ga0157370_10001548_pt1 | contig 28462 bp, 17 predicted proteins | sample C35metaG_FD_113463 | JGI IMG/M metagenome (GOLD analysis project Ga0157370, IMG submission 113463) | Corn rhizosphere microbial communities from Kellogg Biological Station, Michigan, USA - C3-5 metaG | ecosystem: Host-associated > Plants > Roots > Rhizosphere > Soil | place: USA: Michigan...
TAAGCAATCAACAAAGCTACAAAAAAATAGCTAATTGATAACAAAAAGGCCTCGTGGCGCAACTGAATAGCGCATCTGATTACGGCTCAGAAGGTTACTGGTTTGAATCCAGTCGAGGTCACTACTCGGGACAAAAGAAAAATATCATCTTTTGTCCCGTTTTTTTTTGCCCGTAATCTATTGTTTACCAAGTATATACAGTTGACTATTTCGTTGATCCTAGCGGTTTGGATTTTGTTTTCTCGAAATGTAAAATTTTCAGGAAAAATTAAACCAATTATCTCCCTTGAATCTGCTAAACTCGCATTATCAAAGGCTTCACCAAGCTTTAAGAGGTTTTCCAATCCTGAGTTCGTTAAATACTCTATATTCCCTCTGTCGTCTGCTACATTTCCCATCTCTTTTTCCAGATTAATGATAATTTCATTATATTCATTCTTCATTAGATTATAATCCTCAGCATCAATTTTCTCACTTACTAACAGGTTTCTGGCAACCGATAACTTCTTTTCGTAAACTGCAATTTGTTCAAGAGACTTCTTTTTTTCATTAGCTATCAATCCATTGTGTTCTCTATATCCTTCAAGCAGAATTGCCGCATATAGTTTCTTCACCTCCGGTAACGGCTTGAATTTATTTAAATGGTCTTTAAATATTTTATTGGCAATCTCCGAGTTAACTCTCCATTTACAATCTTTATGACAATGATAATAGTAGTAATATTTATTTCGTCCTTTACATTTGCTGCCTGTTAGCTTATGACCGCACTGCGGACACAGAAAAAAGCCTCTTAATGGAAAATTTTCGATAGTCTTGATCTTTGGCCTATATGTCCTCGCTTTACTGTCAAGAACGTCTTGTACGCGATAAAACAAACCATCGCTAATGATTGCATCATGTTGACCGTTTACCCATTTTTCTTCTTCATCTCTATATTTGGGAACAACTATTTTTCCGCAGTAAAGTGGATTTCTAAGAATTACCCACAAGTTGCTCTTAGACAGAATAAGCCCTTTATCCTTTGCCATCTGGTAAATAGATTCAGTACTAAAAACATTTCTTGCAACCTGTTCGAATATCCATATAAGTTTTGCCGCTTTATCCGGTACAATGGCAATATATTTTTTCCCATCCTCGGTGATTTTATTTGCGTATCCGTAAGGAGCCATCCCCATATGCCTGCCTTCTTTCTTACCTCTTCTAAGACCTTGAAAAGTATTTAATGCTCTGCGGTCGTTTTCGACCTCAGGTGCAGCCAAGTAAAATGCCAGCATCATTTTGTTTTCCGGAACACTAAGGTCAAGTGGCTGTTCTATTGCCTGCGGATCAATACCTAGTTTCCTTAAGACATTGATCATTTGATAAGCATCGCCCGCATTACGGCTGAACCTGTCCCACTTCATAAAAAGGACCAGATTAATTTTATTTTTATATTTTTTTACATCAGCCAGAAATTTTTTCCATTGCGGCCTGTTAAAAGTCTTTGCTGAATGATCTTCGTAAATTACATTGCGTATCTGTATTTGGTTTATGCTGCAATATTTTCTTAGCATTTCCTCCTGATTCCGTTGAGAGAATCCTTTTTCTGCTTGCTCGTCAGTACTCACTCTGATATATAAGTCCGCTATCTTGCTCATTTTGTTTTATTTAAATGTTTCAACACAGCGATATTAGCAATTATTCTCAAGAAATACAAAATTTCCTCTACTTGTTCAATAGTAACATCTAGTCCTTCAGATCTAAGCATTTCTAAAGCTTTTTCTGGGGTCAACTTTGAGTTACTGTAGTCAATATCTTTCTCCATAATTACACTTTTTAAATCATAAAAATGTAATTTAAATTTAGAGCTGATTCAAATATAAGTAGCAGCAGTACTTGTCCTTAAAAGGAATGCTATTTCCGATTAAATTTTATAATTGGCAATACTATAAAATTTAATAAAATACAAATTTAATGACGAACGGAAAAAGACAGCAAAATTTATGCTGAATCTATCAAGCATAAATTATTTGTGTTAGAAAACAAATGTGTAAGATTTTATCACCTTTTATTCCGTACACCTTTTCTCAATGTTTTTTATAGCCGCAACAGCATTTCTTCCCAGCGAAGCATCATTCACTATTGCTTTAAGTGCAATAAGGTCATTTGTATTTCCATATAATCCGATCTGATCTACAGCATATCTGTAAATACCCACAGAATTTTCTTTAAATTTAGAAATAGGCAATACGTCCTTTGATTTTAAGCAGCTTCGGCAGGCTGACAAAATATGATCTGTAAAAACTGATTCTACCGTAATTGTATCTTCGTTGAAGTATTCCCGTGTATAAACATTCCTTAATCCGTCATTAAACACTTTGATACTGTCAATTAGGTAGGGCGAATAATTATTGAAAAGAATTTTTACTGCAGGAGAACATTTTTCCATTATCTCTTTATTGTTCAAATCCTTTCGATTGATCCAGTAAAAAACCTCGGCCAGAGAAACCAAAAGCTTATCCCCTTCACTATTTCGGGTTTCAATAAGGCTGGAAAAATCATATTTATATTTTGCCATGATGATACACACCATAATATGATTTTTCATTCTCTCCTGTGACATTGTAGCCTCCATAATAGGTTTTTCAAGAATTTTAAAAAGTTCAGGACAACATTCCGCTCCCATCAATTTTTCCGCTGATAAAATCAGCAGGGATAAAAAAAGATCAAATTCTTCTTCATATTTTAATGCCATTGTATAGAAAGCTTTTTGCTCTGGTAGATCAAGGCTTTCGATAACACTGCAAAAGGCGGAACTGTAGGGATGGTCAAACTGCGCATTGAACATATATGATGCCTGCCTCCAGGAATCTTCGTTGTCCTGTTCTGCTAAAATATCACGCATTTCTGCCAACACCCCCATCTCATAGTTCTCAATATTATATTCAAAAGCCCCTAAATCTGCGAGCGTCTCAAAAAGATTGGAAGACATCAATGGATCTTCATATGTTGTTTCTGATTTAACCAACATAATGGCTTCAATCAGCAATTCCTTTTCCCGCTTATTTTTATGACAGAAACGAACAGCTTCCACAATTTGAATTTTAAGTCTCCGTGGTAAATAATCCCATTGATTGGACAAACAATGCAAAATGATTTCAAATAAAGCATGTGCCCTTTCATTATATCGGGACAAAAGCAAGAGCAGATAAAACTGGCCCGTCTTTATATTACTGCGTTTGGTTAACTTCGTTATAGCATCACATGTTATTTTATTCTCCCGTTTAATTGACATGAAGCCAGACTCCAGGCAGGAAAAAAAATAGGAAAGGCCAAAGAAGACAATGGATTTTCCGCTCAGTGAACTGTAAATCGACTGAAATAAACCACTTCTCAATCCAATCTTCTTTTCCTTTGCTTCGTCCTTCATTTTTGTAAATACCAGATCCAGACGGTTATCCATCTCAAAGACAATTGAAAACATCTCTTCGAGCAGCTCCCCACTGAACATCTGATAAATTATGATTTCTACAAAAGCAAGCTCATCTAGTCTCCATTCCGGTATGGAACCTTTTTTTATAAATACCTCAGGATGACTCCCAGCTTCAATCACAAATTCTATAGTATCTATATCCTGACGAATCCTAACTAGAATCTGTTTTAATTTTTCTGCTGCCCAGAACCGGCAAAATTCGCCACCTTCACCCTCCATCAGTAAAAGGAGAAGATCGGTATCGTTAATACTGCCTAGTATTTTTTTCTTAAGTACATTGTCTTCTATCGATCCTAATATTAGCAGTCTTTTATCATCGTTCTTAGGAGCATTAAACTCTTCGATTACCGTACGAGAATCTTCATTAAATCTTCCAATACCTTCTGCCGTAAAAAAATTTAATAGCATTTCATGGTTGAAACTTATCCTGGCAAAACCCTTAACCAATAGTTTGGTACCCAGACAGCTTTCAAGAACATCAGCTTCAATTTTATTGTCATGCATAATGCTCTCAGCCTGTCTCAGGGAAATACTAAAAGAGATTTCCTGGGACATTTTTCTGGCAATAGCAGAAAGTAAATAAAGGCCATCTTTCTCTTTATCTCCAAGCTTTCTGCGAACATAGAGTTCAAATAAACTGTACCTGCTTATTCTCTCTATACCAAAAACTCCAATCTCACCGACCATTCTGGCTTCCATACAGGTGGACACCATATCTAAAATTGGTGCGAGTTTGTTTACAGAATCTGAATATTTGCCTGCAATGGCAGCCTTCAAATTGGAATCAGGCTTATGTACTTTAATGATTTGGGCATCAAGTAATTCTAAGCTACGTGTAAGCTTTTGGGCACTTATTAAATAAAGAATTTCATATTGACCAGAAAGCTCCTTGAGCTCTGCCACAATTCTTTCCGCTGTCTCTCCGTCACATTCATTAATCCCATCAACTACCAGCAGAACCTTCTTCCTTAAAGCCTTGCATGCACTTATAAAAGATATTGCAGAGGCAAATCCATATTCCAGAGCCACCTTTTCAATAGAGGCCGAAAGGCCCGCACCGCAATACTTAGCCTCCAGTAGTACCGGTACAATATCTCTGTCACACAGAGCCATAGCCCAGCTTCTGATCATCAGTGATTTTCCGTCTCCCGAATCCCCGGTAATTACTGTCCCTTTCTCAGGAAAGGATTCTTCGAACAAAATCTCAGTATAAATAAGGGAATCATTCCTATCTACATCAAAATGAACCATATTATTCACTTCCGATGCATTGCTTCTTTTGGCAACTTCTAAATAATGTTTTACCTTATCAAGCTCATTAGCAAAAATAAGGGCTGCTGTTTTCTTGTTCGAATTTCCAAATTCAAATTTCAAAAATTCTTTTATTTCAAAAAACCGTTTTTGATCATTCATGTAAATTGCAGCTATCTCCCTGACAAGGTCTGATAGGTACAGAATATCCCTATCCATATCAAAAATATCCTGGTAGCCTTCAATCGAAGTCCTTCTTTTCTTTCTGCCGTGGAGCAGCAAAAATTTTATGCCACCTGTAAATCGCTTATCGAGATCATGCTCCTTAAATTTTTTAAGGGATTGCCTTATCTTGGTTTTTGTAGTATCAGAAGTAATCTGAAATGCGATTTTTGATGAACTGCTGTTGCCAAGGTCAACGGCTGGAAAATTTTTCATCTCCTTATCCAGATCCTCCAGCTCATAATCGTAAATTAGATTAAGCAGCCTTAGGCAGGTACCTTCTGATACCTTATTGATATCCGTATAGCTTAGCGCCGTGGAAATTTCAATGTCCACAAGCCAAGACTTTATATAACTGCTAATCTCCCTGATTTCATCCTGCTGTCTTGGCATTTACTAAAATTTTTACACGTAAAATTAATATATTCCAGCTCACAGAATATCTTTATATCGATTTATTTTTAAGTGATCCTGAGTTACTCCAGCTACATAAAATTTTCAGGTAGGGACAAGATTCTCAATTTTGAATTGATTATTAATTGCGTACTTTTACCTTACTAACTTTTGATAATTCTAATTCCAATACAATACTTAAATGTCTCTTGTAACTTACGAAATTCCGAATCTGGATGACCTGAAAAATGAACATGATAAACCCCAGCCATTGGCAGGCAAATCATTTCCTTACAATAATCTGGGTGACAGAAGGTTCGAAGAGCTGCTTTACAGTATATACAAGCCAAAACTTAACAGTACGGACTTTCCTTTTGATAATATAAGTCTTATGTCGGGTGTCAGGGACAAAGGCAGGGACTGCTCATTGACAAAAGACGGCATAAATATTGGGCTTATACAATGCAAAAAATACTCCGCCCCTCTAAAGAAACACCAGTTTGCAGAGGAAATTACCAAGTATGTCCTTTATAGCCTTATTGATAAGGAGCTTTTGCCAGATGCCGGCAATTTCTGCTACTATATTGCGGTATCATCGGGAATCTCCCTTGAGTGCAGCAATTTTATTGATGATTTTAACCGTCTGGCGCCAATTGCTGCAGATCTTGATAAATGGATCGGCAAGAACATTAAAAATCCCACCATTGCAAGTCTGGAAATACAAAATGTACATCCACTGGTCAGTGAAATTTTCTCAAAGATAAAGGTGCAGAAAATAATCCCGCAGGATCTGGATATGATGCTTTCTCAGTCTCAGGGCGTGAGTTTAATTCCACTATTTTTTAACGTCCTTACAGTGGTAGACAATAGTGAATTAATAAAATTACAAGAGAAATTAAGTACTATATTAAATCCTGAACTGGATTTTAAAAGAATTCAAAGCGAGCTCCAGCAAGGATCATCAAGTTTAAAATTCGAAAAAAATGAATTTGACGATATTCCTGATTCGCACCTGGAGCGCGAAGAAACCCAATTGCTGTATAATTGGATTAACCAGCCAGCGGAGCTTGACAAGTTTGATCAGCAGCTTAATATTTGCATGCTGGCAGGAAATGCAGGAAAAGGTAAAACGGTCATTCTTAAAGATCTTTATGATATCTTAACTATAAAGGGGTTTGCCGTACTTGGACTCAAAGCCGATAAACTCCAGTCTTCTAATCTGCTGGAACTCCAGCACAAAATAGGGCTTTCGGTTCCTTTGGTAGAATTTGTTGATCTCTGCAAGGTAAAATATGAAAAAGTGGTACTTCTTATTGATCAGATTGATGCGCTCTCCCAATCCATGTCCGCAGACAGGAATTATCTGGAGGTCTTTAGATCCCTTGTTGAGAAATTTACCCATGACCCTAATGTAAGGATCATCATATCTGTGCGGATATTTGACCTCCATTATGATCCCTCGCTGAGGGCCTATAGAAATATTAAGACAGTAACTGTAGCACCTCTTAAAGATGATCTCATATTACAGCAACTCGAAAAATTGGGCGTTCAAAGTTCACAGGTAAATGCAAAACTCCTGGCACTGCTTCGAACTCCCAACCATCTGAATATTTTCTCCAGGATTGCCAAGTCCAAAGGAAACATTCTAAAAGTTAATTCCCTGCAGGATCTGTACACAGAGCTATGGAGAATTAAAATCGCAGATATTCCTCCCAATTTTCCTGTTACAACAAAAAAAGTAAAAAAGCTGCTTTATAAAATAGCAGAAAACATGTTCAAATTTCAACGTATCACGATCATTGCCACCCAGTTTGATGATTATGCAAAAGAACTGCGCTATCTGGAAAGTGAAAGGTTAATTAAAAGAGAGGAAAATCATATACAGTTTTTTCATCAGACCTTCTATGATTTTACCTTCTCAAAACGTTTTGTTGAAAATGACCTTAAACTTATTCAGTACATTAAAAACCAGGAACAGTCCATCCTGATAAGATCCGCCGTTAAGATGATTTTTCATTACCTCAGGGATTACAATCCTGATTTTTACCAGCAGACAATTCGGGAATTATTCCAGGACCAAGAAATAATGTACCATATACGCCACATGGTTTTTTGCTGGCTAGTCTTCATTGAAAATCCTAGTCAGATGGAAGCTGAACTGGTTTTGGGAGCAGCCTTGGATAATATCGATTTTAATGTCCTGTTCCTGCAGCACGCCCGTTCAGAGCAGTGGTTCCATGTAGCCATGGAATCAGGTTTACTTGATTTTGACAGGACCGAAATTATGGAACAGGACCGCAGAAGAAGCTGCCAGCTCTTCCTTGCATCTTACACGGATAGAGAAAACTCCGTTGTCTGGGATTTCCTTGAAAAGCTAAATGACGAGAAGATCATTTCCGGGGTACTATATTATATTGACAATTGGGCTAATACCTCAGCATCAATCAGGCTTTTGGAGCGGTGCGATTCCTTGTTTGATATGAACTCTGAGGAATATCTGTCAATACTTCATAGCATCGCAAAATTTGATCCTGATTACTGTCTGCACAAAATTCAGAAGTCACTTTTATCGGGTAATTATTTCGACGGACAATCCCACATCAGCTATCTGGGGCAGTCGATATTAAAACTGCTCTCTGAAAAGATTCCGCAGAAGATGTTGCCAAAACTAGAAAAGACTATCGAAAGCCATTTGAAAATTTCTGAGACTCTTGATACCGAGATATACAGTACTATCAATCTTTACGATGTCGATCTGGACAATGAGGACACGCTGGAAGGAATGGAATTATGCTACAGGATTTTGGCTGTCTGCCTGAGAAACTGCACTGATGATAAATCTGAAGTACTTATGGATTTTATTGACACTCATAAAAATTCAGCATACGAACCGGTCCTTAGACTGATAATCTATGGAGTTGCAGGAAAAGAAGAGAAATACAAAGACCAAATTTTTGAATTGTTCACACACATTAATAAATATTCTCTTTTTATCACTTCCAGTGATTTCGGAGTTGAGTTCAGGGAAATTTTTGAAAAAGCATTTCCGTATTTTGACGACAACCAAAAAAACACCGTTTTTAAAAATATAAAAGAGCTTAGGCTCAAAAATGAAGTGCGAATATACAGCATTGGAAATGTGAGACATAAATTTGTCACTATTGGATACTGTAAATATCTGCTTCTTGAGAGAATCCCAAAAGCCGAGCTCAGCAAAGATCCTGTTCTTTTAAAAAGCGCTCTGGAGCTAAAACGCAAATTTGGAACTCTTACAGACCGCCGTCATTCAAGAAACATAATGGCCTCGGGAATTTTTGATCCGATACCAGCTGACAGGTTTGACAAAATGAGCCTGAAAAACTGGATAGCCTCCTTTAAAAAATATAGCAGTACTGCTGATAGATCCGGGAACGATTCATCCAAAGGTGGATATCATCAGCATTCGTGGGCTTTTCGAAATTTCTGCAAAACAGGGCCATATGATTTAAAAATCGAAATCATAAAATCAGCTGTCCTTAGTCCGGGAATAGATATAGCTTACCCTTTGATGGGATTGATGGGACTTACCGAATCATCCTGTGAACCGGAAATTATACTACCATTATTAACTCCGTTAATTCCACTGATCGAGGTTGAATTTTATAAAGATTATGCACTTCAGAGCGCTGCTGGACTTCTTAAAAAAGGGGTATACAACATCACTACGCTACAGTTTATAGTAGATACGGCGCTTGATTTTACATCTTTAAGGACCTTCACTATTAATCCGGCAAAAGGTACCTCTTTTGACGGCCTTGCACTAAAAGGACGCAACAATTTATTTGGGACGGCCATCTCAGCGCTCATCCATGCAGAGAGGACTGAACTGGAAGATACCATATTTGATACGTTGGGGAAAATATTAACAAGCGGTCCCGACGAGGCAAAAGCCTGTATCCTGCACCGATTCGCTTATCTTAACAGCCTCAATAAAGAGAGGGCCTACTCATTGTTCAAGAACTCACTGCTTAGAGAAGAAAACATCTATGTCTCTGCATCTTGTATATGGTCACTGCAATATATGACCAGTATAAATTTTGCCGATTTGAAACCGATTTTTTTAAAGCTCATTCAGGCTCCCGAGCTCGGAGCGCAGGATTCACAATGGCTCTTCTCCATACTTTATTTCTCATACCTGTTTGATCGTCCTGATGCAGAAGCATTATTACATCTTCTTTTAAGAGTCAATAAGTATAGTCGAGCTTATGCGGTAAAGGAAATCTCAAAACATTATTATCATGATCAAAACTCACAGCAAAAATCCCAAACCCTGCTGATGTTTTTACTAGATACCCTGCAGTCAACTGATATAATTAATATTAATTACTCCCAGATGGATCAGATAAAACTAAATGACATTTTGGAATTTCTAAACGCCTTTATAGAAAAAGATAATTTTAAACTCTCTGACTCCCTGGTTTCATATCTTACCCTTCAGTGCAACGGCTATCCATTTCAAAGTGTTGCGCTTTTTAACAGGGCATTACAAAAACAAAGCATTCAGTCTGGACCCCAAAAATCTTTAAGACGCACCGATGAACTTACTAAATTTGTTGCTGTAGCCTTTAATGCAATAAATGGAAATGATTTAAGGAGCAAACAGGCAAGAAGGCTCCTTCTGGAATCTTTTGGCGCAATGCTGAAAGACTACAGGTACAGGAACATCACAGAAAAAATTCTTGAAGAGATTACGTAAATTTCAACCTTAAAGTGCTAACTGCTCACTTTATTTACCATTTCTTCTTTCCTTTTCTTCCTTAAATAAAAACCCTAAATCTCTTCTTAATTGTTTTCTGAAATTATTATTAGAATTTGTTATTTTCTCAATTTGGTCAGGAGAATAATTATTATTATTTGCTGGATTTTTCATTAAGTTATTTCTTAATTGATAATAACTTTCCAAAGCTTCGGAGGATATAATTAAATTTAGTTTTCCTTTCTTCCACTCAATTAATTCATTGAGAACATTTTTAAGCCTTATAGTGTCAAAATTCCCTCCTTTATCTTTGTAAATATTGTCGGTAATTTCAAATGCTTTTGGATATATTTCAAGTCTTAAATCATAAAGTTTAGTTGTTAAGTTTCTATTTATGGTTTTATTGAATTGTTTATGTTGGAAATTTTGATTTCTATAAAATTGAAATAATGCAACTAATGAAATTACCAAAGAAGTTATCGCAGTAACTAATGAAGGAGTAAAAAAATCAGTCATAATTATTTCAAATTTTTATTTATGGTTTGGATTAACTTTTTCCAATTTTCAATTTCAATCTGTGTCAAATTACTTGCATCATTATTCCGTGTCCATTTTATAAATGCTTTTGCTAATTTGTATTTTGAGAAACTAGGAATTTCTTTTGAAAATATATCAATTATAGGTCGAGTAGGTTGAGAATCAGATGTTGTTTTTACATTAACTTTAAATTCTTCATTTGCTACTACTATTAAAGTTTCTCGCAACAAATCTTCTATTTCTGCTTTTGGAACATTTACGCAGAAATCTTTAGTTCTTAATATGTTCTTATTTCCCAAAGTATGAACTAAATTTTCTTGCTTAGCAGCTTGGTCTCCCGCAGAATCTGAATCTAAAAGAGCTACAATTTTTAAATTATGGGCGTGTAATATTGTTGCGTAATAAACAACTTTACCAGCTGAATTTGAAAAAACTAAAGCGATTTTTTCATCTAATTTCTCAATATTTGACTCTCTTAATAAAGATGCTGTTGCATCAATATACCAATAATCAGTTAATCCCTCTAGTATCAGATTTTTTTGTTGTGTAAATAAACTTTGAGCTAAATCATATCCTAGAGCTTCTTGTAGAGGCAATAGACCAGCTGGATCACTTGAAGAAATTGTTGTATGAACTTTAGTTCCTTCTTCTCTATCTTTTAATTCTATAACTCTAACTAAATCTAGTTCATTTGGTCCAACTAAAAATGGAGAATGAGTAGAATAAATAGTTTGATTTGTTTCTGCTAATCTTGATATAGTATCTCTAAAATCCCTTTGTTTTAATCCATGTAAACTCATTCCTGGCTCATCTAAAAGTAAGATCGCATTTTTATGCTTATCCATAGCTTCTGCAAAAAATACCACGAAAAATGAAACAATCCATTGGAAACCTTCTGAACGCTGATCTAATTCTATTTCTACCCCAATTTCATCTTCAACAACAACTTTTAAATATTGTCCATCAGCCGTAATTCTTATTTTTTCAGCTTCAGGTCTATTTGGATTTGGATTCCAAATCTTTTTAATTTCTTTTGTTAACTTTATACTAGCTGAATTAAGTTGATAAGATCTGTTATCTAAAGTATCTCTATATTTTTTTAATTCATCTACATCGTTTTTATCCGGACTAGTTGTTTTTCCAATTTCTGCTAGAACTTTTGCAGAAAATCCTAATAATTTTAAAAGGCAAAGATTACCATAATCATAAAACTTGTCATCTTCTAATAAATTTCTATCAATTCTTTCAGCCAGATGCTCCAAATGGATTGAAGGTTTAACTTTAAAATAATTATTAAATAGTACAAAAACAGGAAGTCGACCTTCTATTTTTTTTAAAACTTCATGATAAATATTATTTTTTTTGATTTGATCAATTATTTTAGAATATCTCTCTTCTTCCTTTTCATTATCTTCATCTATTAAAATATAAAATTCTTCTAAAACTTTAAGCAATTCCAAAGAGTTATCTTTTGTGAATTCAGTAGAATCATCAAACTTGTCGATGAATATCTTAATTTTAGCACTTGGTTTCACTTTGTCAGCATTTAAGTCGTCACTTTCAAATTGTTTATCCAAATGCGAAATTAAGCGCGCTATATCTTTTGAAACATCGCTAAATTTAATTTTCAAAGGAGCATTTGTAAGCCAATGTACACCTCTGTTATCTAATTTTCTGTAAATTACATATTTACAATTTTCAAATTCTTTAGGAACAAGTTTCTTATCTTCTTCCTCCAATTCAAAATAGCCTCTTACAATCTCAATATCCTCTGCTTTAGTATGCCCTCTTGTTATATCATTGTATAAAGATCGTGGATAATCTCTGATTATGTCAAAGCCATCAATATCTTCAGGTTTATTTAATTGCTGTAATGCCTTTAACAATACAGTTTTACCAGCCTCATTTGGACCAACTAAAATTGTTTTTAATTTTTCAATTTCAAATTCTCCAGTATCTTTTATACTTCTATAGTTCTGAACTCTTGCTTTAATTAATCTCATAATTATATTTTTTTGGTTTGGTTAGTTAAGTTCGAAGACAATATTTCCATTCCTCACTCTATTCCTACTTATGAAACAGTATATCGAACAAAATAAAACTGAGAATGAAAATGCTGATATAATAAATTTCCACATTACTAAAAACATGGGTTAATGGCTGGCAATAGCAGGACCCGAAAATCTTTCTTCAAGATTTTTTATTTGAAATAGTAATTCAGCAATATATAATGTTGAAGTTGAATTAAATCCTAAAATATTTTTTAGTTCGGTGTCAATTTTTATTAGATCATCTTTATAAATTATTTTATAAAGTGTTCTGATTTTTATATTCATAAAATCTTTATTATGCTCTAATTTATCAATCAAATCAACAGTTTGTTGAAAAAGAGCAGTTGTATAAATAGCCTTATTTAAATTTGAATCATTAAGGGCTATAGTTATTGGGGAATTTTCTTTACCAATTGCGCCTCTAGAAAGAGTATACGATTTAGAAATATCGCTTTTTATCTGGCTAGCAATTTCAGAAATACTAAGAAAATCATCCTCCAGTCTATAAATTTGCTCTTGAATATGTTGGAAATATTGTTGTTCTTTAATTAAATTATTTGCTTTTACTTGTTCTTTGAAAGCAATGAACACCAAAATTGCTGCAATTCCATTAATAAAAGGTGAAGTGATACCGTCAAGAACAGTACCAATTTCTGCATTGGTACCAAAAGCGAAAAATTTAAAAAAGGATTTCTGGATTAAAAGGGAAGGTATAATAAGGATTATTAATCCAATAATAATTATAAGTTGTCTGGCCGTTATTTTTTCAAAATTCATATTAGAAATTTAAATGTTTTATATTTTTTTTGTCTTTAACTTTAATTGAAAAACTTTCGACGAATCTTGCACTCCGGCCCGCATGACTCAAAACTTTTGTTAGCAGTAAGACTTCTACTTTCAAGTTCTTTTATTCGTTAAAGCTTAAGATCATGTCAACAATCCTCTTTGTCTCCAGAAATGAAAATATTGGTTTAAAGTAATTTATATAACCTAGAAGCTCGTTGACAGTCAAAATCTTCACGTACTGAAACTCCACTTCTGCTTTTGTGTAAGTCAAAGAAAGGAGATTTTTGATTGTTATTTTTTTGTCACCCAATGATGCGGGTCTAAACTTAAATGATATTTACTCATCTCATTATTATCCGATAAAATAATGCGAAGCTTGCTCCTTTTAATTTGTTCCACAAGTGAAAGTAAGCCCCAAATTTTTCAATGATTTTGCACTCCAGTTTTTTGTCTCAATAAGTAATATTCCAGATTTACCCCATAATTATTCGCAATCTCGAGAAAAGTCTCGTAGGGGAATATTTAATTATTCTGGGCCTGCTGGGCTATATTTTTCGAGTGCCAATTTGTAAAGCTGCTCACTTTCATCCTTAAAACGATTCTTGTTTTCTTTCAATTCTCCAAATTTTTGATACAAATGCCTGTAAATAATTTGGTGTGCTGTGTTGGTAAGTTTTACAACATCAAATTCATCCATTTCAAATTCATCGGTAATTGCTTTATCTAGAAGAATTAATAATTCATCTTTTCCAATTTGATCTAGTTCATGCCAATTTTCGTCAACTGCTCTGTAGTAAGCTTTTCCGTTATCAATTTTTAAGTATATCATAAGTTTGTGTTCTTTCATTATAGGTTGTTAGTCCAGCCTCTAAACAATTTAACATAATTTCATAGCTCGGAATTTCTTCTGCATCAACTGTTTTTAAAACTTTTTCACCAGGTTTTCCAGAAAAGATTTTGTAAACTGGTTTCGAATTAACAATTTGTTTCTTTGTAAAAAGAATATAATCAGGCTGTATCGATACACCTACAGTATTATTATGTGTTACAATAAGTACTGGAACTGTTTTTGAAATTTGCCTAATCTGTTCATTCACCTCACTTTTTAGGAATAAATTATCGAAAGATGATTCAGGTTCATCTATTAATAATAAATCATAATGATGTGCATTTTGGATTTTATCAAGTAAATTAAATTCGGATCTTTCACCACCTGAAACCTCGGCTCCATATTCATTCAAAATGCTATATTTTACATCAACGAAATATTTGTAATATTCAGTTTCGGGTAAGCGCTCAATTTTCTTCAATTCCTCCAGATATTGATGCGAAGAATCGTAATGGGTAAATGCGTTACTGAATTGCGTTCGAATTCCGCTTTTGTTCAGCAATTCTTGTGCTCCACCAAATTTCTTAGTTTGAGCAACGATTCGAAATCTCCGCACGTCCGTTTTCTCAATGATTTTTTCCTTTTTAATTTCACTAACAATTATATCGAATTTTCTGCACTTTTCTTTTTCAACTAAATACTCATAAAAATCGATGTCACTCACGTGAGTAGATGAAGTAGAAGACTGCAATTCTTTTTGAACATTTGTTACAATTGAATTTACCCAAAGTTTTTTAAGATTTCTTTCTTGTTCTTTATTGAATTTATAAATCAGATCTAAAAGTAACATACGAAGCGCATTTCTTTTAATATGTCTTTCGATGATTTCTATATAGACTGTATTGTTATACAATGTGTCCGCAGCTGAAATTAGAGTTTTAAGACTTTCATTTTCAACTTCAAGAAATTTACTTTCATTAAACAACATACACTTTGAATATACATCTCGTTTTTCTTCTTCTGTCGCGACTTTTAGTAACGACGTTAGATACGTTTCGACTTTCTTCTCATTTTCTGTTGTGTCAATTTTATTCACATCCTCGAGAACATCTCTAAATTCTCGTAAAAACTGTTCAGATACACTGCTTTGTTTAGCAGTTAGAAGTTCATCAAATTTTTTCTTATCTTTTTCTTCGTCTGTTTCTAAAAGTTCGAATTGTTTTATGTGCTTTACGTTTTCATATAATCTATCAATTGTCTTTAGCGTAAAAGATTTTCCAGAAGATCGATCGCCTAGAATAACATTTAAGCCGGTAGATAATTGTTGACCGTTTTCAAAAATTTGGAAAAAATGATGTCCTTCGTTCGGGGTTAAGAAAACCTTATCTTTACTTAATAATGATGTTTTAACTGCTCTCAAAGATGTGTCATCTGCGTCGATGAAAGTTTGTCTTGGTGAAAAATTAACCATGTCTACTTTGAATCTAAGGTCGCTAAATAGAACTGGGACAAGACTCTCTGTTTCTTTTAGATAAAACTTGAACTTTTTTGCACTTGTAACTTCGCCAGCACTTATAAACTGCTTGAGTTGATTAATTACGTCTTGGGAAATTATTGGTGATTTGTCATAGTGAGGAATCAAAAGATATTTACTTAAATCTCCAAAAATGTCTTTTAATTGTTGAATGATTATATATTCTGATTTTGACGTTATTAAGCTTTCAACTCTACTACATCGAGAGTTAAAATCTTCGAGTTCGTCGTTTTCAGAAATAAGTAATAGGTGACCCTTTTCTATATTAATTTCAATACCTGGAAACACTTTAATTTTTAAACGATTACATATATCTTGATATTGGGATAAATCGAATAGATTATGATTTGTAATAGCAATACAATCAATGTTTAATTTACATACATATTCTTCAAGCTTGTCAAGACTGAAGTCAAATGAAGCATCACTGTGAATAGATGGCTTTGTATGAAGATGTAAATCGATTTTTTTCATGATTTAATTATTGGTTGTCAAAAAATTTCCGCTAACTAGTTTATTGTTGGTATAGAATGGCTTTTTGTCATTTTAAAATAATACCAAATTTACAGAAGCATTTTACTTTTCTTTTACGGTTTTCCATAATCTGTATCATTAATAAGTTGCAAAATAATCTTTTAATGATAAAAAGGCTACCGTATAAATACCTGTTTTAATTATTTATTGACCATAAAAAAAGATGCCTAAGCATCTTTCATGGAATTTATATAAAAAATCATTAACATTTATGTTTGTCTAGTAAGTCACACTTAATTATAATTGTCTTTTTTAAAAAATTGTAATAATGAGTTTTCTCTTCGGTCAACTTTTCTTCTAACTGAAACGATTCATCAACAATTGAAATTAGATCATCTTTATTTTTCAAAATAAACAAACTACAAAAATCAATATTTAGATGTTGGCTGATTGAAAATATTTTATCCCAACTACTTACATTTTCAAATCGTTCAACCCTACCAATCAAGGTTGAATTATAACCTAATAATATGGCCAGATTATGCTGAGATAGTTTTTTCTTTAACCTAGCTAATCTGAGCATACATCCAATTTGAATATTTAATAAATGTAATTCTACATCATTGTATTTTCTCATAAAGTAAAATTTGAGAAAAAAGATCACTTTATTCGATACAAATTTGCTTCGAATAAGTTATTTTGTTATATTTGTCACAACATTTTACATGTAAAAATGTAAATTTGCGATTCTTCATATAAAATATTTGAAGCATTCGCTTTGAATCTTGCACTAGAAAAAACTGGACACTTTTTCAACCGCGCGCAAGAAGATAAGTGTAAATGCTCACGCCATAAATGGCGTGGGCTCACTTATGCGCGCAAGGTAGTCCAGTAAATCCTTCTAGTGTAATAAAGTGAGAACACCCCACGCCTCCTTTTTAGGAATTTTTTCCCTCACTTTCATTCATTGCATACTTCATTCTTTTTAATAGTCTCGCAATTAGTTATTAACTAACCAATAAACCTATGTATATATGAATTAAAAAGAATTAATCACAGTTAATACATGCACTTTCTTATTCTTTATTTTGAGTTAATTAATTTCAGTCCTGTATTAAAAACATAAAAATGGCCCTCTATTTCGTCGCCAAACAACCATAGAGGACCTGCAGCTAATCAAATCATATTTAACTAACCAATCCCAATATTATGAATTATTTTTCATTTTACAAGGATGGAAGAGCTCTTTATTGCCTAATTTTTATGGGCATTACCTTAGCTTTTTCGTCAATTTATGCCGCCAGCTCAAAACGGCATTTCAAATTTACATCTCAGCAATTTCAGGTCAACGGAACAGTAACCGATGGATCAAGTCCTCTTCCGGGGGTAACCATAGCCATTAAGAATAAAGTAAATTCCACAGCAGTTTCTGATTACAGTGGACAGTATTCAATTACCGCATCACCATCTGATACTTTGATTGTATCTTTTATAGGGTTTAAAACTTCTTATATTCCTGTCAATGGAAGAAAAATTGTTGATGTTAAGCTGCTCTACGATACAACTACGCTGCAGGAAGTGCGCGTCAATGCAGGATATTATTCCGTAAAGGAAAGCGAACGCACCGGCAGTATTGCCCGTATAACTTCCAAAGATATAGAAACCCAGCCCGTAACAAATGTATTGGCAACCATGCAAGGGCGAATGGCAGGTGTTAGTATTACCCAAACCACTGGAGTTCCCGGCGGAGGTTTTGATATTAAAATCCGTGGTCAGAATAGTATTCGTAGTGACGGCAATTCCCCTTTATACATCATCGATGGTGTTCCCTATGCATCCGAATCAATTGGGTATAGAGAGACTTCTACTTCCTTTCCAACCACAACCAGTCCGCTAAACAGCATAAATCCTGATGCAATTGAAAGTATTGAAATATTAAAGGATGCTGACGCCACTTCCATTTACGGCTCAAGAGGTGCTAATGGTGTAGTATTAATAACCACAAAAAAAGGAAAAAAAGGAAAGACCTCTTTCAATTTTACTGCCTCAACGGGTGCAGGAACAGTCACCAAGTTCATAAAACTCATGAATACCCAGCAGTATATAGCTATGCGCAAACAGGCATTTGCAAATGATGGACTTAGCCAATACAATGACTGGGATTATGATGTTAATGGGACATGGGATCAAAACAGGTATACTGATTGGCAAAAAGAACTCATCGGCGGCACTTCCCAGATTAACGATTTGCAAGGCAGTATATCAGGAGGATCTGAAAATACCCAGTTCCTTGTAAGTGGCAGCTATCATACTGAGTCAACTGTATTTCCCGGCGATTTTTTATATAAAAAAGGAGGTGCCCAGATGAATATAAACCACCGTTCCATAGACGATAAGTTCAGGCTGACGTTTTCTGCAGGCTATAACATTCAAAATAATAATCAGCCGGCATTTGATTTTACTTATGATGCCCGCTCCCTACCGCCTAATGCCCCTGCATTATACAATTTAGATGGAAGTCTGAATTGGGAAAATGGTACTTGGGACAATCCCCTTAGAAATCTCAATGCAGAGTTCATTTCCAAAACAAATGATTTTTTAGCCAATACACTACTATCTTATGATTTAGGATTCGGTTTAACCATTAAAAGTAGTTTTGGCTATACCAAATTGAGTAATATTGAAACTCGCACAGCACCTTCATCCGTATTTAATCCTGCCTACAATATAACAAGTGCAGACTCCTCTATTTATTTGAATAATACTGATCGATCATCTTGGATTGCAGAACCGCAGATCAATTGGGAAAAGAATTTGGGAGATTCAAAATTTTCTGCTCTTTTCGGCGCCACATTTCAAAACCAAACAACTAACAGGCTTTTTCAGTCAGGCGACGGGTTCAGCTCCAACAGTCTGATTTATAATCTGGCTTCTGCCAACTATGTTCGAGCCTTGCTAAACGATGAAACGGTATATAAATATCAGGCTTTTTTTGCCCGATTTAATTACAATTGGCAGCAGCGCTATATTATAAATTTAACAGCACGACGCGATGGATCCAGTCGATTCGGACCCGGAAATCAGTTTGCTAATTTTGGAGCCCTTGGAATTGCATGGCTCTTTTCAAATGAAAGATTCCTTAAAGATAAATCGTGGCTGAGCTTTGGAAAGATCCGAAGCAGTTATGGAACTGCAGGGAATGACCAGATTGGAGATTACCAATTTTTGAACACTTACACTACGACTGGTATAAATTACAATGGTATATCGGGACTGGACCCTTCAAGACTCTTTAATGCTGACTTTGGATGGGAAACCATAAGGAAATTAGAGATCGCATTAGAATTAGGATTTTTAAAAGATCGTATTTTCACTACTATTTCATGGTACCAAAATCGTTCTTCAAACCAGCTTGTAGGGATACCATTGCCTGGTACTACAGGTTTTACCGTTCTTCAAGCCAATTTGGATGCGACAGTTGAAAATAGAGGGTTGGAGCTTACACTTCGAACAATTAATGTGAGGAAAGAAACTTTTAACTGGTCAACAAACTTCAATCTTACTTTTGCGCAAAACAGACTGCTGAGTTTTCCGGGGCTTGAAAGTTCAACCTACAGCCAGAAATATCGTATAGGCCAACCCTTAAACATTAAACTGCTATACAAGTACGAAGGAATAAATCCACAAACCGGAGTGTATCAGTTTGAAGATGCTAATAAAGACGGAAGGATATCCTTTCCCGAGGATCAGCAGACCGTTGGCGATCTGAATCCGAAGTACTATGGAGGTGTTCAGAACCAGCTGAGCTATAAAAGTTGGAAGCTTGATTTTTTATTCCAATTCGTAAAGCAGAAAAACTATTCCTATCCAATGGGATACACTGGACAGATGTCCAATCAACAAAGCTCGAAAGTGGATAGCTGGCAAAAATCTGCAGACTCGGCACGATACCAAATTTTCACAGCAGGATACAATAATGATGCAGTCACAGCCAATTATTTATATTCCCAAAGTGATGCTTCCATAGTAGACGCTTCCTTCATTCGGCTAAAAAATGTTGCGCTCTCCTATGATATCCCTGTAAATTTAAAAGAGTTCCAATGCAAGATTTTGCTTCAGGGTCAGAACCTTTTGACATTCACCAAATACGAGGATGGAGATCCTGAATTTAGTAGTTATGGTTACTTACCTCCCCTGAAGGTAATTACAGCCGGTGTACAATTAACTTTTTAATTTAATAAAAATGAAAACAATAAACATCAATTTTAGATCTCTATTTAGCCTCGTGGTTTTACTCATGGCAGCAAATTCTTGCGACTCGTTCGTTGAAGTAGATCAGCCAAAATCACAATTGGTTAGTACCATTGTATTTGAAGATTATGGAACTGCCACCGCTGCTCTCACTGACATCTATTCTAAAATCAGGGATAAAGGAATATTGACAGGAACTAACACTGGAATATCTAATCAGCTTGGTAACTACACTGATGAAATAATCCCTTATGGAACTCCATCAAATCCAAGCCTGAATTTTTATACCAATTCGATTCTTCCATCCACACCAGCCATTGCTGAATATTGGAATTCAGCTTACAATTCTATATATGCGGCTAATTCAGTAATTGAAGGTACTCACAAAAGTAATGCCCTTTCTATTGAACAAAAAAATCTCCTTACAGGAGAAGCGCTCTTTATCCGCGCATTTTTACATTTTTATCTGGTAAATCTTTATGGGGATGTTCCTTATATTGCACAAACGGATTACAGAAAAAACAGCACTGTGACGCGAGATCCTGTCAAAACTATTTACAATAATATTATTAGCGATTTAACAGAATCAATCGCAATGCTTCCTGCTTCATACAGCCCTACGGAAAGAAGCCGGCCGAACAAGCTAGTGGCCAGAGCTCTGCTGGCCAGAACATATTTATTTGCGGGTTTCTTCCCTGAAGCGGCTAATGAAGCATCTTCTCTTTTAAACCAAACACCACTTTTTAGTCTTGAAGAAAATACTGCTGATGTTTTTCTAATCGCGTCCAAAGAAACAATCTGGCAGCTTCAGTCTCAAACATCAGGACAGAATACGCAGGAGGCAGAGGTTTTTATATTTCAGTCCGGCCCACCTCCCCTTGTTGCATTAAATAACGCGCTCGTGAATTCATTTGCGGACAATGATCTGCGCAAATCGAACTGGATCAAGGCCGTATATGATGAAAATTCTATCTGGTACCATCCCTACAAGTATAAAGAGAAAAATTTCACCTCTGTCTCTAAAGAATATTCAATAGTATTCAGACTCGCAGAACAATACCTCATCAGAGCTGAAGCCCGAGTACAACAAGGGGATCTGCTGGGAGCCAAAGAAGATTTAAATAGGATAAGACATCGTGCAGGACTAAGTGATACCTATGCCGTTACCAAAGAAGAAATTCTGGAAGCCATATTAAACGAGAGAAGATGGGAGTTTTTTACAGAACAAGGTCATCGTTTTTTTGATCTGAAACGTTTTAACAAGCTTGACCAGCAGCTTTCATCCTTAAAACCCGGCTGGAACCCCACTGATAATCTTTTACCTATCCCTCAAAGTGAATTAAGTACAAATCCGAATCTTCGGCCGCAAAATCCCGGATACTAAATAAGAAATCATGATACAAAATCATATAACCTGCTTTATAAAATGCAGTTACATAAAAGTTTTACCCTTGAATTTAGTTTTAATTTTGTTTTTAATTTTGCCATTAGTAGCCTGTCCCTTATGGGGACAGGATGGGCAAAAAAAAGATTTAACTCCTGCTGATTATCATCTATGGGGAGCAGCAAATTTAAATAAAATATCTCCTGACGGGCACTGGGTAAGCTATACGATGAGTTATGAAAACAACATAGACACACTCTTTATCCGCGACGTAAAAACTCAGAATACTTTTAGTGTTCCATCAGTGCAAAACTCACAATTCACTAAAGATACCTTTGTTTGCCTTAATGAAGAAGGGCTTACGATTCTGGAATTAAATACTGGTAAAAAACGGTTTGTAAAGTCCGTAAAACAATTTGTTTATTCCCCCTTAACCGATCTTTTGCTTTTCACCATTTCTTCAAATAATGACACTAATAAATTAATTATTCAGTCTCCTGGCGGCAAAACTTTCAGGGAGATAAAGGGTGTCACCGTTTTTTCATTAAGTCCTGACCAGCAGAACATTGTTTATGCTGTATCCCAAAATAATAAACAATCAGTTATGCTAATGGATTTAAAAAAAAACCAGCATGAGAAATGGTTAGTTGTAAACCAGCAGGATACTATTTTTGGTTTTACGTGGCATAAAGAAGGTAAAGCAGTAGCATTTGCTGCTAAATCTCATGAGCTTGAACAAACCCGATTATATTATTATACAAGGTTTAATGAACAGCTACATCAGCTAGAGGCCACACTACTTTCTACGCTTGCAAAAAATACTTTTATTCCGACAGACCATACATTTAAACTTACCATTTCTGATGATATGCAGAGAGTTTTTTTTACAACAAAAATCAATGAAAAAACGCAGATGGATAAAAATAGTTCAGATGTTGAAATATGGAACGGAAATGATCAGTCAATTTATGTTGAAAGAGAGAAAAACGGACCGCCCTCAGGATATTCCATGGTCGCGGTTTGGGCGCCCATATCTAATTTTGTAAAACAAATCACTACCCATGAACTGCCAGGTCTTATGCTTTCAGGTGATCAGAAATATGCATTTTTATTCAATCCCAAGCAATATGAACCTCAATTTAAATTAGAAATGGGCCCTAGTGATATCTATATAATTAATTTGAAAACATTCGAAAAAAAACTAATATTAAGAGAACAATCTGCCCATTTTTTACATTTTATCCCCTCCCCAACAGCTAAATATATTTCGTATTTCAAAGATGATAACTGGTGGGTTTATGATATTTCCGCTGAAAGACATTATAATATTTCGGCAGGGATTAACGTTAAATTTGCGGCGCGCGATTTCGTTAATATATCATCGATAAGTTGTAATGCCGGCTGGAGTAGTGATGACAACGAAATTCTGCTGTATGATGAATATGATCTCTGGGCCATTAAACCCGACGGAAGTTCATCCAGAAGATTAACACATGGACGTGAATCAAATATTAGATACAGGCTGGCAATTAGACCCGGTAGACAACCATTTACTCTTAATTACAGCGCTTTACAAATAGACAATTTTGATCTGGATAAGGATTTATTTTTCCACGGGCAGGGTGATGATGGTAAAACGGGTTATTTTAAATGGAATAAAGATTCAGGAGAAAAACAAATAGTCTATAGTGATCGTTATATTGATCAGTTGATCTATGCTGATGATAAAAGAAATTTATTCTACAGGCAGCAAAAATTTGATCTTTCTCCACAGTTAATGGTAAAGCAAAAACAGTTGAGTGCTGTTCCGGTTTTTGAAAGTAATCCACAGCAGAAGAATTTCCATTGGGGCAGATCCGAACTAATCGAATATAAAAATAGCAAGGGCAAAAGAATGAAAGGAGTGCTTCGTTATCCTGCAAATTATAATCCTCAAGAAAAATATCCAATGATTGTTATTGTATATGAAAAACAACATAAAAAGCTTCATAAATATGTAAACCCTACATATGCCGATGATGGCGAAAATGACGTACTATGGACCACCCAAGGTTACTTTGTTTTAAGACCTGATATTCTAGTGGAGTATGACGACCCTGGGATTACCGCCTCTGATTGTGTTACTGCGGCAGTCAAAAAAGTATTTGAAAAAGATATTGTGAATCCAAAAAAAATTGGGCTTATGGGGTTCTCCTTTGGAGGGTATGAAACTTTATTTATAAGCACTCACTCTGATCTTTTCGCAGCGGCTATTGCAGGTTCAGGAAGTACTAATCTGAATAGCTTTTATTTTACACTGGCACAAGATTTTTCATATCCTAATCTCTATCGATTCTTCAACGGCCAATGGAGAATGACTAAAACCCCATTTGAAAATCCCGAAGCCTATAAGCGTAATTCTGCAGTTGCTAACGCAGATAAAGTTACAGCACCCTTACTTATATGGACGGGAAAAGAAGATCATAACATTGATCCACATCAAAGTATGGAGTTTTATTTTGCGCTTCGCAGTCTGGGTAAAAAATGCATCATGTTGCTCTATCCCGATGAAGGTCATGGTGTCTCAAAACCCATCAATCAAAAAGACATAAGCCAGAGAGCTCTACAGTGGTTTGCCTACTACCTTAAGGGTGATTTATCGGCGCAATGGATAACAGATGGAGTAAAATAAATTTATCAGAAAAGTTAAAAAAAAGCAATGCAGTTCCGATCTGGAACTGCATTGCCATTTTGTTAAAACCGGCATTTAAGAGCCTGGTCTAAACAACACTTGATTACAATTACCCTGGGCATTTTTACCAAATGCCTGTGGTCCTGAATCACCGTTAAGACGGCATACCTGACTTCCCTGTGTATCACAATCTACGGGAATATCACAAGGCCCCTGCGCATTGCGCACATATCCAATTTTTGGTGTCACATTAGCACTCTGCATGGACATAGTAGCAAATGCACCAGCAATTCCAAAGGCAACAACTGCTGCCGGAACTACATTTTTAAAAAATAACGTTTTCATAATAATAAATATTAAGTTAAAACATGATCTACTTTTTTCTACAGGTGTTCGATCTAGTTCCTGACATCGCGCGATATATTGTTCTGCTGTTCTTTTTTTTCTCCTAATCTTTTTAATTCCTTTTTTATTATATTCTCGAGTTTATAAACAACTAGTTCGTCTTGTAATAAGGCATACAGATGTGTATTTGTAACTATAAAGGATTGAAGCTTCTTATCCCTTAAATTATAGACCGCAAAACTCAATAAATAGGTATTATTTTTTATATCATATAAATCAATTATAGAAGCTTGCTGCCACAGTTTTCTATCTTCAAAACGCCCTTCAATTTTGGAATGCACAAACATAAGATTTTGACAGACCGCGAGATTCGCATTGACAAGAAGTGGAGGTGCTGCCATTCTTCTTTCAGTGTTATTCTTTAGATACGCCACTTTAATTTTGGCTTTTGAGATTGTATCGATGGTATGCCCACGATATAATAATTCTGTTTTTTCATCCGCTATAATAAACTCATTTCTATAATAATAGAGATAGATCATTCTCTTTAATTTATCGTCATAATCAAGCATTCCATCAGTATCAAATACTCCATCAATTTGCTGTTGCAAAAGTGAATCGTTATAAATAATCTGAGGGTTTCTATCTACTCTATAACTGCTAAAAATTTGGGCCGCATACTTACCGTTATTAGACCTGAAAATTACCGAGGAACTATCAACAGGTTCAATCATGGTAAAATAATGACTCCCCTTTAATTCCCTTATAATTCTCCAGTTAGATGTCTTTCCTAAAAAAATGCAGGGGACAGTACCATCAGTGAGATAAAAATAGGATCCCCGCACGATAATCTTTATCCTTTTAAAAGAGATTTTCTGTGTATCAAATTTTATTTTGAATGTCTTCTTTACCTTCAATGCCGTATCGAAAACGGTGATATGAAGTGGGTCTGTATAGTTTCCAAGATATATTCTGCTATCACTTTTCCCTGCAAAATAATACGAGTTGAACTTCAGATTTACATTTTTTACCAGAGTTATAGGATGCTGGGGGTAACGTCGGATAAATGGATTTTCATGATGCATTACTTCTTCTGAACACAAAAATAAAATAATTATAATGGCAGTACTAGATAACAAAGAAACGGCCATTAATGTAATAGCGCTGAACTTGCTTTGACGTGATTCTCTAGTGGATAACGTATTTTGCAATGAAATAGCCAATGCCGCGAACAATACAAATATTATATTAAAGACAATATGCACATTCCAGCTCATCTTCTCAAGTATTCCACCACAAGAGCAAGGAACAAAAGAACTATAATTAAGAATAATAAAAATATAGACCGTAAACATGATCATCAAAGTAAAGGCCGCATAAAGTCCAATGGTTCTAAATTTGTAAGTTAGTAATAGTGCTGCAATTACAGATTCAATAGTTGGAACAATCCAGGAAATCCATGAAGCAAAAGCGCTTAAAAGCGGAGACTGTCCCAGTTGAACCTGAAAATTTTCAAAATCCAACAATTTACTGACTGCTGCGTATACAAAAAGCAGTATATACAGAAGACAGATAACTTCAACTACATTTTTTTTAAAGTCCTTATTTTTGTAAAGTGTCATAGCGAAGTTCTTTGAATTCTACAATGTAAAATTCTGAATTACAAATCAATAACACTTATACTATCGGGAGCGAATATTAGCTAGAAAGGATTAATCTTTTTCACTTAAAAAAGGATTACCTGTTTTGTTTCGGCCTATTTCTTTTGGGGAGAGTCCAAATTGTTTTTTGAATGATTTAGAAAAATTAGGATAGCTGTTAAAACCGCTCATAAACGAAATATTTTTCAAAGGAATATCGGTCTGCTCTATCATAAGGTAAGCCCTTTTAAGTCGCTGTTCAGTATAAAACTTGTAGACACTTGTATGGAAAAAATACCGGAATCCGTCTTTGAGTTTGAAATCATTTGTACCAAAATGTCTAGCAAGTTCTTTTATCGACGGCAATGGCTCTCCCAAATTCGCGAGTACGTAATCATACACCCGCTGCATTAGGCGCGCATCGGACTTTCTAAAATTATGCTGCCTTTGCTCCTTTGTTTCATAAAGTTCCGGTACAGCATCATCAAGCTGAAGAAAGGGAGATATGAAACTGAGCACCGTAAACTTACCATCCGACAATCTCGATACCGAGCATTCGGCACTTACTATCAGCTTTTTATATGTTATAAAGTTCAGTGTGATAATTTCACCTGATAGAAGCATTTCCTCTAACTCCTTTCTCTCAAGATCTGACATATCGGAGAAATCATTCTGTATGAATTCTTGTATTGGCCTACTGAGCATCTCTATCGAATCATATCCCAAAATTTTTAACGCGCCTTGATTAACATCTTTAATTGAATGATTTTCATCTAGGATAAAAGTTGCAGGAGTGACCATTCTATGAGTAATGTAGGGATTGACAAAACCCGAATGAAAAACGGATTCTTTGAGTTCTTCCGCTACCATGTTAACCAGGACGACCAAAGTTTCAATTTCATCGTCATAGCTACTCAACGGGATTTGGTTATTGAAATTGCCCCTTGCCATTTCAAATAACATTTTATGCATAAATACCATCCGCTGGCGGTTGTGAGGACTTTTCATCTGTGCTGGTTTTTATATATACTCTGTGTCGACCGGTTGCGGCCGATTTTAAACAAAGGCCGTTAGATACTCTAATGCCTCCTGCTCTATTGTAAATATTTGCGTAGGCACGGAAGGTTTGCTGATTTCCAGGTAAAATGTGCTCATAGTCATAGAAACATTTTCACTGCCGATCAAAGCGACTGCTTTTGCAAGCAGTGACCCAGATTTGGCGAGATAGTCCCTTGCAGCTTTGTCAATTGAGGCTATACCCCTGGTGTCACAAAATACAGGAAGGTGCCTTTCATTTTGAAATGCAATCCTGTCAGCTACAACACGCATAGCCACTTCTAAATCAATTGCAGTATTGGGCTTGTATTCGAAAAAAAGAATTCCCTTTTCAATCCAAAACCTCGCATTTTGATTCTCATAAGATTCATGTGCCGCAATCATGTCCTATTAGTTTTTAAATAAAGGGTTGTAATTTAACAAAAATATAAAGATTAAGAAACATTGTAATTGTCAATTGTGGATTATTTCTTGCAAAACACACTAATTTGTTGTTAAATCGGGAATTACCCTTGCCAAATTGGGAATAAAATATCTGTCAATAAAAGTACTTTCAATTTTTATAAGGAATTTTAGATGTCTGTTTTTCAGATATTTAAAAAATAATAATTCTAAAACTTAAAAACCTTATAAAAAATGGCAAAAATAAAGCACAACAATTTTATTGATACAGTTGACACCGTTTTTTCAAATGCAAAAGAAAAAGGCATATTACACCTTTATGCTGAAGGTGAATATCTTAATGGACGAAGCATAAAAATTAACGGAAGCGAAATGCTCCATTTCGGAACTACAGGATATCTTGGACTGGAACAGGACAAAAGGCTAAAA
>Ga0157370_10001549_pt1 | contig 28459 bp, 23 predicted proteins | sample C35metaG_FD_113463 | JGI IMG/M metagenome (GOLD analysis project Ga0157370, IMG submission 113463) | Corn rhizosphere microbial communities from Kellogg Biological Station, Michigan, USA - C3-5 metaG | ecosystem: Host-associated > Plants > Roots > Rhizosphere > Soil | place: USA: Michigan...
CAGCAAGACGAAAACACCTGGCAAATCCGCATCAAGCGGCGCAACCAGATCAGCACCGTGACCTACCCGTACAACCCGCTCGATGTGGTCGGCTGGCACGGCGACAACACCGTGGTGCGCCTGAACTGGCGCGACATCCGCCCGGTCATGAGTCACCGCTACCACCTGCCGCCGTCGGCGCACACCACCTTCGTGGCCAATGGTTTTGTGGTCTGCACCTTCACGCCGCGCCCGGTGGAAAGCGACCCTGGCGCGTTGAAAGTGCCGTTCTATCACAACAACGACGACTACGACGAAGTGCTGTTTTACCACCGTGGCAACTTCTTTAGCCGCGACAACATCGAGGCCGGCATGGTCACGCTGCACCCCTGCGGCTTCCCCCACGGCCCACACCCCAAAGCCCTGAAAAAGAGCCAGGAAAGCCCGGCGACTTTTGTCGAGGAAGTAGCGGTGATGATCGACACGCGGCGTGGCCTGGAGATCGGCGAAGCCGCAGCGGCGGTGGATGTGGCGGCGTATGTGGATTCGTGGCGGGCGCCGGGAAAAGGTTAGACCGGTGACTGCCGCGGCCCTCTCCCCCGGCCCCTCTCCCGCAGGCGGGCGAGGGGAGGCCAGCCGACCGCGTTCAGTTCCCCTCGCCCGCGCGCGGGAGAGGGGCTAGGGGAGAGGGCAGCGGTGCCACGCCCTACACAACCTCAACACACTCGAAGATCAGAATTCTATGAAACTCGCATCCCTAAACACCGGCCGTGACGGCCAACTCATCGTCGTCTCCCGCGACCTGATCCGCGCCGTCAAAGTCCCCAGCATTGCCGCCACCCTGCAAGCGGCTCTCGATAACTGGGCCATCACCCGCCCCAAACTCGAAGCGGTGTACCAACGCCTTAACGACGGCCTGGAAGGCGAAGCCTTTGCCTTCGACCAAAGCGCCTGCGCCAGCCCGTTGCCGCGCGCGTATCACTGGGCCGACGGCAGCGCCTACGTCAATCACGTGGAGCTGGTGCGCAAAGCCCGTGGCGCTGAAATGCCGGAAAGCTTCTGGCACGACCCGCTGATGTATCAAGGCGGCGCCGACACCTTTATCGCGCCCCACAGCCCGATTCTGATGGCGGACGAAGCGTGGGGCATCGACCTGGAAGCGGAGATCGCCGTGGTCACCGACGACGTGCCCATGGGTGTGTCGGCAGCCGAGGCGAGCGGGCATATTCAGTTGCTGATGCTGGTCAACGATGTGTCGCTGCGTAACTTGATTCCCGGCGAACTGGCCAAGGGTTTCGGTTTTTACCAAAGCAAACCGTCGTCGAGTTTCTCGCCGGTGGCCATTACCCCGGACGAGCTTGGCGAAAGCTGGCGTGACGGCAAGGTGCATCGGCCGCTCACTTCCCACATCAACGGCGCGCTATTCGGCCAGCCCGACGCCGGCACCGACATGACCTTCAACTTCCCGACGCTGCTGGCTCATGCGGCGAAAACCCGTGCCTTGGGCGCGGGCAGCATTGTCGGCTCGGGCACCGTGTCGAACTACGACCGCGGCGCCGGCTCCAGTTGCCTGGCTGAGAAACGCATGCTGGAAATCGTCGAGCACGGCGAGGCAAAAACCCCGTTCCTGCGCTTTGGCGACCGGGTTCGCATCGAGATGTTCGACGCGGCAGGGCAAAGCATTTTCGGCGCCATCGACCAGGTGGTCACTGCGTACCGAGGCTGAGCCATGCTGACGCTCTATGACTACTGGCGCTCCAGCGCGGCGTACCGCGTTCGCATTGCGCTGAACCTCAAAGGCGTGGCGTACCAGTCGGTGCCGGTGCGTTTGGTCAAAGACGGCGGCCAGCAGCACAGCGCCGACTACAAGGCGCTGAACCCACAAGGGTTGTTGCCGCTGTTGGTGGATGGCGACACGCGCATTGCCCAGTCCATGGCCATTCTCGAATACCTCGAAGAGTGCTATCCGCAACCGGCGCTGCTGCCCCGCGACCCAAGCCTGCGTGCGCAAATTCGCAGCGTGGCGCTGCACATCGCCTGTGATATTCACCCGTTGAACAACTTGCGCGTGTTGCAGTACCTAAGCGGAACGTTGGGCATAGAGGCGGCGGCCAAAGACGCGTGGTACCGGCACTGGGTTGAGAGCGGCTTGGCGGCAGTTGAACAGAACCTGCAACGTATGCCGAGCGAGCTGTCGATGGGCGAGCGGCCTGGTTTGCTGGAGGTTTGCCTGGTGCCGCAGGTGTACAATGCCCGCCGTTTTAACTGTGACCTCCATGCGTACCCACGCATTCTCGCTGTAGTCGAGCGCTGCAATTCCCTTGAAGCATTTGCCAATGCGACACCGGAGGTGCAGCCCGACGCTCCCCCGCTGTTGTAGGTGTAAAGGGGCGCGCCGACCACACCAAGGCCGCGCGCCCGCCTTGCTGAATTCCGCTGCGCCACAAGCGCGGCGGGTCCGATCCCGTCACAGATAAAAACAAGTAGGTGACGTTACATGCACGACAGTCAGACCTCCGGCCAGCTCAAACGCGGCCTGAAAAATCGCCATATCCAATTGATCGCCCTCGGCGGCGCCATCGGCACCGGCCTGTTTCTGGGCTCGGCCGGGGTGCTGAAAAGCGCCGGGCCGTCGATGATTCTCGGCTACGCCATTTGCGGCTTTATCGCTTTCTTGATCATGCGCCAGCTCGGCGAAATGATCGTTGAAGAGCCAGTGGCCGGGTCGTTCAGTCACTTCGCACACAAATACTGGGGTGGTTTCGCCGGCTTTTTGTCCGGCTGGAACTGCTGGGTTCTGTACATTCTGGTGGGCATGTCCGAGCTCACCGCCGTCGGCAAATACATTCACTACTGGTGGCCGGAAATTCCGACCTGGGTGTCGGCTGCGGCGTTCTTCGTGCTGGTGAATGCCATCAACCTGGCCAACGTAAAACTATTTGGCGAGGCGGAATTCTGGTTCGCCATGATCAAAGTGGTGGCCATCGTCGGCATGATCGCCCTGGGCTGCTACTTGCTGGTCAGCGGCGCTGGCGGTGAGCAGGCGACCGTCAGCAACCTGTGGGCCCATGGCGGATTCTTCCCCAACGGAATCAGCGGGCTGGTCATGGCCATGGCCTTTATCATGTTTTCCTTTGGCGGCCTGGAAATGCTCGGCTTCACCGCTGCCGAAGCGGATCAGCCGAAAAGCGTGATTCCCAAAGCAATCAATCAGGTGATCTACCGCATCCTGATTTTCTACGTCGGCGCGCTGGTCGTGCTGCTGTCGCTGACGCCTTGGAATCTGTTGCTTGAGCACATTAATAGCGCCGGCGACCCGTACAGCGGCAGCCCGTTTGTGCAGGTGTTCTCGCTGCTGGGCAGCAACACCGCCGCGCACTTGCTTAACTTTGTGGTGCTGACGGCGGCGGTGTCGGTTTACAACAGCGGCACCTACTGCAACGGCCGCATGTTGCTGGGCCTGGCGGAGCAGGGCGACGCACCCAAAGTGTTTTCCAAAGTGGATAAACGCGGCGTGCCGGTAAACGCCTTGCTGCTCTCGGCGCTGGTGACGGTGCTGGCCGTGGTGGTGAACTACGTGGTGCCGCAAAACGCGTTGGAACTGTTGATGTCGCTGGTGGTGGCGGCGTTGGTGATCAACTGGGCGATGATCAGTTACTCGCACCTGAAATTCCGCCAGCGCATGGAACAAGACGGCGTACGCACCGCCTTCCGCGCCTTGCTGTTCCCCTACGGCAACTACCTGTGCCTGGCGTTCGTGCTGTTTATTCTCGGCGTGATGCTGCTGATTCCGGGCATTCAGGTGTCGGTGTACGCGATTCCGGTGTGGCTGGTCATCATGTGGGCGTGCTACCGATTGAAGCTGTCGCGGGCACGCACTGCCGCGCTGCAAGTCGCCGTCGATTAACCCCTGCGAAAAGCGAAAAGAGCGAACGTCCAATGCTGGAGATTTCCAACAACGTGCACCTACCCGACGCCGAAATTGAGCTGAGCGCCATTCGCGCCCAGGGCGCCGGTGGGCAGAACGTGAATAAGGTCTCCAGCGCCATGCACCTGCGCTTCGACATCAACGCCTCGTCGCTGCCGCCGTTCTACAAAGAGCGGCTGCTGCAATGGCGCGACAGCCGCATCACCAGTGATGGCGTGGTGGTCATCAAGGCGCAGCAATACCGAACCCAGGAACAGAACCGCGCCGATGCGCTTGAACGCCTGAAAGAGCTGATTCTGGCGGCCAGCAAGGTCGAGAAAAAACGCCGGCCGACCAAGCCGACGTTGGGCTCGAAGAAGCGGCGGTTGGAGGGCAAGAGTCAGCGTGGGGCGATTAAGGCGGGGAGGGGGAAGGTGGAGTTCTGAGGCAAAGCCGCTTTAAAAGCTCGAGGCTAAAGCCTCTCCTACAGATTGCGCAGTACCTGTAGGAGAGGCTTCAGCCTCGATTCCTGCAAACACAGAATGTCGCGATCAACCACTCACCTTGGCAATCGCCGCCGCCAGATAATCCAGCCGCCGTTCATCGATCCCCGCCACGTTCGCGCGCCCCGAGCTAACCATGTACACGCGGTGCTCATCGCGCAGACGCCGCACCTGCTCGGCCGTTAAACCGGTATACGAAAACATGCCGCGCTGACTGCCGATATGGGCGAAACGCTGGGCCAAACCATACGGCTGCAACGCCGCCAGCAAACCCTGACGCAGCTCGGTAATGCGCACACGCATGGCCTCGACTTCAGCCTGCCAGGTCAGCCGCAAACCCTCGTCTGCCAGAATCTGCGCCACCACCGCCGCGCCATGGGCGGGGGGCGTGGACCACAAGCTGCGCGCCATGGCTGCCAATTGGCTGCGCACGTCGGTGAGTGAATCGGCGGTGGCGCTCACCACCACCAACGCCCCGGTGCGTTCGCGGTACAGGCCGAAGTTTTTCGAGCACGAACTGGTGATCAGCACCTCCGGCAACTCGGCGGCGAGCAGGCGCACGGCCCAGGCGTCCGCTTCCAGGCCTTCGGCGAAACCCTGGTACGCGAAGTCGATCAGCGGCAGCAGTTCGCGAGCGCGCACCACGTCCAGCACCTGACGCCATTGCCCCTGGTCCAGGTCGAAGCCGCTAGGGTTGTGGCAGCAGGCGTGCAGCAACACCACATCGCCGCGCGGAATTTGCTGCAGCGCGGCGAGCATGGCGTCGAAGGCCAGGCGGTTGTCGGCGTCGACATACGGGTAGTGCTGCACCGCCAGCCCAGCCGCCGCGAACAGGGTTTCGTGAATCGGCCACGTTGGATCGCTCAGCCAGATGCCGCGCCCCGGCAGGCAATGGCGAATAAAATCGCCCGCCAGCCGCAACGCGCCGGTGCCGCCCGGCGTTTGTGTGGCGCCGGCGCGGTTGCCGGTCAGCAACGGCGAGTCCGCGCCCAGCACCAAGCGGGCCATATGCTGGGTGAACAGCGGGTCGCCATGGCCGCCGATGTAGCTTTTGGTGGTTTCACTGTCGACCAGGTGACGCTCGGCAATTTTCACCGACGGCAGAATCGGCGTGTTGCCGTGCGGGTCTTTGTACACGCCCACGCCAAGGTCGATTTTCTGCGGATTGCTGTCGCTGCGGTACGCATCGATCAAGCCGAGAATCGGGTCGCCCGGCACGCGTTTCACCGTGTCGAAATGGCTCACTTCAAGCCTTCCGCTGTTTTGGCCACCTGGTCGGTGCGTGCCGCCATGATGAAGTCGTTGCGGTGCAGGCCTTTGATCGAATGGCTCCACCAGGTGACGGTGACCTTGCCCCATTCAGTGAGCAAACCTGGGTGATGGCCCTCGGCTTCGGCAATTTCACCGACCGCATTGGTAAAGGCCAGGGCGTGTTTGAAGTTCTTGAAGTCGTAGCGTTTTTCCAGTTGCAGCACGCCGTCGCGTACTTCGATGTTCCAGTCCGGTATTTCCTTGATCAGCACGGCCAGTTCGTCATCCGACACTTTTGGCGCATCGGCTTTGCAGGCTTCGCAGTGGGCTTGGTTCAGGGCAGTCATCGGGGGCTCCAGTCAGAAAAGTCAGGCCGCTTTCGGCGGAAATTTTGCGGGGTGCAGACCCAGTTGGGCAGCTTGGGCAACCATCGCCATGAGGTCTTCGTGGGCGAGGTCGAACAAGCGCTTGAGGTCGGGCAGCACGAAATACAACGGTTGCAGGATGTCGATCCGGTAGGGCGTGCGCATGGCGTCCAGCGGATCGAAGGCTTGATGCTCCGGTGCATCGGACAGGCTATAGAGGGTTTCCTTCGGCGAGGAAAGAATGCCGCCGCCATAAATTCTGCGGCCGTGTGGCGTGTCGACCAAGCCGAACTCGATGGTCATCCAGTACAGACGGGCAAGAAACACGCGCTGCTCTTTGCTGGCCTTGAGGCCGAGCTTGCCGTAGGTGTGGGTGAATTCGGCGAACCACGGGTTGGTCAGCAGCGGGCAGTGGCCAAACACCTCGTGGAAAATGTCCGGCTCTTGCAAGTAGTCGAGTTCTTCCGGGGTGCGGATAAACGTGGCGACAGGGAATTGCTTGCTGGCGAGCAATTCAAAGAACGTCTGAAACGGAATCAGCGCCGGCACCCGCGCCACTTGCCAGCCCGTGGTGGCGCCGAGCACGCGGTTGATCTCGCCCAGCTGCGGAATGCGCTCATGGGGCAGGGCCAATTGCTCAATGCCGTCGAGGTATTCCTGGCAGGCACGGCCTTCGACCAGTTTCAGCTGCCGCGTAATCAAGGTGTTCCAGACTTCGTGCTCGGCATCGGGGTAATCGATAAACCCATTGCTGTCCGGCTCGCGTGCCACGTAGTGCGACTGCTTCATCGCTGCCTCTCTTCATTGTTGTTATTGACGACCGCTTGTGGGGCTAGAGATAACCTGTGGCGCGCCTGATTTCAGCTGGGCCTGGGCAGTACGGGGTGATAACGGCGTTCAAAAACCGTAAAGAAATGATGACAACCGAGCGAAAGCGGCGAGGCGTCGTATTGCTGGCGCGCTAATTCGTAAACTATCCTTTACGAAAATTCCGCCGCGTCGTCAGATTTTCCTGATGGCGACGGTGATAGCAGCGCCTATCAGAACAACAACAATGAGCCCGCCATGCGTATCAAAGTCCATTGCCAGAACCGGATTGGCATCCTTCGCGATATCCTCAATCTGCTCGTCGAGTACGGCATCAACGTCGCGCGCGGCGAGGTCGGCGGCGAGCAGGGCAACGCCATCTACCTGCATTGCCCGAACCTGATCAACCTCCAATTTCAATCGCTGCGGCCCAAGTTCGAGGCGATTGGCGGTGTGTTCGGCGTCAAGCGCGTGGGGCTGATGCCCAGCGAGCGGCGGCACCTGGAATTGAATGCGTTGCTGGGGGCGCTGGAGTTTCCGGTGCTGTCCATCGACATGGCCGGCTCTATCGTCGCGGCAAACCGGGCGGCGGCGCAGTTGCTGGGCGTGCGCGTTGATGAAGTGCCAGGCATGCCGCTGTCGCGCTATGCCGAAGACTTCGACTTGCCCGAGTTGGTACGCGCGAACAAATCGCGCATTAACGGCCTGCGGGTGAAGATCAAAGGCGACGTGTTCCTCGCCGACATCGCGCCGCTGCAAACCGAGCATGAAGAAAGCGACGCCATGGCGGGCGCCGTGCTCACCCTGCACCGCGCCGACCGCGTAGGCGAGCGCATTTACCACGTGCGCAAACAGGAACTGCGCGGCTTCGACAGCATTTTCCAGAGTTCGCGGGTGCTCGCCGCCGTGGTGCGTGAAGCCCGGCGCATGGCGCCGCTGGATGCGCCATTGCTGATCGAAGGCGAAACCGGCACGGGCAAGGAACTCCTGGCCCGCGCCTGCCACCTGGCCAGCCCGCGCGGCCAGTCACCGTTTATGGCGCTCAACTGCGCGGGGTTGCCGGAGTCGATGGCCGAAACCGAGCTGTTCGGCTATGGCCCTGGCGCGTTCGAAGGGGCGCGCCCGGAGGGCAAGCTCGGCCTGCTGGAATTGACGGCAGGCGGCACGCTGTTTCTCGACGGCGTCGGCGAAATGAGCCCGCGCCTGCAAGCCCAATTGCTGCGCTTTCTGCAAGACGGCTGCTTCCGCCGCGTCGGCAGCGACGAAGAGGTGTACCTCGACGTGCGGGTGATCTGCGCCACTCAGGTGGACTTGTCGGAGCTGTGCGCCAAAGGCGAATTCCGCCAAGACCTGTACCACCGTCTGAACGTGCTGAGCCTGCACATTCCACCCCTGCGCGAATGCCTCGATGGGCTGATGCCGCTGGTAGAACACTTCCTCGACCAGGCCAGCCGGCAAATCGGCTGCCCGCTGCCGACCCTGGCGGCGCCGGCGTTCGAGCGCCTCAATCACTACCACTGGCCGGGCAACGTGCGGCAGTTGGAAAACGTGCTGTTTCAGGCGGTGTCGTTGTGCGACGGCGCGGTGGTGAAGGCTGAACATATCCGCCTGCCGGACTACGGCGCGCCGCAGCCGCTGGGCGACTTTTCTCTGGAAGGCGGGCTGGACGCGATTCTCGGGCGCTTTGAACAGGCGGTGCTCGAGCGGCTGTACCACGAGCACCCGAGTAGTCGGCAATTGGGCAAGCGGTTGGGGGTTTCGCATACCACCATTGCCAATAAGTTGCGGCAGTACGGGTTGGGTAAAGAGTAAACATCGGCCCTCACCCCCAGCCCCTCTCCCGCAAGCGGGAGAGGGGAGCGTCACCGCAATTTGTCATACCACCTCGTTCAGTCCCCTCGCCCCAGAGGGGAGAGGGTTAGGGTGAGGGGAGCGGGTTCTCGCCTGTGGTTCACCCGCCCCGGTAAGACCATGGTCGAATGGCCCAGCCGGGAGGGGAGGGCTACAAAAGGCGCCATACAAAAACAACGATTGCCCGAGGTATCCCCGATGAGTGCTGTGTATCCCGTACGTCCTGAGGTCGCGGCTAACACGCTGACCGACGAGGCCAGCTACAAGTCCATGTACCAACAGTCGGTCGTCAACCCCGATGGCTTCTGGCGTGAACAGGCCAAGCGCCTGGACTGGATCAAGCCGTTCTCGGTGGTGAAACAAACCTCGTTTGACGATCACCACGTCGATATCAAATGGTTCGCCGACGGCACCCTGAACGTCTCGGCCAACTGCCTGGACCGCCACCTGGCCGAGCGTGGCGATCAACTGGCGATCATCTGGGAGGGCGACGACCCTTCCGAGCACCGCAACATCACCTACCGCGAGCTGCACGAAGAAGTCTGCAAGTTCGCCAACGCCCTGCGCGGCCAGGACGTGCACCGTGGCGACGTAGTAACCATCTACATGCCGATGATTCCCGAAGCCGTGGTTGCCATGCTGGCGTGCGCGCGCATCGGTGCCATTCACTCGGTGGTGTTCGGCGGCTTCTCACCGGAAGCCCTGGCCGGGCGCATCATCGACTGCCGTTCCAAGGTGGTGATCACCGCTGACGAAGGCCTGCGCGGCGGCAAGAAAACTCCGCTCAAAGCCAACGTCGACGACGCCCTGACCAACCCGGAAACCAGCTCGATTCAGAAAGTGATCGTGTGCAAGCGCACCGGCTCGCCGATCAAGTGGAACCAGCACCGCGACATTTGGTACGAAGACCTGATGAAGGTGGCCGGCAGCGTCTGTGCGCCGAAGGAAATGGGCGCCGAAGAAGCGCTGTTCATCCTCTACACCTCCGGCTCGACGGGCAAACCCAAAGGCGTGCAGCACACCACCGCCGGTTATCTGCTTTACGCCGCGCTGACCCACGAGCGCGTGTTCGATTACAAACCGGGCGAGGTCTACTGGTGCACCGCCGACGTCGGTTGGGTGACGGGCCACAGCTATATCGTTTACGGCCCGCTGGCCAACGGTGCGACCACGCTGCTGTTCGAAGGCATTCCCAATTACCCGGACATCACCCGCGTGTCGAAGATCATCGACAAGCACAAGGTGAATATCCTCTACACCGCGCCGACTGCCATCCGCGCCATGATGGCCCAGGGCAAGGCGGCCATCGAAGGCGCCGACGGCTCAAGCCTGCGTCTGCTGGGTTCGGTGGGCGAGCCGATCAACCCGGAAGCCTGGAACTGGTATTACGAAACCGTCGGCCAGTCGCGCTGCCCAATTGTCGATACCTGGTGGCAGACCGAAACCGGCGGCGTGCTGATCAGCCCACTGCCTGGCGCTACGGCCTTGAAGCCGGGCTCGGCGACTCGGCCCTTCTTCGGCGTGGTGCCGGCCTTGGTGGACAATCTCGGCAACCTGATCGAAGGCGCCGCCGAGGGCAACCTGGTGATCCTCGATTCGTGGCCAGGTCAAGCGCGCACGCTGTACCGCGACCACGACCGCTTCGTCGACACCTACTTCAAAACCTTCCGTGGCATGTACTTCACCGGCGACGGCGCGCGCCGTGACGAAGACGGTTACTACTGGATCACCGGGCGTGTCGACGATGTGCTTAACGTCTCCGGCCACCGCATGGGCACCGCCGAAATCGAAAGCGCCATGGTCGCCCACCCGAAAGTGGCCGAAGCCGCCGTGGTCGGCATGCCGCACGACATCAAAGGGCAGGGCATCTACGTCTACGTCACGCTCAATAACGGTGAAGAACCGAGCGAAACGCTACGCCAGGAACTTAAACAGTGGGTGCGCAAAGAGATCGGCCCGATCGCCGTGCCGGACGTCATCCAATGGGCGCCGGGCCTGCCGAAAACCCGCTCGGGGAAAATCATGCGCCGTATCCTGCGCAAGATCGCCACGGCGGAGTACGACAGCCTGGGCGACATCTCCACCCTGGCCGATCCGGGTGTGGTGCAGCATTTGATTGATACGCACAAGGCGATGCAGCAAGCGGTGGCTTGAGGGTTTCGCTGTGACAAAACGCCCGCTTGGTTGCGGGCGTTTTGTTTTGCGTATTCCTTGCACCCAACACCGTCATTCCCGCGCAGGCGGCGGTGCGACGATTCGGAGTCCAGAGCTTCGAAGAATTGGATTTCCCTGTCAGATACTGGATCCCCGCGTTCGCGAGGATGGCGGGGGTTTTTATGAAGATTTTTATCCGTCTTCCAGGACCCGGTATCACCCCCGACCCACAACGGGGCAATCGGAAACAGTCTGCCCACTTTGCGGGCGATTTATACCCTCGGAAAAAACAACTCGCCGCACAAAGCCCAATGCCCGCAAGGGTTCATAAAAACCTGGCCCAAATCCTGCTGTAGTTTCCGGTTTACCCGCTTCCTCGCCGCTGCCGCTTTTTGCAGCCGCTGTCAATAGGCTAAGTCCTAGTCAAGGCCGTTTTGTAATTACTTGTCGCATTGAAGAAATATCGGCTTTAGGGCTGTCGTTAGAATGCCGCCACCCAGACGCTGCTACTCGCGCGTCGGCCGATGAGCTTCGTCCCTTCGGGTTATCACCCGGCAAAGATGGCGACTCTTCCTATAATTTCACGGTCGGCCTGTTACCCAGCGCACGACCTAATAAGGAGTCCACGATGAAGAAGCTCGCCCTTCTCGGCGCCCTGGCGGTGTCGCTGCTGTCGCCCCTGGCCATGGCCGATGATGCCAAGCCCCTGCGTATCGGTATTGAAGCGGCTTACCCGCCCTTCGCCTTCAAGACTCCTGACGACAAAATCACCGGCTTCGACTACGACATCGGCATGGCCCTGTGCGAAGAGATGAAGGTCGAGTGCAAGTGGATCGAGCAAGAGTTCGACGGTCTGATCCCTGCGCTGAAAGTTCGCAAGTTCGACGCGATTCTGTCGTCCATGTCGATCACCGACGACCGCAAGAAGTCGGTCGATTTCACCGGCAAGTACTACTCCACCCCAGCCAAGCTGGCGATGAAGGCTGGTACCACCCTCAACGATCCGTTGACTGACCTTAAAGGCAAGAAAATCGGCGTGCAGCGTTCCTCGGTTTATGACCGTTACGCCACCGAAGTCTTCGCCCCGGCTGGCGCCGAGATCGTGCGTTACAGCTCGCAGAACGAAGTGTTCCTCGACCTGGCTTCGGGCCGCCTCGACGCCACCCTGGCGGACTCGGTGAATATCGACGACGGCTTCCTGAAAACTGACGCCGGTAAAGGCTTCGCCTTCGCCGGCCCAGACTTCACCGAAGAGAAATACTTCGGCGAAGGCCAAGGCATTGCTGTGCGCAAGGGCGACAAAGCCCTGGCCGACAAGATCAGCGCGGCCATCCTGGCCATTCGCGCCAACGGCAAATACAAGCAAGTGCAAGACAAGTACTTCGCCTTCGACGTTTACGGCAAGTAACTCCAGCACGCTGACAGTGGCACAGGCTCGATTGACGGGATGTGCCACTTTTTGTTTGCGCCACAGATCTCTGTGGGAGCGGCTTTAGCCGCGATGGGGTTAGCGCTTAAAGCGAGTGCGGCCAACCGCAGTGCCGGACGGCCTCTCCCACAGCGACCTTTATTTTCACGGGCTCTTCATCATGCTCAACGGCTACGGCTCGACCATTCTCGATGGCGCATGGCTGACCATTTCCCTGGCGCTGACTTCGATGGCGCTGGCGATTGTGCTCGGCCTGATTGGCGCTGCGTTTCGTTTATCGCCGATCAAGTGGCTGGCATTGCTGGGCGAAACCTACGCCACGGTCATTCGTGGTATTCCCGACCTGGTGCTGATCCTGCTGATTTTCTACGGTGGTCAAGACGTGGTGAACCGCGTGGCGCCGCTGCTGGGCTTTGAGGACTACATCGACCTGGACCCGTTCGCCACCGGCGTGTTCACCATGGGTTTTATCTTTGGTGCGTACCTGTCGGAAACCTTTCGGGGCGCCTTTATGGCTATTCCCAAAGGGCAGAGCGAGGCGGGCGCCGCCTACGGCATGAGCGGTATGCAGGTGTTCTTCCGGGTGCTGGTGCCGCAGATGATCCGGTTCGCCATTCCCGGTTTTACCAATAACTGGCTGGTGCTGGTCAAAGCCACCGCGCTGGTTTCAACGGTGAGCCTGCAAGACATGATGTTCAAAGCCAAGAACGCCGCCGATGCCACCCATCAGCCGTTCACCTTCTACCTGGTGGTAGCGGCGTTGTACCTGGTGATCACCAGCGTGTCGCTGCTGCTGTTGCGGGCGTTGGAAAAACGCTATTCGGTGGGCATGAAGGTGGCTGAATTATGATTTTCGACTTCGCGCCCATCTGGGAAAACATCCACCTGTACCTGGGTGGCATCCTGATCACCCTTAAGCTTTTGCTGATTTCCCTCACGGTTGGTCTGGCCGCCGCGGTGCCCCTGGGCTTGATGCGGGTGTCCCGGCAGCCTTTGGTAAACGCCACGGCCTGGCTGTACACCTACGTGATTCGCGGCACGCCGATGCTGGTGCAGTTGTTCCTGATCTATTACGGCCTGGCGCAGTTCGCCGGTGTGCGTGAAAGCGTGCTGTGGCCGTACCTGTCCAACGCCACGTTCTGCGCCTGCCTGGCCTTTGCGATCAACACCAGCGCCTACAGCGCGGAAATTCTCGCCGGCAGTTTGAAGTCGATTCCCCATGGCGAAATCGAGGCGGCCAAGGCCATGGGCATGTCGCGCGCCAAGCTGTATCGCCGCATTCTGCTGCCCTCGGCCCTGCGCCGGGCGCTGCCGCAATACAGCAACGAAGTGATCATGATGCTGCACACCACCAGCCTGGCATCCATCGTCACGTTGGTGGACATCACCGGTGCGGCAAAAACCATCAACTCGCAGTTCTATCTGGCCTTCGAGGCCTATATCACTGCCGGTGCCATTTACCTGTGCCTGACCTTCGTGCTGGTGCGCCTGTTCAAGCTGGCCGAGCGCCGCTGGCTGGCCTACCTGGCGCCACGTAAGGCCTGAGAAATTTCCGAATTAGCAACGCCAGCCACGGCTGAACCCTTGCCTGCCGAGAACCTGAACCATGTACAAACTTGAAGTCCAAGACCTGCATAAACGCTACGGCAGCCATGAAGTGCTCAAGGGCGTGTCGCTGGCCGCCAAGGCGGGCGATGTGATCAGCATCATCGGCTCCAGTGGTTCAGGCAAAAGTACCTTTCTGCGTTGCATCAACCTGCTCGAGCAGCCTCACGGCGGCAAGATTCTGCTCAATGGCGAAGAGTTGAAACTGGTGGCCAACAAGGAAGGCGCGCTGAAAGCCGCCGACCCCAAGCAACTGCAACGCATGCGCTCGCGCCTGTCGATGGTGTTTCAGCACTTCAACTTGTGGGCGCACATGACGGCGCTGGAAAACATCATCGAAGCCCCGGTGCATGTGCTCGGCGTGCCGAAAAAAGAAGCCATTGAAAAGGCCGAGCATTACCTGGCGAAAGTCGGTGTGGCCCATCGCAAAGATGCCTACCCGGCCCACATGTCTGGCGGCGAGCAGCAGCGCGTGGCCATCGCTCGTGCCTTGGCGATGGAGCCGGAAGTGATGTTGTTCGACGAGCCCACCTCGGCGCTGGATCCCGAGTTGGTCGGCGAAGTGCTGAAAGTAATGCAGGACCTCGCCCAAGAGGGGCGCACCATGGTTGTGGTCACCCACGAAATGGGTTTTGCTCGCGAAGTTTCCAATCAGCTGGTGTTTCTGCACAAAGGCGTGGTGGAAGAGCGCGGTTGCCCGAAAGAAGTGTTGGTCAATCCGCAGTCCGACCGTCTCAAGCAATTTCTTTCCGGCAGCTTGAAGTAAGCTTCAGCGCGGCTATTAACCTAAGACTGCTTCGTAGCAGCACAACCGGCCATGTGAATGCATGGCAACAGAGCCTAGACTGCCAGCCATGACTGCCCACCGAATCGGTTTTCTCCTCTGGCCTAACACCAAGGCCATGACTCTGGCTCTGGCCGAAGAAGCCTTGCGTGTCGCCCAGCGGGTGCATCCCGAAGTGGCCTATGAACTGGTATTTCTCCAGGCCGAGCCGGCCACCGAAGGCGCCTGGCGTCTGCCCGGCGAGCCGTGGGCTGGCAAGCTCGAAGGCTGCCAAAAACTCTTTCTGTTAGCGGATGAGCCGCCAGGGCATCTGGCCCCGGCGCTGTCCAGCGCACTGAAGCAACTGGTGCGTGCCGGTTGCGTTATTGGCGGCTTGTCGGCCGGCGTGTACCCGCTGGCGCAACTCGGTTTGCTCGACGGCTACCGCGCCGCCGTGCATTGGCGCTGGCAAGACGACTTCACCGAACGTTTCCCCAAAGTCATCGCCACCAGCCATTTGTTCGACTGGGACCGCGACCGCCTCACCGCCTGTGGCGGCCTTGCCGTGCTGGACCTGCTGTTGGCCGTGCTGGCCCGCGACCACGGCGCCGAGCTGGCGGGCGCGGTGTCGGAAGAACTGGTGGTTGAGCGCATTCGCGAAGGCGGCGAGCGCCAGCGCATTCCCCTGCAAAACCGCCTGGGCTCCAGTCACCCCAAGCTGACCCAGGCCGTGCTGTTGATGGAAGCCAACATCGAAGAACCGCTGACCACTGACGAAATTGCCCAGCATGTTTGCGTGTCGCGCCGTCAGCTGGAACGCATCTTCAAGCAATACCTCAACCGCGTTCCGAGCCAGTACTACCTGGAACTGCGCCTGAACAAAGCGCGCCAACTGCTGATGCAAACCAGCAAATCGATCATCCAGATCGGCCTCTCGTGCGGCTTCTCCTCCGGCCCGCACTTCTCCAGCGCCTACCGCAACTTCTTCGGTGCCACGCCCCGCGAAGACCGCAATCAACGGCGCAGCAGCAGCCCGTTTGAACTGAGCTCTATTCCGTCCGAACGCGGTTGATTTGCCCCGCTTACGTCATCCCCGCGCAGGCGGGGATCCAGAATTTTCAGGCGAGCGTTGTATCCCCGAACATTCTGGATTCCCGCCTGCGCGGGAATGACGGTGTAAGGCGTAGCCTCAGGAAATTTCCGTGCAGGCGGAAGCGCGTTTAGACTGCGCCTTCGCGACCCTTTCTGTCGCCTTTATGAAAGCCGCGAAAAATCCGGGGTTGGCGCTATAAGAAGTTGTCGCATGCCGACAATGCCCTCCCCAAATCAGTCCCTACAATTCATTCCAACGCCGGCCTATGGGGTCGGCGGTCCTTGTCAGGAGAGCTTCGATGTCCGTTGAGCAAGTGCAGGTCCAGCGCGCCGATTTTGATCAGGTGATGGTGCCCAACTACGCCCCAGCCGCGTTTATTCCGGTGCGTGGCGAGGGCTCCCGAGTCTGGGATCAAAGCGGTCGAGAGCTGATCGACTTTGCTGGCGGCATTGCCGTGAACTCCTTGGGCCATGCGCACCCGGCGCTGGTCAAGGCACTCACCGAACAAGCCAACAAAATCTGGCACGTGTCCAACGTGTTCACCAACGAGCCGGCCCTGCGCCTGGCGCACAAGTTGGTCGACGCCACCTTTGCCGAGCGCGTATTCCTCGCCAACTCCGGCGCCGAGGCCAACGAGGCCGCCTTCAAGCTGGCTCGCCGTTATGCCAGCGATGTGTATGGCCGGGAAAAATTCGAAATTATCGCCGCCACCAACAGCTTTCACGGCCGCACGCTGTTCACCGTAACCGTGGGCGGGCAGCCGAAGTATTCCGATGGCTTCGGTCCGAAAATCGAAGGCATCACCCACGTTCCATTCAACGACCTGGCCGCCCTCAAAGCGGCCATCTCGGACAAAACCTGCGCCGTGGTGCTTGAGCCGGTACAAGGCGAGGGCGGTATTTTGCCGGCCGACAAAGCCTATCTGCAGGCCGTGCGTGAACTGTGCGACGCCCACAACGCGCTGCTGGTGTTCGATGAAGTGCAGAGCGGCATGGGCCGCAGCGGTGAGCTGTTCGCTTATATGAATTACGGCGTCACGCCGGACATTCTCTCCAGCGCCAAAAGCCTGGGCGGCGGCTTCCCCATTGGCGCCATGCTCACCACCACTAAAATCGCCTCGCACCTGGCGGTTGGCGTACACGGCACCACATACGGTGGCAACCCGCTGGCATGCGCAGTCGCTGGCGCAGTGCTCGACGTGATCAACACGCCGGAAGTACTCAACGGCGTGAAAGCCAAGCACCAGCGTTTCCGAGCGCGCCTGGAAGCCATGGCGGCCAAGTACGGCATCTTCACCGAAGTGCGAGGCCTGGGCCTGTTGATTGGCGCCGCGCTCAGCGATGCCTGGAAAGGCAAAGCCAAAGACGTGCTCAACGCCGCTGAAAAAGAATGCGTAATGGTGCTGCAAGCCGGCCCGGACGTGGTGCGTTTCGCGCCAAGCCTGGTGATTCCGGACGCCGACATCGACGAAGGTCTCGACCGCTTCGAACGCGCCGTGGCCAAGCTGACCCAAGCCTGACGGCTGTACGCGGACGCTGATCTGCTTTTTGTAGGAGCGGCTTCAGCCGTGATGCTCTTAAAAAAGCACCGCGGCCAACCGCAGCGCCGAACCGGCCGCTCCTACAAAATTCGAGCCTTCAGCGTTTCCGCTTTTCAAATACCAAAGAGAATTTAAGGAGTAACACCATGCTGGTGATGCGCCCTGCGCAAATGGCTGACTTGGCGGACGTGCAACGTCTGGCCGCGGACAGCCCGGTTGGTGTTACTTCGCTGCCGGACGATGCCGGCCGGCTGGGCGATAAAATCGCCGCGTCGGAAGCGTCGTTCGCGGCCGAGGTGAGTTTCAACGGTGAAGAAAGCTATTTCTTCGTGCTGGAAGACACGGAAACCGGCCGCCTGGTCGGCTGTTCCGGCGTTGTGGCTTCGGCCGGTTATTCCGAGCCGTTCTACAGCTTCCGCAACGAAACCTTCGTACACGCCTCACGCTCGCTGTCGATCCACAACAAGATTCACGTCTTGTCGCTGTGCCACGACCTGACCGGCAACAGCCTGCTCACCAGCTTCTACGTTGAGCAGCCGCTAGTGGATTCGCCATGGGCCGAGTTGAACTCCCGCGGGCGCCTGCTGTTCGTGGCCAGCCACCCGGAGCGCTTTGCCGATGCGGTGGTGGTGGAAATTGTTGGCCATAGCGACGAGCAGGGCGATTCACCATTCTGGGACGCCGTGGGCCGCAACTTCTTCGACCTCAACTATGCCGAAGCCGAGCGACTGTGCGGGCTGAAGAGTCGGACCTTTCTGGCCGAGCTGATGCCGCATTACCCGATTTACGTGCCATTGCTCCCCGACGAAGCCCAGGAAGCCATGGGCCAAGTGCACCCGCGCGCGCAGATCACCTTCGACATTCTGATGCGCGAAGGTTTTGAAACCGACCACTACATCGACATCTTCGACGGCGGCCCGACGCTGCATGCGCGCACCTCGGGCATTCGCTCCATTGCGCAAAGTCGCGTGGTGCCGGCGCGTGTGGGCGAGCCTGGCAAAGGCCGCTTGTACCTGGTTGCCAATGGCCAGTTGCAGGATTTTCGCGCCGTCGTGGTTGAGCTGGATTGGGTGCCGGGCAAGCCGGTGAGCCTGAGTGCTGATGTTGCTGAGGCCTTGGGCGTCGGTGAGGGCGCGAGCGTGCGCCTGGTAGCGGTTTAAGAGGAATAGCCATGATCGTTCGTCCCGTGCGCAGTGCTGACTTGCCTGCCTTGATAGACCTGGCCCGCAGCACCGGCGCTGGCTTGACCACCTTGCCTGCCAACGAAGAGCGTCTGGCGCACCGCGTTGGCTGGGCGGAAAAGGCATTCCGTGGCGAGGCCACCCGCGCCGACGCCGACTACCTGTTTGTGCTGGAAGACGACGACGGCAAAGTCGTCGGCATTTCTGCCGTGGCCGGTGCCGTGGGCTTGCGTGAGCCTTGGTACAACTACCGCGTCGGCCTGACGGTGAGTGCTTCGCAAGAACTGAATATCTATCGCGAAATTCCGACGCTGTTCCTGGCCAACGACCTGACGGGCAATTCGGAACTGTGCTCGCTGTTTTTGCAGGCCGACCACCGCACCGGGCTCAATGGCCGGTTGCTGTCCAAAGCACGCTTCCTGTTTATCGCCGAATTCCCGCAGCTGTTCGGCAACAAGCTGATCGCCGAAATGCGCGGCATGTCCGACGAACACGGGCGCTCGCCGTTCTGGGAAAGCCTGGGCCGGCACTTCTTCAAAATGGAGTTCTCCCGCGCCGACTACCTCACCGGTGTAGGCAACAAGGCTTTTATCGCCGAGCTGATGCCTAAGTTTCCGCTGTATACCTGCTTTCTCTCGGAAGAAGCGCGGGACATTATCGGCCGCGTGCACCCTGACACCGAGCCTGCGTTGAACATGCTCAAAGCCGAGGGGTTCAGCTACCAGGGCTACGTCGACATTTTCGACGCTGGCCCCGCCATTGAGGCAGAAACCAACAAGATTCGTGCCGTGCGCGACAGCCAGGCCCTGGTGCTGGCCATCGGCACGCCGGGTGATGACGCCACCACCTTCCTGATGCACAACCGCAAGCGCGAGGAGTGCCGTATCACCGCAGCGCCGGCGCGTTTGGCGGCAGGCACGCTGGTGGTCGATCAGGCCACGGCTAAACGCTTGCAACTCAAGGCGGGCGATCAGGTGCGTGCCGTACCGCTAGCAGTGGAAAACAAGGAGCTGAGCCGATGAGCAGCCATTACATTGCAGGCGCCTGGCAAGCCGGCGCGGGCGAGGCACTGGAGTCGTTGAACCCGGTGACACAAGCCGTGGTATGGACCGGCAAAGCGGCCACCGCGGCGCAGGTCGATGCCGCTGTGCAGGCTGCACGGGCTGCATTCCCGGCGTGGGCCACGCTGACATTGGACGAGCGCATTGCCGTGCTCGACCGTTTCGCCGCCACGCTGAAAGCGCGTGGCGATGAGCTGGCCCGCACGATTGGTGAGGAAACCGGCAAGCCGTTGTGGGAGTCGGCCACCGAGGTGACCAGCATGGTCAACAAGGTCGCCATTTCCGTTCAGAGCTACCGCGAGCGCACCGGCGAGAAAAGCGGCCCGCTGGCGGACGCCACCGCTGTGCTGCGCCACAAGCCGCATGGCGTTGTCGCCGTGTTTGGTCCCTATAACTTTCCCGGCCACTTGCCCAACGGCCATATCGTGCCGGCGCTGTTGGCAGGCAATGCCGTGGTGTTCAAGCCCAGTGAGCTGACGCCCAAGGTGGCTGAGTTGACGGCGCAGTGCTGGATCGAAGCGGGTCTGCCGGCAGGCGTGCTGAATCTGGTGCAAGGCGCGCGCGATACCGGTGTTGCCCTGGCCGCTCATGCGGGCATCGACGGACTGTTTTTCACCGGCTCCAGCCGCACGGGCAATGTGCTGCATCAACAGTTTGCCGGCCGGCCGGACAAGATCCTGGCGCTGGAAATGGGCGGCAATAACCCGCTGGTGGTCGACGAAGTCAGCGACGTCGATGCCGCCGTGTACACCATTATTCAGTCGGCGTTTATTTCCGCTGGCCAGCGCTGCACCTGCGCGCGCCGCTTGCTGGTGCCGCAAGGCGAGTGGGGCGATGCGCTGCTGGCGCGGCTGGTTGCCGTGGCGGCGACGATTCAGGTCGGCGCGTTCGACGCACAGCCGGCGCCGTTTATGGGGTCGGTAATTTCTCTGGAAGCGGCTCGCCAGCTGCTCAAAGCCCAGGCGACTTTGCTCAATAACGGCGCCAGCGCCTTGCTGGCGATGACTCAGCCGCTGGAAAACGCCGCCTTGCTGACGCCCGGCATCATCGACGTCACGGCTGTGAGCGAACGCCCGGACGAAGAGTTTTTCGGTCCGTTGCTGCAAGTGATCCGTTACTCCGATTTTGCCGGCGCTATCGCTGAAGCCAACAACACGCAATATGGTCTGGCGGCCGGGTTGCTGTCCGATTCTGCCGAGCGCTATCAGCAGTTCTGGCTGCAAAGCCGCGCCGGTATCGTCAACTGGAACAAACAACTGACCGGGGCGGCGAGTTCGGCGCCGTTTGGCGGTGTGGGTGCCTCGGGCAACCATCGCGCCAGCGCCTATTACGCAGCGGATTACTGCGCGTATCCGGTCGCCTCGCTGGAAAGCGAACGCTTGAGTCTGCCTGCAACCCTGACCCCGGGAGTCAGCCTGTGACTGTCGCCAATAATAAAAACACTGCGTATGAAGTGAACTTCGATGGCCTGGTTGGCCCGACCCACAACTATGGCGGCTTGTCGTACGGCAATGTGGCGTCGCAAGGCAACAGCCAGCAGGTGTCCAACCCGAAGGTCGCGGCCAAGCAAGGCCTGGCGAAAATGAAAGCGCTGATGGAAATGGGCTTCAAGCAGGGCGTGTTGGCCCCGCAGGAACGCCCGGATGTTGCCGCGTTGCGCCGCATCGGTTTCACCGGCAGCGATGCCGAGGTGATTCAGCGCGCCGCCAAGGAAGCGATGCCGCTGCTGGTTGCCAGTTGCTCGGCCTCCAGCATGTGGACCGCCAACGCCGCCACCGTTAGCCCAAGTGCGGACACCCGCGACGGCAAGGTGCATTTCACCGCTGCCAACCTCAACTGCAAATTCCACCGCAGCCTCGAACACCCGACCACCAGCCGCATTCTCGGCGCGATGTTCGCCGACGAATGCCATTTCGCCCATCACGCCGCCTTGCCCGCCGTTGCTCAATTCGGTGACGAAGGCGCGGCTAACCACACCCGTTTCTGCAAAGACTACGGCGATGCTGGCGTGGAATTTTTTGTGTTCGGCCGCAGCGCGTTCGATGCGCGCTATCCCGCCCCGCAACGCTACCCGGCGAGACAAACGCTAGAGGCCAGCCAGGCGGTGGCGCGTCTACACGGTCTGGACGACGCCGGCGTGGTCTACGCCCAGCAGAACCCAGCCGTCATCGATCAGGGCGTGTTCCATAACGACGTGATCGCGGTCGGTAACGGCGAAGTGCTGTTCTATCACCAGGACGCGTTCCTGGACACCGACAAGGTGCTGGCCGAACTGCACGAAAAGCTCTGCCGTCGTGGCGGTCGCTTGCAGGCCGTGTGCGTGCCGCGCGATGCCGTCAGCGTTGAAGACGCCGTGCATTCCTATTTGTTCAACAGCCAGCTGTTGTCGCGCGCCGATGGCGGGATGTTGTTGATCGTGCCGGAGGAATGCCGCAACAACGAGCGCGTATGGCGTTACTTGTCGCGCCTGATCGCCGAAGACGGACCGATCCGAGACGTGCAGGTGTTCGATCTCAAGCAAAGCATGCAAAACGGCGGCGGTCCGGCCTGTTTGCGCTTGCGCGTGGCGCTTAAAGACCACGAACTGAACGCGGTAAACAGCGGCGTGATCATGACGCCCTCGCTGTACGACACGCTTAACGTGTGGGTCGACAAGCACTACCGCGACCGCATGGCCGAAAGCGACTTGGCCGATCCACAACTGCTCATCGAATGCCGTTCGGCATTGGATGAGCTCACGCAGATCCTTAAACTAGGCTCTGTGTACCCCTTCCAGCTTAATTAAGAGTGCCCTGACCATGTCCGATAGCCTGCAACTGATCCTCGAAGATACCGACGGCACCCAGCTGGAAACGTCCTGCACCCGCTTTGCCGTGATCTGGCAGGGCAAGGAAGTGTGGATTCAGCAAGACGGCCGCGGCCAACTGATCATCGGCGTCGACGTGGAGGAGGGCGACGAGGAATACGCCAACCTGCTGCTGCGCCCGCTGGCCACCAACCTGGTGAGCCTGGAGCTGGAAATGGAGCCGGCCGGCCAGATCGACGACGAAGACGGTCACGTGCACGGCCCGGACTGCAACCACTAAAACCGCTACACCAAGACGGAACTTACCCATGCTAGCCCTCGGCAAACTGCTGGAACTGACCCTGGTGGGCCGCGAGCCGGCCGCGAAGATTCAGCTGACGCCTGAGGGCGCTCGGTTGCGCTGGTTGGCCGAGGGGGCATTGGAGATTACGCCGCCGGCCGGCCAGGACTGCGGCCTGGACCTGCTGTTGTCCGCTGGCATTCACGGCAACGAAACCGCACCCATCGAACTGCTTGATCGCTTGCTGCACGGCATTGCCCGAGGCGAGTTGAAACCCCGCGCGCGCATTCTGTTTCTGCTCGGCAACCCCGAAGCCATGCGCAAGGGCGAGCGTTATATCGAGCAAGACATCAACCGTCTGTTCAACGGGCGTCATGAGCAGAGCAGTGGTTCCGAAGCCCTGCGCGCCTGTGAGCTGGAGCGCCTGAGCACCACATTTTTCAACCAGGCGCCCAGCGACTCGCCTCGCCAGCGCCTGCATTACGACCTGCATACAGCCATTCGCGGTTCAAAAATTGAGCAGTTCGCGCTGTATCCGTGGCGCGAGGGCTGCAAGCATTCAGTGACAGAATTGGCGCGCTTGAAGGCGGCAGGCGTGGCGGCCGTGCTACTGCAGAGCAAAGCGTCGATCACCTTCAGCGCGTTCACCTACGCGCAACTGAACGCCGAAGCCTTCACCCTGGAACTGGGCAAGGCACGCGCATTTGGGCAGAACGAGGCGGTGAATCTCGATGCGCTTGAGGAGCGCTTGCAGCGGCTGATCGAAAACAACGAACCGGCGCTCGATGACACGGATTTGGATGGCCTGCAGCTGTTTGCTGTCTCGCGGGAAATCATCAAACACAGCGACGACTTTCGTCTGAACCTGCCTGCCGACATCGAGAATTTCAGCGAGCTGCCTGTGGGCTATGTATTGGCCGAAGATATCGCGGGTATGCGCTGGATAGTGGAAGAGCAGGGCGCGCGAATTATTTTCCCGAACCCGAAAGTTAAAAACGGTTTGCGTGCCGGCATTCTGGTGGTGCCCACCAACGCTGACGCGTTGTAGTCGCCATTTAGTCGTAGAGCCCCTTGTCGCTATGGGACGCCTGCATTAGGGTCGACAGTCCGCCGTAAAGGAGAGCTGTTAATGCCCGTTATCGACTTGCGTAGCGACACCGTCACCCAGCCTACCGCCGGCATGCGCGAGGCCATGATGCAGGCCCCGGTCGGCGACGATGTTTACGGCGAAGACCCCACCGTAATACGACTGCAAAACTATCTGGCCGATAAGCTGGGCTTCGCCCAAGGCTTGTTCGTGCCCAGCGGCACCATGAGCAATCTGCTCGGCCTGATGGCGCACTGCGAGCGCGGCGACGAGTACATCGTTGGTCAGGAAGCGCACACCTATAAATATGAAGGCGGCGGCGCGGCGGTATTGGGCTCTATTCAGCCGCAGCCATTGCAGGTTGAAGCTGACGGCTCTCTCGACCTTGAGCGTGTAGCGGCCGCGATCAAACCCGACGATTTCCACTTTGCCCGCACCCGGTTATTGGCGCTGGAAAACACCATGCAGAGCAAAGTGCTGCCACTCAGTTACCTGGCGGCGGCACGCAGGCTTACCCACGAGCGAGGGCTGCAGCTGCATTTGGACGGCGCAAGGCTGTACAACGCAGCGGTGAAACAAGCGGTTGAAGCGCAGGAAATTACCCAATATTTCGATTCCGTTTCCGTGTGTTTGTCCAAAGGTCTCGGCGCGCCAATAGGCTCGGTGCTGCTGGGCAACGATCAACTCATCGACAAGGCGCGGCGCCTGCGCAAGATGGTCGGCGGCGGTATGCGCCAAGCCGGTATGCTTGCGGCGGCGGGGCTGTATGCCCTGGAGCATCAGGTGGCGCGTCTGGCTGATGACCACGCCAATGCCGCGGCCCTGGCGGCCGGATTGGTGGAGCTGGGGTATAGCGTCGAGCCGGTGCAAACGAATATGGTCTACGTGAAGATGACCGGCCGGGCCACCGCATTGAAAGCATTTATGGCCGAACGCGGCATCACCATTTCCGCTGCCGAACGTTTGCGTCTGGTCACCCACCTCGACGTCAGTCGCGATGATATTGGCCAGGTGATCGACGCGTTTGCCGCTTTTGCGCAAAAACAGTCCGGTTGAAACCTGTAACTGCTGTGGGGATTTCGACCGTGCGCGTGGGTGTGCCCAACGGCGCAGCAATCGTTTTCATAGACCCCATAGCGACAAAGGCACTGTACCCCGGGGCCGAGGCCGATATAATGCGGCCCTTTGCCGGCCTAAAAGCGGTAGTTGTTAGCCCTATCGCGCGCTGTACCTAATTAGATCGCCGCCTTTCCCGTGGAAAAAAATTGATGAAAAGCGCAGAAATCCGCGAAGCCTTCCTCCGCTTCTTCGAAGAACAGGGTCACACCCGTGTTGCTTCCAGCTCGCTCATTCCAGGCAACGACCCGACGCTGCTGTTCACCAACGCCGGCATGAACCAGTTCAAAGACTGCTTCCTCGGCCAGGAAAAGCGCGCTTACACCCGCGCGGTGAGCAGTCAGAAATGTGTGCGCGCCGGTGGCAAGCACAACGACCTGGAAAACGTCGGTTACACCGCACGGCACCACACCTTCTTCGAAATGCTCGGCAACTTCAGCTTTGGCGACTATTTCAAGCGCGACGCGATCAACTACGCCTGGCAGTTCCTGACCTCGGAAAAGTGGCTGAACCTGCCCAAGGAAAAACTCTGGGTTACGGTGTACGCCAGCGACGACGAGGCCTACGACATCTGGACCAAAGAAGTCGGTGTGCCAGCTGAGCGCATGGTGCGTATTGGCGACAACAAGGGCGCGCCCTATGCGTCCGACAACTTCTGGACCATGGGCGACACCGGCCCGTGCGGACCCTGCACCGAGATTTTCTTCGACCACGGCGCTGACATCTGGGGCGGCCCGCCTGGCTCGCCGGAAGAAGACGGCGACCGTTACATCGAAATCTGGAACAACGTTTTCATGCAGTTCAACCGCACTGCCGACGGCGTGCTGCACCCGTTACCAGCGCCGTCGGTAGACACTGGCATGGGCCTGGAACGCATCAGCGCCGTGCTGCAACACGTGCACTCGAACTATGAAATCGACTTGTTCCAAAGCCTGCTGGCCGCCTGCGCCAAGGCCATTGGTTGTGCCAACGACGATCAGCCGTCGCTGAAAGTGGTGGCTGACCACATTCGGTCTTGCGGTTTCCTGATCGCCGATGGCGTGACGCCGTCGAACGAAGGCCGTGGTTATGTGTTGCGCCGCATCATTCGACGCGCCTGCCGTCACGGCAACAACCTGGGCGCCAAAGGCAGCTTCTTCTATCAGATCGTTGCCGCGCTGGTCGCGGAAATGGGCGACGCCTTCCCGGAACTCAAGCAGCAGCAAGCGCACATTGAGCGCGTGCTGAAAACCGAAGAGGAGCAATTCGCCAAGACGCTGGAACAGGGCCTGAAAATTCTCGAACAGGATTTGGCAGAGCTGAAAGGCACCGTCATTCCGGGCGAAGTGATTTTCAAACTGTATGACACCTTCGGTTTCCCGATGGACCTGACAGGCGACATCGCCCGCGAGCGCGAACTGACCTTAGACGAAGCCGGTTTCGAGCGTGAGATGGAAGCTCAGCGCGAGCGCGCTCGCAAAGGCAGCTCGTTCGGCATGGACTACAACAGTCTGGTTAAAGTCGACAGCGAAACCGTATTCCTTGGCTACAAAGCCACGTCGGGCGACGCCAAAGTGCTGGCCCTGTTCAAGGCCGGCCAGGCGGTCGATGCGCTGGGCGCAGGCGAGGAGGGCGTTGTGGTTCTGGACCAGACGCCGTTTTACGCCGAGTCTGGCGGCCAAATTGGCGATTGCGGTTATCTGCAAGCGTCCGGCGTGCGCTTCGATGTGCGTGACACCACTAAAGCCGGCGGCGCGTTCCTGCACCACGGTGTGGTGACAGAAGGCAGTCTGAAGGTTGGCGCGTCCATCGAGTCGCATGTTGAAGCCGACGTGCGCCAAGCCACCGCGTTGAACCACTCGGCCACGCACTTGCTGCACGCCGCATTGCGTCAGGTGCTGGGCGACCATGTTCAACAGAAAGGCTCGTTGGTTGACAGTCAGCGTCTACGCTTCGACTTCAGCCACTTCGAAGCCATCAAGCCTGAACAGATCAAGGCGCTGGAAGACATCGTCAACGCGGAAATCCGTAAGAACACTGCCGTCGAGACCGAAGAAACCGACATCGAAACCGCCAAGAACAAAGGGGCCATGGCCCTGTTCGGCGAGAAGTACGGCGACAACGTGCGCGTGTTGAGCATGGGCGGCAGCTTCTCGGTAGAGCTGTGCGGCGGCATTCATGCCTCGCGCACCGGCGATATCGCGCTGTTCAAAATCACCAGCGAAGGCGGCGTCGCCGCTGGGGTGCGCCGTATTGAAGCGGTCACGGGTGCCGCCGCGCTGGCCTATCTGAACAGTGCCGAAGAGCAACTTAAAGAAGCGGCCGTGCTGGTTAAAGGCAACCGCGACAACCTGCTGGACAAGCTCGGCGGTCTGGTGGAACGCAACCGTCAGCTGGAAAAAGAACTCGAGCAGCTTAAAGCCAAAGCCGCCAGCGCGGCCGGCGACGATTTGTCGGGTTCGGCAGTAGAAGTGAAAGGCGTGAAGGTACTCGCCCATCGTCTGGATGGCATGGACGGCAAAGCGCTGTTGGCGCTGGTCGACCAGCTGAAGAACAAACTCGGCCGCGCAGTGATCCTGCTCGGCGGGGTGAGCGATGACAAAGTTGTGTTGGTCGCAGGCGTTACCCAGGACCTGACCGCGCAGCTCAAGGCTGGTGATTTGATGAAGCAGGCCGCTCAAGCGGTCGGCGGCAAGGGCGGCGGTCGCCCGGACATGGCCCAGGGCGGCGGCGTTGATGCCGGTGCACTGGACGCCGCGCTGGCGTTGACCGTGCCTTTCGTCGAACAGGGTCTATAACGCTCGCCCGACAATGCCGCCTGCTGCCCGGCAGGCACAGGCATTGGGGTGAGGCGACTGATTAATGAGGGGCTGAGGCAGCTGCAAATGGCTTTGATCGTACAGAAGTTTGGGGGCACCTCCGTCGGCACCGTCGAGCGTATCGAGCAGGTAGCCGAGAAGGTCAAGAAATTCCACGAAGCCGGGACGGACCTGGTGATCGTGCTGTCGGCCATGAGCGGTGAAACCAACCGCCTGATCGACTTGGCCAAGCAGATTAGCGACCAACCGGTTCCCCGTGAGCTGGACGTTATGGTGTCTACCGGTGAGCAGGTAACCATCGCCCTGTTGGCCATGGCCCTGATTAAACGCGGTGTGCCGGCGGTGTCGTACACCGGTAACCAAGTGCGCATTCTCACCGACAGCGCTCACAACAAAGCGCGCATTTTGCAGATTGACGATCAGAAGATTCGCGCCGATCTCAAGGCCGGGCGCGTGGTGGTAGTGGCCGGTTTCCAGGGCGTAGACGAGCAGGGCAATATCACCACGCTCGGTCGCGGCGGCTCGGACACCACCGGTGTCGCACTGGCTGCTGCATTGAAGGCCGATGAGTGCCAGATTTACACCGATGTTGACGGTGTTTACACCACCGACCCACGTGTCGTGCCGCAAGCGCGTCGTCTGGACAAGATCACCTTCGAAGAAATGCTGGAAATGGCCAGCCTGGGTTCAAAGGTGTTGCAGATTCGTTCGGTGGAATTCGCCGGCAAGTACAACGTCCCGCTGCGCGTGCTGCACAGCTTCCAAGAGGGTCCGGGCACCCTTATTACTATTGATGAAGAGGAATCCATGGAACAGCCGATCATCTCCGGCATCGCCTTCAACCGCGACGAAGCCAAGCTGACCATCCGTGGCGTGCCGGATA